>LNAP01001804.1_pt1 | contig 22250 bp, 21 predicted proteins | sample 602601 | NCBI WGS metagenome assembly LNAP01 (sample SAMN02440304, study PRJNA202911) | soil metagenome | biome: Subtropical and temperate rainforests or woodlands; isolation source: soil samples (1 kg each in a 20% v/v slurry with milli Q water) were... ...
GGGTCGCTGAGGGTTAACTTAATAGACACGGCTACGCATGTAGTACCGACAGCGGAGTACTGGCGGACGGGGGTTCAAATCCCCCCGGCTCCACCACTTTTACATCTAAAGACGTCCAAGGACGTCTTTTTTTGTGCCTGAAATCCAGCAAATACGGGGATTTCAGGGCTATTGTGGGCTTTGGAAGTTTTCTGAGTTCCAGGCACTTTGGTATCCCAGGTGGTATCCCGGGCTACCAGGTGCTATTTTCAGGATACCAAAACGGTGCTGGAGGTAGCCCCCATGCCTACTAACGCAACCCGCCTCTCTGATCGCCAGCTCAAGGCAGTTAAGGCAACTGGTAAAGACTTTGTCCTCAGCGACGGCGATGGCTTGCAGCTTCGAGTACGCGCCAGCGGCTCGATGATGTGGAATTTTAATTACCGCGAGCCGTTAACCAGAAGCCGTATCAATATGGCACTCGGTCCATACCCAGACCTCTCGTTAGCCAACGCCCGAAAGAAAGCCGTAGAGGCACGTGAGTTGCTCGCTCTGGGCATTGATCCCAAAACCCAACGCGATGAGCTACGGCAAGCCAAGCTCGCTAAAACTGAACACACGTTCGAGAAGGTGGCCACGGCCTGGTTCGAGTTGAAGAAAGACTCCGTAACCAAGGCCTACGCCGAAGACATCTGGCGTTCGCTAACTCTTCATGTTTTCCCCAGCATGAAAACGACACCGCTCTCGCAAATCACTGCTCCGATGGTTATCAAGATCCTCCGTCCAATTGAGGCCAAAGGCAGTCTCGAAACGGTGAAGCGATTGAGCCAACGGCTCAACGAGATCATGACCTACGGGGTCAACTCCGGGCTGATATTCGCGAACCCCCTCAATGGAATTCGGGCAGTGTTCAAAAAGCCCAAGAAAGAGAACATGGCCGCGCTACCACCCGAGGAGCTGCCCGAGCTCATGATGGAAATCGCGAACGCCAGCATCAAGCGCACAACTCGCTGCCTGATCGAATGGCAACTGCACACGATGACTCGTCCTGCCGAGGCGGCGACCACCCGATGGGCAGACATCGACTTCGACAAGCGCATTTGGACCATTCCCCCAGAGCGCATGAAAAAGCGTCGGCCGCACACAATCCCGCTAACCGACCAGGCACTCTCGTTGCTGGAGACACTCAAGCACCACAGCGGGAACAGGGAATACGTATTCCCTTCAGACAGGAACCCGCGCACCCACGCCAATAGCCAGACCGCCAACATGGCGTTGAAACGCATGGGCTTTCAGGACCGTCTCGTCAGCCACGGCTTGCGCTCGATGGCGAGCACCATCCTGAATGAGCATGGCTGGGACCCGGAGCTGGTTGAGGTCGCGTTAGCGCATGTCGATAAGGATGAAGTTCGGAGCGCTTACAACCGAGCGGATTACATCGACCGCCGGCGCCCGATGATGGCGTGGTGGAGCGAGTACATCCAGAAGGCAGCAATCGGCAGTCTATCGGCGTCTGCGATCAACCAAACCAAGGAACGAAACGTCTTCCCAATACGCTAAGCGTGGATAGGTTGGCGACAGCGGGACAACCCGCGTAATCCATGGCGTGCTGCATCGCGACGGAAGTGGCGACTGTCGCCAAATCTCACCCATGCGCGCGGCACTCCAGCCAAGCCCTGATCATGGGAAGGCTCATCGCTGGTTGAGCAACTGCGAAGCTACAGTACGAGGCCAAACATCGAGGACCTTCCGGTATCGTAGGATATTGTTAGCTTGTCGCCACGCGACAGTCCAGCAACGCGTAGTCTGTCGCCCCCTTTCAGGGATCCACTCAACCTTGATAGAACGAGCAAGTGAGGAAACTGCCGCTGTATCACCAGTAGTTATTTCCTCTGTAAAGTGAACACAATGAGGACAACTCTCCGGATACAAAAAAAGCGACCCAAAGTCGCTTTTTTAGTTTCACCTCGCGGGTTCAGTCCCTCAAAGCTATGTATGGCGCAGCGGACGGGACCGTAACTCATCCTCTAAATCATTGAAAGCGTAGGGTTTCCAAAGCCTGGCGTGTCGCTGATGAACTTGATTATGTACTCATTATTTCCAGCTGTGAATTACGATGCTCAGCGGCTCGCTGTATGGCACGGCCAGATTACCTTGGGCCAGCTTGACGTTCGCTAGCACCTGGTCCGTCATGGTAACGTCAAGGCCCCGGAACCGGCATCCAGTCGCAGTGACGATTATGGGCCTGTGTGTAACGTTACGAATTTTTGCGCATCCTTTTTAAGCCCTGCATTTGAGGAAATGCGACCTATTTGCGGGTCGGAAAGCCGTGCAGCTTACGGGACGCTGGTGGGATTTTCTTGGGGCGGCACATGGTATCGGGAGAGATTTCTTTGAGAGAGTCTGAAACACTGATTCGGCATACCGTGAAGCTGAATATGCGCTCTGTGGAGCGGAGAAATCGACATTGGAGACGTTACTATGATGAGGTTCTCTGAAGTTGAGGCGTTCAGGGCGGTCATGTTATCCGGCTCAACGACTGCGGCCGCGCAGACGCTGCATACTTCACAGCCTAATGTGAGCAGAGCGATTGCGCTGCTTGAACAAAAAACCGGCTTGAAACTTTTTGATCGATTGCCTGGGCGGCTGGTACCCACCAGTGACGGCCGGTCCTTCTTCAAAGAGGTACAACGAAGCTTTGCGGGGCTACATCATCTCGACGAAGCCGCCAAGCGGATCAAGCGGTTCAGCGGTGGTGCGCTGACGGTCGCCGCAGTGCAGATGCTTGCACTGGGCCTGGTCCCCAGGGTAATGCAGCAGTTTTGTCAAAACCTGCCCGAAGTCAGCGTGTCCATCCATACCGGCCACGCGACGACCGTGGCACGCTGGGTCGAGGATCAAACCTGTGATGTTGGCTTGGTCTCCCAAGTCAATAATAACTATGGCCTGGCCTATGAGCACCTGTATGAATTAGACGCCGTCTGCGTGATGCCTCCAGACCATCGGCTTGCAAGTAAAGGCGCGATAACACCCCAAGACCTAGCGAATGAACCTTTCATTTCGCTGCCCCGTACCGAACATGGCTACTCGCAGGTCGATACCCATTTTGAAAACGCCGGTATTGACCGGCACATTCGTCTAGAGACCTCTTATAGTTCAATCACCTGCTCGCTGGTCATGCAGGGGCTGGGCCTATCGATAGTGAATCCGCTCGCCTCATTGGATTACCGTCATGCGGGTATGGTAACGCGGCCTTTTCTACCCACGGTAAAACATCAGGGGTACATCATCTACTCCAAAGAGCGCACGAACGATCGGTTGATTTCAGACTTCGTGGCAACCGTCAAAGACGTCCTAGCTTGTGAATTAAGTACCCTTGGATGCAAAGCGCCAGCTTAGGCTCTGCACGAAATACATTGAAACCCTTTTGAGCCCTTCGCCAGCGAGGATTCAGTAGAGTTCGCGGCCATCAACGGTGAGGGCTTCCCTGATAGCCAAACACTACGAAATTGCAGACGAATCCTGGGAATTGATCGCCGATCTATCGCCGAACCACGGCATAGCGGCCGCCCCAGGGTGGATGATTGGCTCATGCTCAACGGTATCCTTTGGGTGCTTTGCTCAGGCGCTGCCTGGCGCGACATGCCCGAACGCTTCGGCCCGTGGTCAACGGTTTACCAGCGCTTCCAAGACAGGCGCAATCAGGGCATTTTCGATCAGTTACTCAAGCGTCTGTATGTTCAAAAGGGCTGATAGATGTGCAGACCTGGATGATCGACTCCACGGCAATACGCGCAACCCGAGCCGCTTCCCGGCACGGGAAAAAGGGCGACCTGAAGAGCCCGAAGGCCATGCGCTCGGTCGTAGCCGGGGTGGACTGACCACCAAGATTCACATGCTGTGCGACGCCAATGGCGTGCCGCTACGCTTTTTGCTCTCAGGTGGGAACGCCAGCGACATCAATTATGCCCAGCCACTTCTGGATGGCGTTCACATACCTACTGTTCGGGGGCGCCCTCGCAAACGCTGCAAATGGCTACTCGCTGACAAGGGCTACGATGCCGAAGCCCTGCGCTAGTACTGTGACCGCTATCGGATGCAGCCCATGATCCCGCTGCGAACCATGAAACATAAGCCCAAACCGGGGCTGCCTCGCCTGTTCAACCGGCCCAAATAAGTGCAGCGCAACATCATCGAGAGAATGTTCGGCTGGTTGAAGGAGAACCCCGTCGGATAGGCACGCGTTACGACAAGCTCGCGAAAAGCTTTTTCGCGATGGTTTCGCTCGCCTGCTCGCTACGGTGTTTGCGACAGTTCTTTTCGTACAGAGCCTAGTGATATACCCCCTGAGCGGAGGTATATCACCAGTGCATAGGCCAAGGCGATATCCTATTTGCTTGTCGACCATTACTCCCCTAACGTTGAGCCCAGCCGGAGTTGGGGCGCTAAGCGTTTCCTAAAAGAAAACAATTATAGTCCGCGCATTGAAACTGGACCCCTGCCGACTGATGTTACCCAATTGAGTCAAAACAGAGGCGGACCACTGCCTCGTTGATTCGCGTGAGGAGGGGAAGCTGACATGAAAAAAATCAACGCCTTTACATTGGCCAGTACCATTACAATTTGCAGCGGCGCGTATGCGCAAGACACGCTCTATTTCGCAGGGTACTCCGGCGACTTTCAAAAGACTTTTGAAACAGTCATCATTCCTGAGTTCGAAGCGAAGAATGATGTCAAAGTCGTTTATGTCCCAGGCAGCTCGAGTGAAAACCTTGCCAAGTTGCAAGCGCAGCAAGCCAACCAGCAAATCAACGTTGCCTTGCTTGACGACGGCCCTATGAATTACGCCGTGCAATTTGGCCTGTGCGATAACTTGGCGCAGGCACCGGTTTATCAGAACATCTATGACATCGCAGCAGCCTCGAACTTCAAGGGTAAGGCCGTCGGTATCGGGCTGGTGGCGACGGGCATTGCCTACAATAAAGAAGCCTTCGCTAAAAAAGGTTGGGCGGCGCCCACGTCTTGGTCCGACATTGCGGACCCTAAATATTCCAAGCGTGTCGTCTCCAACCCTATCTCGGGTACCTTCGGTCTAAACACCTTGATCATGTTCTCCCGCATAAACGGTGGCAGTGAGCAAGACATGGAGCCTGGCTTCAAAGCCATTCGTGAAAAAGTCGCACCCAATATACTGGCGTGGACTTCTTCAAATGCACAATTAGCGCAAATGTTTCAGAACAACGATATCGATATCGCTGTATGGGGTAGCAACCGTGCCGTGGCGTTAAAGAAAACAGGCTTCCCTATTGAGTTTGTTTATCCAAAAGAAGGCACGCCCGCCATTATCGCTTCAGCATGTGTAGTTTCTGGCAATAAGCTCGCTGAAAAGTCTCAAGCGCTGATTCAATACCTGGTGTCTCCCGCCGTGCAAACCAAGTTAGCTACAGAGGGCTTCGGTCCAGTCAATCGGCAAACCAAGCTCGACGAGAGTTCAGCGCAAGAAGTCCCTTATGGCCAAGAAAAGCTTTCACAGCTGGTGCCCATAGACTGGGACACCGTTAACCGTAAACGTGCTGAATGGACGAAGCAGTGGAGCCGTACCGTTGAGTGAGTTTTTCTCTCAACGATAATAATAGCGAGTATTGGCCATGAGTAATTTGATTATCCGAGGACTCTCGAAGACCTATGCGGGCGGCGTTACCGCTGTGCGCAATTTGGATTTAGAGGTTAAGAGCGGTGAGTTTATCTCGCTGTTGGGTGGCTCGGGATGCGGCAAAACAACGACACTTCAGATGGTCGCGGGTTTTATTTCCCCTACCACGGGCTCCGTCCATCTTGGTGCCAACGATATCACCGGCATGCTGCCTGAAAAACGTGACATGGGCATCGTGTTTCAAAGCTATGCACTGTTCCCGCATATGACCGTTGCTGAGAATGTTGGCTTCGGGTTGCAAATGCGCAAAGTTCCTAAACTGGAGTTGGCGGCGCGTGTCGAAGAAGCGCTAGCTATGGTTCGTCTGTCGGGGCTCGAGGCGCGTTATCCACGGGAGTTGTCCGGTGGACAACGGCAGCGTGTCGCAATCGCACGGGTTTTGGCGATCCGTCCTAGTGTCTTGCTGCTCGATGAGCCTATGTCGAACCTCGACGCTAAGCTTAGGGGTGAAATGCATGTTGAACTCCGAGCGCTCCAGCGCCGGCTCGGCATTACTACCATCCTAGTGACTCATGACCAAGTCGAAGCGATGACGATGAGCGACCGAATCGCTGTGATGGCTAACGGTTGCATCGCAGAGCTGGGTAAGCCACAAGATATCTACGACCAGCCCACCTCCGACTTCGCCATGCGTTTCCTGGGCCAGACCAATATTCTCGCGGGATCGGTGAAGTCTATCTCTCAAGGGCAGGCATCGCTCCAAGTAGGCAGCCTCGTCGTACCTGTGAACAGACACCAGCTCAGGGTGGGCGACGAGGCCATGCTGTTCATCCGGCCTGAGCGCATCCACTTCACCCCGCCGGGCGAAGGGAAAACCGAGGGGCGTATTGCATCACGCCTATTTCTCGGTGGCCTCTGGCACTACGAAATCGAAAGCCGCCTGGGCGCGTTGAAGATGACTGCACTGAACAATGGTGAGCGCCAGCCTCAAGAGGGCGAAGCTGTCGGCATCGGTTGGGGCGATAGCGACCTACAAGTCGTATCCACGGAGGCCACCCATGACTGACACTACCTACCGCGCCAATGGTGCTCAGTGGGTACTTTCGCTGCCCGCGCTCCTTTTATTTCTAGGGCTGCTCGTCGTACCCATCGCATTGACTGGCATTCTTTCATTCAATGTGTTCGACGCCATGAGTGGCACTCAAAACAGCTACACCTTGGCCAGTTACATAGAGGTGCTTAGCGACAGCTTCTATTACGAGCTGTTTGCCCGTACAGCGTTGATGTCACTGGGCGTCACCGTCGTCTGCATCGCTATTGGCGTTCCTGAAACGCTGATTCTTTCGCGCATGCGGCCCGCGTGGCAAGGTGGCTTTTTTGTCGTGATACTTGGGCCGTTACTCATCTCTGTGGTGGTGCGGACGTTGGGGTGGTCGCTGTTGTTGGGGCGTGAAGGCTTTATTAACTCGGCGCTTATGGCACTCGGTTTGATCGACAAGCCACTACAGCTCATGTTTAGCATGACTGGGGTGTTGATTGCCCTGACCCATGTGATGATGCCTTTCATGGTGATCTCTGTATGGAGCACCCTGCAAAAGGTCGATGGCCAGATTGCGCACGCGGCCCGTTCTCTCGGGGCCGGCCGGGTGACCACCTTCAGGCGTGTTGTGCTGCCTCAGTTGATGCCGGGTATTTTATCCGGCGGGATCATCGTCTTTACCTTGTCCGCCTCGGCGTTTGCGACACCGGCGATGATCGGTGGTCGCGGCGTCAAGGTCGTCACCACGGCAATCTACGATGAGTTTCTCTCCACGATGAACTGGCCACTGGGCGCCTCCATTGCGGTGCTCTTGCTTATTGCCATTGTCTTCGTGGTTATCGGCAGCAATCGATTAATCGAGAGAAAATTCAAGCAGGTGTTCCTATGAGTGTACGCGAACTAGAAAGTAACGGACCCTTAGCAATACTGTTCCACACCCTATTCGTCATTTTCATCGTTGCGCCGCTGTTGATCATTGTATTGGTCTCTTTTTCAGATAAGGGCTATATATCGATGCCCTTCGATGGAGCCTCGTGGCGGTGGTACAAAGCCATTTGGGACGCCCCGGAGTTGATTGATGCATTTTGGCTCTCGATTTGCCTGGGCCTTGGTGCGGCGACGATAGCGTCCATTGTCGCAGTGCCCGCCGCGATTGCTATTGCTAAATACCGCTTCGTCGGACGCGAAGTACTTACATCAGTTATTCTCTCTCCCTTGATGATTCCTCACGTCGTGCTTGGCGTAGCGTTTCTCAGGTTCTTTTCAGTGGTGGGGATCTCGGGTTCATTCCTCGGACTGTTATTAGTGCATGCATTGATCGTCACGCCATACTCACTTCGACTCACGCTGGCCGCTGTCATCGGGCTTGATAGCGATGCGGAATTGGCGGCACGGTCACTCGGTGCCTCTAAATACGTTTCCTTCAGGAAAGTGCTGTTTCCTTTGATTCTCCCAGGAGTAGCCGGCGGTTGGATATTGGCCTTCATCCAAAGCTTCGATGAAGTCACGATGACGATATTCGTCGCCACCCCAGGTACTACGACACTTCCGGTTGCCCTGTATGAGCGGATCGCATTGATGACCGATCCCGTGACAACTTCGGTATCCACGGTAATGATTGTGGGAACAATGATCGTCATGTTTTTGCTAGATCGTATTATCGGTTTGGACAAAGTATTAATCGGTAAAAAATAGGCGCAGGTCACTTTTCGCTTCCGACAACTTTGGAAGCGAGGATCCGCTCGCCTTTTTTCTAGAGTTACCGCACTTTTGCGAAGGTGAAGTATGAGCAAAGAACACATTATCGTAGTTGGTGGTGGACTAGTTGGGGCGGCCATCGGCTACGGCGCTGCGCGCAGGGGGCTTAGGGTCACCGTCCTCGACCAAGGGGACGTCGCATTTCGCGCGTCGCGGGGGAATTTTGGCTTGGTCTGGTTATCGAGCAAAGGCGCCGGCATGCCCCGCTATGCACAATGGACGCGCGACGCCGTAAGACAGTGGCCGGATCTGCACCAGGAGTTGCTCAGCCTGACGGGGGTGGATACGGGGCTTGAGCAAAAGGGCGGCTTTTGGCTTGGTTTCAGCGATAAAGAGGTTCAAGCGCGGGCCGACTTGCTTGAGAAAATCAACAAAGCGGTTGGTGATATCCCCTACCAAATGATGGGCCATACAGAATTGAGGCATTACTTGCCCGGGCTGGGCCCCAAGGTCGTCGGCGGGAGCTTCGGCACTCATGATGGCCAGGCCAACCCCCTTATGCTGCTCAGAGCGTTGCATGCAGGCCTGAAGATGAAGGGGGCAGATATCATTTCTGGGGTAGACGTTGTTGCCGTTTCGCATGATCCCAGTAGCGGTAAGTTCACGGCGCGTTCCCGGGATGGGCAATCCTGGAACGGTGACAGGCTCGTACTCGCGGCAGGTATCGGGATCTCCGAACTGGCATCGCAAGTAGGTTTGCATGCCCCGACCCGCCCGACGCGCGGGCAAGTGCTGATCACCGAGCGGCTCAAGCCGTTTATTCCATACCCGACGAACAAGGCGCGGCAAACCAAGGAGGGGTCGGTGCAAATCGGCTCGACCTCCGAAGATGTCGGCCTGGATGATCGCACGACACCTGACAAGATCAGTTGGCTCGCTCAACGGGCTGTGGACACGTTTCCCGCCCTTAAAGATGTGAGGCTTGTTCGAGCATGGGGCGCCATTCGGCCTTTAACCCCCGACGGCTACCCGGTCTACCAGAGTTCGACCACGTGCCCAGGGGCATATGCCGTTATCTGTCATAGCGGCGTAACACTCGCAGCAATCCATGCCTTCGTCATTGGGCCCTGGGTCGCGGGCATAACGCCCTCTCCCCCTGACTTCGAAGGGTTTCACAGCGATAGATTTCTAGACCCCAACACGAGTTTTACCAATGACCACTAAGCCGCTTTTTTCTGTTTCAAACGCGCCTACTGGGCGGACGGTAAAAATCACATTCGAGGGTCAAGAATTCTGCGTCGCCGAGGGCATCAGTGTGGCTGCTGCGTTATTGACCCAAGGCGCCCGTGATTTCCGTTCTAGCATCGTCGGTAATGTCTCTCGCGCCCCCTATTGCATGATGGGTGTGTGCTTTGAGTGCCTCGTTGAAATCGACGGCGTACCAGCACGGCAAAGTTGCATGGTCCCGGTGCGTGACGGCATGCATATCAAGCGTCAACTCGGCGCTGTGGCACTGAGTCTTGGCGAAATGGGGGAGGCATCATGAATAACTCCACGGTAGACTTGGTGATCATCGGCGCCGGCCCCGCCGGGATGGCCGCAGCTTGTCAGGCACGCTCCCAGGGGCTTTCGGTGGTCGTGCTAGACGAGCAACTGGCACTCGGAGGCCAGATCTATCGGCGGATCGAGTCCGCCCCTGACGCTATACAAAACATTCTGGGCGCGGATTACGTCGCAGGCCAAGCCCTTGCTCGTGAATTCAAAGCCAGCGGTGCTATCCATATCACCGGTGCAGTGGTCTGGAACGTGGCAGCTTCGGGGGAAGTCAATTACGTTGCCAATGGCCATAGTGAAGACATCGTCGGCAAGTATATCGTACTGGCCAGCGGCGCTATGGAGCGGCCGTTCCCCATCAAGGGCTGGACGTTGCCCGGCGTAATGGGCGCGGGCGCTGGTCAGATCATGCTCAAAGGGGCTGGTGCACTGCCAACAGAGCCCGTTGTCCTTGCCGGCTGCGGCCCGCTGCTTTATCTCTTGGCTTGGCAATACCTCAGAGCAGGAGTGACGATCAAGGCTTTGGTGGATACTACGCCAAAGTCGGCTTATGTTCGGGCATTGCGCGAGGTGGCTGGCGCGCTCAAAGGTTGGCGTGATCTTGCCAAGGGTATGAAGCTGCTCGCATCAATCAAGTGTCACGGGGTCAAGGTTTATTCGGGTGCTACCGACCTTGCAATCGTGGGAGATCACGCGGCCCAAGGCATTGAATTCAATCATCGCGGGCAGAGCATGACCGTCGGGTCTTCTCTAGTACTACTTCATCAAGGAGTTGTCCCGAATGCGCAGCTAAGCCTCTCGACGGGCACCGCGCATTATTGGAGCCCCGAGCAACTTTGTTGGTTACCGCATACTGATGAGTATGGACGCCTGAACGACACTGTTATCTACGTCGCTGGTGATAGTCGAGGCATTGTCGGCGCCAAGGCATCTGCTATACAGGGACGCTTGGCCGCATTGGCAATTGGGGCCCAGCTTGGAAGTTTGGAAGGTTTGGAACATCAACTGGCCGAGCAAGCTCGACAATTGGAAAACGCTACAAGTATTCGAAAGTTCCTAGATATCCTTTATCGCCCCCAGGAAGAAAATAGAATTCCTGCCGACGACAACGTGCTTGTGTGCCGTTGCGAGGAAGTGACTGCTGGACAGATTCGCAGTTATGTAGCATTAGGCTGTCACGGACCGAACCAAACCAAAGCATTTGGCCGCTGCGGCATGGGCCCATGCCAAGGGCGTTTTTGCGGTTTAACGGTCACCGAGATTATCGCAAAAGCTCGAAATGTTGATCCTAATGAGGTTGGTCATTACCGCGTTCGCGCCCCTATTAAACCCATTTTGCTGGGCGAACTCACACGTTAGTTCACCAGTTCCATTCTTACTGAAACCAAGGAGCATAATATGAGCGATATCTTACGCATCGAAACTGACCCGCGCCGTAGCCGGGCCGTTGTTTATAATGGCGTGATTTATGTTGGCGGGATGACCGCTGATGACCGCACTCAAGATGTCGCCGGCCAAACGCGCGATACATTGGCAAAGATTGAGAGTTATCTTGCAAAGGCGGGCTCAGACAAAAGCCGGGTGCTGACAGCGCAAATTTGGATCAAAGACCTGGCACGTGATTTCGACAGTATGAACGACGTCTGGAATGCCTGGACCGCACCTGGTTGCGCCCCCACGCGCGCCACCGCCCAGTGCGACATGGGCGCGCCGGATGTGCTGGTCGAGATCATCGTGACCGCCGCAGTCGCTGAATAAGCCCTCCGCAAGGCTCAAGCCTGGCGCGCCTAAAAGCCCGCCAGCAGCTGTACGGGTCAAGCTCGGCTCAAATCTGCGTTTGGTAATCTGGCGCATTTAGACCCGTATGGTTGACCAGCTTGTGCAGCAGGTCTAGTCGTCTAATGAAACCGGAGACCCCATTTAGGCGAGAATGCTCGCCACAGAGAGGTATCTGAGGACCAAGTAACGTCCGCTCCTTTACGCCCGAGTTCAAACGCGAAGCTGCCGGCCTGGTTCTTGATCAAGGCTACAGCCATATCGAAGCTGAAAAGCTGTTGATATTGCAGCCGAGCTGTATAAACGCCATGGGAGTCCAGCTGGACCAACAGACGACAGCACACGCTTCCTTATCGAGGACGTGCCCTATGGACTAGTACTCATAAACGCGTTTGCTAAGGCGGCTCAAGTTGCTGCTCCCGTAACAGAGTCCATGATTGCAATATCCGGACTAATTTCTGGTAAAAATTTTAAGGGTGCTAATGAGCTAATCGAACCGCCAAGGCTCTCGTCTGAAGCAGTTGATGGCCTATTAGCTCTAGCAACCATTGCATGAAAGTTGCGAGTAATCTTAGTTTAATCTAATGAGCTTACTTAACTTTAAGATCTATACTTTTACTGAATACATAAACTTAAACGCACTACAAGCACCTCCAGCTATGTTTATGGCGGCGCACAGAAACTTTCTTTTGTTATCTTTATAAAGCGCTTTACTTATGCCCTGTTCATTTTTTGCTCCTTTACGGTGCAGGGCTTTTTTATTGATTCACCGACCAGAACACATTGAACATATTTTTATAGCCTCCTCATAGTATTGGCGTATTAGAAAATACCAATATGCTATACAATAAAAGGTGTCGACATGGGCAAGCGTATAACTTTGCGTCATCTTGAAGCTTTTCGCGCCATCATGGTGCGAACTACAGTTACTGGCGCTGCTGATATGCTTGAGATCACACAACCTGTGGTCACAAGGCTTATTTCTGACCTAGAGGAGAGAATTTCGTTAACTCTCTTTACGCGTACGAAAGGGCGCCTTTTACCAACGCCAGAAGCCGCCTTACTCTTTAAGGATGTAGAGCAATCTTTGATCGCAATCGAGCGCATCGCGAACGCTGCTTCCAATATCAAATCTTTGAAGGTTGGACATTTGGAAATCGCTGCTGCTCCCAACATGGCACTTTCTTTTTTGCCACGCGCAATCACCAGCTTCACAAACGAACACCCGGATGCTGTAGTCACCATGCACATGCACAGTTCTACAACCGTCCTAGATATGGTCCAGCGCGATCGCTGCGACCTAGGCTTTGCGATGGTACCCATGCGAACAACTCGACATGGTAATACCGAGGTACTTGTATCGGCCAAAATGGTTGGAGTGGTGCCGGTAAATCATCATCTGGGGAAGCGAGAAATTTTACGTCCCGAAGATTTCGGAGGAGAAAGTTTCATTAGTCTTAGCCCACTAATGGAATCCAGAATGAAAATTGACTCCCTAATGCTCTCACATCGGGTCAACCGTCGTCTCAATGTGGAAACTCAGGTTTCTGCGGCCATAATAAAATTAGCTGAGGCTGGGGCTGGTCTCTCGATAATTGATCCGTTGACAGCAGCGGGATATACGGGAACAGCCCTTCGCTTTATTCCTTTTGAACCCACAATCATTAATGACTACTCCATTGTAATTTCACAACACAATGCTTCCACTCTTATATTGAAGCCATTTATTGATCATGCTCGACGAGAGATTCGAAAGATAGTCCCTGCAAACTGGATAGTACAAAGTTAGATCACACTTATTGAGTGTGCATCAGCATTCGACAAAGCTCACCGCTAGACCACCGCGCGAAGTTTCTTTGTATTTATCATGCATATCGGCCCCGGTATCACGCAAGGTGCGGATAGCTTGGTCGAGGGAGATAAAGTGATCACCATCCCCCCGCAACGCCATTTGCGCTGCGTTAATCGCTTTCACTGCGGCGATCGCGTTGCGCTCGATGCACGGTACCTGCACCAGTCCACCTACCGGATCGCAGGTCAGGCCCAAGTTGTGCCCCAAGCCAATTTCTGCCGCAGTTTCAACCTGTCGTGGGCTGGCACCAAGGATCTCCGCCAGTCCCGCTGCGGCCATCGCGCAGGCCGACCCTACTTCACCCTGGCATCCAACTTCGGCACCAGAGATCGAAGCGTTCTTCTTGCACAGAATGCCCACAGCTGCAGCCGCTAGAAAGAAACGCACAACATCGTCGTCGCAGGCATCAAGATTGAAGCGCATGTAGTAATGCAATACAGCAGGAATAATTCCGGCGGCACCGTTGGTGGGTGCAGTGACCATGCGTCCGCCTGCGGCATTCTCCTCATTGACCGCAAGCGCGAATAAATTGACCCACTCCATTGCGCTTAGCGTGGAGCCGATCACATTGGGCTTGCTTACCTCCAGCAAGCTACGGTGTAAGCGATGAGCCCGTCTACGTACATTCAATCCACCGGGCAGAACGCCCTCTGCGAGCAGGCCTTTACTCACGCAACTTTGCATAGCTTTCCACAAGGTGAGGATGCCCTCCCGAATACAACCTTCATCACGCCAGGCTTTTTCGTTCTCCATCATTAATTGGGAAATGGTCATGCTGTGTTGCTTGCACAGCGCTAACAACTGCGCGGCACTGGAGAAATCGTAGGGCAATATTGTTTGATCACTGTCCAGCAAACCGCTCGCCGCCTGGACAGAACCAATGATGAAACCACCGCCCACCGAGTAATAAGTTTCCTCGAACAATTCCCCACTGGCGCCGAACACAATGATCGACATGCCATTGGGGTGATAGGGCAGGCATTCTTCGAGAAAACACATGTCGCGTTTCCAGACGAATTCGATCTCATGCTCGCCACCCAGCAACAATCGACCACTGTCCAGCAACGCTTGCAGACGCGACGCCATCTGCACCAAGTCGACGGTGTCGGGAAGTTCCCCCATCAGTCCCATTACTACCGCTCGATCTGTGCCGTGGCCGACTCCGGTCGCAGAGAGTGAACCGTACAGACGGACCTCGACTCGGGTCGCTTGAGTCAGAACATTTCGTTGCCGCAAGTCCGCGACAAACGCTGCCCCGGCTCTCATGGGACCCACGGTATGGGAACTGGATGGACCGATTCCGACCTTGAACATATCGAACACGCTGATAGCCATGACGCCCCTCTCTCTGTCAGTCTGCATCCACACGCAGACGATCCGCTTAATGAGCGCTATCTTTCGCAAACCCGAGGTAATCGACAATCGAAAGCTTCTACTTCACCGTTTAGCAGGACTGATCCATGAGCCGTATCCTCAATGCGCAAATGCATGCCGGGCTGCAGGTATTTGCCTGTGCAGCACGCCACATGTCCTTTACCCGCTGCGCTGAAGAACTGCATGTAACCCCTGGTGCTATCAGCCAACAGATGCGTCAGCTCGAAGAGAAGCTGGGCTTTGCCCTGTTCCTCAGGATCGGTCGCGGGCTGGAACTGACAGCTGAAGGACAGCGCTTGGCGATCGTCGCCAATGAAGTTCACAGCCGCATTGATGACGAACTGCGCCTGCTGCATTCGGGTCGCATTGGCGGGGTCTTCAAACTCCGCTGCATCCCTTCATTCCTGCAGAAATGGTTGCTGCCGCGACTCCCGAAGCTAGAACAAACATTCCCGGATCTGCAACTACGGATAATCGCCGAAGATAGCAGCGGATCGCTGCGCGATGACGATTTCGATTTGGCGATTGACCTCAACGACGGTAGCTATCCAGGTCTACTGAGCACTTCGCTTCTGGAAGAACAACTATTCCCCGTGTGCTCGCCAAGGCTCCTGGCCGGTCGCGTACCATTGGACACCCCAGAGAAACTGATTCACTACCCGTTGCTTCACGACATCACCGCATGGCGCGGTAGCTACGAATACGCCGAATGGGAGTTTTATTTGAGCGCCATTGGCGCGACCGGCATCGATGTCAGGCGCGGCCATACCTTCAACCGCAATCTATTGACGATCGAGGCCGCGATCCTCGGCATGGGAGTAGCAATCGCACGTAAAAGCTTGATCACCGACGAACTGAAGAACGGCGCGCTGGTAATCCCTTTCGGCGAAGAGATCCCGGCGCGCAAAAAATACGTAATTGTGTACCGGGATGACGCCTTAAAAAACCCAGCCAGGCGTGCAGTCCATGACTGGCTAGTTAATCAGGCGCTATCTGCGAAATCTGTTGCGATAGTCCGCATTGACTCCAGCTAGCTCGTAACCGAACCGATGGACATGAAAGCCGAGACAGGCCGATCATCACTCGAATTTGAAGAACATCCTCACTCGGCCGCCTACGCAGCGAGAGTGAGAATACCGAGCTAACGCTATTGAAGTGGGCGACCGGACGCTTACGACTTGACCGGATGGTGTGAAACTAGAAAGAAGCTCCCGGGAGCGCCTGAAGATCACTAATTGACTCAAGTGGGAAGTCTGGAAACAGCAGTATGCTGCGGTACGTAAGCTAAACAACCGGCATTAGATCAAGGAACCCTGCGAGCCACCGCGCTGTACAGAATGTACTGTACAGCGCGGTCAACCTAATGCGATCACAATAGGAAAAGCGCGTAGTTACCTCTATGATCGTGAGCAAGTGAGTTTGGCCACGGAGTTATCCGATTATCAAAGAGACCTCGAAGATTCCCATCAAATCAGCGTAAGGTCAAACTCTGACCCTACCATAGGGCATAAGTATAGTTGACGTAGAATCGGGTCTGATCCTGATCCTGCAGAGTCGAGGTAGGCAGCTCGGTGCGGAAATTCGCACGACGCAGAGAGAAACCTAACCCCTTAAGAGCACCGCTCTGCAGGACGTAGTCAAGGCGAACATCACGCTCCCATTCGTTATATCTGCCAGTAGTTACGCCACCAGAACCGCGGATGTCGCGACCGCTGACGTAGGTCAACCCGGCCTTCAGACCAGGTACGCCTTGCTTAGCAAAGTCGTAGCTATAAGTACCAAAAGTCGAATTTTCACCGGCGCGGGTGAAGTTATTGATCATAATATCCGTGTAGAGATACACGCTAGTACCTCCTTCGCCTTCAGAACGGCCACGCCCGTCAACAACGCTACCGTTGTTGATGAAGGCCATACCACCACTATCGCTTACACGCTGGTGACCCAAAGTCAGCGCATGGCTACCTAGGGTATATGTGAATGCAGCAGACCAAGTATTGTTGTTCACTTCGCCAGCGTTATCGTCGTTATAACCATTCCGGTAAGCGTAGTTTGAGTCGCTCCCATTGCTTCCATCGGACTTGCTGTTGAAGTAACGGAGATCCGTCTTGAGCGACTGGTCCGGCGCGATCTGATAGACGTGTACTAGCCCCAAAAAATTCTGACGGTAATAATCTTCAAGGTTTGCGTAGTAGTACTGGAGAGTCAGGTCTTTTGTGACTTTCCAGTCAGCACCACCGAACCGAAAACCATCAGACCCCTTACGGCCACCTGCAGCAATGCCAGCCCAGTTGCTGGAAGCACGACCCATTTCACGATTCAAGTTTCCGACAGTGAAAGTAAAGTCATCTATTTCCTTCGAAGTTATAATGGCTCCCTGGTAGCTTGTTGGAAGCAGACGACTGTCATTTGACACCAAAATAGGTAAGTTCGGTGCCAAAGCGTTACCCGCTTTTAGTTCGGTTTTGGAAATCTTGATCTTGCCATTGGCTCCCAATCGACTCCAGTCGTCTACCGGTGAGCCATCGCTTTCCGTCGGGGAAACTGTATTGCTAGTAGAGGGGTTATGAGGGGTAATACCGCCACCTAGGTTCAGGCCGATCAACCCCTGAATATCTAACCCAAAACCGACGATGCCTTGCGTGTAACCCGACAGGAAGTCAAACCTCAGCCCAGTTACGGTCTGACGTTGATCCATACCATTCTGGTCACGCTGATCATTTTCATAGTACAGAGTACGAGAACTAATGGATGCTTTGCTATCTTCAATTAAATCGACGGCATTAGCCTGTTGAGCCAGAACGCCCAAGACAACCGCGACTGCCAGCGTAGACTTGATCACTGGTATTGCTCCTATGTGTTTGCAGGTTTTCATTTGCGGCCCCATGTACAGACAGTTGGGCCTCCTAATACACCGCCTGACACGCTTTAAGAGTAAAGCGCGGCCAGTTAGTCGGCATTAACTTTTTAGATGCGTTAGTCAAGCGGTTCCACATCCTTTAAAATACAGGCACCCACATTAATGTTGAGCGGATAAGTACCCGCCGACGCATGGCAATAGCGGCTTGATCATTACCGATTTCACCTCCCAGTCGCCACCCCATGCCTTATAGCAACAGGAGTGCCACAGTTATTTATACTATTGATTTTGAAATAGATTTATTTTTCCACAGCAAATTACAATAGCGTTACAATATAGCCCCATGTTGCAATACTATTGAAAGAGAAAGGGTCTTGTGGAGAATCGAATCACTTTTCGGATTTTTGAGGCATTTCGCGCCACCATGGTGCGGAAAACCGTTACTGAGATGTTTGGAATTACTCAGGTTACTAGTGATGCACCTCATCTCTGATCTTGAGGAGTTCGTATCCATACCTCTTCCCCTTGAGCAAGGGTGGATACGTATCGACCAACGTGCCCCAAGGTTAGCAAACCGATATAGGCCACAAGAGCTTATCGCCCACTAAAGAAACAAAAATACTGAGCAAATACATACTAAAACAACATGAAACCATAGTTAAATGAAATAGCCTTGTCGCGTTAAAATCTGAAGCTAATCCCGGCCAGCGGACAAGCCACTCACAAGTCTCAACATTAGACTTAATACTTGAACCTTATCCTAAAATAACTGTCTGGAAAATGGCTCATATTCCTCAACTCAAACCCCAATCATGATTTAGTATCTGAGTTGACAACCCGATATGGGCTACAAGACCTTATCCTACACCCACGGAATGGGATATTGAGCAAGCTCATGCGAAAAAAACATTAAGCCATAGGCAAACAGAATGGTATCGCCGAGTTAATCCGAGTAAGCAACCGCCGCCAGCCAGGTTGATATACAGGTATTCGGTGAAAGGCCTATCCAATAGGAATGGAGGTCAATCGCTATATGTCCGCTTATATTTTTAATCCAAATTCAAAAACATTCTACCGCCCAGTCGACGCAGCACTGCGTTGGTGCAATCTCATCCATTACGAAGCACAGATAGTGCAAGCGGCTTGGTCCTGTCCCGAGAAACTTGCCACTCTGTTCCCTCAGTGGCCGGGTCTTCACGCGGCTACCGAAAAAATCTACGACGCTATACGTAACGGAGAACTGCCTTATGGCTGCCTCGGTATTTCGGTTCCCAGGGGAAGTTACGTAGAGCCCCTTCAACTGACGATACGCCACTCCGATTTACTCCACTGGATGCAGGTTTACTATCCCGATCAGAAGCCTGATTTTCTGTTTGGATCAGGCAGAGCCGCTCATGAAAAGGTCAGTATCGGAACCTTCCTTGCGCTACAAGCGGATCGGGATACCCTCCTGCGAGAACTGAATACGCTACAGCATCACCTCCAAGATATTTTGGTAGACCTCCGGGCTATCGGACTTGAACGGGATGACCTCAAAGCAATGGTCAAAACGCATGGACAGCTCAGCGAGCGTAGCGAACTCACCTATCAAAATATCATCGGTGCTTTGCTCAACCTCTTCCTGGACCAATCACCGGCTGGTAACCCCCTATCCGTGTTCAAGAGCCAATCTGCAATCGTTGATGCGGTTATCGCACGCTATAGCGAGGTACCAGGCCTGAGCAAACGAACGTTGGATGAAAAATTCGCCGCCGCTAATCGCAGCTTCAAAAAAAGCAAATAGACCGAAGTATTGCAGTGCAATCTCAGCGATTGCAGTGCAATGACTCTCCCCCAATTCTGCTATTCAATTCAGGTCACTGCCCACCACGCGCCAATCGGCGCCAGGAGTGACCAGCATGTCCAGCCAGTCCTCACCCATTGTTGAAGCACCTCAACCACAGGTGGAACGTCACATTATGCGCCGTGACGAGGTGGAGCGAAAAACCGGCTTCAAGCGTGCACACATCTACAACTTGATGAAGGAAGGTACAACGCACAGGCGGGACAATGGTGGAGCGCAAGCGGTGGCGGTCCAACAACCAACTTCGATCTGGATCAGGTGGGGTAGCCCAGCCCCGCCGCAGGTTTCGATTCAGCAGAAAACGATCCAGAAGGCGTCGTGACGACACCAACACTGCAACGCGCAATGGAGTGAACGATGGCGACTTCCGTCCGGAACACGCCGCCACAACCGATCCAGCGCCCGGGATTGATCATCTCGGCGATCAGCCTGGTCCTGCGCATCATCGGCTTGCTGATTGCCTCGTTGCTGTTCTCGATCCTCATCGAGTTCGCAGGAATGCTACTGTTCTGGGGTGATCAGGGTTGGCGACATAGTCAGGCCATGCTGACCAGTGAACTGGGCTGGCTCAACGTAAGCGCTCCATAAACCCCACCTTCAAATGACCCAAGTACGACCTGATGCTGTGCTCCCGATTTTCTTTCTGGAGCCAGCCCATGATGCGCCCCGATCCCAAGGTTAAAGCCGTTTATCTTTATCCCAAGCCAGTGGATTTCCGTAAATCCATCAATGGCTTGGCCGCTCTGGTCGAGCTGGATATCAAGGTGGCGGTGTTCGACCCAGTATTATTTGTGTTCCTCAATCGCACGCGTAGCCAAGTGAAAATTCTCTACTGGCATCGCAACGGTTTCTGTCTGTGGCTCAAGCGTCTAGAGGCCGAACGCTTCAAAACTAAGCCGGATGCGGGCGATGAAGCCATTGAGTTGACGGTGCGTGAATTGAACCAACTTTTGGATGGAATCGATCTCTGGGGTAACCAGCCGCACAAGCTGCTGACGCCGCGCTTCGTCACCTGATTCGGTATAATCCACGGCATGATTTCCATGCCCGAAACCCTCCCCGACGATCCTTTTTTGCTCAAGCAGTTGCTGCTGTCGGCGAGCGTGCGGATGTCGGAAAAGGATGGACAAATTGAGCGTCTGCGCGAACAAAACGCCCTGCTGCTCCAGCGTCTGTTCGGCCGTAAGTCCGAGCAGAGTGCCGATCCTGACTCACCGCAGCTAGAGTTCTTCAACGAGGCTGAAAACCTCACCGACACTGCGCCTGAAGCCGTTGCCGATGACGTCGAGGAAGAGGTTGTCGCTCCGGTTAAGCGTCGTGGCAAGCGTAAGCCGTTGCCCGCTGAACTGCCGCGTGTCGAAGTCGTCCACGAGCTGCCCGAGCACGAACTGACCTGTGAGTGTGGTTGCCGCAAACAGGTCATCGGTGAAGAAACCAGCGAGCAGCTGGAAATCATCCCGATGCAAGTCCGGGTGATCAAACACATCCGCAAAACCTACGCCTGCAAGACCTGCGAAACCGCGCCGATCACTGCCGATAAGCCGGCGCAGTTGATCGAGAAAAGCCTAGCCAGCCCCAGCGTGCTGGCCATGCTGCTAACAACAAAATACGCCGACGGCATCCCGCTGTACCGCTTTGAGAGGATGCTCAGCCGGCACGGTATCGACATCCCGCGCCAGACCTTGGCGCGCTGGGTGATCCAGTGTGGCGCGCTGCTACAACCGCTGCTCAACTTGATACGCGACCAGTTGCTGGACTACCCGGTACTGCACTGCGATGAGACCCGTGTGCAGGTGCTCAAAGAGCCGGGGCGTGAGCCGAGCAGCCAATCGTGGATGTGGGTGCAAACCGGCGGCCCGCCAGACAGGCCAGTAATCCTGTTCGACTATACCACCAGCCGTGCGCAGGACGTGCCGCTGCGCCTGCTCGCGGGCTACCGCGGTTACTTGATGACCGACGACTACGCCGGCTACAACGCCGTGGCCGCGCAAGCCGGGGTTGAGCGCTTAGCCTGCCTGGCGCATGCGCGACGTAAATTTATTGAGGCGCAGAAGGTGCAGCCCAAGGGCAAAACCGGACGGGCCGACGTGGCGCTAAACCTGATCAACAAACTGTACGGCATCGAGCGCGACCTAAAAGACGCCATCCCCGAACAACGTTATCAGGGTCGCCAGCAACATAGCCTGCCGATCCTCGCTCAACTGAAAAACTGGCTGGAGAAAACTCAGCCGCAAGTTACCGCACAGAATGCCTTGGGCAAAGCCGTAAACTACCTGGCCAACAACTGGAGCCGGCTGGAGCGCTACGCCGAAGGCGGCCACCTGCCGATCGACAACAACGCCGCCGAGCGAGCCATCCGGCCCTTCGTCATCGGCCGAAAGAACTGGCTGTTCAGCGACACACCCAAGGGCGCCACTGCCAGCGCGCAAATCTACAGCCTGATCGAAACCGCCAAGGCCAACCACCAAGAGCCTTACGCCTACCTGCGTCACATCCTCGAACGCCTGCCTCAGGCCAATTGCATCGAAGGCTACGAAGCGCTGCTGCCGTGGAACTGCAAACCCACAACGCCACTTTAAAACGCAAAACCCCACCAGCGGGAGGTGGGGTTTATGGAGCGCTTAC
>LNAP01008629.1_pt2 | contig 22250 bp, 22 predicted proteins | sample 602601 | NCBI WGS metagenome assembly LNAP01 (sample SAMN02440304, study PRJNA202911) | soil metagenome | biome: Subtropical and temperate rainforests or woodlands; isolation source: soil samples (1 kg each in a 20% v/v slurry with milli Q water) were... ...
GAAAGCTTACGCCGTACCCTTCGAGAAATACGTCAACCTCGCCGACGCCCGCCTGGGCACCAAAGCCCTCTCCGTCACCGACGATTGGTTTGCCGACGTCAACCGCCTGTTCCAGCCCACCCCAGCGGTGTGGAAAGAAGGCGTGTTTGATGACAACGGCAAATGGATGGATGGTTGGGAATCGCGCCGCAAGCGTTTCGAAGGCTACGACAGCGCCGTGATCAAATTGGGCGTGCCCGGCTCGATCAAAGGCGTGGATATCGACACCAGTTTCTTCACCGGTAACTTCCCGCCATCGGCGTCCCTGGAAGCCTGCTTTTTGGCTGAAGGTGACCCAACCGACAGCACCGAATGGACCGAAGTACTCGGCGCCGTTGAGCTGCAAGGCAACAGCCACCACTACCACGAAATCGCTAACAGCCAGGCCTTCACCCACCTGCGCTTCAACATTTACCCGGACGGCGGCGTAGCCCGTCTGCGCGTATACGGCATTCCGTTCCGCGACTGGTCCAACACCGGTGACAACGAACAAGTCGACCTGGCCAGCGCCCTCAACGGCGGCCGTGCCCTGGCTTGCTCGGATGAGCACTTCGGCCGGATGAGCAACATCCTCAACCCAGGCCGCGGCGTAAACATGGGCGACGGTTGGGAAACCGCGCGCCGTCGCACCCCTGGCAATGACTGGGTGATCGTCGCCCTCGGCCACCCGGGCGAGATCGAACGCATCGTGGTCGACACCCTGCACTTCAAAGGCAACTACCCGGACAGCTGCTCGATCCAGGGCGCTTTCGTCAAAGGTGGCACCGACAGCCAGATCGAAACCCAAAGCCTGTTCTGGCGCGAACTGCTGCCGAGCCAGAAACTGCAAATGCACCAAGAACATGAATTTGCCGAGCAGATCAAAGCGTTGGGGCCGATCACCCATATCCGTTTGAATGTGTTCCCGGATGGTGGTGTTAGCCGGCTGCGGTTGTTTGGCAAAGTCGCCAAATAACACTCGATAAGTCCCCTCTCCCGCTCGCGGGAGAGGGTTAGGGAGAGGGGCTCTTCGGACGCATATATTCGTTGCGCCCGGCCCTCTCCCCCAGCCCCTCTCCCGTAAACGGGAGAGGGGAGCCTAACTACAAACAAGCAGACACCAACATGCGCACACTGATCATCGAACCGCTCACCAAAGAAGCCTTCGCCCCCTTTGGCGATGTGATTGAAACCGAGGGCAGCGACTATTTCATGATCAACAACGGCTCCACCCGCCGCTATCACAAGCTGGCAACGGTTGAGACCGCGCAGCCGGATGACAAGGCCATCATCAGTATTTTCAGCGCTGAAAAACTGCAAATGCCTCTGACCATCCGCATGTTGGAGCGCCATCCGCAGGGCAGCCAAGCGTTTATACCGCTGCTCGGCAACCCCTTTCTGATCGTGGTCGCGCCACTTGGCGATGCACCTGAATCAGAGTTGGCCCGGGCTTTTGTCAGCAATGGCAAGCAGGGCATTAATTACCATCGCGGCGTTTGGCACCATCCGGTGCTAACGATCGAAAAGCGGGATGACTTCCTGGTGGTTGATCGCAGCGGTTCCGGCAACAACTGCGATGAGCATTTTTTCCCTGAGGATGAACAACTTCTCCTCAACCCCCACCAATAAGAGAAGCTCGACCACCGGCCAGCCGGTGTCGGGAAGAGGTAAACACTGTGGAAGCACATTTGATTGAATGGGCCAACCTGGCCGTGCGCTGGGTGCATATGATCGTCGGCATCGCCTGGATCGGTGCGTCGTTCTATTTCGTCTGGCTGGAAAACAACCTCAACCGGGTCAACCCGCGCGACGGCCTGGCTGGTGATTTGTGGGCCATCCACGGTGGCGGTATCTACCACCTGGAAAAATACAAACTCGCCCCGCCAAAAATGCCGGACAACCTGCACTGGTTCAAATGGGAAGCCTATTGGACCTGGATGTCGGGCGTTACCCTGCTGATGATCGTCTATTACCTCAACCCGTCGCTGTACCTGATCCTGCCTGGTAGCGACATGGCGCCGTCCACCGCCATTGCCATCGGCATTGGTTCGCTGGTCAGCGGTTGGTTTATCTACGACTTCCTCTGCGACTCGCCCCTGGGCAAGCAACCGGCGCTGCTTGGTCTGGTGTTGTTTGTGCTGCTGGTGGCCGCCTCGTTTGGCCTGAGCCACGTGTTTAGCGGCCGTGGGGCGTATATCCATGTCGGCGCCATTATCGGCACCATCATGGTCGGTAACGTGTTCCGCACCATCATGCCGGCCCAGCGCGCATTGGTTAAAGCCATCGAAGAGAACCGCACGCCCGACCCGGCCCTGCCGGCCAAAGGCCTGCTGCGTTCGCGGCACAACAACTACTTCACCCTGCCGGTGCTGTTCATCATGATCAGCAACCACTTCCCGAGCACCTACAACTGGCTGATCCTGGCGGGCATCGCGGTATTGGCGGTGATCGTGCGCCACTACTTCAACACCCGTCACCACAGCAAAAGCTTCGCCTGGGCCTTGCCGGCTGGTGCCTTGGGCATGATCTGCCTGGCGTTTGTTACCGGCCCTGCGCTGTCCACCGCTCCGGCTGCCACGCAAGCCAAAGCCGTGGAATACCAACCGCTGCCGGCTACCGCCATTGGCGGCAAAACCGCTAAACAAGCTGCCGAAGAAGCCGCCAAACAGCCCGCGCCCGCCGAGCAACCGATTGCCCAGGCCACCGCGCCAGCAGGCGATGCCGGCTTTGAAAAAGTGCATGAGGTGATTCAGGTACGCTGCTCGGTATGTCACTCGGCAACCCCTACCAACAGCATGTTCAGCGCGGCACCGGCTGGGGTAATGTTTGATACGCCGGAGCAGATTAAACAGATGGCACCGCGTATTCAGGCGCAGGCCGTGGCGACGCAGGCCATGCCATTGGGGAATTTGACCAAGATGACACCCGAAGAGCGCGAGCTGATCGGGGCTTGGATTGCGAAAGGCGCACAAGTGAACTGAGGCGACACCACGCGTGCGTAGGTTGGGTTGAGCCGCAGGCGAAGCCCAACAGGACCCAGCGAGTTCCACGTGCAGATTGTTGGGCTTCGCTACGCTCAACCCAACCTACGACCCCAACAAAAAACCGCGCCTCAAGCGCGGTTTTTTTGTGGAGCGAAGAACGCGTTACAGCACGTTTGGCTCAATCTCGAGGTGCACGCCGAAACGGCTGAGTACATCCGCTTGAATACGCTTGGCCAGGGCCAACAACTGCGCACCAGTCGCCGCGCCATAATTCACCAACACCAACGCCTGCAACGTATGCACGCCAGCATCGCCCTCACGCAAACCCTTCCACCCTGCCCGCTCGATCAACCATCCAGCGGCCAATTTCACTTGGCCATCGGCTTGCGGGTAAGCGACCAGATCAGCATGTTCGGCACGAACCCGAGCCGCCAGTTCAGCGCTTACCAGCGGGTTTTTAAAGAAGCTACCGGCATTGCCCAGCACCGCTGGGTCGGGCAATTTTTCCGCGCGGATAGAGCAGATCGCGCGGCTGACATCGCTTGCCGTCGGCGCGTCGATACCCTGCTCGGCCAAGCGCTGGCGCACTGGGCCGTATTCCAGATGCAGGGTTTGTTCACGCTGTAAGGCAAAGCGCACACGCAGGATCAACCAACGACCGGGTTGCTGTTTAAAAACGCTGTCGCGGTAGGCGAAATTGCAATCGGCGAGGGTAAATTCGCGCAGTTCACCCGTTTGGCGATCCAGCGCAGTCAGGCTGTGGAAGACATCTTTGATCTCCACGCCATAGGCACCAATGTTCTGCATTGGCGCAGCGCCGACGGTACCGGGAATCAAGCTGAGGTTTTCCAAGCCGACCAGGCCCTGCTCCAAGGTGTGCTGCACAAACGGATGCCATGGCTCGCCCGCTTCGGCTTCAACCACCACCTGTACGCAGTCTTCAACAATGCGGATGCCACGGCTGGCCATGCGCAGCACCAAGGCTTGAACGTCGCCAGTCAGCAGCAGGTTGCTACCACCGCCAATTACCAGCAGCGGCACCTGGCGCTCTTTAGCGATCTGCAAAGCTGCGCGCACGTCGGCGTCGCTGTGGGCCTCGGCAAACAGGGCGGCCTTTACCTCAACGCCAAAACTGTTAAAGGCTTTTAGCGACACCTGTTCCAGCACCTTCATAGCCGCCCCCGCACTTCATTAATCAGCTGCGCGCCGGCCTGCTCCAACAGATCGAGCACATGCTCGAAACCGTCGGCACCGCCGTAGTACGGATCCGGAACTTCGTCTTCGTCCAGGCCATAGCGGCGCAGGTACAGGTCCAGCTCGGCGCGGCTGTTGGCTGGCTGCAAGGCTTTGAGGTCGGCGAAGTTGCTGTGGTCCATGGCCAGGATCAGGTCGAAGCGTTCGAAGTCGGCCTTGCTGACCTGACGGCCACGCAGCGCCGACAGGTCATAACCGCGTTGCAACGCAGCGGCACTGGCGCGGCTGTCGGCGGGTTTGCCGACATGCCAGGGGCCAGTGCCGGCCGAGTCCACGTCAACCAAATCGGCCAGACCGGCCTGTTGCAGTTGCTGACGAAACACGCCCTCCGCCGAAGGCGAGCGGCAGATATTGCCCAGGCACACAAACAACACGCGCATCAGGCCCCCAGTAGGCGCCGAACGCGCTCCAGGTCTTCCTGGGTGTCAACGCCGGCTTGCGGCGCTTCCAGAGCGTCGGCGACATGAATGCGCTCACCGTGGTACAGCGCGCGCAGCTGCTCCAGGCATTCGGTGTCTTCCAACCAGCACGGGCCCCAGCTAACGAAGTTGTGCAAGAACGCGGCGCGGTAGGCGTAAATGCCGATATGGCGGCGGTACGGCACACCCGCCGGCAACTGCTCACGGCTCTGCGCGAAGCTGTCGCGCGCCCAGGGTAATGGCGCGCGGCTAAAGGTCAGGGCCAGGCCGTTTTTATCGGTGACCACCTTGACCACATTGGGATTGAACAGCGCCGTCACATCGTCGATGGGCTCAGCCAACGTGGCCATCGCCGCTTCGGTGTGCTCGGCCAGATTGGCGGCCACTTGGTCGATCACCGCCGGCGGAATCAACGGCTCGTCGCCCTGCACGTTGACCACAATGGCATCGCCGGCCAGACCGAGGGCGCTGGCCACCTCGGCGAGGCGGTCGGTGCCGGAGTTGTGGTCGACGCGGGTGAGTACCACCTCGGCGCCAAAACCTTTGCAGGCCTCAACAATGCGCGGGTCGTCAGTGGCAACCACCACCCGTTGAGCGCTGCTTTTCTTCGCCTGTTCCCACACATGCTGGATCATCGGCTTGCCGCAGATATCTTGCAGCGGCTTGCCGGGCAGGCGGGTAGAAGCAAAACGGGCCGGAATAACGACGGTAAAGGCTGTGCTCATTTACTTGTCCAGGCGCTCATCGACATTCAGGGTGCGCGCTTCGGTTTCCAGCATCACCGGAATGCCTTCGCGCACAGGAAAGGCCAGGGCATCGGCCTTGCACACCAGTTCGGACTTGTCGTCGGCCAATTTGAGCGGGCCTTTGCACAGGGGGCAGGCGAGAATATCGAGGAGTTTCGGGTCCATTACAGAGTCCTTAAAAACGGTTGAATGGAGGGGCCGTAGGGCAGGCTTATTTGGCCGCGATAACGCCAGCCAAACGCGCATCAAACCAGGCAAAAAATGCCGCTGAAGGCACGGCCTTTACGGCCAGGTACCACCAGTTATCGGCGGCAAAAGCGCTGCACTTCACGGCGTCCTTCTCGGTCATCACCAGCGGCAGCGCAGGGCTGAAATTCAGCTGCTCGGCGCTGTACTGAGCGTGGTCGGCGAAGGCATGGGAAATCGGGCGCCAGTGTAACGCCTGCAACGTATTGAAGAAACGCTGCGGGTTGCCAATGCCGGCCACCGCGTGCAGGGCTTGGCCTGGGGGAAAGTAGTCAAGGGCAACCCGCTCGCCGCTGCGCACATTCACCAACGCCGTGGGTTGCAAGGTAAAGCCGAAGCCTTCGGCGCTGTCGCTCGTGGCGCCGTTATAGAGGACGGCATCGACACTGTGCAGACGCTCAACCGGCTCACGCAGCGGCCCCGCCGGCAGGCAGCGGCGATTGCCCAAACCACGCGCCGCGTCGATCAGCACCAGCTCAATATCGCGCGCCAGGCGGTAATGCTGCATACCGTCGTCGCAGAGGATCAGGTCGAGGTTCTCTTCGGCCAGCAAGCTGCGCACCGCGCGAGAGCGGTCGGGGTCGATCATCAACGGCACGCCGGTGCGCTGCACAATCAACAAAGGTTCATCGCCCGCCTCGGCAGCGCTCTGCTCGGCACGAACCCGCCAGGGCAACTGCGCCGGCGTGGCGCCATAACCGCGACTAACCACACCAACCTTTAGTCCGCGCGCTTGGCAGTGGGCGATCAGGCTAAGGATCATCGGCGTTTTGCCGGTGCCGCCAACGGTGATATTGCCCACCACAACCACCGGCACTGGCGCCCGGTAGATCTCACCCTCGCCCGCGAGAAAACGCTGGCGTTTGCGCTGCACCACCGCGCGGTACAGGCATTCCAGCGGCCACAACAAACGTAGCGCCGGATGACCGGTGTACCAGGCGTTAAGGAGTTTTTCCGAGGCGGCCATTAGCGGCGATGGCCAAGCATCAAGGCGCCGACGGCGCCTCGATGGTGGTGATGCGCAGGTGGCTGAAACCCAGCTTGCCGGCAGCGTCCATGGCCGTAACCACGGCTTGATGGGTGGCCTTGCCGTCGGCATTGATGGTCAGCGGCAGGCTGCTATCGCCGTCCGACTCACGCTGCAAGGCGGCCATCAAGGTCGCTAAATCACTCTTGGCCAACACCTGATCGTTCAGCGAATACGTGCCGTCGGCGGCAATTGCCACTTCCAGTTGTTTTAGCTGCGTGGCTTCTGGCGGCGTGCCGCTGGCGGCTTCCGGCAGGTCGATTTTCAGCTGGGTCGGCCGGCTAAAGGTGGTGGTCACCACAAAGAACAGCAGCAGCACGAAAATCACGTCGATCAGCGAGGTGAGGTTGAGGAACACCTCTTCGCGGGCGACATTGGAGGCTCTGCGGCGGAATTTCACGGCTTGCTGTCCTCAACGAAATCGACTTCGCGATCGCCCTGCACCACTTCCACCAGCTTGATGGCTTCCTGCTCCATGGTCACCACGATCTCATCGACGCGGCGCAGCAGGTAACGGTGGAAGAACACGGCTGGGATGGCGACGATCAGACCGGCTGCGGTGGTCACCAAGGCTTTACCGATACCCCCGGCGAGCTGCCCGGCGTTGGCTTGGCCGTTGTCCATAAAGCCGCTGAAGATTTCGATCATGCCAAACACGGTGCCGAGCAAGCCGAGCAGCGGCGCCATGGCGGCGATGGTGCCGAGGGCATTGAGGTAGCGTTCGAGTTCGTGAATAACCCGGCTGGCGGACTCTTCGATGCACTCTTTCATGATCTCGCGACCATGTTTGGAGTTGGTCAGGCCGGCGGCGAGAATCTGCCCCAGCGGCGAGTTGCCGCGCAGCTCTTTGAGCTTTTCTTTATTTAGCTGTTTGTCTTTGATCATGCGCCACACTTGCCCCAGCAGATGAGGCGGCGCAATGCGGCTGACCCGCAGGGTCCACAGGCGTTCGGCAACAATGGCCACGGTAGCGATGGAACACAGAATGATCGGTAGCATCATCCAGCCACCTGCTTTGACTAGCTCCCACACGGTGTTGACTGTTTACCGGGCCGGATAAAAGTGGCCCTGACAAAAGTGGCGCCACTCTAGCATAGGGTCGCCAGCGCGCCGACCGTCGCGGTTCTCATTTTTCCCGCCAGAAGTGATGTTCTTCACGCAGGCCGGCCGCCGCCGTATCGGCGCCAAGCTCTAGCCGCAGCGCGCCCTGCGCCACGCTGTCATAAACCCGCAGGCCGAGCGCCTGATAACGGGCCATAACCTGGGGGTGCGGATGGCCAAAAGCATTGTGCGCGCCGCGCGAAACCAGCACCGAATGCGCCGCCAGCGCGCGCAAGAATGCCGCCGAAGAAGAACTGCGACTGCCATGGTGCGGCGCCTGTAACCAGTCGGTCGTGCGCCCCCGGTGCGCGGCGAGCCAGGCAGCTTCGGCAGCCACATCGATATCGCCGGTTAGCAGCAGCCGTTCGCCGTTGGCATTTATCCATAGTACGCAAGAGGCCTGATTGCCGGAGGTCGCCTGCGGCCAGCGCCAGGTTTCAAAGTACACGTCATCCCATTGCCACTTGGCGCCGTCGATACAGGGCATGGCGCCAAGCTCGGGTTCAAGTTCGCCGGCCTCGCCGCTTAGCACGTGGCTCACGGCCAGACCACGTGTTACCGCGAGAGCGCCGCCGGCATGGTCATTGTCGGCATGACTGATCAGCAAGAGGTCCAAGCGCCCTACCCCTAGGCCACGTAGCGACGGTACGACCAGCCGCTCACCGCTATCAAAATCGCCATAACGCGGCCCGGCGTCATACAGCAACGCATGGTTGCGGGTACGCACGAGAACAGCCAGCCCCTGGCCGACATCAAGCTGCCATACCTCGGCATGCCCGTTCGGCACCTGGGCGCGCGCTGCAAACAGCAACGGTGTCAGCATCGCCAGCCCGAGCGCGCGAATCGGCACACCGGCTGGCGCCACTAACACTAAGGCGCCTAGGGCGCCCAGCAGCCACGCCCCGAGCGACACCTGTGGCGCCAACCAAGCCGGCTGCCATTCAGCCAGCAACGCCAAAAAGCCAAACAACACCTCAAGCAGGCCACCGGCCAGTTGCAGCAGACTTTCCCCCAACCACGGCACTGGCAACGCAATGGTGCCCAGCAAAGCCAACGGCACCACCGCCAGGCTGACCCACGGCACGGCTATCAGATTGGCCAACGGCCCGCTCAGGCTGATGGGCAAACCCAGCCCCAGCAACAACGGCAGCAGGCCAATACTCATGGTCCACTGCGCCCGTCCCCAGGTTTGCCACCAAGGCCACGCGCCAAGACGACCGGCAAACACCCAGACCAACACCAACACCGCGCCAAACGACAACCAAAAGCCGGCCTGCAAACTGGCCAAAGGTTCGACCAGCAGCACGACATCCAACGCCAGCAAAATGGGCAGCCACACGCCAAGATGGCGAAAGCGCAGCCGCCAGATCAGCACCAGCGCCACCATCACGCAGGCGCGCTGCACCGGCACCTGAAAACCCGCAAGCACGCCATAGCCCAGCGCCCCCGCTGCTGCCAAGGCGCAAGCCGATGGCAGCCAGGGAAGGCGCTGCGGCCACAAACCCAAGCGCGCCAGGCCGGCGACCAGGCCATACAGCAATGCCGCCAGCAGGCCGATGTGCTGGCCGGAAATCACCAGCAAGTGCACAGTGCCGGTATCTTGCAGCACTCGCCAATCAGCGCTCGACAGCCCGGAGTCATCGCCCAGCACCAAGGCCGCCAGCGCACCTTCGCGGCCGAAAGCATCCACCGCCAGCATCTGTTGGCGCAGGTGATCGCGCCAGGCCAACGGCCCGCTGGCGGCACTCAGACGCTCGCCCTGCTTGACCGTGCCTTGCGCGCCAATACGTTGGGCCAGCAACCAGGCCTCGTAGTCAAAGCCCTGTGGGTTGACCAACCCGCGCGGGCGCTTGAGTTTTACCGCCAGGCGCCAGGTTTCGCCGGCTTGCACAGCTGGCCCGTCGTGCCAGGCCAGGCGCATACGCGCAGGCAATGTGGCCTTGCGTGCGCTGATGCCGTGCAGTTGAAAGCGCACCACGCCCTTGCCCTGTTCCGGTAGGCCGACCACACGCCCCTGCAGCCAGCGGATCTGCCCATCCAGCTCAGGAGCCAGGCGATCATCCAACGCCCACTGCGCGGATGAACACGCCCAACTAAAGCCCAGCAGCGCCAGGCCCAGAGGCCGCCAAGGTGGCAGGCGCCAGGGCAGCAAAACTGCTCCGAACACCGCCAACAACGCCACCATCCAACCTGGTGGCAACCCCGGCAGCCAGCGCAAGGCCATCAAGCCCACTGCCAGCGCCAACATCCCTGTGCGCATATCCTCTTGCTCCCGCCACGCCCTTGCGTCGCTTTATGCAAACCCGCAGCGCTTATTTGTTGTCACAAAGTCAACGCATTGGCCCCGCACAATCTGGGCATAATCCGCCTTTTTCCGCCTGCCGAGATGCCTTATGCCGCGCCGCCTGTTCAAGCGCTACATGCCCAATCCCGACCTGATCCGGGACCATAAGTCGCTGCGCTTTCTCGGCACGCTGATGCATGACCCCAACCTCTGGCACCTCAATCGCCATTCGGTGGCGCGGGCCATGGCGGTTGGCTTGTTTGCAGCGTTTATTCCCCTGCCATTGCAAATGCTCCTCGCCGCCTCTCTAGCCATTCCGTTTCGCGCCAACTTGCCGATCTCGGTCGGCCTGGTGTGGCTTACCAACCCCATCACTATGCCGCCGGTTTTTTACTGCACGTACAAATTGGGCTCCTGGGCGTTGCAGCGACCTGTAGGAGAAATCACCACCCATGTGTGGCCTCGAATCTCGCACTTCTTTGAGGAGCCTTCGTGGGAGCTGATTCAGATGTTGTGGAAACCTATTCTGGCGCCGTTTCTTCTGGGCTCGGTGCTGGCCGGGCTGATAGCTGGCGTGCTCGGCTATGCGCTGACCATGCTGTATTGGCGCTGGTGGGTGCGTAGCAGTTGGAAGAAGCGTCAGGCCAAACGGCGGGAAAAATCAGCGGTTTGAGTTGACCGCACTGCGGTTGCAGCACGCCCATCGAGTTGAAAAAAACGCCGCGTCCTGCGGCGTTTTTATTTCTGGCTACAAACAAAAAGACCACCTTCTCTCGCGACTTCGCTTGCCCTCCTGTGCCTTCTGGCGAACCTACCCAAACCTAAACCGGACCTAGCCGACTGTGGCCGCCCGCCTGCTGCCCGACACTGATGCTGACGGAACCTCTCCCGTCAGCCTGATGGCAATTCACCTCACCGCACGCTGAGTGTCTTTGCCGCGAAAGCACCAGTGCTCAGCGCTCACGCTAAGCAGTACAGGAAGGACTCGACATGAACATCAAACGCTCCATTTCCCACCGTCTAACCGCCGGCAGTTTGCTGGCGCTGGCGTCTATCGTCAGCGTGCCGCAGGCTCTGGCTTTTTATAACGGCACAACTATTACAAATGACGAGAAGGCACCGAGTTGGTCCGCGTTTCTGGGTAACGATTGCTCCGCCATTCAGCTGACTCCGCACGTTGCGATCAGCACCGACCAATGCCTTTATAGCTACGCAAGCTATGCCCTCTATTACCCCAAAGAATCGGCCTTCCTCAGCGGCTGGAGCCCGCAGTTTTACACCGGACCAGAACGTTACAACGGCGTTCTGGGCGAGGTGGGTTTGGCAATTATGGACACGTCATTTCCGGCCTATGTGCCCGCCGACATCCTTAGCTATAAGGAAGAGCGGCGCCTTTTGGTCAATGGCAACGATGACCTCACCGCAGGCGCAATGTTTCTGCTGGCTAGCGGCACGCCGCCAGACTCGAACGATGGTCGCCGTCATGTGACGACCACCCAGTGGTATGCGAACCCAAGCGCTGGGCAAAATGCACGTCCGCTGATCTATCGCTCGGTGAGCCGCTATCACCAGTTGGAGCCAGAGCGTTTTCAGTTCGGCGATGAAAACCCGCTGTTTACCCCAGATGTGCTCGACAACCTGTATGTGCAGCGCAACCTCAACGACGCCCAAGTCAACGCCGAGGTGCTGCTGAGCGCAGGAATCGAGAGCGATCGTCGCAACGGAATTGTCAGCCCTGTCACTGGCCAAGATCTCGGCGGCGGCGTGTTCTATAAACGCGAAAATGGCGCTTTGGCATTGGTTGGTCTGATTGCCTCCCCCACCCTCCACACCCGCCTGAGCCACTACTGGCCTTGGGTGTACGGAAGAATTCTCAGCAGCGGTTTAAAAGCTGAGGCCATCGCCTTTAGCCAAAGGGTGCTGGGAACAGGAGACTGGGGTAGTAACGATCGTCATGGCCAAGTCGGCGATATTTATGTCTACGACAATCCATACAACCACGAGGTGGAGTTCTTCAGATTGACCCGCTTGGGCAGTGACCAGCGCTATTGGTATTTCCCAACCGACAAGCGTGACAACTACTTCTGGACGTACTTGGGTACATCGCTGCCTACCATTGAAGAAGCGGTGGGGCCTGACGCGCAAACCACGTCTGGACAACACAGCGTAGCTGCCAGTGCCAGCGCAGGTGCTTTCCCGGAACTCGGCAAATCGGGGCTGCAACCAGAACTGAATAGGCCTGCAACCGGGGCCAACAGCATTGGGGCCATTGCAGCACCAAACCCGTTGCTGCAACTGCTGCCGCGCTAGGCTGCCTTTCTGGAACTGCAAGCAAACAGCAGTGCAAAAAAACGCCGCGTTATGCGGCGTTTTTTGCAGCTGGACGTCATTCGTAACGCAGGGCTTCGGCCGGCTGAATCTGCGCCGCTCGCCATGACGGATACAAGGTGGCAAGAAAGCTGAGGATAAACGCCGCGCTACAAATCAACACTACATCGAGCGCTTGCAGTTCGGAGGGCAAGTTGCTGACAAAGTAGACGTCGGAGCTAAAGATCTGCTGGCCGCTGATGCGTTCGATCCAACCCACCAGCGCGCTGACATTTAACGCCGCCAACACACCGAGTACGCCACCGACCACCGTCCCAATCACGCCGATTACTGTGCCCTGGACCATAAACACGCCCATGATCTGCCCGGGTGTAGCGCCTAAGGTGCGCAGAATCGCGATGTCACCGCCCTTGTCGGCCACCACCATAATCAGCGTGGCGATGATATTGAACGCAGCCACGGCGACGATCAGCAACAAGAGCAGACCGATCATGGTCTTTTCCATTTTCATCGCGCTAAACAGGCTGCCTTGGGTCAGGGTCCAGTCGCTGGCGCGATAGCCTTCGCCGAGCTGTTTGGCGACAACCGCCGACACCTGCGGCGCTTGGTACAAATCTTTGAGCGCCAGGCGCACGCTTTGCACTTGGCCGCTTTGCAGGCGTTGCAACTGGCCGGCGTCGGCGATGCTGATCATGGCCAGCGAACCATCCAGTTCAGCACCCACTTTAAATACGCCAACCACATTCAAACGCTGCATACGTGGGGTAATGCCGCCCGCGGCGTCGCTCAGTTCGGGAATGATCAGGGTCAGTTTGTCGCCCACATTCAGGCGAAAACGGCGGGCAGTTATTTCACCGATTACCACGCCAAATTCGCCGGGTTTCAGATCGCTGAGGCTGCCTTGAACGATGTGCTTGCCGATAATGGAAACCTTCGGCTCCTCGGCGGGGTCGATGCCGTTAATTTGCACCGGCTGCATCATGCCTTTGTAGGAAAGCATGCCTTCCAACTCAGCAAACGGCACCGCGCCAGTCACGTTGGGGTTTTTCATCGCCTCGCTGGCAACAGCTTTCCAATCTGAAATTGGCTGCACACCAGCGATGGTCGCATGCGGCACCATGCCGAGAATTCGCGAGCTCATTTCCTTCTGGAAGCCGTTCATCACCGACAACACCACGATCATGGCCAAAACGCCTAAGGCCAAGCCGATCATCGAGGTCAGGGAAATAAACGAGATGAACTGGTTACGGCGCTTGGCGCCGGTGTAACGCAGGCCGATAAAAACGCTGAGCGGGCGGAACATCAGGCAGCCACCAACTTGCCGTCTTCCAGACGCCAGATGCGGTCCATTTGCTGGGCCAGCTCCTGCGAGTGAGTTACCACCAAAAAGGCGGTTTTCGAGTCGCGGCTCAGCTCCAGCATCAGGTCTTGAATGCCTTGGGCTGTGTGGTGATCGAGGTTGCCGGTGGGCTCGTCGAGCAGCACCAGGCCTGGGTTATTGACCAAGGCACGGGCAATAGCTACACGCTGACGTTCACCACCAGAAAGCTCAGCCGGCTTGTGTTGCAAGCGATGGCCAAGGCCTACGCGCTCTAGCAGTTTGGTGGCGCGCTGACGCGCTTCAGGAATGGCCACCTTGCCGATCAACAGTGGCATGCAGACGTTTTCCAGCGCAGTGAATTCCGGCAGCAGGTGGTGAAACTGGTACACAAAACCGAGAGCGCGGTTACGCAGCAGGCCACGGTTTTTTTCGCTCAGTGCCGACAACTCTTCGCCGGCCAACCACACGCTACCGGTGCTCGGTGTATCCAGGCCACCGAGCATATTCAGCAAGGTGCTTTTGCCCGAGCCGGAGCTGCCAACAATGGCCACGCGCTCGCCGGGGTACAGCTCCAGTTGCAGGTTGGCGAGCACCACGACCGATTGCGGACCCTCGTCGTAGCTTTTGCCCAGGTTGCGGCAGCTGAGAACGGCTTTGTCCCGCTTTTCTTGGTTGGTTGTGGCTTGCATAGCGACATTACTCATAACGAAGCGCCTCCGCGGGCTGGGTGCGCGCCGCACGCCAGGCTGGGTAGAGAGTGGCGAGGAAACTCAACAGCAAGGCCGCGCCGCAGACTTGCAGCACGTCCTGAGCCATTAATTGCGAAGGCAGGTAGTCGATGAAATACACATCGGCGTTAAGGAATTTAATCCCCAGCAGGTTTTCCAGGCCGGCGATCCAACTGCTTACGCAGAGTGCGGAAATCATGCCGAGCACGGCGCCAATGGCGGTGCCCACCACACCAATCACGGTGCCCTGCACCATAAAGATGGTCATGATTTGTCCGGGCGTGGCGCCGAGGGTGCGCAAGATAGCGATATCGCCTTTCTTGTCGTTCACCACCATCACCAGGGTGGAAATAATGTTGAAAGCCGCCACGGCGACAATCAGCAGCAACAGCAAGCCGATCATGGCTTTTTCCATGCGGATGGCTTGGTACAGGTTGCCGTGGGTGCGGGTCCAGTCGCGGGCGTAGTACTGGCGATCGCCCAACTGCCCGGCGATTTCCCAGGCAGTGCGCGGCGCTTGGAACAAGTCGGCAAACTTCAGGCGCAGGCCCTGCACTTGATCCGCCTTCCAGCGGTGCAAGCGGGCGATGTCGTGGATATTGGCCATGGCCAGGAAACCGTCGATTTCACCAGCGCCGACATGGAAGATGCCAGCCACGGTAAAACGTTTGAGCCGTGGGAACATGCCGGCTGGGGTTACCGTTACTTCCGGGGCGACAAAGGTCAGCTTGTCGCCAACTTTTACGCCGAGCTTAGTGGCCGCCTTGTCGCCGATGATGATGGCAAACTCGCCTTCTTTCAGCGCCTCAAGGCTGCCCTCTTTAAAGAAGTTGTTGATGATCGAGACCTTGGCCTCTTCAACCGGGTCGATGCCGTTGATCAGCACCTTGGTCACCTTGCCGTCATGGGTCAGCAGGCCCTGCATCTGGGTAAAGGGCGCTACCGCCACGACCTGGGGGTGCTTAAGCACTTTGTCGGCCATGCCCTGCCAATCGTTGATCGGCCCCGGCGACTCCACCGTAGCGTGGGGCACCATGCCCAGCACGCGAGTGCGCATTTCATAGTCAAAGCCGTTCATCACCGAAAGCACCACGATCATGACCACCACGCCCAGGGCGAGGCCAATCATCGAAGTCAGGGAGATAAACGAGACAAAATGATTTCGGCGTTTAGCACGGGTGTAACGTGCACCGATAAAAACGGACAGCGGTCTGAACATAAGAGAAGAGTTTTCGCTGAGGGAGGGGCATCCTGCTGTACACAGTCCAACAGTGGCGAGGCAACAGTGGCAAGGCTGGCCTTGCGGCCTTACACTTCGGGCACACCGCTTAGAGCTAAGGCTCTGACAACCACCGCAGCCATGGGTTCGCCATGACGTCAAACGATGAAAGTGAGCGCCGCGAATACTATCGCATCGCCGATACGATCGCCCTGTTGTCCGGCGCCGAAGCGGTGGCCAGCGAAGCCCTGCACGACGACTCGCCGCTGTTCAACTTGCTCAGTGATTTGCACCTCTCCGACTTCGAGTCGCAGCACTTGCTGCGCCATATCGGCGAGCGCGACCGCACGCTGGCCAGCTACCTGAAGGTGGTGAATAAACGCATCGACCTGCTGGGCCAGGCGCTGGCGCAAAACCTGGTGCGTGAGGTCGGCGTGCCCAAAAGGGTTACCTTGTCCGAAGGCGGTGTCAGTTTCGAACACGCGCAAGCGGTGCCCAGCGGCAGCCATCTGGCGGTGAAAATGGTGCTGATGCCGCAGGCGTTGGGGCTACTGTTACGTGCCCAAGTGGTTCACTGCCGGCAACAGGACAATGGCCTGTATGAAATCGGCACCGAGTTCGAAGCGTTGACCGACGCACAGCGGCAATTGCTGGCCCGGCATATTCTGCAAAAGCAGGCGATGGAACGTCGCCAAGCCCGAGAAACGCCCAACAGCTAAGCTGTTGGCAGACTGCAGAAGAGACCCACCCATGCACCGCCCGACGTTATTACTAAGCGTGCTCCTTGGCCTGCTGCCACTAGCAGCCCAGGCCGAGACCATCGAAATTCCCGTCGGCCAGCAAGGCGACAGCCATACCCCGATACCCACTCGCGGCCAGCTGCAACGCAGCGTGCTTGACCAATTCGGCCTGCCGGATGAAGAGCACAAACCGGTCGGCAACCCGCCGATCACGCGCTGGGACTACCGCGACTTCAGCGTGTACTTCGAAAACACCCATGTGGTCGACGCCGTTCGCCACCATGAGCCGCGTGCCGCGCAACCGCCTGCACCAGCCACTCAACCCGCTGCCAATTAACAACTACACCAGCAAGGAGCAACCGTGACCCTGATCTACGGCCATCGCGGCGCCAAGGGCGAAGCCCCGGAAAATACCCTGGCCAGTTTTCAGCAATGCCTCAAACACGGGGTACGTCGCTGTGAACTGGACCTGCATCTGTCCCGCGATGGCGAGCTGATGGTGATCCACGATCCAACCCTCAAGCGCACCACTGGCCATCGCGGCAAAGTGGTCGAGCACGACGCCGACGAATTGGTGACCTACGACGCCCGCAAAGGCGGCCCCGGCTTTGTACAGCCAACGCCAATTCCGCGCCTGGCCGAGCTGTTCGAAAAATGTGATTTCGAGCACTGGCAATTGGAAGTCAAAAGCGCTTCACGGGTACGTGCCGCACGCACCGTGCTGGCCATTCGTGAACTGGCGCAGCAGTACAACCTGCTGGACAAGGTCACCGTTACCTCAAGTTCGCGGGAAGTGTTGCGTGCGTTGGTGCGCCTGACGCCCGATCTGGCCCGTGGCCTGGTGGCGGAATACGCCTGGCTCGATCCATTGAAAGTCGCGCAGGCCTATGGCTGCACCTTGCTGGCGTTGAACTGGACACTGTGCACCCCCGAACGCCTGCTCAAGGCGCAGAAGCAAGGGCTGCATGTGTCGGTGTGGACGGTCAACGAACCGGCACTCATGCGCCGGCTCGCCGACTTCGGCGTGGACAGCCTGATTACAGACTTTCCCGGTTTGGCCAGCGCCACGCTGGCGAGTCGCTGACCCCGAAAATGTCCTTCTCGCCGACCGGCTCAGGCCGCCGGTCGGTGCCGGTCAAAAAAGCCGGTTGAGGCCGTCGAACGCCGCTACCCGATAGGCTTCGGCCATGGTCGGGTAGTTAAACGTGGTGTTGACGAAGTACTTGATGGTATTGGCCTCGCCCGGCTGGTTCATGATTGCCTGGCCGATGTGCACAATCTCCGAGGCCTGATAGCCAAAGCAGTGCACGCCGAGAATCTGCAAGGTGTCGCGGTGAAATAGCAGCTTGAGCATGCCCACCGGCTCGATGGCGATCTGCGCACGGGCCATGCCTTTGAAGAACGCCTTGCCTACCTCGTACGGAATCTTCGCCGCGGTCAGTTCCTGCTCGGTTTTACCGATGGAGCTGATTTCCGGAATCGTATAAATGCCGGTCGGTACGTCATCAACAAAGCGCCAGCTGCCGTTCTCGATAATGCTGCCTGCCGCCGACCGGCCTTGGTCGAACGCGGCGCTGGCCAGGCTTGGCCAACCGATCACATCGCCGGCGGCGTAAATGTTGGACACGCTGGTGCGGTAGTGCTCGTTAACCTCGACTTGGCCACGGCTGTTGACCTTGATGCCGATGTTTTCCAGGCCCAGCTTGTCGGTGTTGCCGGTACGGCCGTTACACCAAAGCAAGGCGTCGGCTTTGATCTTTTTGCCCGATTTGAGGTGCAGCACCACGCCGTTGTCCAGGCCTTCGATGCGCTCGTAATCCTCGTTATGGCGCACCAGCACATTGTTATTGCGCAGGTGGTAGCTCAAGGCATCGGAGATTTCGCCGTCGAGAAAGCTCAGCAGTTGGTCGCGGTTGTCGATCAAGTCGACCAGCACACCGAGGCCGCTGAAAATCGAGGCGTACTCGCAACCGATCACGCCGGCGCCGTAAATGATCAGGCGGCGCGGAGTGTGGCTAAGGGTGAGGATGGTGTCGCTGTCGTACACGCGCTCATGGGTGAAGTCGATATCGGCGGGGCGATACGGGCGCGAGCCGGTGGCGATGATGATTTGCGCGGCAACCAGTTTTTCCACAACGCCGTTGGGGCACACCACTTCAATGGTCTGCTCATCGGAGAAACTGCCGGTGCCGTAGAACAGGTCAACGCGGTTACGGGCGTAGTAGCTGGTGCGCGAAGTCACCTGCTTGGAGATAACCCGCTCGGCGCTTTTCAGTACATCGGGAAAGGAAAACCAACGCGGCTCGCCAATCTGGCGAAACATCGGGTTGGTGTTGAACTGCATGATCTGCCGAACCGAGTGACGCAGGGCCTTGGACGGGATGGTGCCCAGGTGCAGACAGTTGCCACCGACCTCGCGCCGGTTATCGACCACCGCCACCTTTTTCCCGGCCTTGGCAGCGTTCATTGCCGCCCCCTCGCCCGCCGGGCCCGAACCCAACACCACCACGTCGTAGTTGTAGACCGCCATGTTCACTCCTCTGGAACAGCTCAAACCTGCTGCGTAGCTTAGCTACGGCTTTGTGTTGCGCACATTAGCGTAGGCGAGTGTTGTGTTCACTACATTCTCGCGACCCACGCGCTCTGTTCCCTCTCCCGCTTGCGGGAGAGGGTTAGGGAGAGGGGCCTTTGTCTGGCTCGGCACCGCCCTCCCACCTTTTTCCCCCAAGCGGGAGAGGGGCGCTAGTCTTCGCTCGCTTTTTCACCAAACTCCCGGCGATACGCATCGGTTGCCTGACTACTGAACCCTCTCCCCTGACGACTGACAAACAACGCCGCAATTCCCTGCTCCTGAGCAAAGGCAAAACCCCGCTCAGGCCCCAACACCATGAGTAAAGTCGAAAGACCGTCAGCGCGCAGGGTCGAGCGGTCGAGCACCGTCACTTCGGCCAAATGATGAGTAATCGGCGCGCCGGTTCTTGGGTCCAGGGTGTGGGAGTAACGTTGGCCGTCGCGTTCAAAATAGTTGTGATAATCGCCGGAGGTCGACACGCCCCAACCATCCAACGCGAGCACCTGCTGCGCCACCTGCACATCGTCACGCGGCGCTTCGATGGCGACTTTCCACGGCGAACCATCGGGCTTTTTGCCGGCGACTTTAAGCTCGCCCGTGACGTTTAGCAGGTAGCTGTCGATGCCGAGCCCACCCAATAACGCAGCAATTCGGTCCACCGTATAGCCGGCGACGATGCTGTTGAGGTCGAGTTGCAGGGCGATGTCTTTACACAGTTGCTGGCCATCAACGCGCAGATACGCTTGGCCAACCACAGCCATGGCTGCGGCGATTTGTTCAGCGGAAGGCACCTGCTGAGTACGCGACTGTGGGCCAAAGCCCCACAGGTTCATCAGCGGTTCAACGGTGATATCGAACGCACCGTCACTGTCTTCCCAGAGCTTGCCGGCGTAACGCACCAGTCCCAGCATCGGCTCTGGCATGGGCGCGCAGCTGCCCGCAGGCAACGCGTTAAAGCGGGAAATATCGGAGTCGGCACGCCAGGTGGACATCTGCTGGTCGACCTCGACCAACACACTTTCCACCTGCGCCTGCACCTCGCGCACAGCGGGCGTGTGTTCGCCGGCGACATAGCTCAGCGAGTAGTGGCTGCCCATGGTTGGGCCACCAAACTGCTCAATCTGCGGGCCGCAACCGGTCAGAAAACAGGCTGCCAAGAGGAGGAAAAACAAGCGAAGTCGGCCGGACAAAGTGGCGTCTCATCAGATGGCGCGTGCGGGTGCGCAAGAATAACGCTGCACGTAGCGGCTGGGCAGCCGGATTTACGACAGACACCTCGTCGCATCTGGCAACAGTGGCCGGTAAAGACCTGTCATCAACAAAGCCTTATGCTGGCAACGCCCCTGTCGCCACGAGCCTTGCCATGCGCCTACCCATTGCCTTGCTGTTCGCCCTAATGAGCACCCCGCTGCTGGCCAGCGAGCCGCTGCAGCAAGCGGCCTTTCCCAATGAACAGCAACAACTGCAACGCAAAAACCAGACGGTGCTCGATTACCTGTGGGTGGATGTGTATGCAGCGGCGTTTTACACCGAAGCGCAAACCACACCGCAGCAAGCTGTGCAGCAGATGCGCAAGCAACGCCTGGAGCTCTACTACCTGCGCAATATCGACCGCAGCGACGTGATCAAAGCGGCCTGGACCACCCTTGAACGCCAACACTCGGCCAACGAACTGCAAGCCTTGCGCGCCGAAATCGAACCGCTGCAAGCCAAGTTCAACGACATTCAGGCAGGCGACCGCTATGCCCTCAGCTACAGCCCCGAAGGGGGACTGACATTGGAGTTGAATGGCAAACAGGTTTACCAAAGTAGCAGTCCGCAATTGGCTCGGGCTTACTTGGGGATTTGGCTGGCTAAGGATGGGCTGTCGGATAAGTTACGCGAGCGACTGCTAGCCCCGTAGGGTGTGCTGTGCGCACTAATACGCGGTGGCACTGGTGCGCACAGCACACCCTAGGGGCATAAAAAAACGGGAGCCAAGGCTCCCGTTTTTTCTGTTGCGTTAAAGCGTGCTTACTGCGGGAAAGCCGGTGGGTTTACGCCCGCCATGTCTTCCATCACGCGCACAACCTGGCAGCTGTAACCGAATTCGTTGTCGTACCACACGTACAGAACAACGCGGTTGTCGTTGCAGATGGTGGCTTCGGCATCCACCACACCGGCGAAACGCGAGCCAACGAAGTCGGTGGACACCACTTCCAGCGAGTTAACGAAGTCGATCTGGCGATGCAGATCCGAGTGCAGCGCGACAAAACGCAGGTACTCGTTCATTTCTTCGCGGGTGGAGGCCTTTTCCAGGTTCAGGTTAAGGATGGCCATCGACACGTTCGGCGTCGGTACGCGAATGGCGTTGCCAGTCAACTTGCCCGCCAGTTCCGGCAGCGCTTTGGCAGCAGCGGTGGCAGCACCGGTTTCGGTGATCACCATGTTCAACGGCGCACTACGACCACGGCGATCGCCTTTGTGGAAGTTGTCGATCAGGTTCTGATCGTTGGTGTACGAGTGAACGGTTTCAACGTGGCCGTTAACGATGCCGAACTTGTCATTCACCGCTTTGAGCACCGGCACGATGGCGTTGGTGGTGCAGGAAGCGGCAGAAATGATTTTGTCGTCCGGGGTGATTTCACCGTGGTTGATGCCGTGCACGATGTTTTTCAGCTTGCCTTTGCCCGGTGCGGTCAGCACCACGCGGTCAACGGTGCTGGCCGAGGCCTTCGGCGTCACGCCATACACCAGTGTTGTCGACCAGCAACGCATCGCTGATGCCGTACTGGGTGTAGTCGACTTCTTTCGGGTCTTTGGCGTAGATGATTTGAATCAGGTTGCCGTTGGCGGTGAGGGTGTTGTTTTCCTCATCCACGGTAATGGTGCCGTTGAACGGACCGTGTACCGAGTCGCGACGCAGCAGGCTGGCGCGTTTCACCAGGTCGTTGCTGGCGCCTTTGCGCACAACGATAGCGCGCAAGCGCAGGCCGTCGCCGCCACCGGTTTTTTCGATCAGGATGCGCGCCAGCAGGCGACCGATACGACCGAAGCCGTACAGCACAACGTCGGTGCCTTTGCGAGCGGTGCCGTTTTGTTTGCCAACCACCGCGGCCAACTCGTCACGCACGAATTGCTCAATAGCGCGACCATTGCCTTCGGCTTTGTATTTGACCACGAGTTTGCCGAGGTCCACCGAAGCGGCGCCAAGCTTGAGGGCGCTCATTTCTTTAAGGACGGCGAAGGTCTCGTGAACCGAGAGTTCGCTTTCGTCCGACTGA
>LNAP01004858.1_pt1 | contig 22239 bp, 15 predicted proteins | sample 602601 | NCBI WGS metagenome assembly LNAP01 (sample SAMN02440304, study PRJNA202911) | soil metagenome | biome: Subtropical and temperate rainforests or woodlands; isolation source: soil samples (1 kg each in a 20% v/v slurry with milli Q water) were... ...
GGTGGCGGCGCGCGCACGGCGTCGCGGCGCTTCCATGCGCCTGCCGCCTCGAGCCGGCGCTTGATGCCGTCCATCTTCAGCCGCTCGGCCTCGTCAAGGTCGGCCATCGTGGCCGACTCTGCCTCATCGATGACCTTCTTCTGCGCAAGCAGCGCTTCGCGCAGCGCCGCAGGGCCGGGCGCGCCGCGGCCACGCCCGGCCAACGCTGCGAAATAGTTCTCTGCTTCCTGATCTTCAGGTTCCATGCGACCTCAGTTCGCGCCGGTGAGTGCGCATTCGTCGTGCCCGCAATACTTGCGGCACAGGGCCTTCAGGTGGCGAAGGATGTAGCTCTTGCGCTCCTTGGCCGCGGCGAGTGTGGTGTCGAGAAAGGTTGCGAGTTCTTCAGTGGTCGGGTTGTTCTCGACCCAAAACATCAACAGATCGATCATTCGCATGCTTCCGGCCCGCGCCGCGCCCTGGCTTTCGAGTTCGCCCAGTACCTGCTGGATACACAGCGACTGCGCCATGTCGGGGTGGTAGACCGGCCCGGCCGGTTCCCGCTCGCCCTCGCTCCCATGATCATGGGATGAATCGCCGGGGAGGTCGTCGCCCCGGACCTTGCGCTTGCGCAGTTCATCGAGGCAGCGGTTCCGCGCGATGGCGTAGATCCATGTGCTCAGCCGGCTGTCGCCGCGATAGGACTCCCATTCGAGGAAGACCTTGAACGCGACGTCCTGCACGATGTCATTCCTGAGCTGGTCGAACACGCGGAGGTCGCGGCAGGCGCCCAGCGCGATCGCCCGAAGCGCCGGCATCAGGTACTCCCAAAGCGAAGAGTCTCCCTCCTGCATGCGGCGCAAGAATTCCGCTCCTTCCATTGCATCTCCAGGTCAAGTGGGTCCGGCCCGAGAAAGGCGTCCGCGCGCCATGTGACGACTTGTTCATGTGGCTTGGACGCTGAAGGCCCGACTATGTCAGGCATCGAACACGTTAAGCAAGTCACGCGAACACCTTCCTGACTATTGCCTGGCGTTGGCGTCACAGTACACTCTGATCGGCTCTGTCGCTTGCATCTGTCGAGCGCTAGCAGGCGATGATCAATTCACTTGCCGGCGTGATCGCCGCCAGCGGCTTAGAAGCTAAATGAACACAAATACATCGGGCGCCACAGGAGCACAGCTGGCGCATGACCGCATCGACAGATACCGATCGCTGGGAGTCTTTGGGAAGCCTGCATACCAGAGTCACGTGCAGTTGCGCGCGATGCTCAAGTCCAAGCGCGGCGACAAGGTTGCCAACTATTTCGCACGTCCCACGCACGACCCGGATCTCGGCGAACTGCGCTGGACCTCCGAAGTCCGCGGCCCCGCCCGGGCATGGCATGAGATGTCGGGAGAGGAGCAGGCCGAACGCGCGCTCGACCTCGAAGTCGTTCGCTCGGGCTTGATGAGCTTTTCGCAGGACCTGCGCGCGCAATCCGCAGGGCAGCCCGGCGGGGCCGCATCTTTCGCGAGCCTGCTCGATCAGGCCACGCGCGTGCCGGCCGATGGCGATTTTCTCTATTTCGTTGGCGACCAGCCGGTAATTGCGTTTTGGGGCTTTGAAGACCAGGGCGGATCGAGCGTTGACCCACTGGCCTTTGCACCCATGAGCACGTCGATGCCCCCCACGATGCTGACCCCGGCCGTTGTGCCCGTGCCAGAAGAAGCCGGAAAGCCGCAGCCCGTCCCCGTCGTGGTGCTGGCGAAGCGCCCGTGGTGGCATTGGCTGCTGTTCGCGTTTCTTGCGCTGCTGTTGCTGGGCCTCCTACTCTTCGGCCTGCGCGCCTGCAAGCGCGAAGTCCCGGTTGATTCCGCCGTGGTCGCACCCGACGCCACAAAGCCGGAGGGTGCGTTGCCGCCGAATGCGGGGACGCCAGGGCTGCCCCCAGTCGAATCGATGGCGCCTGCGGCGCCCGGCGACGCAGTGACGCCGCCGCCCGGAGGTCCTTCGGGCATGGTGCCCAGCATCGAGCCGCCGGGGGCCACGGGCGCGCTGCCGGATGGCGCACCGGGCACACCCGGCATGAAGCCGGAAGGCGGTCCTAACCTGCCAGTGCCTCCCGATGTTTCCGGCGCTCAGAACACGCCCGACACCTCCAACGCGTCAAAGCTTCCCGACGCGAAAGAGCCGCCACGCGACGGCGCACCCAATGACCGAACGCCGCCGTTGCCCGACATCAAGCCGGGCGCCGACAAACCGCCCCCCTCCCCCGATGCCGGCAAGCCGATGTCGCTGCCAAGCCAGCCCAACACGCCGAAGAAACTCGACTTTCTTGAAGGCGAATGGAAGGCCGGCGAGGGGTTGGTCGACCGCGAGACCAAGCAGCCGCTCGACCTCTCCTTCAAGTTTGGCAAGGAAGGCGGCGGTGAGGTGACGCTTCGCCGGCCCGATGGCACGATCTGCCGTGGCGCAGTCCAAGGCCGCATGGACAGCGGCAAGCTCGCGATCCAGGGCGCCCAGGCCGTGCCCTGCAGCGATGGCGGCCGCTACGGCGCGCCGAAGATTGAGTGCGCCAAGGACAACGGCGGCAAGACTCAATGTTTCGGCATCAACCCCGACGGTAGCCGCTATTTCATGGGCATGCAGCGCCAGTGAACCGCCCTCAACTGCAACACTCTAGCGAGCGACGACCCAGATGGCACTGAACGATCTCACAGACTTTTCCAAGGTGGTCCCGCTGATTCCCGGCAGCGGTGTCCAGTTCTTGGACTTCGGCTTCTCGATTGAGAAGAAGTCGCCGGTGCCTAAGGAGTGGGGCTTCTTCGATCCGCTCGCGGCGCCCGGCCAGTCGCATGCGGCGGTGCTTGTGCGCAGCGGCGACGAAGACGCGCGCGGTGTCGAGTCGTACTCGATCGACCTAAAGCAAATCGACCAGATGTTCGACCGTGTCTGGATGCCCTTGCCCTTCCTGCGCCGCGAGTCGCACGGCTTCTTCCGCGGGCCCACGAACTGGGCCCGCGGCTATCTCGCACGCCTCGATGCGCCCGATAACAAGGGCAACAACTATCGCCTCGTCATCGCCGTCGATACCGCACTGCTCGAATTCGTCGAGAGCGAGGCCTATCTCGCGCCTTCCCCCAACGATGCGCGCAGCGGCCGAGAGTTCGCGCTGCCTGGTCCGCGCGATTCCTTCGACTGGTTCTTCTCCGAGGACTGGGTCAAGGACTGGTGCTTCGAGACCTTCAAGGACATGCTTGAGAAGGCCGAGAAGGAGCGCCGGCAGTTTTCCTTCCGGCCTCTCACCGACGCCGAGGTCATGGAGCAGATGCAGGGCAGCAACGAGCACATCGCGCGCTTTCGCTCCTTCGTCGACCTGCTGCATCGCTTGGACAAACTGCCTTCGTTCCAGCTTGTCGACCGGCTCACCGAACCGCGCTCGCCGCCGATCGACGTCGACCTCGTGCTCGACCTCGGGAACTCGCGCAGCTGCGGCCTGCTGATGGAGTCCGATCCAGAGCGCAAGGGCGTCGACTTGGGCAAAGCAGTCACGCTGCAGCTGCGCGACTTGAGCCGTGCAGAGCAGGTCTACTCGGACCCCTTCCCGAGCCGGTTCGAGTTTTCCCGCGCGAGCTTCGGGCGTGACCACCTGTCGATCCGTAGCGGCCGCTCTGAGGCCTTCGGCTGGCCCACCGTGGTTCGCGTCGGCGTCGAGGCCGCGCGGCTCGCTGCGAAGCGCTCGGGGACCGAGGGCGCGTCAGGGCTCTCCAGTCCGAAACGCTACCTGTGGGACGAAGACGGCCGCCGCGACTCTTGGCGTTTCAACGCCGGCGCGGCTGACGCGAGCCAATCCGACTTCGCGACCGGCGTCGCATTCACCACGCTTGTGAACGACCTCGGCGAGGCCCTCCACCTCCTCGACCCCGTCAGGGTTGGCCAATTTCCCGACACGGCGTTTCCCGCGATCCGCGCGCAATATTCGCGGCGCAACCTCACGTCTTTCGCACTGGCCGAGGTCTTCGTGCAGGCAATTGCCATGATGAATTCGCCCGCCTACCGCCTAAAGCGCCCGGCCAACGCGAACCTCCCGCGGCGGCTACGCCGCATCATCATGACGATGCCCACCGCCATGCCTTTGGCCGAGCGCGAGATCCTGCGCGAACAGGCCAAGGCCGCATGTGACCTCGCCAACCTCTCGCTGGGTCAGGCGCAGCTTGACTACGCCGATGACGGCAGCACGGCGCTGAGCTACGGCGGCAACGGAGACGGGAGCAAGGCGCCGGAGGTCATCCTGCAGTGGGACGAGGCGACCGCGACCCAGGCGGTCTACCTCTACACGCAGGTGGCACTCAACTATTCGGGCGACGCGAAGAGCTTCTTCCGCAACGAGCGCCATCCCGACAACCAGCATGATCCTGCGAGCGCGGACCGCTTCCGACTCGCGACCATCGACCTCGGCGGTGGCACGACGGACATCGTCGTGACCTCCGTTGTCGCTGACGGTTCGGGTGCGCATGTCACGCTCACGCCCGAACAAGAATTCCGCGACGGCTTTAGCTTGGCGGGCGACGACGCCCTCCTGTCGGTGGTGCGCGAACACGTAATCGAGCCCTTGCGCGTGAAGCTGCGCGACGGCGGCCTGAACGAGCGCGTTGACTTCGCGCTGAACCAGTTGTTGGGCGGCGATCGCGGTGACATGCGGGCCGTCGAACTGGTGCGTCGCCAGCAGTTTGCCGCGCAGATTGCCGCCCCGATCGCGCTCGGCCTGCTACAGGACTACGAGTCCTACGACCCGCTTGCGCCCGCACCTGCCTTGGTGCGCAAGTTCGACGACTTCTTTACGCCTGACAACTATCCCACCGCCGCGCTGCTCGACCACCTCAACCAGGAATTGCAGCAAAAGGGCGCGCGCGATTTCAGGCTGCAGGACATGAGCTTCGAGATATCGCTGCCCGACATCGACCGCACGGTGCGCAGCGTTTTCCAGGAAATGCTGCGTGCGCTCGGCGAGGTCGTGGCCCGGTACCGGTGCGACATGCTGATCCTGTCTGGACGAACGTCGCGGCTGCCGGCCGTACGAGCCATACTCGAGGAAAGCGGCACCCTGCCATCGCATCGCATCCTCCCGCTGCACATGTTCAGAGTGGGCGCGTGGTATCCCTTCCGTGACTATCGACAGACCGTCGGCGACCCGAAGACGACGGCGGCGGTGGGCGCCATGATCTGTCTCCTTGGCACGGGCCAGCTGCACAACTTCAACTTTCGCTCCGACGAGCTTCGCCTGCGATCGACCGCACGCTATTTCGGCAAGCTCGACCAGTCGAACCGTCTGCTCAAGGCGGATGAGTTCTACGACAACCTCGACCTCGACAACGTCGACTACGAGTTGCCCGAGAAGCCGTTCGAGTTCCGCGGCCCGATGCCCCTCGGCTTCCGCCAAGTGCCGGTCGACCGCTGGCCCGCATCGCGCCTCTACAACATCGAATACGCCACCGAGCAGGACGCGAAGACGCTCAGCCCGATGACCCCTCTTCGCATCACGCTGCGCCGCAAAGCTGACACCGAGACAAACAGGCGCACTGGCGAGCAGTACATGAAGAACCCCGCACTCGAGATTAAACGCATCGAGGACCGCGAGGGCCGCACTGTGCCTTCGGCGCGCTTGCGCATGCGCCTGCAAACCATCGGTCAGCAGGAAGGCTACTGGCTTGACACCGGCATCCTGCTGGGCTGAAACCATGAACTCGTCCACACCCAATCCACTTCTCGACGGATCGCAATCACTGGCGCGCGCAAGCTCGAAGGCCCGCGCTTGGGTCGCGCGCATTGCCGACACGGCGACCTCGGTCGCCAACGAGGAGCATTCGCTGATTGAGGCGACACGCCGCGCCGAGAACCTCGCGCGCAAGGTGACGTCATCGGCCGCCCGGCGCAATAGCGCGGGCGTGTTTGGCCCAAGCCAAGCCGGCAAGTCCTACCTGGTGTCGGTGCTCGGCAGGAGCGAGGGCAAGCCACTCATCGCCAACTTTGCCGGAATCCAAAAGAACTTCATCCAAGAACTGAATCCCGAAGGCGGTAAGGAAGCCACGGGCCTCGTGACGCGCTTCACCGTTGTGGAGGGCACCCGCGACGCGTCTCACCCTGTTGAGATGCGCCTGCTCACGGAGACAGACTTAGTTAAGATCATCGGCAACAGCTTCCTGTCGGACTTCGACCAGAACAACCGCCGGCTCGGGCTGCCCTCCGAAGATGCTATTCGCGAGACGCTCACGCGGCTTGAAGCGCGAGCCAGCACCGGTGCGGCGCACCTCGACGATATCGTGATGTTCGACATCGGCGAGTACTTTAAGACCAACTTCGCCTCATCCATCGGCCCGCTGTCGCGCAGCGGCTACTGGGACGCCCTCACCGATTTCGGCCACCGACTGCCGCTGGCGCAGCGCGCCGAGCTCTACAGCGTGTTGTGGGGGCAGTCGAAGGACCTGACCGATCTCTTCGTGCTGCTATCGCGCACGCTCGAGGACCTCGGCCACGCGCCGACAGGCCGCGCTGCGCTCGACTGCCTGATCCCGAGGGCTCAAAGCATCATCGATGTCGACATCGTTAAGATCCGCCTTGGGACGCCGGAAGACCAAAAGGATACGATCAGCGTCGTGCCCGAATGTGCCGACGGCAGCGATGCGCCGCCGGTGCGCGTGCCGCGTGCGACGCTCACGGCGCTGGTGGCCGAGATCAAGGTCGTGATGGCGCATAAGCCCTGGGGCTTCTTCGATCACACGGACCTGCTTGACTTTCCCGGCGCGCGGGCACGCGAGAAGATGATCGAGCTTCCGTCCGACCCCGAGGAGCGCAGCTTCTGCGTGCGCAACATGCTGCTGCGCGGGAAGATCGCCTACCTCTTCCAGCGCTACACCGAAGAGCGCGAACTCACCTGCATGCTGCTGTGCATGCCACCGAGCAACCAAGAGGTGAAGGACCTCACCTCGCTGGTCGGCAAGTGGGTGGCTCAGACGCACGGCGAGACGGCCGAGGCGCGCGCGAAGCTGCCGTGCGCGCTCTTCTTCGTGCTGACCAAGTTCGACATGGAACTGATGGGCAAGCCCGGTGACACCCCCGAGTCATGGGCGAACCGCATCGACACACGCCTCGAAGCTTCGATGTACCAGCTCTACAAGCAGGAAGACTGGCTGCAGAACTGGAACGGCAAGGCCTTTGCCAACACCTTCTACCTGCGCAACGAGATCGAGACCGTTTTCCAGTACGGGTCACCCGCCGCTTCCGGCAGCCGGACGGAGACCGGCATCGCGCCGGCAGCGCAGGCCCGGCTCGACGCCAACCGCGCGGGGGTGCTCGCGTCAGAGCGCTGCCGCAAGCATTTCACCGACCCGGAAGAAGCTTGGGACTCGGCCATGGCGCTCAATGACGGAGGTGTGCGCTATCTCGTGGAAAATCTTGAGCGCGTGCTCTCGCCCGCTCTCAAGACCCGGCAGCTCGCGGGGCGGTTGGTCGACCAGGGCGAGCAGCTCGACGCGCGCCTGCGCCGCTTCTACCAGGCCGACGATGACTCGTCGCGCAAGGAGAAAGAGGCATCGCTGATGGACCTCCGGCGCCGCCTGTTCCGCGCCAGCAGTGGCCGAAACTATGTCAACTTTATGCAGATGCTTTCGTGCATGAAGGTGGTGGAAGCCGACGTCCGAGCGGCCTTCCTCAACGTCGCTTCGCTCAAGCTCGATATAGTGCCCGAGCCCGAGGAAGCCACGGGCCAGGGGCCGTGGGATGAAGAGGATCCTTGGGGTGAGCCCGTCGGCAAGCCTGCGGCCCCGGCGCCGCGGCGCCAGCGCGACCGCTTCGACCATTTCGCGGCGCAGGTGCTAAACCTGTGGACCGAAAAGGTGCGCAGCCTGTCGAGCCAGGCACAGACGCTGGCCGCTCTGGGCCTCGACAGCCAGTTGATCGGCGACATCGGCAACGAGCTCGTGATCGCGGCGCACCGCGAGCAGCTGATCGAGCGCATCGCCGACCGCGTGCGCAGCCAGGTCGCGTCGGCCAACCTGCGGTGGGACCAGGCGGTCGATCGCAGCACCGGCATCGCGACGATGGTCGTGAACGACTTCGTTGCCTTCCTCGGGTTCAGCGACCTGCCGCCACCGAAGCGGCCTGCCGTGCCCGAGGCCCCGAAGCCGCGTGAGCGCGGCGTGTTTGAGCCACTTCCCGCGCCCGTGCGCGGCCAGATGCCTGCCATGTCGGATGTCCAGCTGACGATGGAGAAGGACTACTTCCTCGACTGGGGCGTGGCGCTCAAACAGCTGGGACTGGACAACGTGAGCTTTTCCGGTGGGCGCGAGATCGATGAGGACGACAACCGGAGCCTCGGCGAGATACTGCTCGAACTGGCGCCCGCATTGAAGGTTAAGGCGCACTGATTATTGCAAGCAGCCCGCGCTGCAAACGCGGGGACTGCATAGTCACGCACTGGCCGAGATACATTTGTTCTCATTTTTTTCGATTTAGAGCCTATGCCAACCCGCCTGATACAAACCGACCAGCAGCCCAGTGGAACGGCTTCATTTCAGGTCGTTGGCCCCGTCGCCGCGCAGATCCTCGAACCCACCGACCTGGAAATCTCGATCATCCAGCCCGGTTCGGTCGAACGCTTCCTCGATCCGCGCAATCCGGCTGACGGGTGGACGACCATGATCTACCGTTTCAAACCGGTCGATGCCCGCAGGCAGGGCAATGCCGTACTGTTTGACGTCCACTTCCCGGTTGTCTATCACCTGCGCGCCAACACGCCCTACAAGCTGCGCATCCGGCAGTTGGAGGGCATGGAATGGGACGAGGTCTTCACCTGTCCGCCCGCCATGCGCCGGCCTTCGGTCGCGCCCACGGGGTATACGAAGGACGAAGACGTCGCCCTTTCTGTTGTTCCCGCCACACCGTCGCCTGCTGCGGCGCCGATTGATTCACCCGTTCACGCGACGGTAGCCTCGCCTGCATCCACGCCGATACCCGGAGAGCAGATCGAGGGGATCACCCTTCGCAACGAGCCGAGCGTCGAGGAGATCGTGGATCCCGAGCCTCCGTTCGAGCCAAAGTCCGCACGCCCCCCCGCCCCTAGGCCCAAGAAGTGGCTCGTACCGCTCATCGCGGTGCTTGTCCTCGCCGCGGCAGGCGGCGCCTTCCTCGCTTTCATGGGCAAGGACGACCAGAAGCCGGAAGTTGCAAAGGAGGCGCCCGCGCCGGCCCCATCGGCGACTCTCGATTCGATCCGCAAGTTCATCGCGACCTCGCCCGACGCCGCGCCCGCGCGCGAACAGGCCGATGCGCTTGCCAAGTTGGGCAAGTTGCTCGACGGGCAGTTCCTGCTCTACAAGTACGCCGCCGACAAGGGCGACCGCGAATCCGCACGCATCGTCGGTGGCTTCTATGACCCGGACACCTGGACCAAAGAAAGCAGCCCGATGCCGGCTGCCAACCCGGTCGAAGCGGCACGCTGGCTAAAGCAGGCCGCCGAGGCCGGCGACGCCGAGGCGCAGTATCGCTACGCCATGCTGCTGAAGAAGGGTCGAACCGACGAGCCGGACGGGCCGGAGCAGTCCGTCGCGTGGCTAAAGAAAGCTGCCGACCAGGGCCATGACGCCGCCAAGAAGGCGTCCGCCGCGCCGTAGCACCGCGGCCTTCTTACTTTCTTCCTGACATCGACAGACTCCGAGCGTCGAACCCCTCTGAAACCGCGATATGCAAACACCACCCTTCCTCCTTTCGCTGCCCCGCCGCCAACTCATGCTGCTGGCCGCCGGTGCGACGGCCCTAGGCCCCACGGCTTGGGCCCAGGCGCGCACGCCGCTGCTAATGGACGGCAAGAAAACGCTCTTCCAGCGCGTGCTCAGCCGGCCCGGCGCCACGCTGTCGCCCGCGCCCGGCGGCGCGGCCGGCAAGGCGCTCGAACCCTTCAGCGTCTTCTTCGTCTACGAGCGCAAGGAAGAAGGCGGCAAGCCCTGGCTGCTGGTGGGCGCTGGCAGCGACGGCAAGACCGCAGGCTACGTGCCGGAGGCCCATGTCGTGCCCTGGCGCCATTCGATCACCCTCGCCTTCGCGACGCCGGCCAACCGCGAACGCGTGCTCTTCTTTCGCGAGCGAGACGGTGTGATGAACTTCATGAACGCCGAAAACGGCGCGGCCGAGTCTCAGAAGTTCGCGCAGCAGATCGCCGCCAGCAAGGGCTCGCTAGGGCCGAATAGCCCGGTGATCGCGGCCGAACCTGAGAAGTACGTTGATCTGAAAAGTCAGTTCTACCTACTGCCGGTGCTGGATGCGGCGTCCACGCTGCTCAAGTCGGGCAACAGGGTGCGGCTGGTGAAGGTCGCGTCGATCACGCGCGACGCCACCGCCGCGGCGGGGAGCGCGCCCACGCCCGCGCCCGCGGCCAACGATTCCGGCATCACCAACTTCAACTCTGCAGTCGTGTTCGTGATCGATGCGACCTCGTCTATGCAGCCTTACATCGACCGGGCATCGAAGGCCCTCGAGGAAGTGCTGAAGCAGGCTGACGAGGCCAAGGTGCTCAACCGCGTGCGCTTCGGGCTGCTGGGTTTCCAGGACGATCCGTCGAAGGCGAAGGGCGTGGAGTATTTGTCGAGGATCTTTGTCGATCCCGCACAGAACCCATCGCGCGAACAGTTCATGACAGCGATGGGCAAGCTGAAGGCGACGCAGAGTTCGACGCGGGCCTACGCCGAGGACGCATACGCCGCCATCGACGAAGCCTTGCGCAAGATTAACTGGCAGAACTACGGCGGCCGCTACATCGTCTACATCACAGATGCGAGCGCGCGCGAAGGCAACTCGCCCTTCGCCTCCACGCGTCTGTCCACCGCCCAGATGCACACGCAGGCGCAGGAGCGCGGCGTCGCCATCTATGCGATGCACCTCAAGACTCCGGAAGGTACCAAGGACCATGCGACGGCTGAGTCGCAGTTCAAGCGCCTATCAAACTGGCCTGGCAAAGGCCCACTCTATTTCCCTGTCGCTGCCGGCGACCCGGCGCAGTTCGAAAACGACATCAAAAAGATGGCCCGCGCGCTGGTCGAGCAGGTCAAGTCGCCAGACAAGACCCTGGCATCGGGAGCGGCGCCGGGGAAGGCGGACGCGGTGCAATCCAGCGTCGACGCCGTCGGCCGCGCGATGGTGCTGGCCTACCTCGGCCGGCAGCAGGGCGTGAAGACGCCGTCCATGTTCGAAGCTTGGGCGAGCGACCGCGACGTGCGTGACAAGTCGACGCAAAGCCTCAGCGTGCGCGTTCTGCTTACCAAGAACCAGCTGTCGGACCTGCAGTCGACACTGCGGAACCTGCTGACGGCGATGGAAAAGTCGCAGATCGATCCGCCCACGTTCTTTAACCAGCTACGAAGCGCGGCGGTGGCGATGGGTCGCGATCCGTCCAAGCTCGGCCAAGGCAAGGCCAAGAACCTCGAGCAGGCCGGTCTGATGAGCGAGTTCCTGGACGGCCTGCCCTACCAGAGTCAACTCATGAAAATGGATTTCGACGCTTGGACCAACATGGGCGTCGGCGACTCACAGGCCATCCTTGACGGTATCCGCTCGAAGGTCGTGCTCTACCAGCGCTTCCACGACGACGTCGACCGATGGGTCAAGCTCAACCCCGCCGCCTCTGACGGCGATCGGGTCTACCCCGTGCCGATCGACGAGCTGCCCTGATGACCGTTCCGCTTCTACAGGTTCGCGAGATGCACTATCGGCGCGGCACCGCCGCATCCGACGGTGCGTTCGTCCTGCAGATCGAAGCGCTGGACTTGGCGCCGGGCGAGATGGTCGGCATCGTAGGCCCTTCGGGATGCGGCAAGAGCACGATTGTCGACCTCTTCGCTCTGCTGCGGCGGCCCGAGAGTGCCGGCCGCTTCATGCTGATGGGCCAGGACGCCGCAGCGATGTGGACACGTGGCGCGATTGACGCCTGCACAGCGCTGCGGGCGCGGCACATCGGCGTCGTGCTGCAGACGGGCGGGCTGCTGCCCAGCCTGTCGGCGCTTGAGAACGTGATGCTGTCGCAGCGCCTGCTTGACCGTATCGATCGCGGCTGGACGCAGACGCTGTTCAGCGCGCTCGACCTGCTTGGCCTGGAGCATCGGCTGCCCGCGCAACTGTCGATCGGACAGCGACAGCGCGTGGCGATAGCGCGCGCACTCGCGCACCGGCCGGCGCTGGTGCTAGCCGACGAGCCCACCGCATCTCTCGGCATTGACCATGCGCCAGCCGCGCTCGACCTGCTGGTGGCCCTGACGCGCGGCAGCGGCGCGGCCATGCTGATTGTCAGCCACGACATCGCGCTGCTGGAAGCGCGGCGCGTGCCTCTGCGCCGATGTGCGATGCACGGCGGCGCGGTCCGGCTGGAGGCGGCGGGATGAGCCGCCCGGCCACATCCGATGCGTTTCCCGGCTCGCTGCTGCGCGGGAGTGCCCCGGCTACCCCGCGTCTGCGCTTCGCCCAGTTGGCGCGTCTGTCGCTGCGCGACCTGTGGCACGAGCGCTGGCTCGCCTTGTGCGCCGCCTGCGTGCTGGCCGCAACGCTGGCGCCGCTCGGCACGCTGTGGGGCCTGGAGCGCGGCGTGATCGGCGCCCTCATCGAGCGCCAGGACCACGACCCCGTCATGCGCCAGCTGCTGCCGGAAGGCGGTGGCGGCAAGCGCTTCGATGCAGCCTGGTTCCAACGCGTCGCGGCGTGGCCCGCTGCCAGCTTCGTGATGCCCAACACGCGCTCGATCGCCAACCAGGTCGACCTCTTTAGTGCCAGCGCCGATGCGCCGGCGCGGGTCGACCTGTTGCCGACGGCGAACGGCGATCCACTCCTCGGCACGGCACGCCCGCCCCAGGAGCTGTCGGTACTGCTGAGCGCATCGGCCGCGAAGCAGCTGAATGTCACGAAGGGCCAGACGGTCCGGATGGCACTCGAGCGGCAGCGCGAAGGCCGCACCGAGCAGACCGCGGTCGAGTTGCGCGTTGACGGCGTGCTACCTGCCGCGCAGCTTGATTCACGGGCCGCGCTGGCGTCGCTCGCTACGCTGGAGTCGGTGCAATCCTGGCGTGACGGCTATGTGATCGCGGGCTTCGGGCCCAACGGTTCCGGCCCACCGCCGCCAATCGAGGCCTATCCGCTGTTCCGCATGTACGCCGCCTCGATCCGCGACGTCGAGGCGCTGGCCGCGCGGCTGGAGGCAGAGGGCATCTCGACCCACACACAGGTGCGCGAAATCGCCGCCACGCTCGGCCTCCAGCGCAATCTGCGGACGGTACTGGCGATCATCGGCGGCATCACGGCCGCCGGTGCGCTGGTAGCCCTCACTGCACTGCAGTTCTCAACTGTGCGCCGCAAGCGTCGCGAATACGCGCTCCTGAAGCTCACTGGCCACGGCCGCGGCTGGTTGATGGGGCTGCCCTGCGTCAACGCGGTGGTCGTAGCGCTGGCGGGGGGCCTGCTGGCGCTGGCCTTCTATGCGGCGACTGCCACCGCGATCAACCGTCACTTTGCGGCGCACCTCGCGGACGACGAATCGGCTGTCAGCCTGCAAGCAAGCGACATCGCGTTCGGCCTGCTCCTAGCCGTTCTTATTTCAATCTTGCCGGCGCTCTGGGGCGGCTGGCGTGCATCCAAAATTGAGGCAGCTGATGAACTTCGCGATAACTGAGCTGATAAGCCGCGTGCGCTGGATTGCGGCCTGCGCACTGATCGCGGGCCCGGGGCTGACCCATGCGCAGGCCCCGTGGGCCAAGGACCTTGTCAATCCGGCGAGCGCGGCGGACGACGTCATACTGCCCATGCCCTGCGGCGGCTCGATGACTTTCCGGCGCATCAACATCCCTAGCGCTGACGCGCTCGATGACCGCCGTGTCCAGCTCGGCAGCCCCGAGCCCAAGTTCGCCTATTCGGAAAACTCGCGCAGCGACTACGTCGGCGGCGGCTTCATCGACGCCAAGACGAAGAACCAGCGTTACTACCTTATTGGCAAGTACGAGGTCACGCGGCTTCAGTTCGATGCCCTGTCGGGCACCTGCCCGGTCGTCAATCCCGACGGTCGCCTGCCCAAGGTCGGCGTCACGTGGAACGAGGCGGTGTTCTACACCGGCCACTACGCCGACTGGCTGGCGAAGAACGGGGGGGCGAAGCTCCCGCAGGAGGACGGTATGCCCGGCTTCGTGCGGCTTCCGACCGAGGCGGAATGGGAATTCGCGGCTCGGGGCGGTGTGGCAGTGGCCGAGACCGTGTTCGAGCAGCCGGCCTTTCCGATGCCTGACGGCCCGCAGCGCTACGCGTGGTATGCCGGCACCGACTCGTCGAACAACGAGCTGAACGGCATCGGCCTGCTCAAGCCGAACCCGCTCGGGCTCCACGACATGCTAGGCAATGCGGGCGAGTTTGTCCTGGACGCCTACCGCCTCAACAAGCATTCACGCCTGCACGGACAAGCGGGCGGCTACGTCGTGAAGGGAGGTGACTACCGCACCGCGCTCGCCGACCTGCGCACCGCGGCGCGCAGCGAGTACATCCCGATCGACAAGAACGGAGCGCGCCGCGACAAGGCGACCGGCTTGCGGCTCGTGGTGGTGCCGGGATCGCTGCCGACCCCTGGGCGGCTGCAATCGGTGCGCACGCTTTGGGGCAACCTCACGACTTCGTCGTCCAGCGCATCGCAGGCACTGACCGATCCCGTGAAGGAAGTCGAGGCGCTGGCCAAGGCCGCGACCGACCCGGCCATGAAGACCCGCATTGAAGGCGTGGGTAACGTCATCAAGGCCAACATCCAGTCGCGCAATGAGCAGCGCGATCGCTCGGCGAAGAGCGAGATCCGCGTCGCCGCCTACCTGGGACGCAAGATCCTGGAAGACGGGCTCAAGATCAAGGCGCAGGAAGCCTTCGCCAAGGTGGCGCCGGACGATCCGAAGGCGAAGGCCGCGGTCGAGGCAAGCCGCGAAAACCTCGACGCCACGCTCAACTACATGCTGGAGACCGTCAAGCAGATCGGGCTGGACTACCCGGCTCCGACCGCCACAGCCCAGGGCGAGATCCTCAAGCGCGAGTTCGAAGCCCGCTCTGTTCCAGGCTACTCGCCGCTTATCGATCTCGTGGTCGCCCGGAGCCAAGCTTCGCGCAGTGGAAAGCCACCGACCAAGCCAGAATTCTTGACCGAACTCACATCACTCGAAGGAAAGGTACTTAGGAAATGAACAAGACAACATTGCAACGCCGCGCCGTCAGGACGATTGCACTCGCGGTGATGGTTGCACTCGCTGGCTGCCAAACGACCGGCCCGCTGGCCGGCATGGGCGGATCCGCCCAAACCCAGCCCCAGACCGCGGCCGAGAAGCAAATGCAGCAGGACCAGGAGCGCGTCAACAACACGGTGTTCTCGGCGGTGCTGACCGGCGCCGTCGGCGGTGCTGCCGTGGGCGCGCTTACCGCGCTCCTCACCGGCAACACCAAGAAGAAGGACGTGGCCAAGGGCGCAGCCATCGGGGCCGTCGCCGGCGGCGTGCTGGTCGGCGTCGATGGCTACATCACGGCCAAGAAGGAACAGGCCGGCCGACAGGGCATCCGGGTAACGCAGGCCGCGGCCAACGATCTGCAGCTGGAGAACGCGCACCTCCAGAGCTATCTCGATAGTTCCGGGCGCGTTCTCGCCGAGGGCCGCACTCGGCTCACCAACCTGAAGCAGGAGGTCGCGTCGAAGAAGGTCAGCGCCGACGAGGCGCGCCGCGTGCGCGAGCGTGAGGAACGCAACATCGGCAGCATGACCGAGACGCTGAAGCAGGCGCGCGAGACACGCAAGCAGTACAGCGACACGGCTGCCAAGCTAAAGCAATCGAACGAGAACACCGGCAACCTTGACACCGAGATCCGAAAGATGGACACGCAGATCGGCCAGTTGCAGAACACGGTCGACGCCTACCGCCAGGCCCTCGAGGTGTCCAGGGCCTGAAGCTCGACGCTTGAAACCGACCTAAGGAGCACATCGCATGAACGCCATGATCCACCGCGCCGGTGGCCTCGCGGCCATCCTGGGCGCGACACTTCTCGCCGCCGGCTGCGCCAACAACGCGTACCTCGAATCGAAGCGCTATACCGCCGCAGGCGGCCAGATGGAGCGCGACACCAGCAATGCCAATGCGCAGTTCGCGTCAGCGCAGGTCGCCAACGCCCAACTCCAGACGACCGTCGCGCGGCAGGACGCCGAGATCGCCGAGAACGCCAGGCGCATCAAGACGCTCAATGCCGAACTGCAGACCCAGCATGCCAGACTAACCGCCGCGCTCAAGTCCAAGCGCCTCACGCAGGCGCGCCACGACCAGTTGAAGCGCGAACTCGACGGCATTCGCGCGGATTCGCAGAGCGTCGAACTTGAGAACGACCGAGCGCGCATGGCGAAGACGCAAGATCCCAAGGCAGAGGAAGCCAAGCGCCAAAAGCTCAAGGACCTCGAAACGCGCAAGAAGCAGCTGGAGACCCAGCTCGGCGCCCTGCGCACGAACTAGCGTTGCCGGTTTCATTTCCTTCCTGACTTCTTCGTGAATGGGGCGTCACTAGCCCCAACCACATACGAAGGAAAGGCTCGAAGGACATGAACACCATCGCATTCGCCCGCCGCAGCGCCGGCACCCTGGCATTCGCACTGACGGTCGGCCTGGCCGGCTGCCAATCTATGCCGGCAGGAAACATTGGCGCACCTGAAGGACCGCACAGCGCAGCGGAACTGCGCTTGCAGCAAAGCGAGAAGCGAGTCCGCGAGACCGTCTATGCGGCCGCACTGACCGGCGCGCTCTGGGGCGTACCGATCGGCATGGCGGTGAAATGGGCCACCGGTCGTCGCACGACGAAGGACCTCGTCGACGGCGCGAAGCAGGGGATGCTTTTCGGTGGCTCGATTGCGGCCATCGACGGCTACGTTACGGCCAAGAAGGAGCAAGCCGGTAAGGAGCACATCGCTGTCACGGAGGCCGCCGCGCGCGACCTGCGCAAAGAGAACGCCAATCTGCAGGACTACGTCGCCAACGCCGTGCGCGTTGCCGCCGAAGGGCGAGCGCGGCTGGGCAGCTTGGCTCAGGACATTGCGAGCCGCAAGCTGGGTGCGGACGAAGCGCGCCGCGCGCGCGAACGCGAGGAACGCAACCTAAGAAGCATGGAGGACGCGTTGGCCGAAGCGCGCACGACGCGCACACAGTACGCTGGCGCTGTGGTCAAGCTCCGCACAAGCGAACCCACAGGCAACCTCGACGGCGAGATTCAACGACTGGACCAACAGATTGGACAGTTGCAGAGCACGGTCAGCGCCTACCGACGTGCCTTGGAGGTATCGCGCGCCTGAAGCTCCTGAGCGCCGCGCAGGTTAGGACTTCCCGCAGCTCGCGGGGCTCATCGCTTCCTCCGCGGCGCGGCGGGTCATGGCGGCCACCTCGCCGGCATTGCGCGCCGGGAAGACCTTGCCCCCTGTAGCCTGCGCAAGGCAATTGCCGGCGCCGGTGCCGAGGATGTCGACCACGTTGATCTTGAGGTGGGGCTTGGAGCGGGCCAGTGCGCGACCGACTGCGCATGGGTCCTGGTTGCAGCTCTCGCGACCGTCGGAGATGACGACCATCAGCGCCTCCCGCGAGACGCCGTCGATCAGCTGTGCACCCTTGGCGACGCCGTCGGCTAATGGCGTGCCCTGCCGCGGCTCGATGCTCTCCAGCCCGCTCACCAGCTCGCCGCGACGTGCCAGCGCGTAAAAGCCCGCGCTGCGTGCAGCCGGACACTGGTCGACCAGCACCAAGCCGATGTTGGTATCGGAGGGCACCCGACGCACCACCGTCACCGCGGCTTGGCGTGCCGCCGTGATGCGGGTCGGCTCGCGCCGCAGGCGGGACATGTCGACGCCGCCGCCACGACCGCCGAGACCGCCGAGACCAAACTGCTTCATCATTCCCTGCATGGCGTCCAGCGCCGCCATCTGCTGAATCTCCTCGTCGGTGGCTTCGAGGCTGAAGGCCATCGAACCGGAGGCATCGAACACCAGCACCATCTCGGGTGCGAGCTCCTTGGGCCGCTGGCCCGGGCACATGTTCTTCGCCTCCTTGATCATCTCTTCTTTGCAGTTCTGCGACAGCGCGGTCGAGACCTCGCGCTTGAGGTTCACCGCGGGCGTTTCGTTGCCGCGCAGCAAGGGGTCGCGCACCAGTTGCTGCAACTGCTTGCAGTCGCGCTTAGCCGCAGCGACCTTCCTGGCCAGCGCTTCGTACGGGTCAGCCTTGGACGGTGGCGGTGCCTCTGCCTGCTTGGGCGGTTCGGGTTCGGGCGGCGAGGATTCGGGTGGTGCCTCGACCTTCGGTATGGGCTCAGGCGACGGCGCCGCCTGCTCGGTCGGCCGCATACACATGAACTGCGGTGTCTGGGCCTTGGTCTTAGCGATTTCTTCCTCGAGCTTCTTGTTGGCAGCGTCGGCTTCTCCGAGCTTGGCAGCGTAGTCGTCGTTGCGATCCTCTATGTCGCCGCAGCTGCGCATTCCGAAGAGAAGCGCCGCGACGATGGCGAGCAGCAGCAGGCCGCCCAGCAGCCGGCGCTGCATGCCGCTGCCATCGCCTACCGCCGTGACAGGCACCATCACCGGCTGGGGGTCGGCGGCCGGTTCAGCCGAGGGTGGGTCTATCGCCGCTGCCGCGACCGCGGGTGCAATGGCCGACGACGGCGCGACCCACGGGACACTGCTGCCCGGCGCGTCGGCATGGCCCCACATCACCAGCACCGGCTTGCCGTCCACACTGTAGAGATAGTCGCCTGCAGGCCGGCGGATCGCCTGCTCGAGCATGTGGCCGACCATCGATGCAGCCGGCCCCTCGCCCCGCAGCTTCTCGCCAAGGCTGCGGATGTCGTTCAGAAGCCGATCGACCCAGCGCTCAAGCTTGCCGCGTTCGTCCAGCGGCAATGCGCTGGCCGGCACCATAGGACCTGCAAGACGAGTCGACCAGTCGACGGTGCCGTCACCGCGAGGCTTAGGGATCGCGAGCAGGTCGCCGTGCGCCTGCCCTAGCCGGCTGCGAAGGATGGAGGTAATCTGCTCGTGCGAGCCGACGAGCGAACGCCCGTTGACATCGAGCGAATATCCTGCGGAAGCTGGCGTCTGCGTAAGGTGTTGTGGCACGAAGATTCCCCTGCGGGCACCGGCAGCCTCCGGTGCCGAAGCGACGCCGCGATGGCGGCGCAACTAATGTACCAGCGCCCTTACGCGGACTTTCTAAATCTCTGCAGCAAGTGCCCGGCGCGGCGATAAAAGAAGGCACTTTTCAATGAGGCAGCCCAGCGTTTCGGCAAGCACTTGTCGGCTCAGCACCTCAAAAGGTCAAGCCGAACACAATGCGGCCCATGCCGCCTTGTGCGGCTCAAGCACCGATGGCAAGCCGTGCAGCCCTGGAATGCCACGCCGCCTTGGACGAGCTCCTCGTGCGTCCAAGGTGTGACGCTCAGGCCATTAACGACGCAGCGCCGGAGCGCGAACAGACCAGAGCAGCACATCTTCACCTCGCAAGACTACGCGTGCCGACATCGCAGATCCTGACACCTGGGCCGGCGAGGCCATCTCGCTCGCCATCTGGCTTCCGATTCGGGACCGCAGAATCACATTTCGCAGAATTCCTCCTCCCACCTCGGCTGCGGGACTGCAGCGTAGCGCCGAGGACGCCGTCGATCGCAACGCTTGGCACACCTCCGCCTTCACGACGACATCGACGTCCTGAACCTCTCCCAAGCCGAGCGACTTGACGGTCATTGCCGAAACCGTCGAGAAGCTCCGGTCATGAGCACCAGCACAGCCAAGCCGAGCAGCGAGAACACAACACTTGCGCGCCAAGCGCGTCGAAGCGCAAGCAGCGCCGTTCCGACATTCGCCGCTGTGGTCAACATGATCCACAGGGTGATGAGCAACACCGATGTCCAGGGTGCGCGGTCACTGTCCGATTCGAGATGCAGTGCGAACCAGAGCGCGATGAGCATGCTCCCTGCCCACAACGTCGCACCGCTCGTCACCGCATTCACCACCGAATCGCTCCGCGCCTTGCGACTTCCAAGCGGAAAGCACACCACCGAGGACCGCGACAACAATCAGAAGTCCATAGACCACGGCGTCGGTCACCGCAGCGCGGACGCCGGGGGCAAAGACGCTTGCAAGGACCCAGATGATCGGGAGAATCGCCGGGAGAACAGCTGCGGCCAATGAAAGAGGTCGCACTGGCAGGCCGGCGTCGTCGAACAAGTAGCGGACGGCCATGCCGGGCAGTAGGGTCACGACCATGCTCCCGATGACCGTTCCAAGGCCGACGAATGCAGCGGCGAAGAGCAACACGGTCGATCCGGCCGCATCGACATCCGGCATGAATCCGATGCGCAAGAAAAACCCGAGTAGCAGCAGCCGCCGCACGTCAACGTCAGCGCAGTCAGGAGGGCGACGGGGGTTCTGACGCCCATAGCGCAGCCACCATGGCTCTTTCGCCACCGACTCTCCGACGCCCGGCGTCGACAAGTCAGCCCAGAGTTGGTCATTGCTCATGGCATTTGTGCGACCTGGGCGCGTCGTCCGCGATGGCCACCCATCACCGCCTGAAGCATCACGCATCAGCCAAAGTGGTTGACAATCGTTTCATGATTGAAATTCGCCTCTGCTGGGACCCCGCAATAGACCCCGAACGAGAGGCGGAATGTGCCGGACTTTGGCTTGTTCACTCCAACGACAACGTCGAGACGCTCGAAGCGCTCGTGGTGGCTGGCGCTGACAGATACAGCGATGGGACGCACTGGCTCGAAGCGCGATAGTGGAAGCGACCGTGCTCACATGGCGTATGTCCTTTCGCCGCTTAACCGCACTCACCCTCATCCTTTTCCCTTTGGTCGGCAGCACGGCGCCGCGCACCTGCCTCGTCGTCGGCATCGCCGACGGTGACACCCTCACCGCGCGCTGCGGGCAGCCGGACGCCTACGAGCAGGTGAAGGTCCGCCTGGCCGAGATCGATGCGCCCGAGAAGAAGCAGCCGTTCGGCGAGCGCAGCCGGCAGAGCCTGGCCAAGCTGTGCTTCCAGCGTGAGGCAGTGCTGATACCCAGGACGATCGACAGGTATGGCCGCACGGTGGCGCGGGTCGAGTGCGACGGTCGCGATGCCAATGCTAAGCAGGTGCAGGACGGCATGGCCTGGGCGTACACGCAATACCAGACCGATCCGGCCTTCCCGCGGCTAGAGTTGCAGGCACGTCGCGCGCGCATCGGCCTGTGGGCCGAACTTGGCACAGCGAAAGCACCAACGGCACCCTGGGAATGGCGCAGGGCGCGCCGCGGGCAACCTATGGTGATCCTCGCCGACTGAACACCGGCACAATCCCTGCCAGGGCCACCTGGATTCGCCCACCTTGGCGGGCTTTTCTTATCCGCTTCTTCGGCACGCGCTGCGGGTCCACGCTCCCATTTGCTAGAAAGGGACTCGCCCGGCCTGTGCGGATCAGAGCGAGCGCCGGCGACGCGCGATGCTACTGACTGCCGTCAGAAGTACTTATACGAGCTGCGCCTGATCTTCGGATCGGTTGCACGCGACGCGGTTCGCGGCGTGAGCACCAAGCTGTTGACAGTGAGTGCGGAGGTCTTGAGGTTCGCGGCCAGTGCCTTGCTACGCATCGTCAGCTCGAAGCTGCTCAACGCGCCAGCGACCCAGGCGACGTCGCGACGAGCGCATCCAGATCGCGGCTTGGCCTGCGCCTTCGACCACGAGTTCGATGTCCGATATGGGGTCATCGGAGGCCAGATGAACTTCTTCTTCGAGCGCGCGATGGACTTGATCCAGCCAATAGAGGTCGCTTTTTTGCGAGCCAGCACAGCGCGGCCCACGCGTTGAAGGCACGGTTCGAGCAAAGCGCCCCTTCCCCTGGGCGGGCAGGATCTAGTGTGCCGTCGTCATGAGCGCACCTGCTTGAGGAAAATCGCCTCGACAGGCTCTGGCTTTCTGCTCCGCAGTGAGCGCCAGATGGTCCGCTCCTATTGGGGAAACGCGCCTTCAGCGCGAGTTCTTGGAAGCTCGCAGTTAGGACTGAGTTTGGCGAACTTGCACGGGAGCCCATGCGTCCGCTTGCACGCAGTTTAGGGCACCTCTAGGGCACGGGTCCCAAGAATGACGAAGGGGTTAGCAACTACTACGCTGCTAACCCCTGTCAATACTGGTCGGTGTGAAAGGATTCGAACCTTCGACCCCTTGCACCCCA
>LNAP01001805.1_pt1 | contig 22238 bp, 13 predicted proteins | sample 602601 | NCBI WGS metagenome assembly LNAP01 (sample SAMN02440304, study PRJNA202911) | soil metagenome | biome: Subtropical and temperate rainforests or woodlands; isolation source: soil samples (1 kg each in a 20% v/v slurry with milli Q water) were... ...
GGGCATGGCGTTCGGCGGCCGGGGTGCCTGCGTAGATCGCTGGCATCTCGACGTTTTCCTGGGCCGAGCCGGACGGGATCAGGTGGTAGCCCTGGAACACAAAACCAAAGGCTTCGCGGCGCAGCCAGGCCAGTTCGTCGGTGTCCAGTTGCGCGACGTTTTCCCCGGCGAACAGGTATTGGCCGACGGTGGGGCGGTCGAGGCAGCCGAGGATATTCATCAAGGTCGACTTGCCTGAGCCGGAGGCCCCGACAATCGCCACGAATTCCCCGGCATGGATCGACAGGTCGATCCCGCGCAATACGTCGACCTGGGGCGTATCACCGCCACCGTAGGATTTGCGGATATCCCGAAGTTCGATCAGCGGCGTCAACATTCAGCCTCCGCTGCTTTCGGCGGGGCCGATCAGCAGGTGATCGCCTTCGTTGAGGCCATCGAGGATCTGGATGCGCAGGCGGTCGCTGATCCCCACCCGTACTTCACGGTCTTCGATGCTGCCGTCCTTGGCCACCACTCGCGCCAGTTGCGTGTCGGGCCGGGTGCTGCCTTGCAGGGCCGCGACGGGCGCAGTCAGCGCATCGGTGACGCGGCTGGCGACGAAAAACACCTGGGCGGTCATTTCCGCCATCAGTGCGTTATCGGCGTTATCCACATCCAGCAGCACGGTGTACAGCACCACCCGGCCGCTGCCGCTTTTGCTCGAGCTGCTGGGGCTGCCGCCGCCCTGGCTGGTTTCGTTGAGGGGCTTGGGTGGCACCGGCAGGATCTGGCGCACAGTGCTGGTCCAGCGCCGGTTGCCACCGCTCAGGGTGGTGAAATACGCCTGCATGCCCGGTTTGACATGGCCGATATCGGCTTCCGAAACTTCCGCCCAGACGGTCATGGGTGACAGGTTGGCGATGCGCAAAATCAGCGGCGTCTGCTGCTGGCTGTTGAGGGTCTGGCCTTCGCGGGCATCCACGGCGACTACCGTGCCGGAAATCGGTGCATAGATGCGCGTGTAGCCCAGCTCGGCCTGATCAACCCGCAGCGTGGCCTGGGCCTGGCTGATCTGCGCCTTGAACATGTTGATGCGCGCCTGGGTGGCGTCCAGTTCGGCCTGGGCGGTCTGCACGTCTTCATCGCGGGTCGCGCCACCGGCGGCCAGGCGTTGCTGGCGCTGGTATTTCTGCTGTGCCAGGCGGTTTTGCGCGTGCTGCTCCTGCAGTTGCGCCTGCAGATTGGCGATGGAATAACGGGTGGCGTCGAGCTTGGCCTGTTGGGTGGCCGGATCGATCTCTACCAGCAGATCGCCTTGCTTGACCTGGGCGCCGGCTTCAACGTGAATCTTGCGGATCTGCCCGGACGCCTGCGCGCCGACATCCACGTAACGCCGTGGTTGCAGGGTGCCGAGGGCGGTCACGCTGCTTTCGATATCGCCCCGGCGCACTTCCAGGGTGGCGAACTGATCGCGGCCGGGCGGGATCAGTTGCCAGGCGGCGAAGGCGACCACGGGGATCAGGCAAAGTGCTGCCAGCAGCGCGCGCCGGGTGTGTCGAGGACGGTTCATGCACGGGTTCCAGCCAGGAAAGTTCGGACCGCTGCTCAAACGCCCTTGAGGGCAGAGACAGAAGCGGGAAGCTGTCAGGTAAACGAGGTATTTGCCCTGAAATTTAAGTGCTTACATACGGCGTTACAGCTGGGCGAAACGCCAGTATTCGAGCGCGTTTACCAGTCTGTTTAAAGCCACATGAGAATAATTCTAAGTTAGATGACTTCAAACTGCCATTACTGCATTGCCACAGCCGTCGCCGCCACGCCTGCCCGGACGAATCCTGCACCGGGCTTAAATTTTTTTTCATTGTCCTCGTTTCCTATCAACACATGGCCTGTTGTTCAGCAGGTCGCCCAGGCTTTCCGCCCCACTGCCACGGGGCTTATCCAGAGGACACTGGAATGACACAGGCAATTGCATCGCCCGCGGTTCACGACCTGATCGGTATTGGTTTCGGTCCTTCGAACCTGGCGCTGGCCATCGCCCTGCAAGAGCGCGAGAAAGCCCAGGGCAAGCTCGATGTGCTGTTTCTCGACAAGCAGGCCGACTACCGCTGGCACGGCAATACCCTGGTGAGCCAGAGCGAACTGCAGATTTCCTTCCTCAAGGACCTGGTGACCCTGCGCAACCCCACCAGCCCTTATTCCTTCGTCAACTACCTCAAGGTCCATGGGCGTCTGGTGGACTTCATCAACCTGGGCACGTTCTACCCGTGCCGCATGGAGTACAACGACTACCTGCGCTGGGTCGCCGGGCAATTTACCGCGCAGAGCCGCTATGGCGAGGAAGTGCTGGCCATCGAGCCGATCCTGCATCAGCAGCAGGTCGAGGCGCTGCGGGTGATCTCCCGTGATGCCCAGGGCGAGCAACTGGTACGCACCGCGCGCTCGGTGGTGGTCAGCGCCGGTGGTACGCCACGGATTCCCGAGGCGTTCAAGGCGCTCAAGGACGATGGGCGGGTGTTCCACCATTCCCAGTACCTGGCGCGCATGGCCCAGCAGCCGTGTGTCGAGGGCAAGCCGATGCGCATTGCAATCATCGGTGGCGGGCAGAGCGCGGCCGAGGCGTTTATTGATCTGAATGACAGCTTCCCCTCGGTGCAGGTGGATATCATCCTGCGCGGTTCGGCCCTCAAGCCTGCCGACGACAGCCCGTTCGTCAATGAAGTGTTCTCCCCGGAGTTCACCGACCTGGTGTTCCAGCAGCCCAGCAGCGAGCGCGAGCGCCTGGTCAACGAGTACCACAACACCAACTATTCGGTGGTGGATCTGGACCTGATCGAGCGCATCTACGGGATTTTCTACCGCCAGAAAGTCTCCGGCATCGCCCGTCACGCCTTCCGCACCCTGACCACCGTGGAAAAAGCCAGCGCCGGGCCCCTGGGCATCGAGTTGCTGGTGCGCCATAACGCCACCGGTGAGACGGTGCTCAATCACTACGATGCGGTGGTCCTGGCCACCGGCTATGAGCGCCAGATGCATCGCCAGTTGCTGGCGCCGCTCGAGGCCTATATGGGTGACTTTGAAGTGAACCGCGACTACCGCGTGGTCACCGACGAGCGTTGCAAGGCGGGTATCTACATGCAGGGCTTCAGCCAGGCCAGCCATGGTTTGAGCGATACCTTGCTGTCGATCCTGCCGATTCGCGCCGACGAGATTGCCGCGTCGCTGCATGAACATGATCGCAGCCGCGGCCAGGACCGTTCGGTGCGTGACGTGCTGCTGGCCACCGCGAGCTGATACCGGCTGCCGGTCGCTCCCGCGCCTGCGGGGGCGACCCTGGCTGAACCCTTGCTGAAGAACCCGCCGATTCGCCGCGCTGTCACTTTCCTCCTGCAGACTGCAGGCGTAAGCTGCGCCGGTTTTCAACCATAGCGCAGACCTTCGTGAACAGACTTTCGAGTGACAGTTGTCGACCAGGCTTGGCCAGCTGACGCGCATCTCCATGCCGTTGCCTCGCCGATCAAGCGAGAAGCGGCCTTTCGGTAGCGAACCGTCCTGGTTCCTGCCTGATCCCCCTTTTTTCGACGCTGATTCTGCGGGCAATCAAAGGGAGATTTACCATGCAAGCCCTCAACAATATCAATCTGGATTCCTTGATCGACACCGTGGTCAGCCTCAGTGCGGCCTTTATCCTGGGTGGGCTGATCGGCTTTGAGCGCCAGTTCCGCCAGCGCACGGCGGGGCTGCGCACCAATGTACTGGTGGCGGTGGGGGCGGCGATCTTTGTCGACATGGCCAACCGCCTGGCCGGGGCCGAAGGGGCCGTGCGGGTAGTGGCGTATGTGGTGTCCGGGATTGGCTTTCTCGGCGCCGGGGTGATCATGCGCGAGGAGGGCAACGTACGCGGGCTCAATACCGCCGCGACGCTGTGGACTTCTGCCGCCGTGGGCGCCTGCGCCGGTGCCGACCTGATCCTCGAGGCGTTCCTGGGCACCTGTTTTGTGCTGGCGGCCAACACCTTGCTGCGGCCGATCGTCAACAACATCAACCGCCAGCCCCTGGACGTGGTGTCGGCGGAGGTCACCAATATCCTCTACGTGATTGCGCGGCGTGCCCAGCAGCAGGCGGTAATGGCTTTGCTGGAGTCGGAACTGGCGCGCTGTAACTACCCGGCCAGCGATGTCGATGTGCGGCCCTTTGGCAGTGAGGAAGTGGAGATCGAGGCCACCCTGGCGGCCAACTCCGTCGATGGTGACGAACTGGATGCCCTGGTGGCGCGGATCTCCCAGTCGACCCTGGTGGTGCAAGCCTTCTGGAGTCCCAGCACCACTGATTGACAATCCCTCTCTGTTCGGCTGGAAAAGCTGCCCCCGTCATGGGGGGCGGTTTTTTTCGGTGATTTTGACTACGCTTTAGTGAGGATTAATCCTACATATGCGCCGGATTTTCCCTTCGGGCGAAACATCATTCCGTTGTTAATGTTGAGCCGTTGCACCTAACCAAATTCCGTTGAAACGTTCTGTGTAGACAGTACCGCTGGTCGGAACTGGTACTTCTCACAGGTACAGGGGTTTCGTGTGATGTGTAAGGGTATTGGCGCCCTGAAATGAGTGGTCGCCAATGAAGCAACTAAACAGTCGTGGTGTTCTGCCAGGGAGTCGCATGAGCAAAGCGCTAATTGTGGATGATCATCCGTTCATTCGTGCAACCGTCAAGTACCTGTTGCGCCAGGAGGGCTTCGAGAAGATTTTCGAGGCTGCCAATGGTGCCGATGCATTACAGATTGCCAGGGAGGAACGGCCAGACCTGGTCATTCTCGACCTGGCCATGCCCAAGCTGGGCGGGCTGGAAGTGATCAGCCGGATCAAGGCCTTGGGCCTGCCCTGCAAAATACTGGTCCTGACCTCCTATCTGGCGGTGTTTTTTTCGACGCGTTGCATGCGGGCCGGGGCGATGGGGTTTGTCGCGAAAACCGGCGAGCTGGATGAGCTACAAAAAGCCATCAAGGCCGTCATGTCCAACTACAGCTGCTTCCCCAGCCTGCCCACCAGTTCCGTACGCAAGGACGACTTGCAAACCACGGAACAGCAACTGGTAGAAGCGCTCTCTGACCGGGAGTTGATGGTGCTACAGAAGCTGGCACTGGGTTTGGGCAACAATGAAATCGCCAAGGACATGCTGTTGAGTCACAAGACCATCAGTACTTATAAAACCCGGTTGAAGGAGAAACTGCGTATGTCTTCGGTGGTGCACTTATCCAAGTTCGCCCAGCGTAATCATCTGATCTGACATGTCGAGATCTCTGGGGAAATGGCTCACCGCACTCTGGCTGGTGGGTCTGGCGCTCACCGTCAGTGTGGCTCAGGGTGAGCCACACCCACTGCGTTTGCTGGGGCACTCCACCCTTGACACGCTGCAAGTGAACCTGGATGAGGCGGACTGGCGCTGGCTGCGCGAGCGCCGCACATTGGTGATGGGGGTTTCCGCCCCCGACTATGTCCCCTTCGATGTGACGGGCAGCAACGGCGAACTGGAGGGGATCACCGCTGATTATGCGGCGCTGCTCGCTGAGCTACTCGGCATCCCGATCCAGGTGCAGTGTTACGAGCACCGGGATCGACTCATTGCAGCCCTTAAACGCGGCGAGGTGGACTTTGTAGGCACGGCCAATGGCTATGAGGCGGCGGACCCTCAGTTGGCGCTTTCGCGCTCGTACGCCAACGACCAGCCAACCCTGGTGACGCGTATTGATGACAGTCAGGCGCTGAGTGCCGATCTCGACGGTAAACGCCTGGCCATGCTCTCCCACTACATGCAGCCCGAGGTGGTAGCGGCCTTTTATCCCAATGCCTCCTTGCAGACCTACCCGTCGACTTTCGAGGCGATTGGGGCCGTGGCCTTTAGCCAGGCGGATGTCTATCTGGGCGATGCAATCAGCACCAACTATCTGATTAACAAGAACAACCTCAACAACGTGCGGATGGCGGACTTTTCCAGCTTGGAGGTCAACCCTTTCGCGTTCGCGCTTGCCCGGGACAATATCCGGCTGCTGCATATCATCAATGCGGCACTGGCGGTGATTCCGGCCGATGAACAGATGGAGATCCTGCGCCGCTGGAGTGCCGGTAATCTGGGGATCGTTGGCCGTGAACGCCTGCGTCTGAGCGACAGTGAACAGCGCTGGCTGGACAAGCATCCAAGGGTCAGGGTGACGGCACTGGACAAGTTCCTGCCGTTGTCGTTTTTCAATGATCGAGGGCAATTCCGGGGCTTGAGTGCCGATGTCCTGGCCCAGATCAGCCTGCGTACGGGCTTGAAGTTCGATGTGGTGCGCGCAGGTTCGTTGCCCCGTCAAATCCAGCAGGTCAGCGATGGCGAGGCAGAGATGATCGCGTTCATCACACCGAGTGTGGCTCGCGAGGAAAAGGTTCGTTTTTCCCGGCCCTATTTGAGCAACCCATTCGTGCTGATCACGCGTGACGATGGCAGCACACCGGTCACACTCGACGATATGGCGGGCAAGCGCCTGGCGGTCATTGGCAGTAGCGTGCAGCGGGAAATCATCAGCCGCGACTACCCCAACGTTCTGTTGGTGAACGTGGAGAATTCCGCGCAGGGCATGGCTTTGGTCGCCAGCGGGGGTGTCGATGCCACGGTCAACGCACTGATCATTGCGCGCTACATGATTGCCCATCAATACCGTGACCGCCTGCGCATCACCAGTACGGTGGGCTCGCAGCCGGCGCGAATCGCCTTTGGCGTGGGGCGCGGCCAATTGGAGTTGTATTCGATCCTGGACAAGGCGCTATTGAGCATCACCCCCCAGGAGATGGATGAGTTGACCAACCGCTGGCGCAGCGAGTTGTTGATCGATGACAGCTATTGGCTACGCCACCGCAACACGATTATCCAGGGCTTCTCCCTGGCCGCCGTGTTGTTGCTGATCACCCTGGGCTGGGCCATTTACCTGCGCAGCCTGATCCGCAAACGTGCCCAGGCCGAGCGCGCCCTGAGCGACCAGATGCGCTTTATGAGCGTGCTGATCGACGGTACGCCGCACCCGATCTACGTGCGTGATCGCCTGGGGCGGTTGATGGCCTGTAACAGCGCCTATCTCAATGTTTTCGGCTTCCGCCTTGAAGACGTGATCGGTAAGACCGTGATGGAGACCGACACGGGGAACCAGCCCCAGGCCCAGTCCTACCATGAAGACTACTTGCGCTTGATGGAGCGCGGCGAACCGCAGATTCACGACCGGGTACTCAAGGTGCCCGGCGGCGCGACCCTGACCATTTATCACTGGATGCTGCCGTACCGTGACGGGGACGAAAGGGTCGTGGGCATGATTGCCGGCTGGGTCGATGTCAGCGAGCGCCAGCGTTTGCTGGGGCAGTTGCAGGAGGCCAAGGAAGGGGCCGACGCCGCCAACCGCGCCAAGACCACCTTCCTGGCGACCATGAGCCATGAGATCCGCACGCCGATGAATGCGGTGATCGGCATGATCGAACTGGCCTTGAAAAATGCCGAGCAAGGGCGTATCGACCATGACGCCCTGGCAGTGGCTTCCGACGCTTCGCGCGGCATGCTGGAATTGATCGGCGATATTCTCGATATCGCGCGGATTGAATCCGGCCACTTGTCCCTGACCCTGGAGCCGTCGAACCTGCGCGAGCTGCTGGTTTCGGTGGGGCGAATCTTCGAAGGGCTGGCGCGCACCAAGGGCCTGGTGTTGCAGGTGGAGCTGGACCCGCTGGTCGATCGCTACGTGTTGATTGATCCGCTGCGCTTCAAGCAAGTGGTCTCTAACCTGTTGAGCAATGCCATCAAGTTCACCGCCCAGGGCCATGTGCGCTTGAGTGCCAGTGGCTCGCCGGCAGTTGCCAATGGTTACCTGAGCCTGCGGCTGGTGATAGAGGACAGCGGCATCGGGATCAGCGTCGAGGACCAGATGCGCCTGTTCAACCCGTTTATTCAAGGGCGTAACACTGACCAGTCGGCGCGTAGTGGCTCAGGGCTTGGGTTGGTGATCAGCCGCAGCCTGTGTGAAATGATGGGGGGCCAGCTGAAATTGAGCAGCGTGCTGGGGCAGGGCACACGGGTCGAGGTCACACTGCCATTGGCGGTGGCCACCTCGGCCAGCGCACCGTCCGAACCGGTTGCTCTGGAGGCGCCGCCAGCCCATGCGTTGAATATCCTGGTGGTGGACGACTACCCCGCCAATCGTCAATTGCTGACCCGCCAACTGAGTTTCCTGGGGCACCGGATCACTACCGCCAACGATGGTGTGCAGGGCCTGGAGCGTTGGCAGACCGAGCGTTTTGACGGGGTGATCACCGACTGCAACATGCCGCTGAAAAATGGCTATGAGCTGGCCCGAGACATCCGTGCCGATGAGCGGGCCCGCGGCTTGGCCCCTTGCCTGTTGCTGGGGTTTACCGCCAATGCGCAGCCGGAGGAAACCGAGCGTTGCCTGGCGGCGGGGATGGACGGCTGCCTGTTCAAACCCACCGGGCTTGAGGACCTGCATGCCGCACTGGCTTCTCGCACGGCCATGCCTTCGGTCAATGAGCCGGTGCAGGCCGACCCGGTCAAGGCCCTCGACTTGAGCCGCTTGTTGAAGCTGACCGGCTCCGACACGGGGGCCGTCAAGGAGCTGCTGGCACAACTGCTCGACAGCCTTGCTGCAGACCGTACGCAACTTCAGGCATTGCTTGAAAAACACGACTACGCCCAGCTACATGACCTGGCCCACAGGACCAAGGGCGGGGCGCGTCTGGTCGAGGCGCAGACCTTGGTGAACCACTGCGAAGCCCTGGAAGCGGCTTGTGAACAGCGCGATCCCGAGGCACTGGTTTGTGCAGTGGCGGCTGTGCAAGAGGCCATTGATCAATTGCATCAAGCCCTGACGGATTACTGCAACCAGGCATAGAGGCAGGTCCGGCGCAGGGAATTTGGGAGAACTCCTACATGTAGAGGGAACTACGCTGATTTTTTCGTCGAAATATGTCTGGAAAAGTAGGCCGCTCCTTCCTTCCGCGAGCGATGCCTGCTCAGGGACTTGCGATGCCAACCAAAGCACTGACCATCCTGATTGCCGATGAACGGCACCTGCAACGGTTGCACATCGAAAAAATGCTCAACCAGCTGGGCTATTACCGGATCGTCCCGGTGCAGACCTTCGATGAAGTGCTGATCCTGACGGATATCCCGGCTGAGCCATTTGACGTGTTGATTATCCATGCCGGCCTGGCTGCCGTCGCGGGCGGCGCATTGGCGTTCCAACAGCAACATCCGCAGGTGCGCCATGTGCTGGTGTATGACGACCAGGACCTGGGGCCGTCTGCTTGCGTGGTGCCCCTGGCCCTGGTGCGTTTGCCGGGAGCGCCCGACAGCATCACCCTGGAACACTTTATGGACATCGTCGACCCGCCGTCACCAGCCAGTGGCTTGCGGGTCTTGCCCTGGCTGCGGGAGCTGGCGCGCAACCCGGCGGTTTAGCTCAGTCCCACTGCGGCGCACTTCTGCAGGTTGGCGCGTTGGGTCGAGGACGGAATCACAGCATATCCCAGCTGCATGGCCCGCCAGGCGAAACACCCATGCTTGTTCAAATGACTCTTGACCAGAAGTCATGAGTGGCCCGCGCCTACAGGGTGTTGAGCTCGTGGGCCAACTCCAGCACCACTTTGCCGCTGCCGACAGTGGGCACCAGGTGCGTAAACGGGATATCGATCATGCGGTTTTCCCGCACCGCCCGCAGGCGCGACAGCACCGGGTCGCGGGTCAGCAACTGGCGTTTGCGGCTGGCAGGGGACCACACGGCGTCGGCCAGCAGGATCACATCCGGATCGCTCATCAATAACGTCTCACTGCTGACCGTGACCCGGTACTGGTTGATCCCAGCCAATATATTGTGCGCTCCGGCAGCCGCCAGCAGGGTGGTGACGAAACCTTGCCGTCCTTCGCTGTCCAGGCCGTTGACTTCACTGTCGAGGTAAAACACCGACAGCGGCTTGGCGGGCTTGGCCAATGCCTGGGCGCTGGCCAGGTCGGCGTCCAGGGCGTCAATCAGCTCGCGGGCCCGCTGCGGTGTATGCAGCAGCTTGCCCAGGGTCAGCAGGTCATTGCGAATGTGCCCGAAGTAATCCAGGGAATGCCCGGCACACGCCGACTCCAGCAGATACGAAGCCACGCCATTACCCGCCAGCCCGGTGCGTGAAGTAATGCCGCTGCCAAAAGCCGTGGCAAAGCCGCCCACTACCAGGTCCGGCTGTTGCCCGTACAGCACCTCGCTGGCCGGGTAGCGCGGAGCAATCACCGGCACAGCGAAATATGTGCCCTGCTTATGCGCGGCGCCGTTGTCATCCAGGTACGCCACGCCCACCAGCGCCGGGCCGGCCTCCAGGGCCAGCAGCATATCGGCGGCGTGCTGGTTGAGGGCGACAATCCGCGCCGGCGGCGTATGGGGCAGGTGCCACTCCTGTTGGCAATTGCGATAACTGTCCGCCAGGGCCGAGGCGCTGCACACCAGGGCGATGGCAAATCCTCCCAAGCGTTTCATGGGCGCTCCCGGATCAATAACTCTTCGAGCACCTCGCCGCCCACCAGGTGCACATCCACCAGGCGTACGGCATCGGCCTTGCTGCGCACTCCGTACCAGCAGCGCTCCGGGTACACCGTGAGCACCGGCCCCAGGTTGCAGGGGAACTGGCAATGGGTGCGGGTCAGCAGCACGCCGCCGGGCACTTCGATGTGCTGGTGTTCCAGCAGCCGTCGGCGCAGGGTTTTCCAGAGCTGCAGGGCGCCGCGCTGGGTGCAGCGCGGGCCGGTGCACAGCAGCACATGGCGGGCATGCTCGGGGATATGGGACCAGTCGGGGTGGCTGTCCACCCCGTCGATTTGTGTGATTTCAGTCATCAGAAGCGATACGTGTAACGCACCTCCGTGGTGAACGGTCGGCCCAGGTTGTCGACATTGCTGGAGCGGCTGGTGACATAGTCGCGGTCGAACAGGTTCTCTACCAGCAGGCTCACGCGGTGTTGGTGGGCGTTGTCGAGGTAGCGGTAGGCATCGGCGTCCACCACCGAATAGTGGCCGTATTCGACTCTTTTCGAGCTGATCACATCGTGGATATAGCGGATGGCCGCGCCGGCGCCCCACAGGCGATTCTGCGACTCGAAACCCACCCGTGAACGGGCGAAGAAGCTTGGCACATCATTGAGAGTGACGCCGGCGCGCGACTCGGTCAGGTTGCGGGTCATGTCCGCCTGCAGGCTCCACTGCTGGTTGAGCGCCAGCTTGGCGTCGGCCTCGAAGCCACGCACCTGGATCTGCCCCTGGCCGTTGACCCAGTGGCTATCGTCGAGGGTGATCAGGTCGGTGATCTTGCGCTTGAACAGGGTCACGCTGGCGCTGAACTCGCGGTCGGCCAGCAGGCCCTTGTAGTCCAGGCCCAGCTCGGCGTTGCGGCTTTTTTCCGGCTTGAGGTTACGGTTGCCGATCTCGTCGCCGGGTTCATTGACAAACAATTGCTCGGCATTCGGCAGCTTGTAGGCGCTGCCGTACTGGCCGCGCAGGGCCCAGTTGGCATTGAGGTCGTAGAGCGAGGTGAGCATGCCGACCGTGGCACTGTCGCCGCCGCTCATGGTTTCGTGGCGCAGGCCGATGCTCGGGTGCCAGTCGGGCAGGGCGTCGATCTGCGGGCGCAGTTGGCTGTACAGGGCGTGGGCTTCGGCCTTGTTGTTGTCGATGATCAGTACATCGTCCTGGCCCTTGAACCACTGGTTGTCGGAGCCGAACACCAGCACATGGCCGCCTTCAAGCTCAGCCTTGCCTTCGGCTTGCACGCCCCAGTCGGTGAACCCCCAGTAGTCATCGCGGTTACGCACCACGGTGCCACCGTCGGCGGTGTTGTTGACCCGCGAGTAACGCGTGTCCCAATCGTTGATATGGCCCTTGACGAAGTAACTCAGCCGTTCATTGAGGCGTTGCTCGAAGGTCGCCGTGGCGATCTGTTGCACGCGGTCGTTGGTGGTCTTGCGGTTGTTGGTGGCGCCGGCGAAGTCCAGGTTGGCGTCGGAGTACTGGTAGAACAGCTCCAGGCGCGAATCATCGCCCAGGGACTGGATGGCCTTGGCGCCGAAGGTGGTGACTTCGTAGGAGCGTTTCTTGTCGCTGACGTTGCTCATGTCACGGTTGCGAAACGGCTGGTAACCCTCGGACACGTTGTGGCTGACGTACGCCAGCAGGCCCAGGTCGCCCAGGCCGTTAGTGAAAATCCGCTCGGCCCGGGCATCGCCGGTGGTGCCGCCAAAGGTATCGACGCCCAGGTTGGTTTCGCCGGACACGTCACGGGTCTGCGGGCTGCGCGTGACGATATTGATCACACCCGCCACCGCCTGGGTACCGAACAACAGGCTCTGGCCGCCCTTGAGCACTTCGATGCGCTCCACGGCGTTGGCCGGCAGGGTGTCCAGGTACAGGCCGCCGTACAGGCGGTTGTTCAGGCGCACGCCGTCGAGCAGGATCAGGGTGTCGTCATTGCGCCCGCCCAGCAGGGAATAGGTGCCGTAGTCGAAGGGGCCGTTTTTCGGCGCAACGTAAAAGCCGGGAATAAACATCTGCATCGCCCGGGTGATATCGGTGCTGGGGCCGGCGCGTTCGATCTGTTCGCGGCTGACAATCTCGACTTTGCTGCCGTATTGGGCCATATCGGCCACGGTGGTGGATTCCACCGACGGCGCAGAGACGATCTGCTGGTTGAGCACCAGGGCTGTGTCATCGGCGAGCAGCAGCGGGCTGAACAGGCAACCCAGGAGCAGGGTCGGGCCAGAGGTAGAGCAACGTTGGAAAATCATAGTCTTCTCGAAAGTATCTTCGCAGAAGCACGCAGGAGAAGGCACCGGGCACACACCGATACCGGCCCATGCCCGCCCACCGCAGGATTATGCCAAACAGAAATTCCAGGCCGGTCTCCGGGCTCTCGCGTATCGAACCCTTCACCTTCCCATGGCGCTCTGGCCACAGTGGTGTGTCGAAGGGGTCACGCGAATACCGTTGCGGGGGCAGCACCGGACTTGCTCGAACGAGCGTACCGGTTTCCCGTTTCACCCTATGCACGGCGGCATAAGGCACCTGAAACAGGGCGGCATCTGAACATTCGCAGGCCCTTTCGTCAATCTGGCGCAGCGATTGTGCAGTGCCGCCAGTGTGCTGGTGCTCAGCGGTTTGCCGCGGTGGCGCCGGTGCGGGGCGGGAAATACACGGGGTAGTAGGAGAAGAGAATATATTCGAGCGGGTTGCGGATCAGGGAAATACCCGTGCGGTCCTTGACCGTGTCCACGCTGTCGTATTGGGCGTAGGTGTCACTCACCAGTTTTGGGCCTTTCTGCGCCCCATGCATCTGGATGCCGGTCTTGAACTCGGCGGTGACCAGCTCGGGGCTTGGGGTCACGGTCACGGTGCCCACGAAGGCCTTTACTGGCTTGTTGATCAGCCGCTGGAACTCGGCGGCGAAGGAGTTCTCGGCGCCATTGCCGGAGTAGCAGACAAGCAAGCGAACGTTGTCGAACTGGCTGGGATCAATGCCTTTGGCGAGCAAATGGGCATGCAGTTGCTCGGCGGTATGCTCAGCACCGTCATACAGGATGGTCGAGCTTTTACCGGACAGTTGTTCCCTGAAGCTGAGGTCGCGACCATGAGCGTTGATGTTGAGCCGAGGTTTGCCTTTGTATTCATCTTCAAAGCTGAACAGGTTGCCTTTGATCAGTTGCATCTTTTGCATGTTGCCCTTCATCACGATCAGGCGCCGGACCTTTTCGCCATTCGGCGCCTCGATGATGCTGTTGTGGCTGCCACTGCGCAGCGCTGCCTGGGTCACCTCCGGCGTCGGTGGGGGATCGACCGGCCTGCGTGAGGAGCGTGCTCGAGAGTGGGTCACCAGCATTGCAAAGTTGAGCAGCAAATCCGCCATGGCCGTTTCTTTGTCCGGCGTGGCGTTGTCCGCCAGCGTTTGCAGGTCGCTGAGAATGCCCTGGAACTGCAGCGCCGTGCCAATGGCAGCGCCGGGGCCGCGCAGGGCCGGCAGTACCGCGTTGAGCAACAGATAGCCGCCTTCCTTGAGCGTTGCCCAGCGGCTTTCGGCGTCGGAGACAGATTGTTGTTCGGCCATGCTGATCACGCCCTGGGCATTGGCGTCGTACAGGTGGTTCATCAATTGCCCGGTTTGCAGTTTGGCCTTCAGGGCATCGGCAGCGGCATAGCCGCCCACCGCCAGTGTGGGCGCAGCGGGAACGGTTTCTCCGTCGCCCACGCCAAACAGGCTGGTGGTCTGGGTGGAGGGCTCCTTGAAACTCCATGCCTTGTAGTAGTCGCGGGTCGCGTTGTCGGGAAACCAGGCCAGGATGTCGTTTTGCAGGCGCCCCGGTTGCTGGATGGCCTCCAGCAAGGCCTGGCGGGTGGGGAATTGCAGCAGCGGTGCGTCGGCGATCAATGGGCGGTAGAGAATATGCGGGCCGCTGATGCTGTCCTCGGGTTCGATCAGGTACATGTTGTCGACCACCTCGGGTGTGGCGCCTGGCCCGGCAACGAACGCCAGCGGGCGGACGACGATCTCTTTGCCATCGACGGTCTGTGCACCGGGTTGCGGGTTGACGGCCGCCTGCACGTAGCGCAACCCTGTGGTATCGAACCCCGATTGTTTGTTAACCGCCAGCTCCAGGGCCTTGATCTGCAGTTCCACGGGGACTTGCTGGGCAAACAGGGACTGGCGTTGGGCTTTTTTGACGGGATCGTCCAGCAGTTCGCGCTTGAGCAGCTCGGGGTAGCTTTTACCCACGTCGACCTTCTCGATCAGTTTCTGCAGTTCGCCATCCTTTTCCAGCTCCGGAACCCGCGTGTTACCCGGTTTGAGATAAACCTCCACGTCGCGGCTGGGCAGCCCCGACAGGTTTTTCAGGAGCACATCGGTCATGCTCATGCGTTCGCGATGGAGACTGCCGCTGACCACCCCACCTGGCGAGTTGCCGCCGACGGGCACCTTGAACACCACCTCCAGGTTTTTCGCCGGGTGGCTCACCGCCTTCAGTTGATCGAAAGCCTGTTCGGCAAAGGGCCGGATATCCGGGATATCGCTGTTGTAGGTCCGCCCTTTATTGCGCTGGGTGATACTCGCCAGTTGCAGGCTCAGTTCACGCAAGACAACACGCTCGGCCTCGGTGGCGTTGCTGACCCAACTGGGCATCTTGCGTGAAGGCTGATCCAGTGTGTCCAGGTTCAGCCAGCTGGGGTCGGGAGCAAGGCTGTTATCCAGACGCTGAGTGATCACCGTCTCGGCCTGGGCCTGGAAAGCATTGCCGTCGACCTTACGCAAGGTGTTGAGAAGCCGTTGTTCAGGGGCCTGCGCTTTGAGCTGTCGCTCCCGTGCCGCGTTGAACGCCGCGTAGGAGTCATAGGGGGTGACTTTGCCGCTGGGTTCGCACAGCAGCAGAATCGTGCGCTCGCCGACATGGCGCTGAATCAGCAGGTTGGCTGAAGTGGACTCTATCGCGCCCTGGTTGGGCTCTGAAATGCTGCCGAGGTTGAATACCGTCACCTCGGCACTGTCGTTGGAGCTTGGGCGCGTCGATCCGTTGGGGTAGCGCACCACCAGGTCCAGGGTTTCGCGCTGCAGATCGTCCAGGCCCGGCTGCTTGAGTGCGGCCAGTCGCAGGTTGTCCCGTAACAGGTTACTGATCAGTGTCCGGCGACTGCCGGCAAACGGGCTGAGGCTTGCACGGGTGGGGGCGCCGAAGGCGGGCTGGTCCCAATAGTTGGATACGTCGGTTGTCAACGCCTGCGCCAGTTGGCCTGGCAGCGCACGGAATGCGCTTTGGATCGCGCCCATGTCAACGGCGAGTGGGGTGTCCGGGGTGTTGCCGGTATGGGTCAGGACGTCTGGGCGGGTGTCGACCAGTTTGCTGTTGGCGGGCAAGTCGGGGACCGCACCGTCTACCAGGTATTCCAGGGCCAGCGTCGTCAGCGGCTTGCGTTTGAACTGACCCGGGTTGTCCGGGTCGGGCTGGGCCAAGTCGACCTGATTGATGTCGAAGTCCAGCCCGGGTGATGCACTCTTTATGGCGTCCGTCAGCAGCCGTCCCACGACCGCTTGCAAACCGGGCTCGCCGGCAAACTGCTGTCTGGCAATCTCGGCGGTCGGGGAGCGGCGGGGAGGGATGGTGATGGGTTTATCGGCGGCAGCTTGCTGATCGAGTTGTTGTTTGACGGCCAGTTGGTTTTGCTTGACCTCCCGTGATCGCGGGTCGTGCGCAGCGTTGGTCAACGCGCTGAAGCCGTTGCGATTGAGGGCCGAGCTCTGCTTGAGCACGCCTTGCAGGCTGGGATCCGCTGGCGGCTCGCCATAGAAACTCAGAACCTGGCCCAGGCTTGCGGTTTCAACGTTGAAGCACGGTACGAGCGCCCCGGTTCCGGCACTCAGTTTTTTCGCCAGCGCCACTATGGCCGGGGCCACCTGCGCCCAGCCTGACGAGTCATCGTGCGTGAACATCTTGGGCGGCGCATCGGAGCCTTTGGGGCTGCGGACCAGCAGGTTGCCGGTGGTCGGGTCCACCCTGAGGTTGGCAACGACCAGGTTGTTTTTTTCGACGAAATCCAAAAAAGCCTCACTGGAGAGGGCTTCGTTAAATGCCTTGAATGTTTGGGCCAGTGTCGAAAGGGGCGGCAGTTCCAGAAACAGGCGCCTGGCAGGGGGCAGGGCAGCAGCGGGGCGCGTTTCTTTGCGCAGCGTCAGCAGGGCTGTCGCGGTGTTCTGCGCCAACTCCCGGTCAGCCTCATCAACCTGCGCGGACGGCGTTTGCTCAAGAGGCACTGAGGCGGGTTCTTTGGCGAGGACCTCTGCGGTTTGGCGTTGCTGTTCGACGATATGTGCAGCTTGCAGGCTATTGGTGTTTGCCGGCAGGAGGGAGGGAAACGATTGCTGGGTCAGCAACTGCTCGATTGAGGCTGACCGCTGGCTTTTGGTGCTGTAGGCGTCATGGCCGTAGAAGTCGCCGATCAGCGCCAGCGGAGCACTGTGTTCCCCGGTATGCGCGAAGGAGTGCTCAGCGCTGGGTTCCAGTGCTCTTGCTGCAGCGGCAACGTCTGCGGATGCCGCTTCCCACCCGGGGGTGTATTTCGAGAAGTGGCCAGACGCACCGCGAATTTCGAAGTCCAGCGACGCTGAGCTGGGGGTCCAGGTAAAGTTTTGCGTATTGATGGTGTTGTTTTTGGCAAATGTTGCAAAAGGCTCTGCTTTCAAGGCGTCGTTGAATTTTTTCCAGGCCCTGCCGAATGTGGAGTAGGGCGGGATGTTGTTAACGGTCATTTTGCTCGGGTCGAAGTCTGCAGCAGGCTCGTTGGATGTCTCGTGAAAGGCCAGGGTCAGGGCGTACTGTTTCGCCAGTTCGCGGTCACTGTCTTGCACAAGTTGCCGGGCATTCTCCAGTTCGTGGGCAGTCACATCCACGGGGTCGCGCCGGGATCGACTTGACGTGCGGGCTGCGCCCGATTCCGGCGGGGGTTCTGCGAAGGAGCGTGTGGCATTGGAAAAACTAGGTAGGCGTGATTCGATAGAATTCATGGACACGTCCTTGGAAAGAAGGGGGAGATGATTCTTTGAACGCAGTGATTCAGCGGCCAGGGCAATGACTGGGTGATGAGCGACAAGCATCAGTTCCGCTGCAGGTTGTAAGCGCCTTCAAGTGCGATCCACAGGGGCTGGTTTACGGCGTGTGGGCGGCCTACAGTGGCGCGACTTGCCTGGATCGCTGTGACATCTAGAAATCACTTAACCCGTGGAGCTTTGTATGCCGGCCACTCGCTTGACCCTGATTGCCCACGCCAGCACCCAGGCCCGCAAACGCTCGCGTTTTGCCTTGGATGAACCGTTGGAGACGGAGGAGCAGCAGATGCCGTTGGCCCAGGCAAAGCGCTTCAAGCGCGCCCCCCGTTTGCTGTGCGGCCCCGAGCTGCGCGCCCGGCAGACGGCCCTGCTGTTTGGCGAGCACCCGCAGGTAGACGAGGCCCTGCGCGACTGTGATTTCGGGCGATGGCGAGGGCAGCGCCTGGATGAGATAGAGCAAGCCGAACCCGAGGCTTTGCAGGCCTGGTTGACGGACAGCACGGCCGCTCCCCATGGCGGCGAATCCGTTGCACAAGTGTGTGAACGGGTCGGGCAGTGGCTGCACACCCTGGAGCAGATCCCGGGCCATGTCGTGGCGGTGACCCACCCCTTTGTGATCCGCGCCGCGTTGCTCTGCGTCATGCAAGGCCCGCTGGCGATGTTCAACCGGATAGATGTGGAGCCGTTGTCCTCCACCGAACTGCGTTTCAACGGTGTGTGGCGCCTGCGCCTGGAAACACGCGAGACCTGAGCCGCGCGAACATGGCAAAATCGCAGCCCCGCACTGAGAACCCCTTCATGAAAAAGATCCTGATCATCGGCATTGGCGCCGGCAACCCCGACTACATCACGATGCAGGCGGTGAAGGCGCTTAACCGCACCGACGTGTTTTTCCTGATGGACAAGGGCCAGAGCAAGGACAAGCTGATCGACCTGCGCCGGGAAATCTGCCAGACCTATATCGACGCCGACCGCACCTATCGCTTTGTCGAAGCCGACTGCCCCGAGCGTGTGCGTGGCGAGATCGACTACACCACGGCCGTGCAGGATCTGAATCGCGACAAGCAACAGACGTTCGAGCGCATGATCAACCAGGAAATGGCCGACGGCGAAGTGGGCGCTTTCCTGGCCTGGGGCGACCCGGCGTTGTACGACAGCACCATCCGCATCCTGCAGGCGATCCTGGCCAGTGGCGGCAGTGAGTTTGAGTTCGAGGTCATCCCCGGGATTACCAGCGTCCAGGCCCTGGCGGCCCAGCACAAAGTGCCGTTGAACCGCATTGGCCGGTCCATCGAGATCACCACCGGGCGCCGGCTCGCGGCGGGGCAGGCCAGCGATGCCGATACCCTGGTGGTGATGCTCGACGCCGAGGACTCCTACCGCAGCGTCGCGGACCAGGACCTGGAGATTTACTGGGGCGCGTACCTGGGCACGCCGGATGAAATCCTGATCAGCGGCAAGGTGGCCGAGGTGGCCGAGGAAATCGAGCGCGTGCGCAAGGCGGCGCGCCAGGCCAATGGCTGGATCATGGATACCTACCTGCTACGCAAGCCGTAGGGGGGAATGCAATAAACAAAGTGGGAGCGGGCTTGCCCGCGATGGCGGCGTGTCAGTCAGCCTATGTATTGGCTGATACACCGCGATCGCGGGCAAGCCCGCTCCCACATTGGATGTGTGGTGCTTAGGGGAATGTCACTTGCCGCTGGTGATCTGCCTGACCAGCAGCCCATGCCCCGTCACATCCTCAGCCCGGGAAATAGCCTGGATCACCAGCAACCGGTTGCCGGAGCCTGCGAGGAAGGTCGAGTTCAAGGTCTTGCCGCCGCCCATGGTGGCCGTGCCATCAATCTGGCGCAGGCCCACGCCTTTGATCAGCAGTTTTTTCTGCGTCAGTTTCTTGTAGTCCGGCAGGCTGGTGCCGACGTCCTTGAGGAAACCCTCGACCGCGCTGTCGAGAAACAGCGGTTCGTCGTCCTTCAAGTCGATCCCGTCATTGCGCAGGGTCTGGGCCACCACCACCACGCTTTTTGAGGCCTGGTTGATATACATCGTGCCGTTGGCGCCAGCGGTGCCCTGGGCTTGCGCGCCGGCAGGCAGGGCATCGGCGACATAGCCCTTGGGCAGGGTGAAGGTGAATTTGCCGTCCAGGGTCGAGACGATCTGGAAGTCGTCCGGCGGCGCGGCGGCCGGCTTGGCTGCCGCGAACAGCGGGCTGGCGCCCAGGCTGACGGTCAGCGCCAGGGCCAGGCGGGTGGCGATTTTGCTGAGGGTGAGCATGAGGTCTTCCAATGGATGAACGAAATTGCGCTGTATTCTGTCAGAAAATTCGCAATTTCGTTCGGATCCATCCTCAGACCTTTGCGGATTCCTCTTCGAGGCGGTCCATTTCAAACAACCGCGCCAGTTCCGCACGGGCTTCCTGGGCCGACTGCATCACCTTGGCCGCGTCGTCGTACACCGCGTGCTGGGCCGCCAGCAATTGCAGGTCGTGGTGCTTGAAGCGGTTGATCCGCGCATCGGCCTGGGTCTCGCTCAGGCCCAGGCCGACCAGGGTGCGGCGGCTCATTTCCAGGCTGGAATAGAAGGTTTCGCGCACCGGTGACGCGTCCAGGTCCACCAGGCGGTGTACGTGCTGGCGGTTACGGGCGCGGGCGATGATCTTCATGTGCGGGTACAGATTGCGCACCAGCTCGGCGGTCTTGATGTTGATTTCCGGATCATCCATGGCAATCACGAAGTACTCGGCCTGGTCGACCTTGGCCGCGTGCAGGATCTCTGGGCGCTGGGGATCGCCGTAGAACACCGGCATGCCGCCGAAACTGCGGGTCAGATCGATGGTTTCCACCGAGGTGTCGAGGGCGATAAACGAAATGTTCTGCGCCCGCAGGATCCGCGCCACGATCTGCCCCATCCGGCCCATCCCGGCGATCACCACGCGCGGCGCATCGCTCTCGATCGCGCGGTATTCTTCCGGCACGTCCACCGGCTTGGTCTTGGGCCGGAACAGCTTCGGGCACAGCAGTAGCAGGAGCGGGGTGAGGGCCATGGACAGGGTGATGGTCAGCACTAACACGTCGTACAGATGCGGAGCGAACAGGCCCTGGTCGCGGCCGATCTTGAACACCACAAAGGCAAACTCACCGCCGGCCGCCAGGACCACGCCCAGGCGCACCGCGCTCTCGCGGTTCAGCTCGCCGACCATCTGCCCGACTGCGTACAGCAGCGGCAACTTGATGGCGATCAGCAGCAGGGTCAGGCCCAGCACCACGAAGGGCGTGCTGAACAACAGGCCGATATTGGCGCCCATGCCCACGCTGATAAAGAACAACCCCAGCAGCAGGCCCTTGAACGGCTCGATCTGCGATTCCAGTTCGTGGCGGTATTCCGAGTCGGCCAGCAGCAGGCCGGCGAGGAATGCGCCGAGGGCCATGGACACGCCCACCAGCTCCATCAGCCAGGCGGTGCCGATCACCACCAGCAGCGCGGTGGCGGTGGACACTTCGCGCAGGCCGGTCTTGGCGACAATACGAAACACCGGCCGCAACAGGTAGCGACCGCCGATGATCACCACGGCGATGCTGCCCAGTACCTGCAAACCGTGGTTCAGGTCCTGGGCGGCAGTGGTGGTGTGGTCGCTGCCGGCCAGCAGCGGCACCATGGCGATCAATGGGATCGCCGCGATGTCCTGGAACAGCAGGATCGCAAAGGCCAGGCGCCCGTGGGGGCTGTTCAGTTCTTTGCGTTCGGCCAGGCTTTGCAGGCCGAAGGCGGTGGAGGACAGCGCCAGGCCCAGGCCCAGCACAATCGCGCTATTCCACGACTGACCAAAGGCCCAGAGCGCTACTGCACCCATCACCATTGCGGTCAGCAGCACCTGCGCCAGGCCCACGCCAAACACCGCCTTGCGCATCACCCACAGGCGTTTTGGCGACAGTTCCAGGCCGATGATGAACAGCAACAACACCACCCCCAGCTCGGAGAACTGCGCGACACTTTGCGGGTTGCCCACCAACCCCAGCACCGAGGGGCCGATGATCACACCGGCGAACAGATAGCCCAGCACCGCGCCCAATTGCAGGCGCTTGGCCAGAGGCACGGTCAGCACCGCCGCCAACAGGAAAACTACGGCCGCTTGTAACAGGTTGCCTTCATGGGGCATCGCTTACTCCAGAATCTTTGAGGCGAATCGACAGGGCGCTATTAGAGCGCGCTTTTACGCTGTTGAATCTGAATTTTTGCCAAGGCACGACGCATTGCGCCAGCGCCTGTTGAGCCAGGAAAGCCTGGCCAAGGCATTAGATATCAACCAGGCGGCGGTTTCCAAGATGGAGCGTCGTACCGATAGGTACATCAGCACCTTGCGCAACTACATCCGGGCGACGTTCCCGGACGGGCAGGTCAAGATCGACAACTTCGCCACCTATTGTGCTGGATGCAGTCCTTTACAGGGCCAGGTCCTGCGCCAATTCTTGTTACTATCGCCCTGCGTTTTCACCAGGAGCCAACGCCTCATGCAACACCAGTGGGATGAAATGCACCGCACCCGCAAGCCCTCGTTCGTGCTGTGCGGCGAGCCCCAGGGGCAGGTGCTCAATCTCTATGTCCATGG
>LNAP01001806.1_pt1 | contig 22235 bp, 28 predicted proteins | sample 602601 | NCBI WGS metagenome assembly LNAP01 (sample SAMN02440304, study PRJNA202911) | soil metagenome | biome: Subtropical and temperate rainforests or woodlands; isolation source: soil samples (1 kg each in a 20% v/v slurry with milli Q water) were... ...
TGCAGCGTTGGGGGTTCGGATGTCCCGCTTCGTCGAAGGTGAAGATCGCCGCCAGGCGGCGCTGCTTCCCAGTTGCCTTGATGACTATGTGTCGGACGACAATCCGGCGAGGGTGGTCGACGTGTTCGTCGACGAGCTTGATCTACAGACTCTTGGCTTTGACGGCATGGCGCCGGCCGCAACGGGCCGGCCCGCGTATCATCCTCGCACGCTGCTGAAGCTCTACATCTACGGCTACCTGAATCGCGTGCAGTCGAGCCGCCGGTTGGAGCGCGAGGCGCAACGCAACATCGAGTTGATGTGGCTCACCGGCAAGCTGGCGCCAGACCACAAAACCATCGCCAACTTCCGGAAGGACAATGGTCCGCCGATCCAGGCAGCATGCAGCCGGTTTGTGCTGCTGTGCCGTGAACTAGGCCTCTTCACCCACGCGGTCGCCGCGGTGGACGGCAGCCGCTTCAAGGCGGTGAACAACAGCGACCGGAACTTCACGCCGACCAAGCTGAAACGGCGGATCGAGCAGGTCGAGGCGAGCATCGCAGGTTACCTTCGTGACCTGGACATTGCCGACATGCAGGAAGCTGACGCGGCCGGTGAGCGGGTAACGCGCCTCAAAGGCAAGATCGAGCACCTGAAGACGCGCATGCGTGCGCTGCGCGCCATGGAAGCTGAGGTGGCGGCCGCGCCGGATGGACAGGTCTCGCTGACAGATCCCGACGCCTGAGCTATGGCGACGTCCGCCGGCGGCAGCGGCATCATCGGCTACAACGTCCAATCCGCCGTCGACGCCGAGCATCACCTGATCGTCGCCCATGAGGTGACGATGACCGGCAGCGATCGTCAGCAGCTGTCGGTGATGAGCGGGAAAGCCAAGGCGGCGATGGGCGTGGAAGGCCTCGAGGTGCTCGCTGATCGCGGCTACTCTCGGGCGAGGAAGTCTTAGCCTGCGAAGCCATCGGCGTGACGCCGTATGTGCCCAAGCCCCAGACCTCCGGCGCCAAGGCCGACGGCCGCTTCGGCAAACAGGACTTTGTTTATCTCCCCAAGGAAGACGTCTACCGCTGCCCTGCCGGACAACGGCTCCCTCACCACATGACGACCGTCGAGAGAGGTCTGGTCCTGCATCGCTACTGGAATCGGGCCAGCTGCCAGGCTTGTCGCCTCAAGCCCCAATGCACACCCAGCCCCATGCGGCGGATTACACGCTGGGAGCACGAGGACGTCGTCGAGGCGATGCAGCGCCGAATGGATCTGGCGCCCCACGCCATGCGAACCCGACGCCAGATCGTCGAACATCCCTTCGGGACGATCAAATCCTGGATGGGCTCCACCCACTTCCAGATGAGGCGGCTAGAAAACGTCCGAACAGAGATCAGCCTCCACGTACTAGCCTACAATCTGAAGCGGGTGATGGCGATCCTCGGAGCCAAGCCGCTGATCTCAGCAATGCAGACGTAGGAGGCGGCCGCGGCCGCCGGTCATCCGCGCTGGCCGGACAGATCAGCGAGCACGTTTTTACACAGTCTCGGCTCATAGGCGAGTTTGTTGGGTCCGCTCTTCAATGGATGAGATGTCTCGCCAACACACTTGAAAGGTGCGGTGACGGCTAGCTACAGTTTGGGTGATCAACGCGGAGCCGGGGGGCCGTGCAGAAGTTCCTTTTCGAGCTGCGGCTCCGTGTCTGAAACGGATGTGGCACCAGGGCCGAAGGTTTGGCCATCGGTCGACAACGCCTCGCCAAAGGAGCAGGGCGGCCCGATCGCACGGCAAGGCTTCACCTATCAGGATGAGATCGCAGTCGGCTTTTTGCTCGACATGATCGAAGACCCTGGTCTCGCCAAGATCCACTTCGAAACCCACGACGATCTGGTTCTCGTTCGCGTCGCAGGCGCCGGCCAGAGCCAGATGACGGCCGAATTTGTGCAGGTGAAATCTGGCGAATCCGACAAGCTCTGGTCGGTCGCCGACATCTGTCACCGGAAGAAGAAGGATGCGGTGGGGACATCGATCCTGGAGATCTCCATCGGCCGCGATGAGCACGAGGAGGTCGCCGCTTTCCGTTTGGTGACGCTACGCGCTGTCGTCTCTGATTTGGCCCCGCTCACCTATCCGTTCGGTGCGGACGGTCGAAAGCCTGGCTGCCCGGCCATGACGGCGCTGGAGGCGGCCCTGAACGAGCGCTTACCGGGTCTGGCGTCGCCCAAGGAAAATGGTTGTGGCTACTGGCTGAAGAACTGCTTTTGGGATGTCCGGCACGATCGAGAGGCCGTCGAAAAGGCCAATACAATCCGGATATTCACACTTGCCCAACAGGCGGGGCAACCCCTGCTTATCGAGCAGATCGAAGTGTTGCTCAACGAGATGAGGGCTTGGGTCAAGGCGGCCGGTGACGCCAAATGGGCGTCTGACAAGGCGAAGAAGATTGTGCCGCGTGCAGATGCCGTCGCGTGGTGGAAGCAGCGCCTGGCAAAGGTGGCCCAGGGTGCCGACGCGCCTTCCGGTGGAGCTCTTGCCGACAAGATGCACGCCGCCGCGCTACCGGGAACGCTGATCGCCATGGCTGTCGACCTTCGGCGCAGCTATGCGGCCAAGGTTCGAACCGCTACATACATGGACACAGGCACCGCGGAGGCGCTGAAGGATCAGGTCAAGTCCAGGGTCCAGTCGCTCAGCGCTGAACTTGCCGCTGGCCTCATCGACATGGACGGACCCCAATTCCACGCCCGTTGTCTGGCGGAAATGGAGACCATCAACGAGGCACGCCCTAGCGGCGTCGAAGATCAGTCCGCGTTCCTGAAGGGCTGCCTCTACGACATCGCCGATCGGTGCCTGTTGCGGTTCGACAGGACCACCCTGTGAAATCCCTTGCTCATCTCGGAAGTCAGGCGGCGAGTCTCCCGCTCGCGGCCGATGACATCCTGGAGTTTCATGCCGCGAGACTGCTGCTGCTGATGCACGTCTGCGGCACCTCCGGCCGGATCGACGGTCTGACGAAGATGGCCAAACTGGACTTCTTCACCCGGTATCCCGACTTCTTCGAGGTCGCGCGCGCAGCGATCGAACCAGGTGACGCGGCGCCACCCGGCGTGGATGACGCTGTCGAGTCCTCCATGGTCCGCCACCACTACGGCCCCTGGGACAAGCGCTACTATCAGGTGCTCGGCGCGTTGGAGGCCAAGCAACTCATCACTGTGACCAAGCACAAGCAATCCTTTCAGATTGGCCTCTCGCCGCTCGGAAAGGAGCGGGCCAAGGTGCTCGCCGCCCGACCGTCATTCCAGGATCTCATTGCGCGTCAGCGGGAGGTGAAGAAGGTGTTTGGATCAAAGTCCGGTACCTTCCTTAAGGATCTAATCTACCGACTGTTTGACAAGGAAGTCGGCAAGCGGACCCTTGGCCAGGTCATCACCCGATGAGTGGTGTTTTTCTATCCATTAGGTCGATTGACCGGCGGCTTTCGACGGGAAACGTCGAGTCCCTTGATTTCCAAACGGGCGTGAACGTCTTTGTCGGGCCGCCCAACACCGGCAAGACCAAATGGCTGCAGACGCTGGACTTTCTCTTGGGAGACCCGGGTGCCAATCCGTACGAGAGCACCGAGGCGGAGGGGCTCGCGGAGAAGTACGACGCCGCCGGGGCATTCCTGCAGATTGGCGAGGCCCATTATCGCATTGAGCGCCGATGGACGGAGCCCGGCGCCAAGGGCAAGGTATTCGTCGACGGCGAGGGGATGCTTGCCCGGGAGTTCCAGCATTGGCTTATGGGGAAGCTCGCGATCCCCATCGTGAGCTATCCAAAGGGCAATCCGATGTCCGGCCAGACTTGGCCTGAACTCGGCTTCCGGAGCCTGCTACGGCACATTTATCGCCAGCAGAGGTTTTGGGGCAATCTCGTCGATCAACAACCCGACGCAGAATTCCACGCGAGCCTGCTGTCGTTCCTGGGCCTGGCCGATCGTGTCTATAGCGAAGACTATGGCGCGCTCGTGGACTTGCGCCTTGAGTCCATGACCTTGCGCGCGCGCCGCGAGCAGTATGCTCAAACCTTGAACGACTTGGCTGTCGATTTACTGGACGCCGAAGACGTTAGTCTTGGGGTCAACGAGGTGACCATATCCGCGGCCCAACAGCGACTTCGCGACTCCGTCGATAAGCTTGAGGCAGAACGCCTGCGGGTCCTCACTGCGGCCCGCACACGGGCAATTCCCGCCGATCAGATCTCTCGGGTTGAGACCCTTAGCCTTGCGCGCGCCAACCAACTGGAGGCGCTTACCTCCGTTGGCCGTAGGCGCCAGGCAGCCGAGGAACGGCTGAAGGACATCGGCAGGTATCGCAAGGACCTGGCCGACGAGATCGACCGGATGGAACGTGCCGCCGACGCGGGCGACATCCTCTCCGATCTACGCGTCACTCATTGTCCGGCTTGCGACCAGTTGGTGAAGCCGGGCCATGACAAGGGCCACTGTTTCGTTTGTCACCAGCATCTCCCCGAGGCGCCAGAGATCGAGGGGCTCGGCGCCGTGCGCCTTCGTTTCGAACAGGAACGGCTGAGTGCAGAACTCAAGGAGGCCGATGAGCTTCTCGACGTCCTTCGCCGCGATGTCGACAAGCAAGCTCAGGAGGTGCGGGCGGCGGAGGAGGCGTTGCGAGCGATCGAAGTTGAACTCGGCCCAGCGCGTCAGGCCGTCGCCGCGTTGGCACAGGCCGACGTCAGCGCCATTGACGTGGCGCTGGGTAAGGCCGCCGAGCGCGGCAAACAGATGGATCGCGTAACGGCGGCGCTCGAACTCGGAAAGAGCCTGACCGCAAAGATCCATGCCCTGGAAGAGCGGATCCAACCGCTATCTGACAAGGTCGATGAGGCTCTGAGGGCAATCGACTTCAACGCCGCGGCAGATTGGCTCGAGAGCGGCATGAACGCCTATCTCGAAGCCCTGAATCACGAGCGGCCGAATACCTGGAAGCACAGCCGGGTCGAAATCGATTTGTCTCGTTCCAACGTCAGCTTCCGCATCGGGCGTAAGCGATGGCAAGGCGCTCTGGGCGGAACGGACACGCTCTATTTCCTTATGGCCTACAACTACGGCCTCCTATCTCTCAGCCAGCGGCCGCAAACCCATTATCCGGGGCTAGCGATTATCGACGTTCCCGGTGAGTTTTCGGGCGAATCGATTGGGGACAAGGAAAACTTCATAGTCCAACCCTTCATCGATCTGCTGAGCGATGAGGCGTTCGAGGGCGCTCAGCTCATCATTACCGGCGCCTCGTTTAGCGGCCTGAAAGGTGTCCACGTGCAGACCCAGACCCATGTTCACGTAGCCTAGGGCGATGGCTCAGCGCATTGGCCGGCCCTCAAAACGTCCAGCGCCCGCCGGCGACGGCGCGCCAGCGATACCGTTTGAATTCGACCCTCCAGGCAGCGACTTCGAGTCCGATCATTTGACGACTCAGGACGTCGACGGAGGCCAACGCATCACGTGGCCTTTGATAGGAAAGTCCTTCTTCCTGCCCGATCGGGGAGGCAAGCCTGCCGGGGTAAAGTTCTACGTCGACCTCCGCACGATCGAGCAGACCAATCCGCAGCTTGCCATTCATCGGCTCGGGGGCTTCAGCCTCGGCGACTACCACGAGTTCTTCATGCACGGGGTCCCGGCGCATCGGGCTTATCGGTTCGGCTCTGTCGAGGCGAGCTTTGGAGAAGGCTCGCCGTTGCTCGCTCGCCTGTTCTGGGGCGTCTTTTACGAGAAGTATTGGGGGGAGTGGAGCACCAACGCATCTCTTCGCATCACCAACTGCTCGCTCGAAACCGTGGAACGCTACGTCATCGCCGCCTTCCTAGAGTATAAGAAGGAGATCGGTTTCCTGCCCGGCATTCAGCAGATCGATTTTGGTCAGCTGGAGTTCGGTGAGGAACTGGACACTGAGGCGGAGGGCCGCGGCGTTGTCCGCGCACCGCCAGTCGTGACCGATATTGAACCGCTCAGGTTCTATATGGCGGGCTTGAACTCTGACGACGAGGCGGCCTGTCTCTCGTTTTACCGGGTGCTGGAATACTACGCCTTCATGCAGCAGGCCGTTCAAGTCACGACCTTGCGGAGAGATCCGACCGTCAGTGATGCGGATTTCACGCGCCGCACTCTGGAGATCGCTTCGCGCGAGGAAAAGGGACCGATCTTCAAGCTGCTCGGCGAGATCACGACGCCGGACATCCTGCAGGCTGCGGTCAACGGGGGCGTGGTGAAGGAGGCGCGGCAGACCCTCATCAACGAAGCGCTCTACGCCTATCGGAACTCTATCGTGCATGGCAAATTTGGTTCCGCGTTTACTCTGCGCTCCCAAAGCGTCTTGGCGCCGGACGCTGAAGCGGGCGTTTGGCGCGGCCTTCTGCAAGACCTCGCCTGGGCGGCGCTGCAGAATCTAGGTTCGAAGGCGTGATCTCGCTGTGCAGGCGCTCGAACACCAGCTGCCCAGGGTTTTTCAAGCCAATATCCTGAGGCTCTACGACCGGGTGGTGCGGCCGGGAGTGGAGTTGCTGCCGGTCCACTCCGAACTCGCGTTCGGGATGGCGCCAACGCTCGACGCCTTCCTTGATCGTGCTGCGGCCCAGGTCGACAACTACACGGCCAATGAGGCCGCTAAGGCCTTCGCCCTGACGATCGCAGCCGTCTTCGAGCGCCAGTTGAGCGCGTGGGCTCGCATGATCGCCGCTGGAGGCGGAGCCTCGCGTGTGGGCAGGACGCCGCGCTATGAGGAGCTGTTGACGCTCTGCGCGAGCTACGCCGGTTTGGACCTGGACCGCCTTGGGGTTCAGGCCGACCTAACGGAGCTGTTGTTGGTCGGCAATGTCGTGCGCCATGGCGAAGGACCGTCATGTGACCGGCTCCGCGGCCTCGCGCCCAGCTTGTGGGCCTATGCGCCCTCGGCCTACATCGACATCGTCTCCAAGGCGCCACCCGTCAGTGAGCGGATGCAGGTGAGTGCGGACGACCTCGCGCGCTATGTCCGCGCTGCCGCCCGGTTCTGGGGTCATGCCGACCCACAGCCCATGGCGGCGCGCGAGATTCCGGTATGATCGCCCGCAGGAAAGTCGCATTCCTACGCCTCTGCGCCTTGCTAAGAGCCATCGAAGCCGACCTCGACAATTTCGACGCCGTCCGCGCGCTCAATCTCGGCGTTCTGAAGGAAATTCTGAACGACGAGCGCCATATCCGCAGGCTCCGCGGGCTGTTGAAGGACCTGAAACGCCGCCTTAAGACAGAGCGGCCCCCGAAGGCTGAGGCGTTGGCTCTGCGGAAGCAGATTAAACGCCACGAAGGCGCGATCACGCGCTACGAGGGCCAGCTCTTCATCTGGCGCTGTATCGCCGACGGCTTGGTCTACGCCTACATTTCCACCTTCAACGTCAAGCATGCTTACTTCGAGAGCGACACCTTCGGCGTGAAGCCGAGCGCAGGCTTCATCGGCGGTAAGGACGGGCTCGGTAAAGAGCTAGGCATGCTTCTGTGGGCCATCGAGCAAAGGGTGCCAGCGGTCCTCAGCGACATCACCAACATCATCCGTTACGGCGATGTCTGCCTGTTGGGCGGGCCCGACCCCGTGCCGATGGAGGTCAAGTCGCGGCCGGAGCTCAACCGCCGCGGCAAGCGGCAAACCGCCAAGCTCAACCTACTCGAGACCTTCCTGAAGGAGGATGTAGCCGCCGGCTTTCGCGGCATGCCCGAGGTGCGGCGGGTGGCCTACGCCCTCCCGCATCGCGACTGCCTGGCGGACCTCAACGCCTGCATCCAGAACGCACGCCGCGACGGTTGGAATACAGTCTGCCCCGAAAAGGGGCTCGCCTATATGGCGACGTTCACCGGCAAGCTGCCAGACGGCTTCCTTGAGAACCTAAACATGACGTACCCCATCGTGTTCACGCCGAACGGCGACAAGATGGACCGCGCCTGGGCTCCCTATCTGCCTTTCACCAACAGTATCCGCGACCTGCAGGACCTCTATGATTTCGCGGCGGGAAACCTCTATCTTGTCGTCGCGATCGATGCGGCCGTGGTGTGCGACCGCCTGTCAATACCCGATTGGAAGACAAGCCTGATCGCAGATCTGGATCGGATCATCCTCATGGAGCACCTGGATTCGGGTGCGAAAATCGCAATCTCAACTCAGTTTTTCGGCCGTTTCGGATTGGAGTTCATGTCACTCGACTGGTTTGTCGAGCATCAGACAGAATCTGTGCTCGGCATGTGGTCGGAGATGATGGCGAGCCAGGGGCCTCGAGTTGACGTGGCAGAGGTCGGCGATTGGGGCGCGCAGATGGAAGCGGCGCCGCGCCTCTATCAGGCCAAGTTAGACTGAAGGCTGTCCAGGGTCACCAAAGGTCTCGAATCCGGAGCGGTCCCAACGTCCGCTCCGGGCGCGTGACCGACCAACACCTGCACCCGGGCCCACGAGGGCGCATAGTGCACTTTCAGGAAACAGTCACGGGCTCAGCTAGGCAGCCGTCGGGCAGCGTGAGGAAGATGCCCCGTTGCCAGTCACGCGGGCGAAGCCCCACCTTCAGGTAGACGCGCTCGCCAGTGACCTCGATCCAGAACGGCGTCGGACAATGACTATGGCGGCCCCCTGCTACCCAGCCAACTTCTGCGACTGCGGCGCGTCCTCCTTAGCGCTCGTTGTAACGTTTAAGGCTGGGGATCGTTTTGCTATGATAACGTCATTGGCGATTATGCGCGGGAATCAACGTGAGCAATTTTGACCATCTGATCGCGGGCCGCACGAGTATCTCGGCCAAGATCCGGGCGCTGCATGAAGCTGGTGTTGCAGGCAAGGACATCGCAAACTTCCTCGGCGTGAAGGAGAACCACGTCTACTCGACGATCTCTCGCGATCGTGCGCGCAGGAAAAAAGCTAACGTTAGCGATTGTATAAATGTCAACGTTGCTGCTAAGACTCGCGCCGCCGGTGACAGGCCGGCGTTGGATGTCGAAGAGGTTGTCATGGTTGCGAGCGTGAACGAGCAGGGCGAACTGGTGCTGTCGCCCAAGGTGACGCAGGCGTTGGGTCTGGCGAACAAGGAGCAGGTGGTGGTCTTCGTACGGCCGGGCGATCTGCGCCTGATGAGCCGTGCCAAGGCGGTGGAGCGCCTGCAGGAGAGCGTGCGCCGCGCGGCGCCCGCAGAAGCGGCGCTTGCGAGTGCGCTGCTGAAGATTGATGCGGACACCCGCAAGTGAACAACCTTCGTGTTGTGGACCGGCCGCAGGTGGACCTGCGGCCGGTGGCGGAGCTCAAGCCGGCCAGGCGCGTGCTCCGTACTCACTCCGAGCAGCAGATCGCCCAGATCATGGGATCGATCCGCCAGTTCGGGTTCACGCAACCGATCCTGCTTGGCGACGACAATCGCATTGTCGCAGGTCACGGACGGGTCGAGGCGGCAAGGCGATTGGGCATGGAGACTCTGCCGACCATCGCACTGTCTCATCTCGGACCGGAAGAACTCCGTGCGTACGCTATTGCGGACAACAAGCTCGCGCTCAATGCCGGCTGGGATGAGGAGCTCTTGAAGCTCGAAGTTATCGAGCTTGCCGAGCTTCCGCTTGAGTTCGAACTCGACGTGACAGGCTTTTCGACCGTCGATCTGGATGTCTTGTTGGACACCGCGGAGGGGAAGGCGGCCGATCCCGACGACAATGACGAGCCTCCGCGTCGATGGCCGACCACAGCCCGAGGTGATCTCTGGAGCCTTGGAACGCATCGCCTGCTGTGCGGCGACTCTCAGGATCCGGGTTCGTTCGTCCGCCTCATGGGTGCCGATCGGGCGCGAATGGTGTTTTCCGATCCGCCGTACAATGTGCGTATCGACGGTCACGTCGGTGGCCTGGGCCGCGTCAAGCATCGCGAGTTCGCGATGGCGGCAGGCGAGATGAGTTCGAACGAGTTCTGCGAGTTCCTGCGAACAGTGTTTGATAATGCTGCCGAAGTCAGCATCGACGGCGCTTTGCACTTCCAATGCATGGACTGGCGCCACATCGACGAGATGATGGCGGCGGGACGCGCGGTCTACGACGAGCTGAAGAACGTCTGCATTTGGGCCAAGGACAACGGCGGGATGGGCTCGCTATACCGCTCAAGGCACGAGATGGTGTTCCTGTGGAAGGTCGGCTCTGCTCCCCACCTCAACAACGTGGAGCTGGGCAAGAACGGTCGCTATCGCACCAACGTCTGGAACTATCGGGGCGCAACCAAGATCGGACCTGATGCCGAGCTTGCCCTGCACCCGACGGTGAAGCCCGTCGCGATGATTGCCGACGCGATCAAGGACGTTTCGGAAAGGGGCGACATCGTGCTCGATCCCTTCGGCGGCAGCGGATCGACATTGATCGCGGCCGAACGGACCAAGCGGGCGGCGAGGTTGATCGAGTATGACGCCGGCTATTGCGACGTCATCGTTGATCGCTGGCAGCGGAAGACCAGGAAGTCGGCGGTCCTCGTCGAGACGGGCGAGACGTTCGCCGAGGTCAAGGCGCGCAGGGACGAGGAGATTGAGCGGGCCGCCGACCGCGCGCTTGCGGAGGAAGCGGCGTGAACGGTCCGATCAAGCGCGACGTGGGCGGTCGGTTCGTCAAGGGCCAATGCCCCAACAGGAATGGTCGCCGGGGCGCCAAGCCGCAGTCCAGCGGCATGCATCGGTTTCCGTTCGACAACAGAGAGGCGGCGATGCGGATCGCCGAGCGGAAGGTGAAGATCAAGGTCGCCGGGAAGGAGGAGGAAATGACGCTGTACGAAGCCAACCTCCTTCAGCTCGGGATGTCCGGCGCCGGCGGCAAGCAGATCTCTGCCGGGAGGTTCATCCGGGAGGTCCAGGCGGCGGCGATCGAGAACGACCGTCACACTGAGATGCAGACGATCTTCTATGAAGGCTGGATGGAATCTCAGAGGGAGATCGAACGGCTCAAGGAGCTGCTGCGAGACAGTGGCAGCGTGCCGCCGGAAAATGGTGGTGTCTGGACCGCGCCCCCGCCGCGGTGGAAGCAGATGGTTGCCGAACAGGCACAACGCAATGGTGATCCTGACGAGAAAGCGACGCTGAATCGCGAGTGACGGTCCTCAGATCCCGTCCGCCAAGCGAGACCGCAACCGATCCGCCAGCAGATTCAGAAGTCGGGTTCGGCCCGGCGAGAGCTCCGTTTCACCGAGCCTCTCGCGGCGGTGCTCCATGAACAGGGCAACCCAGAGTTCCAGGGCGTCGCCTTCCCAATCACCCGTTTGCATCGCCCGCTGCAACGTTTCGTCGGCATGGGGGGCGGCGCCGGTCAAGGTCGGACTTTTCGTCAGACCGGCGTCAAACGCCAACTCGTAGCCGTCGATGAGGTGAGCGAGGCCGGCTGCGGCTTCGAAGGGGAGGTCTCGAGGAATCGCCGCGAAGCAGCCCATGCGAACCGCATCCAGCCAGCCTTGATCCAGGGGGGTGCTCTGCCGCGGGCGGGAAGCGAGGTGCGCGCGGAGGCGGCGGTCATTGGCAGGTCCGAAGAGCGCTTCGGCGACCTCGTCGATCAATTCGAGCCGCGAGAACCGCCCCTTAGGTATGCGTCGCAGGCCCGGCCTCACAGCTTTCTCGCCCTGCGCGTTCGCCTTGCTGTGCCGGACCGGGCGGTCGCCGAGATCAGGGAGCGGTTGGCCAGGGCGCCCGCCCAGCCAGTAATAGGGTCCGATCTCGTATGTCATCGGATCGACGAACATCCACAGAACACATCCGCCGGGCTTGGTAGCCAGCGCCGAAGAGACATCGACGTGCGCGCGCCGTCCGTCGAGATGTGTGATCTTCAGCTGGACGTGGCGGACCACCGCCGCGACTTCAAGGACGACATCGTAGCCGTAGCTGTCGTGCTCCGCCTTCAGGATTTCAGGTCCGCTACCAGTCTCCATCAGCAAATGGCGGGAGAGCTCGCCAAGGAACAAGTGCTCGACAGCCTTTTCGCGATGCACGGAGGCCTCTGAAGGCCAGCTGCCGCTTCTGCTTTCAGTCATGAATACTACTCGTCTCGTTGGCGGGCATCAGCCATCGAACTTGTGTCGGATCAAGCTTGAATGAGATGAGTAGGCTGTAGATGAGAAGGCGGTGCCAACGCTGTCTCCAGTTATGGAGATCGAGCGTCGGCTTGCCGAACGGGTGAGAACTTTCCGCAAGGCCAAGGGCTGGTCGCAGGAAGAGCTTGCCGATCAGGCCGGTCTTCACCGGACCTTCATCTCCCAGGTCGAGCGCGCTGCTAAGCGTACGACGATCCGCTCTGTCGAAAGGATCGCGAAGGCTCTTGGCGTCAGCTTCGGCCAACTGCTCGATTAGCCGTTCAACTTCGATATCTCTGACTGGACTTCGCCGCCGACCAGAGCGCCATTGGTTGCGCGGAAGCGACGCCCGGAAGGCGCGCGCCGCAGCCCCGGCGATAGCTCGCGACGGGGCTCTGCCCGGTGGGACCGGCGCGATGGCACGCCGGCGAATACCGGAGCACCTCATGTCCAACCTAAAGCCTGCTCAAGTTGAAATTCTGAAATCTGCCGTTGGCGGCGATCTCGCAGTCGACACCGTCGATGGGCGCATCGCGCACGCCCTGATCAAGCGTGGCTATCTCATCGCAGTGCCACGCGATGGCGCGGCGAGTCTGCTGACGATCACCCGCGAAGGCCGCGAAGCGGCCGGTGTGCGTGCGCCGAAGGCGACGCCTGTCGGTAAGATCGAGCCAGCCGAGTCCGCGCCGGTGGTCGAAATCGCGAGCGGCTCGAAGACCGCCACCCTGCGCGCCCTGTTGGAGCGACCTGAAGGCGCGACGGTCGCGCAAATGGCCGAAACGACAGGGTGGCTGCCGCACTCGGTGCGTGGCTTCATGGCTGGAACGCTGAAGAAGAAGCTCGGCCTGCAGCTCGCATCGGAGAAGACGCCGTCAGGTCGCGTCTACCGTCTTGTCGGCGCGACCGCGTGAGCCGGCAGGCGCAGGCGATGGAGGAAGTCCGGGCGCTGAACGCGCTCGGGCTTCAGTCGCTGCGGGAAATCTGGCGCGCGCGGTACGGCCCGCCGCCGCCGCTTCGCTCGCCCGACCTGCTTCGGCGTATTCTGGCCTGGCGGGTTCAGGCCGAGGTATTTGGGGGCCTCGACGCCGAGACACAGCGCGCGCTGAAGTCGAACACGCAGCCGAGGGGGCTCGCGGCCGGCACGCGGCTGGTCCGAGAGTGGCGCGGCGTGCGTCACGAGGTGGAGGTCGCCGACAGCGGCTACATCTACGATGGCGAACGCTGGACGAGCCTTTCCGAGATCGCCCGGGCGATCACCGGCACGCGGTGGAACGGTCCGCGTTTCTTCGGCCTTCGATCGGACGACGGCAAATGAGCCGCAAGCGCTGCGCCATCTATACGCGCAAGAGTTCGGAGGAGGGGCTCGATCAGTCCTTCAACAGCCTGGATGCACAGCGCGAAGCTTGTGAAGCCTACGTCCGCTCCCAGGTCGGCGAAGGCTGGAAGGCGCTGCCGGCCAAGTACGATGATGGTGGTTTCTCGGGCGGCTCGATGGAGCGCCCGGCGCTCGACCGGCTCCTGGCCGATATCCGCGCCGGCAAGATAGACATCGTCGTGGTCTACAAGGTCGATCGCCTGACGCGTTCTCTCGCGGACTTCGCGAAGATCGTCGAGGTGATGGACAAAGCCGGTGCTTCCTTTGTCTCGGTGACGCAGGCGTTCAACACGACCACCAGCATGGGGCGCCTGACGCTGAACGTCTTGCTGTCCTTTGCTCAATTCGAGCGAGAGGTCACCGGCGAGCGCATCCGTGACAAGATCGCAGCATCCAAGGCCAAGGGCATGTGGATGGGGGGCAACCTGCCGTTGGGCTATGACTGCGAGGATCGCAAACTGGTGCCGAACCAGCCGGAGGCCGACACCGTACGGACGATCTTCGAACTCTATCTCGAACTCGGCTCGGTGCCGGCGCTATGCGCAGAGTTGAACCGGCGGGGCGTCTCCTCCAAGCAGCGAATGGCCAAGGCGGGCCACATCGTAGGCGGCGGTCCATTCGCTCGGGGCGCGCTGTTTCACCTGCTACGCAACCGCGTGTACCTGGGTGAAATCGTCCATCGAGACAAAAGCTATCCAGGCCTTCACGAGCCCATCATCGCCCCGGAGCTGTTCCAGGCGGTCCAGACCGCGCTCGACGACAATGTGCGGCGACACAAGGCGAAGGCACAAGCGAGCCCGAGCCGGTTGGTCGGTCGGATCGTCGATGCCAGGGGGCGACCGATGAGCCCGAGCCATACCAAGAACCGGCACGGTGCGACCTTCCGCTACTACGCTGCGGTCCAGGCATCCCGCGGCGAAAAGCCAGCACGCATCTCGGCACCGCTGATTGAGGACTTCGTGCTCGAAAGGCTTCGCGTGCTCGCGGGCGCCTCGATGGCGGCCTGGGAGGATCTTGCGGTCCATCTGATCAAGGTGGAGCTGATGCCCGATGGCGTGGCCATTGAGGTGCGAACCTCGATCGCGCGGGACTGGGAGGACCGCCTGGGGCCCGACGACGTGTTGGAGCCAGCGCCGGAAGCTGCGCTCCGATTGGTCCCTGGACAGAAGCCGGAGGTTCGCGGTGGTCGGACTTGGCTGAAGGCGGCAGGCGAGCGTGTCCGGCCGGACCGTGCGCTGATCCGAGCGTTACGCCGGTCGCATGAAATTCTGCGGGAGAATGGCCTCATGCCCGTGGCCGGCCGAGGCGGTCTGCCGATGGGTCGGGGCGTCGCCGATCCCTACCAGCGCAAACTTGCCGAGCTGGCCTTTCTCGCGCCGGACATCCAGCACGCCATCATGCATGGACGACAGCCGCTAGGCCTGACCTTGCACCAGCTGCTTGACATCGATCTGCCCATCGAGTGGAGCGAGCAGCGACGGGTCCTGGATTTCGACAGGTCCTGATTCAACGGATTGCAGGTCCTGTTCCCTGTGCTTGCAGGACCTGTTCCAGACGATAGCAGGGCCTGTTTTTCTCCTGTTCTTTTCAGTGCGCATCGCGCAACAGCGCTAAAGAAAACACGGTAGATCAGATGTTTGCCACGAGGCCGGCTGTGCGTCGGCCTCGTCGCGACCGATCGATTGCGTGGGAACACGACAACAGGGTGAAACTGTGTATGGCGGTGGGCCGCGAGAGACTGGCGACGCACAGGGGCGCTATTGCGCCGCTTACGGCGGCGGTTGCGCTGGATCAGTGGGACAGGAAGCGCGAAAAGGGCCGCGCTATCCGCGGCTTGGGCGTCTGGCGTCGAGGGAGAGACGAGTTTTCAGACTGAATGGCGGTGAGAGAGGGATTCGAACCCTCGATAGGCTTTCACCTATACACGCTTTCCAAGCGTGCGCGATCGACCACTCCGCCACCTCACCACAGGCCTTGAGGAGCGTGCGGCCCCTCGCGGAAGGCGCGCAATATACTCATGACGCCTTGCCGGGCAAGCGCCGTTTGAGCCTTTGGCGCCGCTGGGGCGCGTGCATTTGCGTGACCGCACTCCTATGTTTGCAGCCTGTCCCCTCCTGATCGGCCAAGCCCATGCTCTTCGCCAAGAAAACCTCCGAGCTTCCCTCCCCCGACACCGCCCTCCCGGGCCGGTCGAACCCCTTGCCCACCGCCGAGCTTCACTTCGTGAACGGCCGTCCGCTGAAGGGGCCCTATCCGGAAGGGCTGGAGGTCGCCGACTTCGCCATGGGCTGCTTCTGGGGCGTGGAGCGCAAGTTCTGGCAGGTTCCCGGCGTCTGGGTGACGGCCGTCGGCTATCAGAACGGGATCACCCCAATCCGACCTATGAAGAGGTCTGCAGCGGTCGCACCGGCCATGCTGAATCGGTTCGCGTGGTCTTCGATCCCCGCGTAGTCACCTATGAGGACCTGCTGAAGGTCTTCTGGGAGAACCACGACCCGACCCAGGGCATGCGCCAGGGAAACGACATCGGGACCCAGTACCGGTCGGGCATTTACGTCCACAACGACGCCCAGGCCGCTGCGGCCACGGCCTCGCTGCAGGCCTACCAGCAGGCGCTGTCGGCCAAGGGCTACGGCCCGGTCACCACCGAGATCGCCGAGGCGCCCGAGTTCTATTTCGCCGAGGACTATCACCAGCAGTACCTGGCCAAGAATCCCGCCGGCTACTGCGGCATCGGCGGCACGGGCGTCACCTGCCCGATCGGCGTCGGCGTCAGCGCTTGAACCGGACGGACGTCGAGCTTCTGGCGCTGGCCCTGCCGGCCGCCACCAAGGTGGTCCAGTGGGGCGGCGCGGACGTCTACAAGGTCGGCGGCAAGGTGTTCGCCATCTGTGGCCTTGGCGAGGCGCTGTCGTTCAAGGTCACGGAGATCGGCTTCGTGGTGCTCACCGACGAGGGCGGACCTGGCCGCCAGGCGCCTTACCTGGCCAAGGGGCAATGGGTTTCCGTCGATATCGATGACGTCGAACCCGAAGAGGTGGCCGGCTGGATCGCCACCTCCCACGAGTTGATCGCCGCCAAGCTGACCCGCAAGCTCCGGGCGGAGTTGGGCCTCTAGCTAGTGTCCCGGTCCAGCAGCCGCCGCACGTCGGCGATCGCCGCCGCGGCCGGCGAACTGCGCTGGCGCGAGAACAGCAGCGCGACCGCCGCCAGGGTGACCAGGGCGAAGGGGATGGGCCCGAAAAGCCAGGCCGCCGCCGCCAGCGCGAAGTAGTAGCCGCGCACGCCCCTGTTGAACGACGACAGCGCCGGATTCAGCAGCCGAGCCGCCGCCTCGCCGTACTCCGTCGCAAAGGCTTTGTCGGCGGTGTCGCGGGCGGCCCCGATCACCGCCAGGCAATAGTTCATCTGCCGGATGGCCCAGATGAATTCGAGCAGGCCGCGGGCGAGGGTCAGCAGCACCAGGGAAATCTGCGCCTCGAACAGCAGCCGGGAGGACGTCTTCAGCACCATCAGGCTCGAGGCGCTGCGGAACGCGCCTTCGCCGCCGAACAGCACGCCGGCGGCGCCGGCGATGAGGATGAGGTTCGACGAGGCGAAGAACGATGCGGAGTTCAGGGTGTGCCCGAGCAACTGGCCATCCATGAGCTTGTTTTCGCGCATCGTCATGGTCCGCATCCACGCGACGCGGATGATGGTCATGTCGGTGTTGATCAGGCCTCGGCCGCGCGCGAGCGTCCTCAGCAGCGGCTCGTAGGCGAGCCACACCGCGGCGAACAGGGCCAGGGCCGCCATGTCGGCGGAGGAGAGAGCTCGAACGAAGTTCACCAGGCCGTCCTGAACGCGACTACGCCTGGAATCCTAGGGCGCCGCCCACCGCCCGGCTAGAGGCGACCCGTCAGGACCAGGAGCAGCACGATCACCAGGATCAGGCCCATGCCGCCGGATGGGAAGTATCCCCACGAACTCGAATAGCCCCAGGTCGGCAAGGCGCCGATCAACAGGACGATCAGCACGATAAGCAGGATGGTTCCAAGGCTCACGAGCGCCTCCTCCGGTGCGGACCCTTAGGGGTCTTACCGAGGCAACGGTCGGCTTCGGCGCCGGTTCCTGCCGCCTAGCGGTCGGCCACGTCGGCGGTATGGACGGCGGCGTCGCCGCGCTTGACGCCAAGCGCGTAGAGCAGGCCGATGAACCAGCCCTTGTTCAACGGCAAGAGCAACAGGCTGATCACCGTCAGGGGGATCAAGGTCGAGGGCACGACGATCCAGGGCGAGACCTGCCAGATCGCCGGGAAGAGCAGCAGCGGCGCGACGACCAGGTGGCCGACCATCAGGATGGTGAAATAGGCCGGGCCGTCGTCGGCCGGATATTTGGCCAGGTCGTGGCCACAGGCCGGGCAGGTGGGCGAGACCTTCAGATAGGCGCGGAAGAGCTTGCCTTCTCCGCAATGGGGACAGCGGCCTTTCAGGCCGCGACGCATGGACTGCAAGAACATGAGCGCACCTGGTCGACGACGGGGCCACCGATAGGCCCTGCGTCCCCACAAGGGAAGGGCGCCAATGGCCGCAACGCGCCAGGAATTGTCCCGCAAGCCTGAACCCGCGCCCGCCTCCGCCTGTTTCAGCAAGACAAGCCACCATGTCCGGAGCAGTTCATATGGCCGCGACCAAGCCGTCGAAACCGGCGGAGGAGCATCCCCAAGCCCCGACCACGCCTGCGGAGGAAAGCTCCCGCAGGGCGCCGGACCACATCGTCAGCCCCGCCGAGAAGGCCAAGGTGGCGGAGGAGGCGTCCCGCGAGGAGGACGCCTGAAATCGCCTACCGCTTCATGTCGCTGGCGGCGCCTGTGACGGCCGCGCCGGCGGCCTGGGCGTCGCGGCCGAGGCCTTCGACGGTGTTGCAGGCGGACGCCATAAGCGCGGCGGCGACGGCGGCGAGGGCGATGATCTTGCGCATGAGTGAGCTCCCCTTCTTGGCGGAAGCTTCATGGCTGCGCTTCCAGGCCCTTTTTAGGCGTGGGTGTGGCGGCGGATCAATCGCGGTGGCGATCCGATGAGCGGGACGGTTGTCGCAGCCCTCATGCTGGCCCTGCACCTGGCGGTGATCGCCTTCAACCTGTTCGGCCTGGTCGCCATTCCGCTGGGCGCCTGGAGAGGCTGGCGCTTCGTGCGCGCCCGCGGCTGGCGGCTGCTGCACCTTGCCTCCCTCGCCGTGGTGGCGCTGCAGGCGGTGCTTGGCCGCGCCTGCTTCCTGACCATCTGGCAGGACGAGGCCGGCGGCGGCGTCGAGAGGCCGCCTCTGATCGCACGGACGATCAACAGCCTGATCTACTGGCCCCTGCCGCTATGGGTGTTCACCGCGGCCTATATGGCGGTCTTCGCGTATGTCCTGGCCCTGTGGTTCCTGGTTCCGCCCAGGCCTAGTCGGCGTCCATCTTCAGGGCGGCGATGAAGGCTTCCTGCGGGATCTCGACCTTGCCGAACTGCCGCATGCGCTTCTTCCCCTCCTTCTGCTTGTCGAGGAGCTTGCGCTTGCGGCTCATGTCGCCGCCATAGCACTTGGCCGTCACGTCCTTGCGCAGCGCCCGGATGGTCTCGCGGGCGACGATCCGGCCGCCGATCGCCGCCTGGATCGGGATCTGGAACATGTGCTGCGGGATCAGGTCCTTCATCCGTTCGACCATGGAGCGGCCCCGCGTCTCGGCGCGGCTGCGGTGGACCAGCATGGACAGCGCGTCCACCGGCTCGGAATTGACCAGGATCGACATCTTCACAAGGTCGCCCTCGCGATAGCCCTCGATCTGGTAGTCGAAGGAGGCGTAGCCCTTCGAGACGCTCTTCAGGCGGTCGTAGAAGTCGAACACCACCTCGTTCAGCGGCAGGTCGTAGACCACCAGGGCCCGGGCGCCGACATAGGACAGCTCCCGCTGCTCGCCGCGGCGGTCCTGGCAGAGCTTGATGACCGAGCCGAGGTACTCGTCCGGTGTCAGAATCGTCGCCTTGATCCACGGCTCGCTGATCGATTCGATCTTCACCGGGTCGGGCATGTCGGCGGGGTTGTGCAGGTCGATGACCGCGCCGTCGGTCATCGCGATCTTGTAGACCACGCTCGGCGCGGTCGCGATCAGGTCCAGGTCGAATTCGCGCGACAGCCGTTCCTGGATGATCTCCAGGTGCAGCAGGCCGAGGAACCCGCAGCGGAAGCCGAAGCCCAGGGCCGCGGAGGTCTCCATCTCGTAGGAGAAGCTGGCGTCGTTCAGGCGCAGCCGGCCGATGGCGGCGCGCAGGTCCTCGAAGTCGGCCGCGTCCACCGGGAAGAGGCCGCAGAACACCACCGGCTGCACCTCGCGGAAGCCGGTGAGCGCCGCGGCGGTCTGGCGCTTCTCGTCGGTGATGGTGTCGCCGACGGCGGCGTCGGACACCTGCTTGATCTGGGCGGTGATGTAGCCGACCTCACCCGGGCCGAGCTCGGCCACCTCGGTCTGCTTGGGCCGGAACACGCCGATGCGGTCGACCTGATAGGTCGCCCCGGCGTTCATCATGCGCACCCGCTGGCCGGCCTTCAGAACGCCGTCGAAGATGCGCACCAGCACCACGACGCCGAGATAGGGGTCGTACCAGGCGTCGACCAGCAGCGCCTTCAGCGGCGCGTCGCGGTCGCCCTTGGGCGGGGGCAGGCGGGTCACCACCGCCTCCAGCACGTCGGCGATGCCGACGCCGGTCTTGGCCGAGCACTCCACCGCGTCGGACGCGTCGATGCCGATGACGTCTTCGATCTGCTGGCGCACGCGATCAGGCTCGGCGGCGGGCAGGTCGATCTTGTTCAGGACCGGCACGATCTCGTGGTTGTTGTCGATCGCCTGGTAGACGTTGGCCAGGGTCTGGGCTTCGACCCCCTGCGAGGCGTCCACCACCAGGATCGAGCCTTCGCACGCGGCCAGGCTGCGCGAGACCTCGTAGGCGAAGTCGACGTGGCCGGGAGTGTCCATCAGGTTGAGGACGTATTCCTCGCCGTCGCGCGCGCGATAATGCAGGCGCACAGTCTGCGCCTTGATGGTGATGCCGCGCTCGCGCTCGATCTCCATGTTGTCGAGCACCTGCTCCTTCATCTCGCGCTGGCTGAGCGCGCCGGTCTCCTGGATGAGCCGGTCGGACAGGGTCGACTTCCCGTGGTCGATGTGGGCCACGATCGAGAAGTTGCGGATGCGGGAAAGGGGCGTCGTCATTTCGCCCCGCCTCTAGCACATTCGGCGCAGATCGCGAGTAGGGCGCGTGCGCTGGGCCCTCATGGTTAATCCGCCGTTAAGGCGGGCGGCCCCATTCATGCCTCTTGGGGATGTGAGGCTCGTTCAAGCTTCCAGGGAATAATTGCGACACATGGATCGCCGCACGCTTATCGTTTCAGGGCTCGCCACCGCCGGAGTCGCCGGGTGCGCCAGCGCCCAATCGACCGCCCCGGGCTCGTTGCCTCCGCCGTCGCCCAGCGCGACCGCCAATCCCAGCTATTCGACCGGCCAGGCCGAGACCTACAGCCGCGACGAGATCGTCAACAACGTCTCCGATTTCCTCGGCGTCACGGCCGAGGCCGCCGGCGGGGCGATCGAGCGGGTTTTCCAGGATAACGGCCGTCCCACCGCCTACGTCGCGGGTGAGGAGGGCAGCGCGGCCATCGTCGGCGGCGCCCGCTACGGCCGCGGCCTGCTCTACATGAAGAACCGCCAGCCCATCGAGGTGTTCTGGCAGGGCCCGTCCGTAGGCTGGGACTTCGGCGGCAACGCCAGCCGCGTCTTCACCCTCTGCTACAACCTCCACTACCCGGAAGTGATTTTCCAACGCTTCCCGGGGGTCGAGGGCTCGGCCTATCTGATCGGCGGCCTGGGCGTGAACTACCTGCGCTCCGACGACATCACCCTGGCGCCGATCCGCGCTGGCGTGGGGCTGCGACTCGGCGCGAATGTCGGCTATCTGGGCTTCAGCAGGACGCGTCGCTTCCTGCCCTTCTAATATCTGAGTTCAGCCGGCCGGGGGGCGGGTGCGACCGATCAGCGATACCAAGTGGCTGCACGTCCACACGCCTGCGGGCGACGAGTTCGTCTTCGTCGCCCGGCCGGAGATCAAGGATCGCAGCAAGGCGGCCGTGGTGCTCATCCACGACCTCTTTTCCACGCCTGGCGCGATGGCCGACTGGTTCGGCCGGCTGGAGCCCGAGGCCGAGGTCGTGCTGGCGGGACTGCCGGGCCATGGCAAGGCGCCGAGGTTCTCCGAGGGGGGCTGGACCAACCTGATCACAGCCTACGCCCGCAGCATCGACACCATCCTTCCGGGCCGTCGAGTGCTGGTGGTCGGCGCAGGCCTGGGCGGGACCATCGCCCTGGCGCTCGCCGCCCATCGCCGGGCCTGTGTGGCCCTGGATCCCCTGCTTTCCACCGCCGGCCTGTGGCCGCTGGAGGCCCGCATCCGCGCCGGTGAGGCCAGGGGCGAGGCCCTCGACCCCGACTTCCTCTTCACGACCATCGGCTGGCGGGACGGCGCCATCGCGGAGAACCGCGACTATGGGGAACTGCTCGACCGCATCCGCGCGCCGGTGTTCGTGCTTTCGGGAAGCGTCCCGCTCGGCGAGCCGCGCGACAGCCCGGCCCCTTCGCTGATGGACGGCGCGGCGCACGCGCGCCTGGCCGCCTATCCAGCCATCCGGATGGAGACCCTGGCCGGTTGCGGCCACGACCAGCGAAGTGTTGCCCCAAGTCGAGAAGATGCGCATTGAGCGGGCTGGTACGCAACGCTGGTTAGTTGTTTCGG
>LNAP01004890.1_pt1 | contig 22233 bp, 21 predicted proteins | sample 602601 | NCBI WGS metagenome assembly LNAP01 (sample SAMN02440304, study PRJNA202911) | soil metagenome | biome: Subtropical and temperate rainforests or woodlands; isolation source: soil samples (1 kg each in a 20% v/v slurry with milli Q water) were... ...
TGGAGAGCCCCTCTCCCCCAGCCCCTCTCCCGCGAGCGGGCGAGGGGAGCCAATCGAGGTCAGACCTTAGCCTTCCAGTTTTTGCTTCAACAGTTCATTTACCTGCTGCGGGTTGGCCTTACCTTTGGAAGCCTTCATCGCTTGGCCAACAAAGAAGCCAAACATCTTGCCGCGCTTGGCTTCGTCGGCGGCGCGGTACTGTTCAACTTGCTCGGCATTGGCGGCGAGCATTTCATCCAATACGGCGGAAATTGCGCCGCTGTCGGTGACTTGCTTAAGGCCCTTGGCTTCGATGATTTGGTCCGCGTTGCCTTCGCCGTTGGCCATGGCCTCGAACACCATCTTGGCGATCTTGCCGGAAATGGTGTTGTCGGTGATGCGCTTGAGCATGCCGCCCAATTGCTCGGCGCTAACCGGCGAGGCGTCGATTTCCAGGCCTTGTTTGTTGAGCAAGCTGCCCAACTCCACCATCACCCAGTTGGCCGCCAGCTTGGCGTCGCCGCTGATGCTCACCACCTGTTCAAAGTAGTCGGCCTGTTCGCGGCTGGAGGCCAGCACGCTGGCGTCGTAAGCGGACAAACCAAACTGCGCCTGGAAGCGCTCGCGTTTTTGCGGCGGCAGCTCCGGCAAGGTGGCGCGGGTGGTAACCAAAAAGGCGTCGTCGATGATCACCGGCAGCAAGTCAGGATCGGGGAAGTAACGGTAGTCGTTGGCTTCCTCTTTGCTGCGCATGGCGCGGGTTTCGTCTTTGTTCGGGTCGTACAGACGAGTTTGCTGAATGACCTTGCCGCCGTCTTCGATTAGTTCGATCTGGCGCTGCACTTCGCTGTTGATCGCCTTCTCGATAAAGCGGAACGAGTTGACGTTTTTGATCTCGCAGCGGGTGCCGAATTCGGCTTGGCCTTTCGGGCGGATCGACACGTTGCAGTCGCAACGCAGCGAACCTTCAGCCATGTTGCCGTCGCAAATACCCAGGTAGCGCACCAATGCATGGATGGCTTTTACATAGGCCACGGCTTCCTTGGCGCTGCGCATATCTGGCTCGGAGACGATCTCCAGCAGCGGGGTGCCGGCGCGGTTCAGGTCAACGCCGGTCATGCCGCTGTAGTCTTCGTGCAGGCTTTTGCCGGCGTCTTCTTCCAGGTGCGCGCGGGTAATGCCAACGCGTTTGACCGTGCCGTCTTCCAGGGTGATGTCCAGGTGGCCCTTGCCGACAATCGGCAATTCCATCTGGCTGATCTGGTAGCCCTTGGGCAGGTCGGGGTAGAAGTAGTTTTTCCGCGCAAATACGTTGTGCTGACCGATTTCAGCGTCAATCGCCAGGCCGAATTTAACCGCCATACGCACAGCTTCTTCGTTCAGTACCGGCAATACGCCCGGCATGCCCAGGTCGATCAGGCTGGCCTGGGTATTGGGCGCTTGACCAAAGGTGGTGGCGCTGCCGCTGAAAATTTTCGATTGGGTGGCGAGCTGGGTGTGAATCTCCAGGCCAATTACAACTTCCCATTGCATGGTGTTTCTCCTCAGAAGCCTGTCGGTGTGCGCGTGTGCCAGTCAGTGCTGAGCTGATACTGGTGAGCGACGTTGAGCAGGCGACCTTCCTGGAAATAGGGCGCGAGCAGTTGTACGCCAACCGGCAAACCATCGACGAAACCCGCCGGCATGGAAATGCCTGGCAGGCCAGCGAGGTTGGCGGTGATGGTGTAGACGTCTTCGAGGTAAGCGGCGACCGGGTCGTTGTTTTTGGTGCCGATCTTCCAGGCCGGGTTGGGCGTGGTTGGGCCAAGGATCAAGTCGACGTCTTCGAACGCGGCCATAAAATCGTTTTTGATCAGGCGGCGGATCTTCTGCGCTTGCAGGTAGTAAGCGTCGTAGTAACCGGCCGACAGCGCGTAAGCGCCAACCATAATGCGCCGCTGCACTTCCGGGCCGAAGCCTTCGGCGCGCGAACGCTTGTACAGGTCGGTGAGGTCTTTGGGGTTTTCGCAGCGGTAGCCGAAGCGCACGCCGTCATTGGAAGACGCTTCTGCCGGGGCGATCACGTAGTACGCCGGAATGGCGTGCTGCATGTTCGGCAGGCTGATTTCCTTAACCACCGCGCCGAGCTTTTCCAGCTCTTTAACGCTGGCTTGGATCAGCTCGGCAATACGCGGGTCGAGGCCGGCGCTGAAGTATTCCTTCGGCAAGCCAATGCGCAGGCCCTTGATCGAGTCGTTGAGGGTGGCGGAGTAATCCGGCACGGGCTCATCAACGCTGGTGGAATCTTTGCCATCGAAGCCAGCCATGCCTTGCAATAGCAGGGCGCAGTCTTCGGCGGTGCGCGCCAAGGGGCCGGCCTGATCAAGGCTCGAGGCGTAGGCAATCATGCCCCAGCGCGAAACGCGGCCGTAGGTGGGCTTGAGGCCGGTGAGGTTGGTCAGCGCAGCGGGCTGGCGAATCGAGCCGCCGGTGTCAGTGCCGGTGGCCACAGGCAGCAGGCGCGCGGCTACAGCAGCAGCGGAACCGCCGGACGAGCCGCCCGGAACGTGTTCGAGATTCCACGGGTTTTTCACTGCACCGTAGTGGCTCGATTCGTTGGCCGAACCCATGGCGAATTCGTCCATGTTGGTTTTGCCCAGGCTCACCGCGCCAGCAGCAGCGAGCTTGGCAACCACGGTGGCATCGTACGGCGCGGTGAAGTTGTCGAGCATCTTCGAGCCGCAGCTGGTGCGCACGCCCTGGGTGCAGAACAGGTCTTTGTGCGCCAGCGGGGCGCCGAGCAGGGCACCGGTTTCGCCGGCGGCGCGACGGGCGTCGGCGGCTTTAGCTTGTTGCAGTGCGTTGTCTTCGGTAACGGTGATAAAGCTGTTGAGCTGTGGGTCCAGTTGGGCGATGCGCGCCAGCAAACTGCGGGTCAGCTCTTCAGAGGAGAATTTCTTGGCCTCAAGGCCTTGGGCAATCTCGGCCAGGGTCAGTTGGTGCATGTCCATTTCCTTACTCAATAACCTTGGGAACCAGGTAGAGGCCGTCTTGCACGGCAGGGGCAATGGCTTGGTAGGCATCGCGCTGATTCTGTTCGGTAACTTTGTCTTCGCGCAGGCGCTGGGTTGCTTCCAGCGGGTGGGCCAGGGGCTCAATGCCGGTGGTATCCACCGCCTGCATCAGATCGACCAGGCCGAGAATGTTATTGAGTGTTTCAGTGGTGCGGGGGATATCGGCGTCGTTCAGACCCAGTCGGGCCAAATGAGCGATTTTCTCCACCTCGGAGCGTTCAAGCGCCATCGGGTGTTCTCCAATTAAATAGAACGGCCTGCGAGAGGCGAGTAGAAGTCCGTAGGGAATGTCGTACGGAACAGATAACATCAGCGCGCGGTCATAACACGCCAAGTCGGCGCCAATGCCGGGAAAAGGCGGCAATTTAACATATTGGCGCCTTGCCCAAAATCCCCGTCGTTGTTAGAGTTTGCCGCACTTTTTTACCCACGCGTTGCCTAGGGTCCCTATCCCATGTTTAAGAAACTGCGTGGCATGTTTTCCAGTGATCTTTCGATCGACCTGGGCACTGCCATCGCGAACGCGGCATCGTGCTGAACGAGCCATCCGTGGTCGCCATCCGTACCCACGGCAACCAGAAGAGTGTCGTTGCGGTCGGAACCGAAGCCAAGCGCATGCTTGGTCGTACGCCCGGCAACATCGCTGCTATTCGTCCAATGAAAGACGGCGTTATCGCAGACTTCAGCGTCTGCGAAAAAATGCTGCAGTACTTCATCAATAAAGTGCACGAAAACAGCTTTCTGCAGCCCAGCCCTCGTGTGCTGATCTGCGTCCCGTGCAAATCCACTCAAGTTGAACGTCGCGCCATTCGTGAGTCGGCCCTTGGTGCTGGTGCACGTGAAGTGTTCCTGATCGAAGAGCCAATGGCTGCTGCCATCGGTGCCGGCCTGCCGGTAGAAGAAGCACGCGGTTCGATGGTGGTCGACATCGGTGGTGGTACCACTGAAATCGCTCTGATCTCCCTTAACGGTGTGGTGTATGCCGAATCCGTGCGCGTTGGCGGCGACCGCTTCGACGAAGCGATCATCACCTACGTGCGCCGTAACTACGGCAGCCTGATCGGTGAATCAACTGCTGAACGCATCAAGCAGGAAATCGGCACCGCCTACGCCGGTGGCGAACTGCGTGAAGTGGACGTACGTGGCCGTAACCTGGCTGAAGGCGTACCGCGCAGCTTTACCCTGAACTCCAACGAAGTGCTCGAAGCGCTGCAAGAGTCCCTGGCCACCATCGTGCAAGCGGTGAAAAGTGCCCTGGAACAATCGCCGCCGGAACTGGCTTCCGACATCGCCGAGCGTGGCCTGGTGCTTACTGGTGGTGGCGCGCTGTTGCGTGACCTGGACAAACTGCTGGCCCAGGAAACTGGCCTGCCGGTGATCGTTGCTGAAGACCCGCTGACTTGCGTTGCCCGTGGCGGCGGTAAGGCGTTGGAAATGATGGATCGCCACACGATGGATCTGCTCTCCAGCGAGTAAGTGCTCCAGGCCATGTGAACACTACTGCGCTCGGTTAGGCAGCGTTAAAAACAGTTTCAAAACGCTCATTGGCTTCAGCCAACTCCGCTTTTTTAACCGTTTTTGCCTCGCCTGACCTTCGCTTGCTACGTTTGCAACCGGCCTGACTACTAGAAAAGCGCTGTTGTTGTGGGCCCACTCCGGTGGGCTCATTGCATTTACGTCGGTACACTCCGTCCACACGACACGCCGTCCACACGAACCTCAGCCCACCAGCCAGCGATGCGACCCGTATGAACATTCACTTCTGCGTTGGAGCAGTCAGCCATTAAGCCGCTCTTTGCTAAAGGTCCCTCCCTTGGGGTACGCCTGCTGGTGCTGGTGGTGTTGTCGGCCACGCTGATGGTGGTCGATGCCCGCTTTGATTCCCTGAAATCAGCGCGCAGCCAAATGGGCTTGGTGCTCACGCCTTTCTATTGGCTGGCCGATTTTCCGGTACGCCTGTGGGATGGCGCCACTCAGCAGTTCACCAGCCGCAGCGAATTGCTCGGCGAGAATGAAAAGCTCAAGGCCGAAGCCCTGCTGCTGGAGCGGCGCCTGCAAAAACTGGCGGCCCTGACCGAGCAGAACGTACGCTTGCGTGAGCTGCTCAATTCGTCCTCGCTGGTGGATGAAAAAGTGTTGGTCAGCGAGCTGATTGGCGTTGACCCCAACCCGTTTACCCATCGCATTCTGATCGACAAAGGCGGCAAGGATGGCGTGTTCCTTGGTCAGCCGGTGCTCGACGCCCGTGGCCTGATGGGCCAGGTGGTGGAAGTGATGCCCTACACCTCGCGGGTGTTGCTGCTCACCGATATCACCCACAGCATTCCCGTGCAGGTGAACCGCAATGGCCTGCGCGCCATCGCCAGCGGTACCGGCAACCCGGAGCGCTTGGAGCTGCGGCATGTCGCCGATACGGCGGATATCAAAGAAGGCGATCTGTTGGTCAGCTCAGGCCTGGGCCAGCGCTTCCCTGCGGGTTACCCCGTAGCAGTCGTTAAAGAAGTGGTGCATGACTCTGGCCAGCCGTTTGCCATTGTTCGCGCCGTGCCGACTGCCGCGCTGAACCGTAGCCGTTACGTGTTGCTGGTGTTTTCCGACACCCGCAGCCCGGAACAGCGCGCCACTGATTCGGCCGAAGCGCAGGAAAAGGTCGATCGTCAGGCCGAGCAAAATGCCGCCGGCGCTCAGCCTGGTACCGCACCCGCTTCGGCCCCGGCAACACCGGCCGCCGCACCAGCCGTTCCCGCCACGCCAGCAAGCAGCACGCCTGCACCGGCTGCGGCGCCCAAGCCGGCGGCAACGCCTAAACCCGCAACCGCGCCCGCCAAGCCGGCTAAACCGGCTACTCAGGGAGAGCGTCGATGATTGGTTTGCGCCCGAATAATGGCTGGGTGATCTGGTTCACCCTGGGCTTGGCCTTGCTGCTCAGCGTGGCGCCATTGCCGGACTTTATGGAAGTCGGCCGTCCGCTGTGGCCGGCGTTGATCCTCACCTACTGGGTGCTGGCGCTGCCGCACCGTGTCGGCATGACCACCGCCTGGCTGCTGGGCGTAGGCGTGGACGTGCTGTACGGCACGCTGCTGGGGCAGAACGCGTTGATCCTCACCCTGATCACCTTCCTGGTGCTGAGCCTGCACCAACGCCTGCGCATGTTCCCCATGTGGCAACAGAGCCTGGTGCTGCTGGTGGTGTTTGGCCTGGCCCAGCTGGTGCAGTTGTGGCTCAATGCGTTGACCGGCAATCGCCCGCCAACTCTGGCTTTTGTCCTGCCGGCGTTGGTCAGCGCACTGCTGTGGCCCTGGGTGTCGGTGGCCATGCGCGGTGTGCATTCGCGTTTAAACGTCAATTAAGCGGAGCGTGGCTCAGGCTGCCTCTGCACTGCCCTGGGAGAGGTCTGCATGGCCGCGCTTTACCTGGCCTCCGGGTCTCCACGCCGACGTGAGCTGCTAACGCAGATCGGCGTTGCCTTCCAAACGCTTAACGCCCCTATCGACGAAACCGTTCTGCCTGCCGAGTCGGCTGCCGCCTATGTGCAGCGCCTGGCCTTGGCCAAAGCAGCAGCTGGTTTAGCCACCCTAGAAAATTCTGCCGATGCCGTGGTATTGGGCGCTGATACCGCCGTGGTGCTTGATGGGCAGATTCTCGGCAAGCCACTCGATCAGGCTGATGCGTTAGCGATGCTGAAATTACTCTCCGGCCGTGAACATCAAGTACTGACCGCCGTGGCGTTAAGCGATGGCCAGCGCAGCCAGGTGTGCCTGGTTAGCAGCGACGTGCGCTTTCGCCCCATCTCGGCAGCCGAAGCCACCACCTACTGGCTTAGCGGCGAACCGCAGGACAAAGCCGGCGGCTACGCTATTCAAGGTCTGGCCGCCGTGTTTGTCAGTGGTATGCGCGGCAGCTATTCAGCGGTGGTCGGCCTGCCCTTGTGCGAGACTGCAGCCTTACTCGCCGAATTCGGCATTCCCTGCTGGCAGGGCTTTAGCGAGAAGCAGCCATGAGTGAAGAAATTCTGATCAACATCACCCCCATGGAATCGCGTGTGGCGGTGGTGGAAAACGGTGTGCTGCAAGAGGTGCACGTTGAGCGCACCCAGCGTCGCGGCATCGTTGGCAATATCTATAAGGGCAAAGTAGTACGCGTGCTGCCGGGTATGCAGGCGGCGTTTGTCGACATCGGCCTGGAGCGCGCGGCGTTTATCCATGCCTCGGAAATTTCCACCCGTGAAGGCGCGGCGGTAGAAACCATTAGTGCCTTGGTGCACGAAGGGCAAAGCCTGACCGTGCAGGTGACCAAAGACCCCATCGGCAGTAAAGGCGCACGCCTGACCACGCAGCTGTCGATTCCTTCGCGCTATCTGGTGTATATGCCGCGCACCAGCCATGTCGGTATTTCTCTGCGTATCGAAGATGAAGTCGAGCGCGAGCGCCTGAAAAAAGTGGTCGCCGATTGCATCGCCGCTGAAGGCATTGAAGAAGCCGGCGGGTTTATTTTGCGTACCGCTGCCGATGGTGCCGGGGCTGATGAAATCGTTGCCGATATCCGTTACCTGCGCCGCCTGTGGAGCCAGATCGGCACGCAGATGAAAACCGCACCGACGCCTTCGGTGATTTATGAAGACCTCAGCCTGGCCCTGCGCACGTTGCGTGACTTGGTCAGCCTGCGTACCGAGAAACTTCGCGTCGACTCACGGGAAACCTTCCAGAAAGTTACCCAGTTCGTCGATGAGCTGATGCCGGAAGTGGCCGACCGTATTGAGCATTACCCCGGCGAGCGGCCGATCTTCGACCTGTATGGCGTGGAAGATGAAATTCAGCGCGCCCTGGAGCGCAAAGTGCCGCTGAAATCCGGCGGCTACTTGGTGATCGACCCGGCTGAAGCGATGAGCACCATCGACGTCAACACCGGCGCTTTTGTCGGCCACCGCACGCTGGAAGAAACCATCTTCAAAACCAACCTGGAAGCGGCCACCGCCATTGCCCGGCAACTGCGCCTGCGCAACCTGGGCGGCATCATCATCATCGACTTTATCGACATGGAAGATGAGGAGCACCAGCGCCAGGTATTGCGCACGTTGGAAAAACAGCTGGAACGCGATCACGCCAAAACCAACATTATCGGCATTACCGAGTTGGGCCTGGTGCAGATGACCCGCAAGCGCACCCGCGAAAGTCTGGAGCAAATTCTTTGCGAGCCGTGCATCAGTTGCCAGGGGCGCGGCAAGTTAAAAACCCCGGAAACCATCTGCTACGAAATCTTCCGCGAAATCTTGCGCGAGGCGCGTGCCTATCAGGCCGAGAGCTATCGCGTGCTGGCCAATCAAAAAGTGGTCGACCGTCTGCTGGATGAGGAATCGGGTAATGTGGCCGACCTTGAGAGCTTTATTGGCCGCACTATTAAATTCCAGGTCGAGAGTATGTATTCGCAGGAACAATATGACGTGGTCCTACTCTGAGTCCTCTCGCGTCACCAATTGCCCTTACGTATAACGACGGCTCGCCGACATTGACTCGGCCACAAAATAAAAGGAAAGCCGCCAGACCATGCAGCGCCTTGTTCGCTTAATCGCCACCCTGCTGCGTTGGGGTTTGTACCTCTGCGCCACGGGCCTGATCGTGGCGGCGCTGTATGTCAGTGTGGGCCGGCTGCTGGTGCCGATGGTGGCGGACTACCGGCTCCAGGCCGAAGACAAAGTGCGCGAGGCGGTTGGTTTGCCGGTCAGCATTGGCAGCCTGGAAGGCAGTTGGCGGGGGCTGGCGCCGTTGCTGATTGCTCACGATGTGCAGGTCGGCGAAGGCCCCAGCGCCTTGCGCTTGGATCAGGTGCGCGTGGAGCCGGACCTGTGGGCCAGTCTGCTGGCCCAGTACGTGCAAATTGGCAGCCTGGAGGTTGACGGCCTGCAACTCAGTGCCGTGCAAGACGTCGACGGCCACTGGGCGTTCGAAGGCCTGCCGCAGCGCAACGACAACGCTCCGCTAGACCCCGAACAAATACTGCGCAGCCTCAAGCGCATTACCCAGCTTTCCCTGGTTAACAGCCAACTGACCCTTGAGCCGCAACAGGGCAAGCCGCTGACCTTTACCTACGTTAACCTCGATTTGCTCACCGGCAGCAGCCGCCAGCGCTTGGCTGGGCGTTTGACCTTGCCCGATGGCCAGCCGCTGAGCGTGAGTGTGGATGCCCGGGTAAAGCCGAAAACCTGGCGTGAAGCCCAGGCCGAGATTTACCTGAGCCTGCCGCAAAGCGATTGGGCGCAATGGTTGCCTGCCGGCGTTACCCGCGACTGGCAGGTGCAGCGCTTGCAGGCTGGCGGTGATTTCTGGTTGTCCTGGGCCGACGGCGCGGTGCAGCGTGCGGTGGCGCGGCTGCATGCGCCAGAGCTGCGCGCGGCCTATGCCGAGCGCCCCGCCGTGCAAGTGGATGATCTGGCGGTGATGGCCTATCTCAACCGCACCGAGCAGGGCTATATCGTGCTGCTGAATTCCCTGGCAGCCACCCTCGGCGAAACACGTTGGGGTGAAGTGCAAGTCGGCCTCACCTACCAAGCGGCCGCCGACAATCGCCCGCAGAGCTACCAAATAAGCGCCGATCGCCTCGACCTGGCGCCGCTGACGCCACTTATCGAGGGCCTGGCACCGCTGCCGGCCAAGGCCGCCGAAGTGCTGCACGGCCTGCAACCGCAAGGCGCGCTGCACAACGTGCAAGTGAACCTCACCCCCCAGGCCGTTAACCCTGATCAGCGCGTGCAGTTCGCCGCCAACCTCCAGCAGATCACCTTCAAAGCCTACGGCGGCGCGCCGGCGGCAGAGAACGTTAGCGGCAGCATCAGCGGCGACCTCGGCCATGGCGAGCTGCGCATGGACACGGAAAATTTCGCTCTGCATCTGGACCATCTATTTCCCAAGCCCTGGCGTTATCAAAAAGCCAATGCGCGTCTGACCTGGACGCTTAATGCCGACGCCTTCACCTTGATTGCCCCTTATATGAAGCTGGTGGGCGACGAGGGCAAGCTGGCCGGCGACTTCCTGATTCGTCTGACCCTGGCGCCAAACACCGAAGACTATATGGACCTGCGCGTCGGCCTGCGCGAAGGCAACGCCCAGTATGTGGAGAAATACCTGCCGACCCTGGTGCCCAGTTTTAGCCAGGATCTGGCCAAATGGCTGACCACCGCCATCCACGGCGGCGCCATTGATGAAGGCTACTTCCAATACCAGGGCTCGCTGAACAAAGGCGCTGAAGATGCCGCCCATAGCATCAGCCTGTTCTTTAAAGTGCATGACACCGAATTGGCCTTTCAGCCGGGCTGGCCGGCGTTGAAAAACGTCAGCGGCGATGTCCTGATTGAAGACACCGGTGTGCGTGTGCGCGCGCCTAGCGGCCAGTTGCTGAACAGCACGGTCAGCGATGTAAATGTTGATGTGCCCCATGTCGCCAAGGGCCAGCCGTCGCGCTTGCTGATTACTGGCAATGTCGACAGCAGCATGGCCGATGCCCTGAAAATTTTGCAGGAAGCGCCGATTGGCACCGGTTCGGTATTTGCCGGCTGGGGCGGCGAGGGCGCACTCAAGGGCAAACTCAATCTGGATATTCCCTTGGGACCAGGCCCGACCACGCGCGCGATTGTCGACTTCTCCGCCGACGGCGCCACGCTTACCATGCCGTCGCCCAAGCTCGACCTCAGTCAGGTCAAGGGCGATTTCCGCTACGACACCGCTACGGGGTTAAGCGCGCCCGATATTCGCGCCCAGGTGTTTGGCCGTCCCGTTCGTGGCAAAGCTGTGGCCAGCAAGACTGTCGGCAAGCCCACCAGCCGCATCGAAGCCACTGGCACCGTGGCGCTGAAAAGCCTGACCGATTGGTTGGCGGTTACCCGACCGTTGCCGTTATCCGGTGAGCTGCCGTATCAGTTGGCTGTAACCCTGGATGGCGATAACAGCCAGTTGCAAGTTGATTCCACACTTAAAGGCCTGACCATCGACCTGCCGGCCCCGCTGGGCAAGGCCGCTGGCGATGAGCGCCGCAGCCAATGGCGCATGAGTTTGCAAGGCGCCGAGCGCAGCTATGCACTGACCTACGATAAATTCGCCAGCCTGGCTGCGAGTGCGCCCGCCAGTGGCATCAGCGATGGCCGCGCCGAGCTGCGCCTGGGCAGCGGTACCGCGAGTGTTCCTAGTGCCAAGGGCTTGCAGGTGAATGGCGAGATTACCGAGCTGGACGCTAGCGTCTGGCAGGATGTGGCCAAGCGCTACGCCGGCGACCAGGCGGCCAGCGCCAAGCAGTTCTTCAACAGTGCTGATCTGCATATTGGCGCCTTCCACGGCCTGGGCGCAGACATCAATAACCTCGACGTGAAGATGACCCGCCTGGATACAGGCTGGCGTATCAACCTAGGTAGCGACAAAGTCAGCGGCCAGGTCGGGCTGCCAGTGGCCGATGGCGCGCCTATCGATGTGCAGCTCAAACACCTGCGCTTCCCACCTGCGCAGCCGCCCAAGCCGGCAGATCCAAACGCCGTGGAAGTGGACGAGCCAGACCCGCTGGCCAATGTCGACCCGCGGCAGATACCCGCGCTTAACCTCAGTATCGAGCGCGTTTACCAGGGCGATGCCTTACTTGGCGCCTGGTCGCTAAAGGCGCGGCCGACGGCCACTGGGGTGAACTTCAGCGAGGTCAATATGGGCCTCAAAGGGTTGCAGCTGGAGGGCGATGTCGGTTGGCAGGGCGCGCCGGGTGCCACCAGCAGCTCGTTCAAGGGCCGTATTGGTGGCGGCAATCTGTCCGACGTATTGCTCGCCTGGGGCTTCGCGCCCACCGCCACCAGCCAAGATTTCCATATGGATATCGACGGCCGCTGGCCAGGCTCGCCTGCCTGGATCAGCCTCAAGCGTTTTAGCGGCAGCCTCGACCCCACCTTGCGTAAAGGCCAGTTTGTCGAAGCCCAGGGTTCGACCGCTGCGCTGCGCGTATTTGGCCTGCTTAACTTCAACTCCATTGGCCGCCGCCTGCGCCTGGACTTCTCCGACCTGTTGTCCAAAGGCCTGAGCTACGACCGCGTGAAGGGCCTGCTGGTGGCCAGCAATGGCGTATACGTAACCCGCGAGCCGATTACCCTGACCGGGCCGTCGAGCAACCTGGAAATGAACGGCACCCTGGATATGGTCAGCAACCAGGTCGATGCCAAGCTGTTGGTGACGCTGCCGCTGAGCAATAACCTGCCCCTGGCAGCGCTGATCGTTGGCGCGCCGGCCATTGGCGGGGCCTTGTTTGTGGTGGATAAACTGCTGGGCAAACAGGTCGCCCGTTTTGCCAGCGTGCAATACACCGTTAAGGGCGCTTGGCAGGATCCGAAGATCAGTTTCGACAAGCCCTTTGAAAAACCTCGCTAGTCTTAAGGACGTGAGCGTGGCTTTGGAGCTCGTATGTCCCTTGCGGTAATTCAAATGGTCAGCCAGGACGATGTGCTGGCCAATCTGGCCCAGGCCCGGCAGTTGCTGGAGCAAGCGGCGGAGGGCGGCGCGAAACTCGCCGTGCTGCCAGAAAACTTCGCCGCCATGGGCCGTAGCGACTTCGCCGCAATCGGGCGTGCCGAGGCGCAAGGCCACGGGCCGATCCTGCCATGGTTGAAACAGACCGCCCGCGACCTCACCTTATGGATAGTCGGTGGCACGATACCGCTGCCGCCAGAAGGGCAGCCGGATGCCAAGTCCCATGCCTGCTCGCTGTTAATCGATGATCAAGGTCAGCAAGCGGCGCGCTATGACAAGCTTCACCTGTTCGATGTCGACGTGGCCGACAGCCGCGGTCGCTACCGTGAGTCGGATGACTACGCCTTTGGCGGCAATCTGGTAGTGGCGGATACGCCCGTGGGGCGTTTGGGTTTGACCGTGTGTTACGACCTGCGCTTTCCCGAGTTGTACAGCGCTTTGCGCGAGGCCGGGGCAGAATTGATTACCGCACCAGCGGCTTTTACTGCAGTAACTGGCGCGGCGCACTGGCAGGTGCTGCTCAGGGCGCGAGCCATTGAAACGCAGTGCTATATCCTCGCCGCTGCACAGGGCGGCCTGCACCCGAAGGGGCGCGAAACATTTGGCCATGCGGCAATCATCGACCCCTGGGGTCGGGTGCTTGCCGAGCAGGCCCAAGGCGCGGCTGCGCTGTTGGCCAACCGTGATGCGGTTGAGCAGGCAGACATTCGCCAACGTATGCCGGTGTTTGCGCACCGCCGATTTGCTGTGTCGTCGCTCAAGGCGCCGACCTGAAGGCACCGATTTAAAAGGCCACAGCGCCTATTGGAGTAGCTATGAGCGACCTGTTGATGTCCGTCAGCGAGCACCTGTTGGGGCCGGGCGGTTTGACCCTGGAACACTTGCCGGGCGTGCTGGGCAAGTTGGTTGGGCCGGGGATTGATGCCGCCGACCTGTATTTCCAGGGCCAGGTCTCCGAGACCTGGGTGCTGGAGGACGGCATCGTCAAAGAAGGCAGCTTTAACCTCGACCAGGGCGTGGGCGTGCGCGCCCAGTCCGGCGAGAAAACCGGCTTTGCCTACAGCAACGCGATTACCGCCGAAGCCCTGAGCCAGGCCGCCCGCGCGGCCCGCTCGATTGCTCGTGCCGGTCAGCACGGCCGCGTGCAAGCCTTTGTCAGCCCGGAAGTGGCGCGTTTATATGCGCCGGACAACCCCTTGGAAGTGATGACCCGCGCGGAAAAAGTCGACCTGCTCAAGCGCGTCGATATCGCTACCCGCGCCCTCGACCCACGTATCACCCGCGTCACCGTCAGCTTGGCGGGCGTGTGGGAACGCATTCTGGTCGCCGCCGCCGATGGCAGCCTGGGCGCCGATATCCGCCCGCTGGTGCGCTTTAACGTCAGCGTGATCGTTGAGCAGAATGGTCGCCGCGAGCGTGGTGGCCATGGCGGCGGCGGGCGTTCCGACTACCTGTATTTCCTCAACGAAGACCGTGCCATGGGCTATGCCCGTGAGGCGCTGCGTCAGGCCTTGGTCAACCTGGAAGCCATTCCGGCACCGGCCGGCTCCATGCCAGTGGTGATGGGCGCCGGTTGGTCCGGGGTATTGCTGCATGAGGCTGTGGGTCATGGCCTGGAAGGCGACTTCAACCGTAAAGGCAGCTCCGCTTACAGCGGCCGCGTGGGCGAAAAAGTCGCCTCCAGCCTGTGCACGATTGTCGACGACGGCACCTTGTTTGGCCGCCGTGGCTCGCTAAGCATGGACGACGAAGGTACACCGACCCAATGCACCACCCTGATCGAAAACGGCGTGCTCAAGGGCTATATGCAAGACAAGCTCAACGCCCGTCTGATGGGTGTGCCTGTCACCGGTAACGGCCGCCGCGAAAGCTATGCCGCCCTGCCGATGCCACGCATGACCAACACCTACATGCTGGCTGGGGAAAGCGATCCGGAAGAAATTATTCGCTCAGTGAAAAAGGGCCTGTACTGCGCCAACCTGGGCGGCGGCCAGGTGGATATCACCAGCGGCAAGTTCGTGTTCTCCACCAGCGAGGCGTACTTGATCGAAGACGGCAAAATCACCGCTCCGGTCAAAGGCGCCACCCTGATCGGCAATGGTCCGGAGGCTATGAGCAAGGTGTCCATGGTCGGTACCGACTTGGCGCTTGATAGCGGCGTGGGTGTTTGCGGCAAAGACGGGCAGTCGGTGCCGGTAGGTGTGGGCCAGCCGACGCTGAAGATTGATTTGATTACCGTGGGTGGGACTGGGAGCTGATGGCCGATTGGGTGCTCTGGGTAATCGGCGATCTGCTGGTAGACATCGTGTTCTACCAGCTCGGTCGCTGGACCCTTTGGCTTTTTACCGGGGGGCGTTACGACACAATCCGGCGCGGCACCAATGAGGGCCTAGTCGAGCTATTGGGATTTTTGATTTTTCTGGCGCTGATTTTTGCCGCTGTTATTTGTGTTAGCGCTGGGGCGTAGTCGACCCCCCTTCTAGGAGCGGTATAGCCGCTCCAGGGAATTCAGGTAGGGCTGTTTAACGCAGCCCGCGCTTGGTTTCATCCAGGTCGCGGATATATTTGAAGATTTTGCGCGTAGCGGCCGGGGCTTTGTTTTGTGCCGCTTCATGCTGGGCCTGGCGGATCAGCTGACGCAAATGGGTGCGGTCGGCATCCGGGTATTCGGCGACAAAGGCTTCAAGCACGTCGTCGGTGCCGGTGGCCAAACGGTCACGCCAGCGTTCGAGGTTGTGGAAGCGTTCGTTGTACTGCCGGGTCGAGGCGTCGAGTTGATCCAGCAGCACCAAGATTTCATCGATGTTCTGATCACGCATCAGCTTGCCGATGAATTGAATATGCCGTTTGCGCGCGATGTTCGCCGTGTGTTTCGGCGCTTCGGCCAGGGCACGACGCAGGGCGTCGGTCAGCGGCAGTTTGTCGATCAAGGCGGGTTTGAGCGTGGTCAGGCGCTCACCAAGGTCAACCAGCGCATGCAGTTCGCGCTTGACCTGAGTTTTGCTCTTCTCTTCGGAGAAGTCGTCGGAATAGTCAGACATGGGGCAGATCCAGTTGATAACGAGTCAGAGGCCGCTTGTCCGGCCTGGCCAGGTGACTGGTCCTAGAACTGGAGTTGTAGGTTATGAGTGCAGCAGACGTAGTTGGGCCACAGGCCCTGCCGCAATTGCAGGAGCAAGTCGCGCGGATTCTCGCCGAAGCCAAGGCCCAGGGCGCGAGCGCTTGCGAAGTGGCGGTGTCGGTGGAGCAGGGCTTGTCCACCTCGGTGCGCCAACGCGAAGTGGAAACCGTCGAGTTCAACCGCGACCAGGGTTTTGGCATCACCCTTTACCTGGGCCAGCGTAAAGGCTCGGCGAGCACCTCCGCCAGCGGTGAGGCGGCTATTCGCGAAACCGTGGCAGCCGCCTTGGCGATCGCTAAGCACACCTCTGAGGACGATTGCTCGGGCCTGGCTGACGCTGAGTTGATGGCGCGCGACCTGCCCGACTTGGACCTTTACCACGCCTGGGATATCAGCCCCGAACAGGCCATTGAGCGCGCGCTGGAATGTGAAGCCGCCGCTTTTGACGCCGATGCGCGGATCAAAAACGCCGATGGCACCAGCCTCAATACCCACCAAGGTTGCCGCGTATATGGCAACAGCAATGGTTTTGTTGGTGGCTACGCCAGCACCCGGCAAAGCTTGAGCTGCGTGATGATCGCCGAGGCCGACGGCCTGATGCAGCGCGATTATTGGTATGACGTCAGCCGCCGTGGTGAAGATCTGGCCGACGCCGCCAGCATCGGTCGCCGCGCTGCCGAGCGCGCCGTCAGCCGTTTAGGCGCGCGCCCGGTGCCGACCTGTGAGGTGCCGGTGTTATTTGCCGCTGAGCTCGCTACTGGTCTGTTTGGGCATTTTCTTTCGGCGGTGTCGGGCGGCAGTATTTATCGCAAATCGTCGTTTCTCGAAGGCAGCTTGGGGCAAGTGATATTCCCTGAATGGCTGAGCCTGGATGAGCGCCCGCATATCCGTGGCGCGCTCGGCAGTGCGTCTTTTGACGGCGATGGCCTGGCCACCTACGGCAAGTATTTTGTCGAGAAGGGCCAGTTGCAGTCTTACATTCTCAGCACCTATTCGAGCCGAAAACTGGGCATGCCGAGCACGGCCAACTCCGGCGGCGTGCATAACCTGTTTGTCAGCCATGGCGATGAAAACCAGAAAGCCCTGCTCAAACGCATGGGGCGCGGTCTGTTGGTCACCGAGCTGATGGGCCAGGGGCTGAATATGGTAACCGGCGACTATTCCCGTGGCGCGGGTGGTTTCTGGGTCGAGAATGGTGAGATTCAGTTCCCGGTTCAGGAAGTGACCATCGCTGGCAACCTGCGCGATATGTTCAAGCAGATCGTCGCTGTGGGTAACGACCTGGAGCTGCGCAGCAATATCCGCACGGGCTCGGTTTTGATCGAAAAGATGACCGTCGCCGGCAGCTGATTTTTTCGCAAGGCGCACGACTGGGCGTGCGCCGAGGCTGTACATCTGCCTAGATTCCGCTATTTCCTTTCCTGTCGATTATCCTGCGTATTCTGCAATTTTGCCGAATATGGCTGCATTTTATTGCCCTGATTTCGATCTTTAAATCGCCTGTTGATTATTCTTCCTAAATAAGAATAAATGTCATCAAGTTGTTTTGAGGTTGAGCCATGGCGCTGCGATCCCCTTTTGGTCCGTGTTTGGACTGCTGGTATTGGCAGGGTTTGCGTATTCGTTGCGCACTGTTGCCGAACGAACCGCGCTTGCTTGAAGTGCATTGGGCGCAGGGTTGCGAGCTGGTGGAACACGGCCAGATCAGCCCATGGAAGATGGCCGTCAGCACCCTGAATTTATTGCTCGATACCGCCTGCGACCCGGTGCTGCCTTGGCATTGGCGCAGCGTGTGCCTCGACCACGCCTACCGCTCCCTCTACGCCATGCAGCACCTGGCTCAGGACATGGATCAGCACGGCGCGCTCAACCGCCTGCGCAACCGCCTGGCCACGCTGCAACTGGCGCCCTCCATCGCTTTCTCTGAATTGGCACAAGGAAATCCCTATGAATAATTTGCGCAGCGAACGCGACAGCATGGGTGAGTTGGAGGTCCCGGCCGAGGCGCTGTACGGCGCCCAAACCCAGCGCGCGGTAAATAACTTTCCGGTCTCGGGTTTGCGTATGCCGGTGCCGTTTATTCGCGCGCTGATTCTGGCCAAGGCGGCTGCCGCGCGGGCCAACGTGGAGCTCAAGCAGGTTACGCCGGAGCAGGGGGATGCCATTGTCGCGGCCTGCCAGGAATTGCTAGCCGGGGAATTTATTGCGCATTTTCCGGTGGATGTTTTCCAGACCGGCTCGGGCACCAGTTCGAATATGAACGCCAACGAGGTGATCGCCACCTTGGCCACGCGCATGCTCGGCGCGCCGGTCAGCCCCAACGATCACGTCAATTGCAGCCAGAGCAGCAACGACATTATCCCCACCACCATTCATGTCAGCGCCGCCATCGAACTGCACGAACGCCTGCTGCCCTCGATCGGTCATTTGCTCAGCGCGCTATGCGAAAAATCGCTGGAAGTGCAGCCCTTTGTGAAAACCGGGCGTACCCACCTGATGGATGCCATGCCGGTGCGCATGAGCCAGGTGCTCGACGGTTGGGCGCAGCAAATCCAAAGCGATATTCAGCATCTGCGCCTGCTGCTGCCCAGCCTGCAAGCCTTGGCGCAAGGCGGCACCGCAGTGGGCACTGGCATCAACGCCCATCCACGTTTTGCCGAATCCTTTTGCCTGGAATTGAAAGCGCTTACCGGCCTGCACTTTACGCCGGGGGATAACTTCTTTGCCCTGATCGGCTCGCAAGACACCGCCGTTGCCGTTTCCGGTCAACTGAAAACCACCGCCGTGTCGCTGATGAAAATCGCCAACGACCTGCGCTGGATGAACTCCGGCCCGCTGGCCGGTTTGGCAGAAATCGAGCTGGAAGCGCTGCAACCGGGTTCGTCGATTATGCCGGGCAAGGTCAATCCGGTTATTCCGGAGGCGGTGGCCATGGTTGCCACCCAGGTGATCGGCAACGACGCCGCCATTACCGTCGCTGGCCAATCGGGCAACTTCGAACTCAACGTAATGCTGCCGGTGATTGCGCAAAACCTGCTGTACAGCATCGAGCTCCTGAGCAATGTCAGCCGTCTGCTAGCCGACCGCGCCATCACCACCTTCAAGGTCAACCAACCCAAACTCAATGAAGCCTTGGCGCGTAACCCCATTCTGGTGACCGCGCTCAACCCGATTATTGGTTACTTGAAAGCCGCCGAGATCGCCAAGCTCGCCTACAAGCAAGGCCGCGCGATTATCGATGTGGCGGTGGAACTCACTGACCTTAGCCGCGACCAGCTTGAGGTGTTGCTGAACCCGGAAAAACTCACCGCTGGCGGCTTGTAAAGCTTTCTTCTCTCGTCTTGTGGAGGCATCCATGAAGCATTGGCAAGGCATGATGAAAATCGGCAATCAGCTGTTTGGCGCGGACGATTTCTACTCGGCGCGCGAGCAGTACCTGCAAGCCCTGGCCTTGGCCCAGGTGCTGTTCGACCGCTGGGTGAATGCGGATGAAGCGGTCGCCGCGTTGGTGATTTCCCACCACAATCTGGCCGATTTACACCTGCGGATCGGCCAGCCGGAAGAGGCGGCGGAATACCTCTGTGCGGTGCATGAGTACCTGTTGGAAGCGGCGGAGAGTCCGCGCCTGCCCCAGGTATTGCGCGACACCGCGCTGCGCCATAGCCAGCGTACCTATACCGAGCTGCTGAGTTTTATCGCCGAGCACGGCCAATACCCGAGCACCGAGTATTTGCTGGCCTGCTCGCGCATAACCCATAAGCCGCAGCGGGTGATCAAGTCGGGTCACCGCGTGCTTAGCCACCGCGTCTACGGAGAATCTTGAAATGACCTACAGCTTGCCTGCCCTGCCTTATGCCTATGGCGCGCTTGAGCCGCATATCGATACCCAGACCATGGAGATTCACCACAGCAAGCACCACCAGACCTATATCAACAACCTCAACGCAGCGCTGGAAGGCAGCCCGCTGAGCCAGTTGCCGGTCGAAGAGTTGCTTACCCGTCTGAGCGAAGTGCCGGAAAGCCTCCGTGGTGCGGTGATCAACAACGGCGGCGGCCACGCCAACCACTCGCTGTTCTGGCAGGTAATGGCCGAAAACGCCGGCGGCCTGCCGCGTGAAGAATTGGCCAAGGCCATTGACGAGCAATTGGGCGGTTTCGAGAAATTCAAAGAGGCCTTTACCAAGGCCGCTCTGACGCGCTTCGGCAGCGGCTGGGCTTGGCTGAGCGTGACGGCCGAGAAGAAATTGCTGGTGGAAAGCAGCGGCAACCAGGACAGCCCATTGATGACCGGTAACACGCCGATCCTCGGCCTGGACGTGTGGGAACACGCCTATTACCTGCGCTACCAGAACCGTCGCCCGGAATACATCGGCGCGTTTTTTAACGTGATCAATTGGCCCGAAGTGCTGCGCCGTTATCGCCAGGCGCTGAGTTGAATCGGTCGTTGCGGCTGGTTCGCTAAACAAGGTTTTTACATGCCCGTTTCCTTGCGCTCGTTGTCCACCGTAGGCGGTAAACCGCTGCGTCGTTCCCTAGGTTTTCTGATCGTGCTCGCCGGCAGCGTTTTGCTGTTTCGCCAGGCGGAGGCGCTGCTGTTGGAACATTCGCATCTGTGGCGCGCGTTGCAGGGCGGCATGCTCTGCTCATTGGGTACGGCGTTGGGCGCCCTGCCGGTGTTGCTGCTGCGCCGGGTAGCCGCCTCGGTGTCGGACGGCATTATGGGGGCGGGCGTTGGCGTGATGCTGGCGGCTACTTCGTTTTCGTTGATCGTGCCGGGGCTCGATGCTGCTCGCGCGTTGGGCTACAGCGAAGTGATGGCCACGGTTTTGGTCAGCGTTGCCGTGTTTGTCGGCGCCATTGCCTTGTTTGTAGCCGGCCGCTTACTGCCACAACCCCCCATGGTGCATGAGCTGCCGGTTGATCACGCGTTGCCGGTGATCACCCCGAAGGTGGTGCTGTTTGTGGTGGCGATTGTGCTGCACAACATTCCTGAAGGCATGGCCGTGGGAGTGTCATTTGGCGCTGCAACGCAGGCAGCCGATGCGCTGACCATTGGTATCGCTCTGCAGAATGTGCCCGAGGGTTTGATTATTGCGCTGGTGCTGGTGGCGGCCGGTATGTCGCGGATTAAAGCCGCTGCCATCGGCGTTGCCTCAGGCTTGGTCGAGCCGCTGTTTGCCGTGCTGTGTGCCTGGCTGGTGGGGCTGTCAGAAATCTTGTTGCCGTGGGGGGTTGTCACTGGCAGCGGGGGCGATGCTCTTTGTCATCACCCATGAAATCATTCCGGAACTGCACCGCAAAGGTAACGGCACCTACGCCAGCCTAGGGCTGGCGACGGGGTTCTGCTTGATGATGGTGCTTGGGGCCGTGCTGGCGCGTTAAGCGGGGAGGGCGTTACTCGCCTTCGTCGAAGCGGTTGTTGATCAATTCCACCAGTGCGGCCAGGGCTTCATCGCCTTGCTCGCCTTCGGTGCTCAAATGAATAGCTGTGCCTTTGCCGGCAGCGAGCATCATGACCGCCATAATGCTTTTGCCGTCGACGCTGCTTTCCGGTGTGCGACCAATTCGAATCTGGCAAGGAAAACGGCCGGCCACGCCGACGAATTTGGCAGCGGCGCGGGCGTGCAGGCCGAGTTTGTTGATGATGGTGATTTCACAGGCAGGCATTGCTGCTTAAGTCCTTCTAAAAAGATTCGGCCATTAGAGATCGCGGTGGCGAACCTGAATATTTTTTAGGGTTTTTTTCAGTTCTTTGCCCAGGCGATCCGCCAGGTATACCGAGCGATGATGACCGCCCGTGCAGCCAATGGCGACAGTGACATAAGAACGGTTGCTGGCGGCGATACGCGGCAGCCATTTGTGCAAATAGGCATAAATATCGTCGTACATTTCCTGTACGTCGGGCTGTTCTTGCAAGTATTCGGCGACCACCGCGTCCAATCCCGAATGCTCGCGCAGCTCGGGCTTCCAATACGGGTTGGGCAGGCAGCGCACGTCGAACACCAGGTCGGCATCCACTGGCATGCCGCGCTTGAAACCAAACGACTCGACCAGAAACGCGGTGCCCGGCTCCGGCTTGTTTAGCAGGCGCAGCTTTAAGGTGTCGCGCAACTGGTAGAGATTCAGGTGGGTGGTGTCGATCTTCAGGTCGGCCAGATCGGTGATCGGGCTCAGTAAAACGCTTTCGTCGTGGATGGCTTCGGCCAACGAGCGCTCATCGCTGGTCAGCGGATGGCGGCGACGGGTTTCGGAAAAGCGCTTAAGCAGGGTTTCGTCATCGGCGTCCAGATACAGCACATCGCAATGGATATGCCGGGCCCGCACTTCGGCGAGAATTTCCGGAAAACGCTTGAGTTGGCTGGGCAGGTTACGGGCGTCGATGGACACCGCTACCAAGGGTTGCAGCAGCTCGGTGTGCAGCAGCGAGCGTTCGGCTAACTCGGGCAGCAGGCCCGCGGGCAGGTTATCAATGCAGTAGAAGCCATTGTCTTCTAGCACATCCAGCGCCGTGCTTTTACCTGAACCGGAGCGGCCACTGACGATGATCAAACGCATGCACAGTCACCCGTTCGCTTAGCGGCCGTTTTGTACG
>LNAP01001807.1_pt1 | contig 22232 bp, 24 predicted proteins | sample 602601 | NCBI WGS metagenome assembly LNAP01 (sample SAMN02440304, study PRJNA202911) | soil metagenome | biome: Subtropical and temperate rainforests or woodlands; isolation source: soil samples (1 kg each in a 20% v/v slurry with milli Q water) were... ...
CGACGTATTGCAAAAAGCCGTGCCGTCGCTGAGCGAGCAGCAGGTAGAGGAGATTGGTATCTACATGGCGAAGAATCGCGATGTATTTGCTAAAGCCTTCAAAAATCCAGAGGCGCTCAACGAATTGATCAGTCCTGAAGAAGCCTGATCGACGCGCTCTTGAAAAAGTAGTGGCCCTAATTCGGTCGAGGGTTTTGGGGCGAAGGCCAGGCACGGCGCCCCGGAGCTTTTAAGCGCAGCGTACTCCAGTACGTGAGCATTAAAAGCGAGGACGCAACGCAGCATGGTCGAAGCCCCGGAAGCCGATTAATCCTCCAGATAACGTTCTGCGTCCAACGCCGCCATGCAGCCGGCGCCGGCTGAGGTGATGGCTTGACGGTAGACGTGGTCCGCCACGTCGCCGGCAGCGAATACACCGGGGATACTGGTGGCGGTGGCATTGCCGTCGCGGCCGCCGTTAACCACCAAGTAGCCGTCTTTCAACGTCAACTGCCCCTCGAACAGCGAGGTGTTTGGCGTGTGGCCGATGGCGATAAACACGCCATCCACCTTCAGCTCTGAAGTGCCGCCGTCGTTGTGCTGCAAGCGCACGCCGGTCACGCCTTTGTTGTCACCGAGCACTTCGTTTACCGAGGCATTGAGCTTGAGCTCGATCTTGCCCTCGGCTACTCGCGCATAGAGTTTGTCGATCAGAATTTTTTCGGCGCGGAAGGTTTCCCGGCGGTGTACCAAGGTGACCTTGCTGGCGATATTGGCCAGGTACAACGCCTCTTCCACCGCCGTGTTACCGCCACCGACCACCGCCACATCGCGGTTGCGGTAGAAGAAACCGTCACAAGTGGCGCAAGCAGAAACGCCCTGGCCCATAAAGGCCTCTTCCGATGGCAAGCCCAGATAACGCGCGCTGGCACCGGTGGCGATAATCAAGGCATCGCAGGTGTACGTGGCACTATCGCCGGTCAGCGTGAAGGGCTTGCCGGCCAGGTCGACGGCATTGATATGGTCAAAGACAATTTCGGTCTCAAAGCGCTCCGCGTGTTCCTGCATACGTTGCATCAGCGCTGGGCCGGTAAGGCCGTGCACATCGCCAGGCCAGTTATCCACCTCGGTGGTGGTGGTCAGTTGCCCACCGGCCTGCATACCGGTAATCAACAACGGCTTGAGGTTGGCGCGCGCGGCATACACCGCCGCCGAATAACCGGCAGGGCCGGAGCCAAGAATAATTACCCGAGCGTGACGAACAGTCATAAACCGCCTCCTGCCGGCCGCAGCCGGAATAAAAAGGGACTGCCCGAGCACTTGGGGAAGGCTTAAGAGAGTGGGAGTCCCGCAAACACTGTCCGCCGTGCGGACTTGGTTGGCGGCAAGGTTACTCAGACGGTTCCCACGCAGGAAGTGGCGGATTCTTATGCTGCCCATAGCCAAGTGCTATTCGTCAAAGCCAGATAAATGATTCAGTGCATTAAACGTTTTCTCGTAGGGTGAGCAGCACCACTGCACACCGCCAATGCCTTTGCCTCCCTGCGCACCTGGATCCCCGCCTGCGCGGGAATGACGGGGTTAGGAAGCCGATCTGCGTCGTCCCCGCGCAAGCGGGGACCCAGAGTCTCACCGCGCACGCTACGCAACTCTCATACGTCGATCAGTAGCGTGGATCGAGTATCGCGCCAGCCTCCCGAACGCAACGGTTACAGCACACTACTTTCGATATCAGCATCAGACAGGTAAGGTCGCCCCATCCTCACCAAGGAATGCCCAATGCCCGCCCCAGTCCTCTCCGGCCCACAATACCTGCGTGAAGGCCTCAAACTTGTCCTTAGCCCAGGCCTGCGCCTGTTCGTGCTCTTACCGTTGGCCATCAACCTGATCCTGTTTATTGGCCTGATCACTTTTGCCGTGCAGGAATTCAACGGTTGGCTAAACGCGCTGATGCCCAATCCCGAGGGCTGGCTTAGTTTTCTCAGCTACATTCTTTGGCCGCTGTTTTTCGTGCTGCTAGTGCTGATGGTGTTTTTCACCTTTACCACCTTGGCCAATATCATCGCCGCACCGTTCAACGGCTTTCTTTCCGAGAAAGTTGAGGTGGTAGTACGTGGCGAAGACATCTTTCCGCCTTTTCGCTGGAGCGAACTGATCGCCATGGTGCCGCGCACGCTAGGCCGCGAGATGCGCAAACTGGGCTACTTTCTGCCGCGCGCCATCGGCCTGTTCATCCTGTCGTTTATCCCGGTGCTAAACATCATCGCCGCGCCGCTGTGGGTGCTGTTCGGCATCTGGATGATGTGCGTGCAGTACATCGACTACCCGGCCGACAACAACAAACTCGGCTGGAACGAGATGCTCGCCTGGCTGCGCGAGAAACGCTGGCAGAGCTTGGGCTTTGGCGGCTCGGTGTATCTAGTGCTGCTGATTCCTGGCCTAAACATACTGATGATGCCGGCCGCAGTAGCGGGTGCGACGTTGTTTTGGGTGCGTGAGCGGTCTGTGGTGCAAAAATAGCGGGAATAAAAAAGCCTGCAGGCGGGATTAGCGCCTGCAGGCTTTTTAGCGTTCTGTACGGACGCTCATCCAACTCTTTTAATTGTCGACGGAGTCTTCCTCAGACACACCTCCGATATGTTTGATTTTTGTTTCTTCCACCTTAGCATTTAACCTGATCTTAACTTGCTCCAGCATTTCTCGGATACTAATACGCGCATTTGAGCCATCAGGATTTTGTAATATATAAAACTTTGTAGCTGCTGACGAAGTAAGGGCATGTGTAAATACGCCACCGCCATACTCCAAGCTCCCATCCTGCTGTCGATTAAACACCAACGTATTGGCTGGGTACTTTTCCAAAACTTGAGAAACTTTGTTTTGTGACTCCTTGCTACCGGAACTATTTATCACGATGCGATGCCCATACTTGTCTCGCGCATACAGAGGCTCGCCATTATTACCGGACTGAAGCTTTTTGTATGGAACAGCTCTCGAACCAGCTGCGGGATTCTCACCCTTGGCATCTTTTCCTAGTTCTTCCCACCGAGGGTAGATTTTCCCCGTTTTCATATCCCTGAACACGCCGGACAAATCATAAACCTGCGACTCATCGATGCCGGCCAACTGCTGCAGGCTAGGCAATAAACTTCCTTTTTTCTCTACGAGCCTTAAATGCTCAGAACCTATCGAACCAATGGTTCCAGGCGCATTTAAGCCCGGGGCGTGTTTGATATTCCACGCCATATATCTATTACGAAAATCAACGGAGTCAAGAAAATCCGCCATCTTCGGTCTGGCGTCGATAAAATTCAACTTGACGCCTGCTTTCAACGCATAAACTATCAGTTCATTAGTCGGGTGAATTTTTCCATTCTCTCTTGGAACACTGTACCCATCAATTATACGCTGCATAATTTCTGGATCTTTTACTACACCGTTGACATAGGCTGTATTCACATTGGCGATCAGCAGGTCGGCCTTGTCGCCAAACACCTCCAGCGTGCCGGCCAGCGAGCTGGGCTTGTTGCCGGTCACTTCGGTGAGAATCGCCGTGGCAGTGCGTTGCAGATTGGGGTTAAGCAACACCGCGCCACCAAGCTGGCTCACAGCATTAACGCGGCTGTTGTTAAAAATCACCCCCGGCTGCTGCACATCGAATTCGCTGAAGCGGTTGTGGGACAGGCCTTTGCTATTGGGGTTGGCGATCTCGATAACCGGTACGCCGTTGCCGGCGTTATTGACATGGGTACTGCCGGACGGGGTGCTCGGGTCTACCTGCATGTCCGCCGCCGCCCAGCCCGGCGCACTGGCCAGCAGCAGGGACAACACCAAGCGCTTTAAGGACCAGGAAAACGGTTCGGTAGGAGAAAGAGTGACCGGTGCAGCGGCGGGTTGCTGGCCGGGTTTACGGTGCGCGCGGGTGATTTCGGCGACGGGAATCAGAAAGCCCAGTGGCTTGCTGAACACAAGACGGAAGCAATGCTTATTCATGACCTAGACTTTGAGTGGGTGGAAAGGCGGCAAACTCTAAATACGTCCACCTCTCCACCAAGTAGTCGCGATCCTAGAAAGCCACTGCTGACTTCCTACGAGCGGGATAAAAAGCATTTCATCCCCGGTCAACAAACAGCCACGAAACTGTCATTTGCCTTAAATGACGCCGGCCGACACTGGCGTCATGAGCCAATCTCCCCTGCATATCGCGCTGATCAGCGAAACCTTTCCGCCGGAAATCAATGGCGTGGCCAATACCCTGGGGCGCTTGTGCGCGGGGCTGCGCGAGCGCGGCCATCGTTTGCAGTTGATACGGCCGAGGCAAAACGCTGATGACGGGCAGCGCAGTACTGATGAGTTGCTGCTCACCCGTGGCTGGCCGCTGCCGGGTTATCCCGGTTTGCAGTGGGGGCAGGCTTCCATGCATAAGCTGCTCAGGCGTTGGAAGCGCCAGCGCCCGGATGTGTTGTATATCGCCACCGAGGGGCCGTTGGGGCTCTCGGCATTGCGTGCGGCGCGGCGCTTACACATTCCGGTGATCAGCGGTTTTCACACCAATTTTCAGCAGTACAGCAGCCATTACGGCCTAGGGTTGCTGACCCGTTTTCTGACCAATTACCTGCGCTGGTTTCATAACCGCTCGCAGCTGACCTTGGTGCCCAGCGCCAGCCAAAGCCTGGAGTTGCAGCGCCGCAGTTTTGAGCGCGTGCATCTACTGGCACGCGGTGTCGACAGCCAGTTGTTTCACCCAGCTAAACGCTGCGCTGAACTGCGCAAGCAATGGGGCGTGCAGGACGATGAGTTGGTGGTGGTGCACGTCGGGCGGATTGCGGCGGAGAAAAACCTGGACCTGCTAGTGCGCAGCTTCCGCGCACTGCAAAGCCGTTATCCACAACAGCGGTTAAAGCTGGTGATGGTTGGCGATGGCCCGCAACGGGCGTGCTTGCAGAAGGAATTGCCTGAGGCGGTGTTCTGCGGCGTGCAGCGCGATCAGGCGTTGGCCGCGCACTACGCCAGTGCCGATTTGTTTCTCTTCCCCAGCTTGTCGGAAACCTTCGGCAATGTGCTGCTGGAGGCCTTGGCTTCCGGGCTGGCGGTGGTGGCGTATGACCAGGCGGCAGCGGCCCAGCACATCCGTCACGGTCACAATGGCGCGCTGGCGATGCCGGGCGACGAAGCCGCGTTTATCGACAGTGCCTGCTGGTTGCTGGAAGACCGTGAAACCTTGCGCCGCGTGCGCCTGAATGCGCGGCAACATGCCAGTCGTCAGGGTTGGCCGGCGATAGTGCAGCAGTTTGAAAGTTACCTGCGCAGTGCCGGTAGCGTGGTGTAAACGCACAAAATGCGTGGCGCGCCGCCAACAAAAAGCCCGCTGAATAAGCGGGCTTTTTGTTGGCGATTCGTGGTTTAGCCACGGGCCGCTTTAATGGCGTCGATATAGGGCTCGGCTAGACGCTGGTCCTCAATCAGGGCAACAAAGTCGTGGCCCTTGGCGTCGGTGGCATTGAGGTCGAAACCTGCCTCAACAAAGAAACCGAGAAAGCGTTCGAAGTCGTCGATGCGCAAACCACGGTAAGCCTTGACCAGCTTATGCAGCGACGGCGGAGTGTCGTCGGCCGGTTCCACGGCGAGGAACAGTTTGATCGGCTCGTCACCAATCTCTTCGCCAATCACCTGTTTCTTATCTTTACGCATGATCTAGTTCTCTTAACGGGAAAGCGCCGGGCCGGCAGTTTACTCCGCCCCGGGGCGCTGGCTCAACGCGCGCGCTGCGCGCCGGTATGCAGGTCGGCCCAGACGTGGCCATTGGGATAACTCAAGAACTGCACATAGAGCGTGCCGTTGCGCAGCAAATCGAGCAGCACACGGTACTGCGCCTGAGGGTAATAGAGGGTGAGGGTTTGTTTGGCTTCGTCCAGGCTTGGGCGTTTCAGGCTTTTACCTTCGCTGTCGAAACGGATCAACACCTGGGTCACCGTTGCGCCCTTGGAGACGGCTTTGGTTTTCAGCTTTAGCCAAGTGGGCGAGGTGATAGGAATCGGTTGCTGATTGGACTCGCGCTGACTGCCGACCACCACGGCGTACTCGGTAACCTGCAGCACTTGCTGTTGCTCGGGCGCCTCGGCGCGCAAGTTTTGCTCGTCGGGCGGCAGGTATTGTTCATGGACCAACGCGGCGGATGCCAAGGGCGAAGCGGCCAGCAACAGGGCCAGAACAGAAACACGCAGCAGCATCACAACCTCCGGTAAAAATCAGCGCGTCACCTTAGCACGCGCGATTCTCCGTCGGGTGTGCTGTGCTGATATCGTCGCCTCACGTGCCCAAAACCCTCAAGCCATACCGCCGCCGGAAGCCCAACCTAAAAGCCACTTCCCTTGGCTACGAGGCTTGCCCATGCGCCGCATCCAGATTATCGACAGCCACACCGGCGGCGAGCCGACCCGGCTGGTAATCGACGGTTTTCCCGATCTGGGCAACGGCAGCATGGCCGAGCGCCGTGCGCTGCTGGCGGAACGTTTCGATGCTTACCGCGCCGCCACTGTGCTGGAACCGCGCGGCAGCGATGTGTTGGTCGGCGCCCTGCTCTGCGCTGCGGTAGACCCAACGGCCTGTGCCGGGGTGATCTTTTTCAATAACAGCGGCTACCTGGGCATGTGCGGCCACGGCACCATCGGCCTGGTGATTTCCCTGGCGCATATGGGCCGTATCGGGTCGGGCACGCACCGCATTGAAACCCCGGTGGGCACGGTGGAGGCGACGTTGCATGAGGACCACTCAGTCAGTGTGCGCAATGTGCCGGCGTATCGTTATCGCGCCGCCGTTAGCGTCGAGGTGCCGGGCTACGGCGTGGTCATCGGCGATATCGCCTGGGGCGGCAATTGGTTTTTCCTGATCAGCCAGCATGGCCAACGCATTGATGGCAGCAACCTCGATGCCCTGACCGCCTACACCGTGGCCGTCAGCGCGGCGCTGCAAGCTCAGGGTATTTACGGCGAAGACGGCGGCGTGATCGACCATATCGAACTGTTCGCCGATGACCACCAAGCCGACAGCCGCAACTTTGTGCTCTGCCCGGGCAAGGCCTACGACCGCTCGCCCTGTGGCACCGGCACCAGCGCCAAACTGGCGTGCCTGGCGGCCGACGGCAAACTCAAGCCCGGCGAAATCTGGCGCCAGGCCAGTGTGATCGGCAGCCAATTCGAAGGCAGTTATGAGTGGCTCAATGACGGCGAACCGGGCCGGGTGATTCCCACCATTCGCGGCCGCGCGCACCTGAGCGCCGAGGCCACTTTATTGCTGGAAGAAGACGACCCGTTCGCCTGGGGCATTGTGCTGTGAATGCCGACGTCATCATCGTTGGCGCCGGCATTATCGGCGCGGCCTGCGCCTATGAATTCGCCGCGCGCGGCCTTGATGTACTGCTGCTGGATGACGGCCGCGGCGGCGCTACGGCAGCCGGCATGGGCCATTTGGTGGTGATGGATGACAACCCGGCGGAGTTGGCCTTGAGTCGCTATTCGCTGAACCTGTGGCGCGAGTTGGCGCCGCAACTCAGTGACGATTGCGCGTACCGTAACTGCGGCACCTTGTGGCTGGCCGCCAACGATGAAGAGCTGGCAGTCGCCGAGCAAAAACGTGCGCTGCTGGATGCCGAAGGGTTGGGCTGTCGCATGCTCACCGCTAGCGCCGTACACCAAGCCGAACCGATGCTGCGAGCGGGCCTGGTCGGTGGCCTGCATGTGAGCGGCGATGGCATCGTTTACGCCCCTAATGTCGCGCGCTGGTTAGTGGCTCAGCAGCCGTCGCGTATCCGCCAACAGCAGGCGCAAGTGGTGGAAGTCAGCGGCAATCGCCTGCGCCTGAGTAGCGGCGAATGGCTAAGCGCCGAAGTGGTGGTGCTGGCCACCGGCAGCGCCCGTGAGCTGTGCCCAGACTTGCCGATTCGGCCGAAGAAGGGCCACCTGTTGATCACTGACCGCTACCCCGCGCGTATTCGCCATCAGTTGGTGGAGCTGGGCTATGTCAGCAGCGCCCACAGCAGTTCCGGCACCTCGGTGGCCTTTAATGCGCAGCCAAGGCCGACCGGGCAAATACTCATTGGCTCATCGCGGCAGTTCGACAGCCTGGACTCAGCGGTCGAGCACGACGTACTCGGGCGCATGCTGCAACGGGCCATCGACTACCTGCCAACCCTGGCGCAGAGCAACGCCATTCGCAGCTGGACCGGCTTTCGCGCCGCTACGCCAGACAGTTTGCCGCTGCTAGGCCCGCATCCGCAGCAGGCGGGTTTGTGGTTAGCACTAGGCCATGAGGGCTTGGGCGTTACCACCGCGCCAGCCACTGCCCAACTACTGGTGGCGCAGGTATTTAACCACCCCTGCGCGATAGCCGTTGAACCCTACTTGCCGCAGCGCTTTGCCACTGTGGAGCAGCCGGCATGATCGAACTCAACGTGAATGGCCAAACGTTGCACGTCGCGCCCGGCACCAGCGTTGCCGCCGCTTTGTATTTGGCCGGCGATGGCAGCAGCCGTACCGCAGTGAGCGGCCAGCGTCGCGCACCGCTGTGCGGGATGGGAATTTGCCAGGAATGCCGGGTGACCATCGACGGCCAGCGCCAATTGGCCTGCCAGACCACCTGCAGCAACGGCATGCACGTGGAGACTCAGCCATGAAGCGTGAATTTGATCTGCTGATTATTGGCGCCGGCCCAGCCGGCATGGCCGCAGCAATTGCGGCCAGCAGCAGCGGCAAACGCATCGCCTTGCTCGACGATAACCCCGCCATGGGCGGGCAAATCTGGCGCGCGGGAACCAAGGCGCCGGTGTACCCAGCCGCTGAAAAACTGCGCGCAGAATTGGCCGCGGCGAAGAACGTCGAGCTGTTTACCGGCACCCGCGTTATCGCGCAAACGGCCGCTAATGAACTGCTGCTGGAGAATGCACTGCACAGCTGGCGTATTGGCTACCGCCAACTGATCTTCTGCACCGGAGCCCGCGAAATACTCTTGCCTTTCCCCGGCTGGACGCTGCCCGGCGTTACCGGTGCGGGCGGCCTGCAAGCGTTGCTCAAAGGCGGCATGCCGCTGCGGCACCAGCGCGTAGTCATCGCCGGTAGCGGGCCGTTATTATTGGCCAGCGCCGCCAGTGCAAAAGGTGCTGGGGCGCAGTTAGTGCATATCGCTGAGCAGGCTCCCTTCAGTGCCCTCGCCGCCTTCGCAATTAACCTGCCGCGCTGGCCGAGCAAGTTGCGCCAGGCCGTGCAGCTGTTTGATCGGCACTACCACAGCAACAGCCACGTAGTTGAAGCCCTGGGCGATCGCCACCTTGAAGCGGTGCGTATCCGCCATGGCAATCGCCTGCTGGAAATTCCCTGTGAGCGCCTGGCTTGTGGCTTTGGTTTACGCGCCAACACCGAGCTGGCGCAGACCTTGGGCTGCACGGTTCACGAGCAAGCCATTCAGGTGGACGACCTGCAACGCACCACCCTCCCCGGTCACTTCGCGGCGGGCGAATGCACCGGCATTGGCGGCAATGAATTGGCCCAGGTGGAAGGCGCTATCGCCGGCTTCGCCGCCATCGGCGAGTTGAGCAAAGCCCAGGCTCTTTTTAGCCAGCGCCAGCACTGGCAAGCCTTCGCCGACTTGCTGAAAAAACACTTCAGCCTTAACCCCACGCTCAAACAACTGCCGAGCGCCGACACCCTGTTGTGCCGCTGTGAAGACGTCCCCTATGGCGCCGTCGTCGGGCACGCCGATTGGCGTCAGGCCAAGCTCACCAGCCGCTGCGGCATGGGCGCCTGCCAGGGGCGCGTGTGTGGCACGGCGGCAGAATTCCTCCTCGGCTGGCCGACGCCAAGCCTGCGCACGCCGTTTGTGCCAGCGCGGGTGGCCAGCCTGTTACCGGCCGCCGCGCTTCCCAGCGCCGCGCAGCCGGCCGTAGAGTAGGACCGCCATCATGTTTGGAGTTGCCCAGCGCCATGTTGTCATCCTTGCCCGCCACACCTCGGGACTTGCCCGACCTGCTCGGCAGCCTGATGCAGATCGCGCCGCTGCTGGATGCTATGCCCGGCGTGGTGTTTTTTATCAAGGATATGCAAGCGCGCTACGTGCTCGCCAACCAAACCCTGGCCCAACGCTGCGGCCTGCGCGACAAAGATGCGCTGCTGGGCAAGACAGCTGCCGAGGTGTTTCCGGCGCGCTTTGGCTCGCTGTATACCGAGCAGGATTTACAGGTAATGAGTGGCGGCAATCCGCTCAGCGATCAACTGGAACTGCACCTTTACCCCGGCCGCGAACCGGGTTGGTGTTTGACCCACAAATTGGCGCTGCGCGATCTGCACGGGGCGATAATCGGCATGGCCGGCATTTCCTACGATTTGCTCGCGCCGCAGTCCAGTCACCCTGCGTACCAGAAGCTGGCCAGCGTCGATGCGCATATTCGTCAGTACTATGCGCAGCCCATCAGCCTCGGCGACCTGACGCAAATTGCCGGCCTGTCAGTGGCGCAATTGGAGCGGCACTGCAAGCGCATCTTCCAGCTCACCCCGCGGCAGATGATTCACAAAGCGCGCCTGGGCGCTGCCTCGCAATTGCTCGCCGGCGAGTTGCCGATTACCGAAATCGCCCTGCTCTGCGGCTACACCGACCACAGCGCCTTCAGTCGCCAGTTCAAAGCCCTGACCGGGCTATCGCCAACACGCTACCGCGAAAGCCTGGCCGCCCACTAACACGCCTTATCCACAACCTGCACGGGGCCTGCTCCCGCGCGGGCGCCTGCGCGTCACTTTTGTTTATCCACAGCACAACGTTTATCCACAACCTTATCTGGAGTCGAGCATGAGCAATAACCCAAGCTGGAGCGGGGTGTTCCCCGCCGTTACCACGCAGTTCCGTTCCGACTTCTCGGTAGACCTGGACGCCACCCACGCGGTGATCAGCGGCCTGGTGCGCGATGGCGTGTCGGGTTTGGTGATCTGCGGCACGGTGGGGGAAAACACCTCGCTAAGCGTCGAAGAAAAAATCAGCCTGGTGGAAGTGGCCAAAGACGCCTCGGCCGGGCGTGTGCCGGTGATCTCCGGGGTTGCCGAATTCACCAGCCTGAATGCCAGCAAGGTGGCCAAGGAAGTTCAGCGCGTGGGTGCCGACGGCATCATGCTGATGCCTGCACTGGTGTACTCCTCGAAACCCTTCGAAACCGCTGCGCATTTCCGCAGCGTAGCCAGCAGCATCGACCTGCCGGTGATGGTCTACAACAACCCGCCGATCTATAAAAACGATGTCACGCCGGACATCCTGATTTCCCTGGCCGACTGCGACAACATCGTCTGCTTTAAGGACTCCTCCGGCGATACCCGGCGCTTTATCGACGTGCGCAACGAAGTGGGCGACCGCTTTGTGCTGTTCGCAGGTTTAGATGATGTGGTGCTGGAAAGCATTGCTGTGGGCGCAGTGGGCTGGGTGTCGGGCATGTCCAACGCCTTCCCCAAAGAAGGTGAAACCTTGTTCCGTTTGGCCAAGGCCGGGCGCTTTGCCGACGCCATGCCGCTGTACGAATGGTTTATGCCGCTGCTGCACCTGGATGCCCGTCCGGACCTGGTGCAATGCATCAAGCTGTGCGAGCAGATCATGCAACGTGGCAGCGCCTTGACCCGTCCACCGCGTTTGGCCTTGCCAGATAGTGATCGACAGTTTGTCGAAAGCGTCATGCAAAAGGCCCTGAGCAAACGCCCGGTGTTGTTGGATGTAGGGCTTTAACAAGCGCTCCGGGCAGCGCCTCCGACGGCTGACAGACTCGCGCCTTGTCGCGCTGCCCCTTCAGCCGTCTGATGCCTTGTCGGCTTTTTCCCTGCCTAACCCTCGCTGTTCGCCTCTGGACGAGGCGATAGATCCGCTCGCGCCGCAAATACTTGTACAAAGCCCTTGACCTGTACAACCACTTCTCTATGCTCAGCCTCTAAAGCTGTACAAGCTTTCAACCTTGTACAACTCCACCACAGAGGCAGCCATGGGTCAGACGAAGCCAAAAATAGCCATCAGCGCCTGTTTGCTAGGTGATGAAGTGCGCTTTAACGGCGGGCACAAGCGCTCAGAGCTGTGCACCGAGCGCTTGGCCGAGCATGTCGAGCTGGTAGGCGTGTGCCCTGAAGTGGCCATCGGCATGGGCACGCCCCGCGAGCCGATCCGCCTGGTGGGTGATATTGCCGCGCCAAGTGCCGTCGGCACGGTGCATCGCGATCTTGATGTCAGCACCCCGCTGCGCGATTACGGCAAGCACATGGCCGTGCAACTGCGCGGTATCAGCGGTTACATCTTTATGCAGAAGTCGCCCTCATGCGGGCTGTACCGGGTCAAGGTGTATCAGGCTAATGGCTTGCCCGCGCCCGGCGGTGGCCGTGGTCTGTATGCAGAAGCGTTTTGCGCTGAGCACCCAGACTTGCCAGTGGAAGAAGAAGGTCGCCTGAACGATCCGGTGCTGCGGGAGAACTTTCTCAGCCGGGTCTACGCCTATGCCGATTGGCAGGAGCTGATGCAACGCGGCCTCAGCTTGCATCGCTTGACCAGCTTTCACGCCCGTTACAAGTACCTGCTACTTGCCACCAACCCTGACCAATACCGCGCCCTCGGCAAGCTCCTGGGAAGCCTGAACAAACACGACCTGGCCGAGACCGCGCCGCGCTACTTCAGCGCGCTTATGGTTGCTCTGCAGCGCTGTGCCACCCGTGGTACCCATAGCAATGTGTTGCAGCACATCAGTGGCCACCTCAAACAAACCCTGAGCGCAGACGAAAAAACCGAGATGCAGCAGTTGATCGAGCAGTATCGTCGTGGCTATGTGCCGCTGGTGGTGCCGCTGACCCTGCTCAAGCACCACTTTCTTCTCCACCCCGATCGCTACATTGCGCAGCAGGTGTATCTGCAACCGCACCCGGCCAACCTCAGCCTGCGTAATGCGCTCTGAACTGGAATCTAACTACACGCTATGAGCAAAAACGCCCCGCAAATTGACGAAGTTGAAGACAGCACCGATGCCGAGCTGCAAGCAGCGCTGGCCAATAACCTGCTGCCGATCCGCGAAGTATCGCGTATCACCGGGGTTAATCCGGTCACGTTGCGTGCCTGGGAGCGGCGCTATGGCCTGATCGTGCCGCAGCGCACGGCCAAAGGGCATCGCCTGTACACCGAGGCGCACATTGAGCGTATTCAGGCGATTCTCACCTGGCTCAACCGCGGTGTGGCGGTCGGCCAGGTGAAAGCACTGCTGAAAACCGCCGCCCTGCCCAATGCTCATGTCGACAGCAATGGCTGGCAGGAGGCCCGCGTGGCGCTGCTCAATGCCATCAGCGAACAGGCTGAGCGGCGCCTGGATGACGCGTTCAAGCGTGTGGAGCAGCTGTATCCGCCCAAACTGCTCTGCGAGCAATTGCTCTTGCCACTGCTGGCTGAGCTTGAGCAGCGCTGGCAGGGCCAGTTCGGCGCCACCCTGGAGAAGGTTTTTTTCTACTCCTGGCTGCGCAGCAAACTCGGCGCACGCATTTACCACAACAACCGTCAGCTCGGCGGCGCACCGCTGTTGCTGGTGAACCTCTCCGACCTGCCGATGGAGCCGGCACTATGGCTGTCGGCGTGGCTGCTCAGCAGTGCCGATTGCGCTGTAGAGGTGTTCGATTGGCCGCTGCCGCCGCTGGAGTTGGCCCTGGCTATCGAGCACATCAAACCGCGCGCCACCCTGCTGTATTCCGGTCAGGCCTTAGCCGGCGCGCAACTGCCCAAGCTACTCGCCGACAGCAGTTGCCCGCGCCTGTTGGTGGGGCCGACGGTGCGTATCCACCGGGCCGACCTACTCGCCTTGCAAGCCCAGCTGAATGGGCTGCACCTGGCCGATGATCCACTGCTGGCCCTGGAAACCTTGCAACGCCTAGACCTGCTCGGCGCGCAGAAGGCGAAAAGCTAATGCGCCAGCTGATGTGGTTTCGCACCGATCTGCGGGTGCAGGACAACAGCGCCCTGGCCGCCGCCATGCAGGCTGGGCCGACCATCGCGGTGTTTTTGCTTAGCCCTGGGCAATGGCAGCAACACGACGACGCTCCCAGCAAAGTCGACTTCTGGCTGCGCAACTTGCAGCACCTGAGTGAGGCCCTGGCGCAACTCGGTGTACCCCTGTTGATTCGCAGCGCCGACACCTGGGAGCAAGCGCCGCAGGTGATCGCCGAGCTGTGCAATGAGCATGAAATCACCTGCGTACAGGTCAACGAGGAATACGGCCTTAATGAGAGCCGCCGCGACCACGCCGTGGCCGATCGCCTAGGCGAACAAGGCATCGGTTGGCGCAGCCATCTCGACCAATTGCTGTTCCAGCCTGGCAGCATTTTGACCAAGGCCGGTAACTACTTTCAGGTGTTCAGCCAATTCCGCAAGGTCTGCTACAGCCGCCTGCACACGGCGCTGCCGCAGCTAGTGCTGCTGCCGAAAAAGCAGCAGCCAGTGGCCGTCAGCAGTGACGCTGTGCCCACTGCGGTGGCCGGTTTCACCACCCCAGACGAAAGCCTGCGCCATCTGTGGCCCGCTGGTGAGGCCGAAGCCCATGAGCGCCTGGAAACCTTTGCCGACGAGCAAATCGGTTACTACCACGAACAGCGCGACCTGCCGGCCAAACCCGGCACTAGTCAGCTCTCCACGTACCTCGCCGCCGGGGTGATATCGCCGCGCCAATGCTTGCACCGCGCGCTGATGAGCAATCAGGGCGAATTCGAAAGTGGCAACACCGGGGTGATCACCTGGATCAATGAATTGCTCTGGCGCGAGTTCTACAAACACATCTTGGCCGGCTACCCGAGAGTCTCTCGCCACCGTGCCTTTCGCCAGGAAACCGAAGCGCTGCCCTGGCGCGATGCGCCTAAAGAGCTGGCCGCCTGGCAACAAGGACGCACCGGCATTCCGCTGATCGACGCAGCGATTCTGCAACTGCTGGCCACCGGCTGGATGCACAACAGGCTGCGCATGGTGGTGGCGATGTTTTTGACCAAAAACCTGTTGATCGACTGGCGCGAAGGCGAACGCTTTTTTATGCGCCACCTGATCGACGGCGATCTGGCCGCCAACAATGGCGGCTGGCAGTGGAGCGCCTCCACCGGCACCGACTCGGTGCCGTACTTCCGCATTTTCAATCCGGTCAGCCAGTCGCAGCGCTTCGACCCGCAGGGCCGCTTTATTCGTCACTGGCTGCCGCAGTTGAGCGGCCTTAGCGACAAAGACGTGCACCAACCGGCTGCCGGCAAAGACCTGTTTAACCGCGTTGATTACCCGGCACCGATTGTCGACCTGAGCAGCAGCCGCGCGCGCGCCCTCGCCGCGTTTAAAAAACTGGGCGAAACGCAACACCCGCCGCTGTTTCCTGATGACGGCGTGGCTCCCTGGAGGGACTGAAAATGAAGTTCGAGCGACCTGAACAGCCACACGGCGAGCACCTGCAACGGGAGTTTTTACAGCGCTTTGCCACGGCGTTTGCCAGCCTCAACGCCGACAACCTCGAGCGCCTGGGCCAGTTGTATAGCGACGACGTGCATTTCCAGGATCCGCTGCATGAAATCAACGGTCTGGCGGCCATGCACGCCTATTTCAAAGAGCTGTACGCCAACGTTCAGGAACTGCATTTTCAGTTTTACGGCTTTGATCAGCTGTACCCCGGTGCGGGTTATCTGCGCTGGAAAATGACCTACCGCCACCCCCGCCTGAAGGGTGGGCAAACCATTGAAGTGGACGGTTGCTCGCACTTGCTATGGCGCGACAAGGTTTACGCCCACCGCGACTACTTCGATGCCGGCGCGTTGCTCTACGAACACCTGCCCCTGATGGGCCGGGTTATTCACTGGCTTAAGGGGCGCTTGGCATGAGCGGCGCAAGACGTATCTGGCTCACGGGCGCCAGCAGCGGCATTGGCGCTGCCCTGGCTGAACAGTTGCTGGCCGACGGCATGCGCCTGGTGCTTAGCGCACGGCGTGTCGAGCCGTTGCAGGCGCTGGCCGCGCGTTATCCCGAGCAGGTGTTGGTACTGGCCGGTGACCTTAGCGACCCGGGGCAAGTGAAGAAAATCGGCGAACAAATTGGTGAGCAATGGGGCGCGCTGGATGGCGCCATTCTGAATGCCGGCACCTGTGAATATATCGACGCTCAGCACTTTGAAGCGGCCATGGTTGAGCGCGTGCTGCGCGCCAATCTGCTGTCGGCGGCCTACTGCATTGAGGCCGCGCTGCCGCTGCTGCGTACCGGCGATAAACCGCACTTGGTGGGCGTGGCCAGCTCGGTAACGTTTTTGCCGCTGCCGCGCGCCGAAGCCTATGGCGCTTCGAAAGCCGGCCTGCGCTATCTGTTGCAAGCGTTGCGCATCGACCTGGCGGCCGAAGGCATTGATGTCACCGTGGTCAGCCCTGGCTTTGTCGACACCCCGCTGACCCAACAAAACGACTTCGCCATGCCGATGAGCTGGTCGGCGGAAAAAGCCGCCCGCCATATTGCCAAACGCTTGGAAAAACGCCCTTTTGAAATCGCCTTTCCGGGGCCCTTTATCAGCATTCTAAAACTGCTCGCCAGCCTACCTATGCGCCTGCAATTGGCGTTGGGCAAACGCATCGCGCGCAGCGAAAACAACACCACCGACAGCAAGGACGCGAGATGAAAATTGCCATTATCGGCAGCGGTATTTCCGGGCTCACCAGCGCCTACTTGCTTAACCGCCAGCACGATATTCAGGTGTTTGAAGCCAGTGACTGGATCGGCGGCCACACCCATACCGTGGACGTTCAGGTTGCCGGCCGCAGCTACGCGGTAGACACCGGTTTTATCGTATTCAACGACTGGACCTACCCCAACTTTATGCGCCTGTTAGCGCAGCTAAAGGTTGGTTATCAACCCACCGAAATGAGCTTTTCGGTGCGCGACCCGCAGAGCAACGTCGAGTACAACGGCAATACCCTCAACAGCCTGTTTGCCCAGCGCAGCAACCTGTTATCGCCGACCTTCTGGGGCATGCTGCGCGATATCTTGCGCTTTAACCGCGAAGCCATCGCCGACCTGGAAAACCAGCGTATCGACGCCCATACCACGCTGGGCACCTACCTGCAGAGCCGCGGCTACCGCCAGCGCTTTATCGACCACTACATCGTGCCCATGGGCGCGGCGATCTGGTCGATGTCGCTCGGGGAAATGCTGAATTTCCCGCTGCAGTTCTTTGTGCAGTTCTTTAAAAACCATGGCCTGCTGTCGGTGACCAATCGTCCGCAGTGGCATGTGGTCAGCGGTGGCTCGCGCAGCTACGTCGAGCCGCTATGTGCTTCGTTTCGCCAGCACATCCGCCTTAATTGCCCGGTGTTCAAGGTTGAACGCGACGACTTGGGCGTGACCCTGCACAGCGCAAATGGTGTGGAGCGCTTCGATAAAGTGATCTTCGCCTGCCATAGCGACCAGGCGCTAAAGCTGCTGGACCAGCCGACAGAAGCTGAGCAAAGCATTCTGGGTGCCCTGCCCTACGCCGATAACGAAGTGGTGTTGCATACGGACATCCGCCTGCTGCCCAAACGCCGCTTGGCCTGGGCCAGCTGGAACTACCGGCTCGACGGCGATCGCCAGCGCTCGGCGGCGGTTACCTACAACATGAACATTCTGCAGGGCATTGAAAGCGACACCACCTTCTGCGTCAGCCTTAACCAGAGCGAAGCCATTGACCCGGCTAAGGTGCTTTCACGCCACACCTATGCCCACCCGCAATACAGCCTGGCGGGCATGGCGGCCCAGGCTCGCTGGCATGAACTGCTCGGCCCCCGGCATACCTATTACTGTGGCGCGTACTGGGCCAACGGCTTCCATGAGGACGGCGTTGTCAGCGCCTTGTGTGTAGCTCGTGCATTTGGCGAGGCGCTGGAATGAACAGCGCCCTCTACAGTGGCTGGGTGCAGCACCGGCGCTTTAGCCCCCGCGCCCACAGCTTTCGCTACCGCATGGGCTTGCTGTTTCTCGACCTGGCAGAACAGGAACAAGTGCTGGCCTTGTCGCCGCTAGCGGGGCGCGGGCGCCTGGCACCGTTTGCCTTTCGCGAAGGTGATTTTCTGCCGGCCTTCACCAGCACCGGTATGCGTTTGAGCGACGCGGTACGGCAGATCGTCAGTGAGGCGCTCGGCCAGCCGCTGCTGGGCAAAATCTGCCTGTTGGCGCAACCGCGCAGTTGGGGTTTGGCGTTTAACCCAGCGAGTTTTTTTTACTGCTACGACAGCGTCGGCCAACTGCAGGCGGTGCTCTGCGAAGTGAGCAATACACCGTGGAAAGAGCGCTATCACTACGTGTTGCCCTGCGAAGACGGTATTCCCGGCCCGCATCAGGTGCGGGTGCATAAGGCCTTTCACGTATCGCCGTTTCTACCGCGCGATTTGGAATACCGCATGAGCTTTAACCAGCCCACAGACCGCATCGGCGTGCATATGGCTGACTGGCAAGGCGAGCACAAGATGTTCGACGCCAGCCTGAGCCTGGAGCGCCACGAGCTGACGCGCGCGAGCCTGCACCGCTACCTGCTGAGTTTCCCCTGGATGACCGGTAAAACCTTGCTGGCCATTTATTGGCAGGCCCTGCGCTTGCTGCTTAAACGCACACCTCTGTTTCCCCACCAGCCAGCGCAGGGTTCCGTGCGCGTGGCCTCGCCGGACCGCACCAATGAAAAACTCTAGCCTTAGCAGTAAAACCTTTACCCGTCGGGGCAGCGGCATTGGTGCCGGCTTACTGCGCCGTGGCGTGTTGCGCCTGCTTGGGCAATTGCGCCATGGCCAGTTGAGCATTGTTGAAAACGGCGAGCGCATGGTGTTCGGCCAGCCAGGCGCCGAGCTACAAGCCGAAATTCAGGTGCTTGATCCGGCGGTGTGGGCATTGGTTGCCAGCAACGGGTCCATCGGTTCAGGCGAGGCCTATATCCATGGCTACTGGAGTTCACCGGACCTGACGGCGGTCATTCGCGTATTTGTCTGCAACCTCGACCTGCTCGATGCCATGGAAGGCGGCCTGGCCAAACTCGGCCGTCCGCTGCTGGCCGGCCTGCACTGGCTGAACCGCAACACCCGTGCCGGTTCGCAGAAAAATATCGCGGCCCATTACGACCTCGGTAATGAGCTGTTTGAACAGTTTCTCGACCCCACCATGATGTATTCGGCCGCCATGTTCCGCAGCGATGAAGACAGCCTGGAACAGGCGCAGCTAAACAAGCTCGAACGTATCTGCCAGAAGCTCGCGCTGAAACCTAGCGACCATCTGCTGGAAATTGGTACCGGCTGGGGCAGCATGGCCATCTATGCCGCGACCAATTATGGCTGCCGGGTGACGACCACGACCTTGTCCAAGGAACAGTACGCCTACACCAAGCGCCGCTTGGAAGCACAAGGCCTGCAAGACCGCGTGACCCTGCTGCTGCAGGACTACCGCGACCTCGATGGCGAGTACGACAAGCTGGTGTCCATTGAAATGATCGAAGCGGTTGGCCATCGTTTTCTGCCAGCCTATTTCGAGCAATGCGCCAACCTGCTGAAAGACGACGGCCTGATGCTGCTGCAAGCCATCACCATCCGCGACCAGCGCTACGAACAGGCGAAAAGCAGTGTCGACTTTATCCAGCGCTATATCTTCCCCGGCGGCGCCCTGCCCTCGGTGAGCAAGATGCTCGAGATCGTCACCCGCGACACCGATATGAACCTGCTGCATATGGAAGACTTCGGCCTGCACTACGCGCGCACCTTGCGGCTGTGGCACGACAACCTGCGCAGTGCCCGCCATACCCTGGTTGAGCACGGCTACGACGATTACTTCTTCCGTTTGTGGGAGTTTTATCTGTGCTACTGCGAGGGCGGCTTTATCGAACGCACCATTGGCACAGCGCAATTGCTGTTGGCCAAACCGGCTGCGCAAACCGCGCCACTGTTGGGCCGCTTTGACGCTTAAGCCGCTACTCAATGCCGGGCTGTTTCAGCTCGGTTGGTTCGCCTGCGCGTTTAGCCCGCAATACCTGGCCCTGTTGGCGGTGCCGCTGTTGGTCGCGGTGATACACGTGTTATGGCTGGGGCGTGGAGAGCTGAAAGTGCTGGTCGTGGTTACCCTGCTAGGCACGCTGATCGACAGCGCGTTGATGCATGCAGGCCTGTTTCAATTTACCGAGCCGCGTCTATTGATTCCGCTATGGCTTGTGCTGATGTGGACGCTGTTGGCGACTACCTTGCGCCATTGCTTGGCATGGACCGCGAGGCCTTGGTGGCTGGCCAGTTTGCTAGGCGCGGTGGCGGCACCGCTGTCGTACTACGCCGGGGCGCGGTTGGCCGGCGTCGGCTTGCCCTATGGCCTATGGCCGAGTCTATTAGTGCTGGCGGCGATCTGGGCGCTGGTCTTTCCTCTTCTGCATTACTTGGCGCAACGCCTGCAACCGGTCGAATTACAGCCAAGCGGCGGGCGCAGTCTGTAAACTGTCGCCCCATGAGCACCCTGCCCCCCATTCCCGTTGTCACCCTGGAGCCAACCCCGGTGGTTGCTTGCTCCAACTGCGCGGCCTGCTGCTGCCAACTGGAAGTGATGCTGCTCACCGATACCGGCGTGCCCGAGCGCTATATCGATACCGATGAATGGGGCGGCGAGGTGATGGCGCGCCTGGACGATGGCTGGTGCATCGCCCTGGACCGCGACACCATGAGGTGCACCATCTACGAAAATCGGCCGTGGGTGTGCCGGATCTTCGAAGAAGGCTCGCCGGAATGTTTGGAAGAGCGCGAGCAGCTGACCACCATCTACCGCTAAGGGACAGGGATGACCACGCACAGCATCGAACGTATCTACCCCAAAGATTTGAATCCGCAGAACCCCGACGATCAAGCCACCCTGGCCATTCATATGCAGCGTTATGAATTCGCCTCGGGCCTGCTGAGCGGCTCTCGCGTATTAGATATGGCCTGCGGCTGCGGCTATGGCACAGCGTTATTGGCTGAACAGAACCCGGACAAAAGCGTTGTCGGCGTCGATATCGACCCCGACGCCATTGCTTACGCCCAAGCCCATTATCAGCTGCCCAATCTCAGCTACGTCTGCGCCAACGCCGAAACCTTCGCCAGCGAGCAAGGCTTCGACACCATCGTCAGCCTGGAAACCATTGAGCACCTGCCCAGCCCAGCGCGGCTGGTCGCCAACTACAGCCGGCTACTGGCCAGTGGCGGCCAAGTGATTGCCTCGGTGCCAATCACTCCTACCTTAGACGGCAACCCGCACCACCTGCACGACTTCAGCAAAGGCTCGTTTGCGCGGCTGTTTAAAGGCCATGGCCTGCGTTCGGTAAAGCAGTTTGAGCAAATTCAATGGTGGCAATTTAAGGGGCTGTTCAGCAAAAAGCCCGATCACCAGAAACAACATCGTTCCGAAGGGGTGGGCAATGCAGTGGTGCAGTACTACCGCAAGCACCCGTTCTATTTGCTAGCGCGGGTGGGCTCGATGCTGCGCTATGGCTTCAGCAATCGCTACCTAACCTGCCAGTTCAGGGCGGATTAGGCCTTGGATGCGTTGCACGCTCCATAAAAAAGCCCGGCTCAATGCCGGGCTTTTTTATATTTTCACTTCACTACTTTCAAGCTTGGTCGGCCACTTGGTCGCGGTGGCTCACCGCCCGACGGGCCATCGCCATCGGGATCATCTTCAGGCTCTTCGTCCGCCACCGGCGACTCCAAGTCGAAGACCATGCCCTGACCATTTTCCCGAGCATAAATAGCCAATACGGCCGACGCCGGGATAAACAGGGTATGGGCGATGCCGCCAAAACGCCCCTCGAAGCTCACTGCATCGTTATCCATATGCAGATGACGCACAGCACTGGGTGACACGTTGAGGACGATCTGGCCGTCATTGGCAAAGCCTTGCGGCACCTGCACGTTCGGGTATTCAGCATTCACCAGCAAGTGTGGCGTGCAATCGTTGTCTACGATCCACTCATATAACGCGCGGATCAGATACGGACGACTGGAGTTCATCGAAAGCTCCTTCAGCTTCAGCGCATATCGCGTTCAACACCCGACAAGCTGACCTGAAAGGCCTCGCGGGCGAACTGGCGCTCCATGTAATCGAGCAGCGGCTTGGCCGGTTTTGGCAGTTCGATGCCTAATATCGGCAACCGCCACAGAATCGGCAACAGGCAGCAATCTACCAAACTCAACTCATCACTGAGGAAATAAGCCTTGTCGGCGAACAATGGCGAC
>LNAP01007716.1_pt1 | contig 22226 bp, 18 predicted proteins | sample 602601 | NCBI WGS metagenome assembly LNAP01 (sample SAMN02440304, study PRJNA202911) | soil metagenome | biome: Subtropical and temperate rainforests or woodlands; isolation source: soil samples (1 kg each in a 20% v/v slurry with milli Q water) were... ...
GAAAGTGGTGTGCGTAGACATCGTCGAAGACGTCACCGGCTCGGGGCTGGTGGCGGCGTGGCTGAAGCGCGGGCAACTGACCAAACCGGCGCAGTTGTTCGCGGATTACTGCCGGGAACAATTGACGGCGAAGGCTGCGACAAGAACCTGAGTCAGATGACCTCCCTGTGGCGAGGGAGCTTGCTCCAGTTCGACTGCGCAGCAGGCGTAAAACCATTGCAGTCTGATAAACCGTTATGGGGCCGCTACGCGACCCGACGGGAGCAAGCTCCCTCGCCACAAGCAAGCTCCCTCGCCACAGGTCTTGTGTTCAGTTTCAGGGATTATTTGCGCGGTTTGATCCGCGCGGTCGCTTCAGCCACCAGCGGATCATCCGGCCAGTAATACACAGTATTACCTATCGATCCCCCACATTGACACTGTTCCGGATATTGAAATCACTCGGTTGGGCAGGAATTCGCCCAAAGAAGGTTGACTGTCAATGAGGTTAGGTAGGATTGACAAAATAATAGGACATATGAGGGACGGATTGACAGGCATCACCGTCGGTTTTCGAGGAGACGCAATGAAGATTGACACCTTAGGGTGTCGCATGAGCACAAGCATGTGGCTCAACTCCATTGGAATTAAGACTCAGTCCCTGGCGGTGGATGACCGCGGAGTGGAAGAATCGAGGAGGGGCGAGTTTTCACAAATCTTGAAGTATCGAGATCGCCGCATCTTGTAAACCATTTTTTGTACTTGTTAACTATTGCGACTTACAGTGAAAAAAGGCCGCCCGATCACTGATCGGACGGCCTTTTTTTTTGGGGGGGGACGAATGCTCAGACCCGATGGCGTCAGCCCAGCACCTCATTGGCTACTTGGTCGACCGCGCTTTTGGTGATGTCGACGATCAGGTCGGCCTCTTCCTCGGACAGGATCAACGGTGGTGCGAAGCCAAGAATGTCGCCATGGGGCATCGCCCGGGCAATCATGCCGCGCTCAAGACAGGCCGCCGACACTTTCGGGCCGACCTTCAAGGCCGCATCGAACGGGGTACGCTGCTCACGATCCGCCATGAACTCAACGGCAGCCAGCATACCGTCGCCGCGCACTTCACCCACCAGCGGATGACCTTCCAGGGTTTCACGCAACCGACGGTTCAGGTAGCTGCCGACCTTCTCGGCGTTGGCCGTCAGGTTTTCCCGCTCGAGAATATCGAGGTTGGCCAAGGCGGCGGCGGCACAAATCGGATGCCCCGAGTACGTCCAGCCATGGCCCATGGCACCTTGGGATTCGGACGCCTTTTCGATCACGCTCCACACTTTTTCACCGACGATCACCGCCGACAACGGCGCATAGGCGCTGGTCAGACCTTTGGCAGTGGTGATCAGATCCGGGCGCATACCGTAACGCTGGCTGCCCATCTTCGAACCCAGCCGACCGAAAGCGCAGACCACTTCGTCGGCGATCAGCAACACGTCGTATTTGTTCAGCACCGCTTGAATCGCGGCCCAGTAGCCGGCTGGCGGAACAATGATGCCGCCGGTACCCATCAACGGTTCGCCGATAAACGCGGCCACGGTGTCCGGCCCTTCGGCCAGGATCATTTTTTCCAGCTCCTCGGCGCAATAGCGCACGAACGCCGCTTCATCCATGCCGGTCGGCGCCTTGCGGTACCAGTGCGGGCACACGGTGTGCTTGATGCCTTCGGCCGGCAGGTCGAAATGCTGATGGAAGCTCGGCAGGCCGGTCAGGCTTCCGGTCATGATGCCCGAACCGTGGTAACCGCGATCACGGGAGATAATTTTTTTCTTCTGCGGGCGGCCCAGTACGTTGTTGTAGTAGCGCACCAATTTGATCTGGGTTTCGTTGGCGTCGGAACCGGACAGGCCGTAGTAGACCTTTTTCATGCCCTCGGGCGCCCAGAGCTCGATGATCGCTTCGGTCGAATGGCCGACGTAGGTGTGGTAGTAAGCCAGCTCCTTGGCTTGCTTGTAGATCGCATCGGCGACTTCGGTGCGACCGTAGCCGATGTTCACGCAGTACAGGCCGGCAAAGGCGTCGATGAATTCGCGGCCCTCATGATCGCGAATACGAATACCCGACGCACTCTTGATGATGCGCCCCTTGAGCGCGCCGCTGGCGTGGTCATGGGCGTGGGTCGACGGGTGCATGAAGTGCGCGCGATCTTGTTCGAACAGCGTATCGAGTTCTTGGCTCATGGCGGATCTCCTTAGAACTGGCCTTGATGGTGCAGGCAAAAGTATTTGGTTTCGACAAAGGCTTCGAAGCCCTCGGTGCCGCCCTCGCGGCCCAGCCCCGAGGCTTTCATGCCACCGAACGGGATCGGATGGCCGGTAAACTTGACGCCATTGACCGCGATCATGGCGTGGTCGAGGCGGCGAATCAGGGGGTAGATCAGGTCCAGGCGGTTGGAACAAATGTAGGCCGCCAGACCGTATTCGGTGTCGTTGGCCATTTCGATGGCTTGCTCGAGGGTGTCGAAAGGCATGACGCCGGCGATCGGCGCGAAATTCTCTTCGCGGTAGATACGCATCTGCGGCGTAACGTCGGCCAGCACCGTCGGCTGGTAGAACAACCCGCCGAGGGCGTGCGCTTCACCGCCGACCAGCCGTTGTGCACCAAGTAGCAGGGCGTCTTCGACGCGCTCGGCCGTAACATCGAACGCCGCCTGATGCATCAACGGGCCGATGTCGACGCTTTGCTCCTGATCACCCACCAGCGCCGGGCCTACCCGCAGTTCGCGCACCGCAGAGGCAAAGCGGTTGAGAAACGCCGGGTAAATCGAACGATGCACCATGATCCGGTTGGCCGCACAGCAATCCTGGCCGGAGGTCTGGAACTTGGCCTCCACTGCGACTTTCACCGCCAGTTCCAGATCAGCATCGGCGCAGACAATGAACGGCGCGTTACCGCCCAGCTCCAGCGACACCTTCTTCACATCCTGGGCAGCCGCTTGCAGGACCAATTTACCGACGCGGGTTGAGCCGGTGAAGCTGACCGAACGCACGCGAGTGTCCTGCACCAGGGTTTGCATGGCCATTTGCGGTTCGCCCAGCACCACGTTGAACACGCCTGCCGGGAAGCCCGCTTCCTCTGCCAGTTGCGCCAGAGCCAATGCGGAAAACGGTGTTTCATGGGCCGGCTTGATCACCACAGTGCAACCGGCAGCCAGTGCCGCGGCGGCTTTGCGGGTGATCATCGCCGAAGGAAAATTCCACGGGGTCAGCAGCGCACAGACGCCGACCGGTTCCTTGACGGTGCCTAAGTGCGCGCCAGGGATATGGCTGGGAATGTTCTGCCCGTAAAGACGCCGCGCCTCTTCGGCAAACCAGGGAATGAAGCTGGCGGCGTAGGCGATTTCGCCGCGTGACTCGGCCAGGGGTTTACCTTGTTCCTGACTGAGGATGCGCGCCAGGTCTTCCTGATGCTCAAGGATCAACGCCGCCCAGCGCCGCAGAATCGTCCCGCGGGCATCGAGGCTTTGTTCACGCCAGGCCGCAAACGCCCGGTGTGCAGCATCAACGGCGGAGATGATCTGAGACTGATCGAGCATCGGCACATGACCGATCAACTTCTGATCGGCCGGATTGTGCACGGCGACGCTGTGGCCGCTCTCACTGTGGACCCAATGCCCGTCTACGTAGCAAAGTGCTTTGAACAACAGCGGATGTTTGTATGTCATGGCGTTCACTCCAAACTGTGTGCGTGAGTCCATGCTAGGGCAGTGCAGCCCAGGTGATTTGGCGTTTGGCGGGGCGTCATCACAGGTTTTTTCTGATTGAACACCGGCAAACAAGGGCTTTTTGCGGTGAAGGTTTTGCGCCGGTTTATGGCTCCTGCGCCAGCTCGGCTGGCAAGCCCCCCCCGGTCTTGATGGTTTTGGTGACGATGTAAGTGAAGTAGCGCTCGATGCCCAGGTCATCGAGCAATAACTGGTCGATAAACCGCTGGTAATGGTCGATGTCCGGCGCCTGGATCATTGCCATGTAATCAACGCCGCCACCGGTGGCGTAACAGAACGCCACTTCGGCGGCCTCGTTCATGCGTTGCTCGAAACGCCGCATGTCCTGGGCGGTGTGCCGGGCCAGGGTGATTTCCACCAGCACCTGCTGGCTTTTGAACACCGCGTACCAGTCGATCTGCGCTCGGTACCCTTTGATCAGCCCAAGCGCCTCCAGCTTGCGAACCCGCTCCCACGCCGGGGTCACCGAAAGATTGATCGCCTCGGCCAGGCTCGACTTGGTGATCCGACCGTCTTCGGCGAGGATTCGCAGGATTTTCAGGTCATAGCGATCGAGCTTGTGCATGGTCCGAAAATCTCCTAAATGTGTGGGAGAAACCTGTGGGAGCGAGCCTGCTTGCGATGGCGGTATTTCAGTCACATCATTAATGTATGTAACGCCGCAATCGCGAGCAGGCTCGCTTCCACAGGGTTTGGGGTCAGGTCAATACATCGGCGATGACTGCAATGGTATCGCCGCACTGCACCAGGCCGGGAAAGTGGCGCGCCGCCAGCAGGCCGCTGCGGGCCGCGCGATATTCCACCGGGGCGACGCCGCTGCGGGTAGCGTCGTAAACGCGGGCGATCACTTCGCCCTTGCTCACTTTGTCGCCCAGATCGCGGCACATTTCCAGCAAGCCGTCGTGTTCGCTGGCGATGAAGCAATTGGCATCGGGCATGTCGAGCATGATTGACCCCGTGGTCTGGATCTCACCTTCGAGAATCCCCGCATGCACCAGCAGATTACGCACCCCGCGCTCGGCAATCGCCACACTGCGCGCTGTGGACGAACCACCGCCACCCAGTTCGGTCGTGACAAAGACTTTGCCCTGACGCTCGGCGGCGGTGTCGTACATCGCCCCGGCATCGAGTTCCAGCATGCGCATGCTGTAAGGTGCATTGAAAGCGCGCATTCCGGCTTCGCATTGCGCCTGCTGATTTTTGTCGGGCAGCACATGACAAGCTGCGAAAGGCAGGAAATCCAAGGTGCGGCCACCGGAATGGATGTCCAGCACGAAGTCCGCCAAGGGCAATAAGGTCCGGTTGAAGTAGTCGGCGATTTTCTCGGTCACGGTGCCGTCCGGCTTACCGGGGAAACTGCGATTGAGATTACCCTTGTCGATCGGCGACGTGCGCCGACCAGCATGGAACGCCGGGACGATAATCACCCGCCCCGTGACTTCGGCAGCCGTCAGACCCTGGGCTAGTTTGCTCAGCGCCACCGGGCCTTCGTATTCATCACCGTGGTTACCGCCGGTAAGCAGCGCGGTCGGACCCTCACCGCGCTGAATCACAGTGACCGGAATCATCACCGCGCCCCAGGCCGAGTCGTCCCGGGAGTACGGCAATTTGAGGAACCCGTGTTGCACGCCTTCGCGGGCAAAATCCACCGTGGCGCTGATCGGATTATCGGGCAATTCGCTCATGGCTCAATCCTTCACGAACAGTTGGCGTGGCACGTTGCACAGCGTCTCGACGCCGGTCTCGGTGATCAGAATGCTTTCGGTGATTTCCAGTCCCCAATCGTCCATCCACAGTCCCGGCATGAAGTGGAAAGTCATGCCTGGCTGCAACACGCTGGTGTCGCCGGGACGCAGGCTCATGGTGCGTTCGCCCCAGTCTGGCGGATAACTGATCCCGATCGGGTAGCCGCAACGGCTGTCCTTGTGGATGCCGAACTTCTGCAACACTTTGAAAAACGCCACAGCGATGTCGCCGGTGGTGTTGCCCGGTTTCGCCGCTTCCAGTCCAGCGGCGATGCCTTCGACCACGGCTTTTTCGCCGTCGAGGAAATGCTGTGGAGGTTTGCCCAGGTAGATCGTGCGCGACAACGGGCAGTGATAACGCTTGTAGCAACCGGCAATCTCGAAAAACGTCCCGGCCCCCTTTTCGAACGGCGAATCGTCCCAGGTCAGGTGCGGCGCGCTGGCATCGGCACCGGTCGGCAATAGCGGCACGATGGCCGGGTAATCGCCGCCATGGCCATCAGCGCCGAGGATCCCGCTGCTGTAGATGTCAGCCACCAGTTCATTTTTGCGCATGCCCGGCTCGATCCGTTCGAGGATCCGCCCGTGCATGTTTTCGACGATGCGCGCAGCGATGCGCATGTAAGCGATTTCCTGGGGCGACTTGATCGCTCGCTGCCAGTTCACCAACCCGACCGCGTCGATCAGCTTGGCCTGCGGCAGGTTTTTCTGCAGCGACAAATACGCGGCGGCGCTGAAGTAATAGTTATCCATTTCCACGCCGATGGTCAGCGCGTCCCAACCCCGGGCACTGATGACTTCCTGCGACAGGTAATCCATCGGATGGCGTTCCCGGGACTGCACATAGATGTCCGGGTAACCGACGATGTTCTCGTGCTGCATGAACACCGTGCGCTTGGCGCCGTTGGCGTCTTGTCCGCGACCGAACCAGACCGGCTCGCCGTCGAGCGCCAACAACACGCATTGGTGAACGTAAAACGACCAACCGTCATAGCCGGTCAGCCAGGCCATGTTCGACGGATCGGTGACCAGCAACAGCTCGATGCCCTGAACCTGCATGGCCGCTCGAACCTTGGCCAGACGCTGGGCGTATTCCTCCCGTTCGAACGGGAGATTGACGACTATCTGAGACATGCACATGCCCTCTGATAAATGACGCACGGATGAAAAAAATGGATTAGCTGCCGAACTGAAAGCCCTTGCCGGCCGAGCGCGCGCGCTCGAAGGCCAGATTGGCCATGGCGGTGTCTTGGGCGCCGGTGCCTGTGAGGTCGCACAAGGTGACTTGCGCATCGCTGGTCCGACCCGGGCGCTGGCCCGCGAGCACTTGTCCCAATTCGGCCAAGCCCGATTCGTTGGCAATAACGCCGGCCGCCAGAGCGTGATGCAACTCGCCGAGGATTCGCGTCTGGCTCAAGCGATCTGCCACGTAGCGGTCGACCTGCGCCAGCGCCTGGGGGGAAATTTCGTTTTTGTGTTCGGCGTCGGAGCCCATGGCAGTGATGTGCAGGCCGGGGTGCAGATGGCGCGCTTCGATCAAAGGTTCGCGGCTCGGGGTGCAGGTGATCGCGATGTCCGCGCCGGCCATGGCCTCGTCGATGCTCGCGCAAGGCGTGACCACCAGACCGCTGTCACGCGCCAATTCGGTGCTGAAGGCTTCAGCCTTGGCGCGGTCACGTGCCCAGACTCGAACGGATTCAATCGGCCGGACCAGGCGCAACGCCTGAAGCTGCAACGCCGCCTGTTCGCCGGCACCGATCAGCGCCACGCTGCGACTGTCAACCCGCGACAGCGCACGAGCAGCGACCGCGCCCGCCGCTGCTGTGCGTACGGCGGTCAGATAACCGTTATCCAGCAACAAGGCATCGAGCAAACCGGTGCGTGCCGACAACAGCATCATCATGCCGTTGAGGCTCGGTAGCCCAAGTGTCGGATTGTCGAAAAAACCCGGACTGACCTTGATCGCAAAGCGTTCCAGGCCTGGCAGGTACGCAGTCTTCACGTCCACTTCACCGTTGTGCTCGGGGATGTCCAGACGCAGGATCGGCGGCATTGCCACTGCTGCCGTGGCCAGCAGGACAAAGGCTTGTTCGATGGCTTCGATGCTCGGCAGGTCTAGTGCCACGCAGGCACGCAGATCAGCTTCGCTCAATAAGGTGATATCACTCATCAATGCGGCACTCCATTCAGTTTTTATTGTTGGGGTTCACGCATCCGCGCCTGCGAGGACGCGCAGGTGCTGATCGACGTCGACGTTACGGCCACTGACCACCACCACGATCGGCCCGCGCGCAAGCAACGCGGCAATCCCGACCACGGCCGCGCCTTCCAGCACCAGACGCTCTTCGCGATAGGCATGGCGTAGGGCATTGGCGATGGAAGTCTCGCTGAGCAAATGCAGGTGGTCACACAGATCGCGCGTCATGTTGAAGGTGTAACGGTTGTTCAGGCCGATACCACCGCCGAGCGAGTCGGCCAGGGTCGGCAGCTCTTCGACTTCCACCGGATGCCCAGCTGCGAGGCTGCCGTGCATGGCCGCACCGCGTTGCATGCTGATGCCGTGGGTGATGATGTTCGCGCTGACGCTTTTGATCGCCAGCGCCACACCGGCAAACAAACCGCCGCCGGACAATGGCACGAGGATTTGCGCCACGTCCGGTTGCTGTTCGAGGATTTCCAGCCCCAGCGTGCCCTGCCCGGCGATGATGGCCGGGTGATCAAACGGCGGCAGCAATGTCGCGCCTTGCTCGTTGGCGATCCGTTCGGCTTCACGCTGGGCGTCGTCCTGGGACTGGCCGACGATGCATACCTCGGCGCCCAGATCGCGAATGGCTTGAACCTTGTTCGCCGGCACCAGATGCGACAGGCAAATCGTCGCCTTCACGCCTTGTCGGGAAGCGGCATACGCCAGAGCACGACCGTGATTGCCGGTCGACGCCGCCACCACGCCACGCGTTTTCTCCTCGGCGCTCAGCTGCGCCACGGCATTGCTCGCGCCGCGCAATTTGAAACTGCCGGTGATTTGCTGGGATTCGAGTTTGAGGTACACCGCCACGCCCAATCGCTGCGAGAGGCTGGGCGAATATTCCATGGGGGTACGCCGGACAAGCAATTCGATGCGCTGGCGAGCGAGGTAAACATCATGTAGCTGCAACGATGACATGATCGCGTCCCGACTGTGGTGTTAGGCGCAGTCTAAGAGGACTGGATTGTCGCAATGAATGTACTAGGGCAATTTAGCCGACAAACTTTTTGGGGGACTTTTTCCCGGTCAAAAATCGTGGATTTGCGGGTACTGCCCGAATATCTCGCGCATGCCAATCAGCGCATCGCGCATTTCTTCGTCGCTGCATTCGGCGCCGACACAGATCCTCACCGCTCGAGCCCGAGGCGTTCCACGCACGGTGAACGGGTCAGGCGACGTGACTGCAATGTGCCGGTGACGCAGGGCCCGCACCAGGCTGTCGACCTCCCAATGCGGGGGAATACCGACCCACGCATTCAATGCATGAGGATGCTGGCCGAGCAGGTGCTCGCCCAGGTATTCGCTGACCATCGCCTGACGGCCGGCCAACAGTTTGCGCTGCAAACGCACGAGCGTGTCGGCGCGACCGTCACGAATCCAGCGCGCGGCGATTTCGGAGACCATGGGCGTGGCCATCCAGCTGTTGACCCGCAAGATGCTCTCGGTGCGCAACGCCAGACGCTTGGGCACCACCAGATAGCCGATGCGCAAACCGGTCAGCACCGACTTGGTCATGCTGGTGCAATAGAACGACAGTTCTGGCAGGTAATGGCTAATCGGCGGCGCGCGATGCTCGTCCAGCAACGGGCCGTATACATCGTCCTCAATAATGTGCACGCCGAAACGCCGGGCGATGTCGGCAATCTCCCGCCGACGACTGTCCGGCATCAGGCTGGTGGTCGGGTTGTTCAGGTTCGGCGTGCACACCAGCGCGGTGATGCGCTCGTTGCTGCACATGTCTTCGAAATGTTCCGGGTCAATGCCATAACGGTCCATCTCCAGGCCTTTGAGGGTGAACCCCAATACTTGGGAGTTGCCAATCACTCCGTGATCGGTGACCCCTTCGCAAAGTACTACATCATCGGGGCCCGCCAGAGATGCCAGCGCAAGGAAGATGCCGTGGGCCGCGCCATTGGTAATCAGGATGCCATCGCGCTCGACCCGCAGTCCTTGCCGTCCGATCCAGTGCATGGCCTCTTCACGGTGCGACTCGAAACCGGCAATCGGACGAAACGCGTGAATCCACGGCTGATCCTCTTCCGTGCTGAGCTCGCGGCAGGTGTCACGCCAGCACTGGTCGTGCTCGCGGGTGTGCAGGATCCGCGTGATGGAAAAATCCACGAGGGCCCGTTCGGGGCTATCGAGAATATAGGTAGCCACTCGATCGCTCATGCGCCGCGACACAAAGCTGCCGCGCCCGACTTCGCAACGCACCAGCCCCTGGCGCTCCAGCTCTTTATAGGCGTTGGTGACCGTCTGCACACTGATGCCCATGGCATCGGCAACGTGCCGCTGCGGTGGCAGGCGGTGATCATTGACCAGGACACCCTGCTCGATATCGTCGGCAATTGCCTGCACTAGAATCTTGTATTTGGACTCGCCGCTACGGGCGTTTTCCAGTGCTGCTTTCCACTTGTCCATCAGCGCTAAAACCCGGGTCTGTACTCGTCGGGACAGCATCTCGCTAGAATCCATGCAAAGCAATTGTCCTAGTGCAATACAATGATGCTCAGAGCTTTTGTATGCTCGGCTCAAGGTCGATAGCCGGGCACACTTCAAGCCCCCACAACAAAATCAGTCGACCTGTACCGGACTGTGTCCCGATCCATGGGATCAGTTCTTGTACGCTTTGCTCTTGTAACACTGCCTCCTACCACAGAGCCGTCACCGACGGGTCAACAAGAAACAGGAGATTTTATCGATGAGCAATTTCCCTTCCCGCAGCACCCATGCTTTGCGTCGCCTGTTCGTGGCTTGCGCGATGCTCGGCCTGGCCGCCAGCGCCCAAGCCGCTACAACACTGGAAACCGTCAAACAGAACAGCAGCATCCGTATCGGTTATGCCAACGAAACCCCGTTCGCCTTTACCGAAACAGACGGCAGGGTCACCGGTGAATCACCGGAAATCGCCAAAGCCATCTTTGCCAAAATGGGCATCAAACAGGTCGACGGCGTGTTGACCGAATGGGGTTCGTTGATCCCGGGCCTGCGCGCCGGGCGCTTCGACGTGATTGCCGCCGGCATGTACATCACGCCGGCCCGCTGCAAGCAGGTGCTGTTTACCGATCCGCAGTATCAACTGCCGGACGCACTGCTTACAGCCAAAGGCAACCCGAAGGCTCTACACAGCTATGAAGACATCGCCAAGAATCCCGAGGTGAAACTGGCGATCATGGCCGGTACGGTGAACCTGGCGTATGCGCGGGATTCGGGCGTGAAAGACGCGCAGATCCTCCAGGTGCCGGACACCACAGCTCAGTTGCAAGCCGTGCGCGCCGGTCGTGCCGATGCCGCCGTGGGTACTCAAAGGTTTGGCCGCCAAGGGTGGAGAAAAAGTCGAAGCAGTCACCGAGTTCAAGGACGACCCGTCGCACATAGGATACGGTGCTCTCGCCTTCCGTCCGGAAGACAAAGACCTACGCGATGCGGTCAACGCGGAGTTGAAAAAGTGGCTGGGCTCCGAAGAGCACCTCAAGGCGGTCGCTCCTTTCGGATTTGACAAATCCAACGTGACAAGAAAAACGGCTGCCGAGCTCTGCGCTCAATAGTCGAAACAGGCATGGCGTCACGGTGCGATGCCTATTTCCCTGCTTAATCCGGATGGCCAGGTTTAAACCATGGGTGAATTACTTCCGCTATTGATACAAGGCGCCTGGGTGACGCTCCAGGTGACGATCTTCGGTTCGCTGCTGGCGATTGTCGCGGCGATTCTCGCGGCCCTGGGGCGTATGTCGCCATGGCGGCCATTGCGTTGGTTTTCCGTTGCTTACATTGAAGTGTTTCGCGGCACGTCGTTGCTGGTGCAATTGTTCTGGCTGTTTTTCGTGCTACCGCTGCCACCGTTCAACCTTGAACTGAGCCCCTATAGCGTGGCCATCGTCGGCCTTGGCTTGCACATTGGTGCTTACGGCGCAGAGGTGATGCGCGGCGCGATCAGCTCTGTCGCGAAGGGTCAGTATGAAGCGTCCACAGCACTGAACTTCAGCGGCTACAAGCGCTTTCGCCGCATTATTCTTCCGCAGGCGTTGCTGGCCGCTATTCCGCCGGGCACCAATCTGCTGATTGAATTGCTGAAAAATACTTCGCTGGTGTCATTGATCACTTTATCCGATCTGAGCTTCCGGGCGCGTCAACTGGATCAGGCGACTTTCCAGACCCTGGAAATTTTCAGCCTTGCGCTGGTGATGTACTTCATCCTGGCGCAAGCCATCAATATCGGCATGCGTCGCATTGAGCTCCATCTGGCTCGCGGGCGGATGCGGGGAGGTCTGTCATGACACTGTTTGATTGGACCTATGCCTGGCAAATCCTCCCCGATTTACTGCGCGCTTCGCTTAACACCGTAGGGATTACCCTGATCGGTTTCCTGATCGCCATTGTGCTAGGTCTGTTCCTGGCAATTGGTCGACGCAGCCGCAGAGTCTGGCTATCGTGGCCAGCCACCGGGGTGATCGAGTTCATTCGCAGCACACCGCTGCTGATCCAGGTGTATTTTCTTTACTACGTGCTGCCTAATTACGGCGTCAGCATGACCGCGATGCAAGTGGGGATTCTCGGCATAGGCCTGCATTACGCCTGCTACATCGCCGAGGTGTATCGCGGCGGCCTCGACGCCGTGCCGCGTGCGCAATGGGAGGCGGTCACGGCGCTGAACATCGCCCCGTACAGCGCCTACCGCAACATCATCCTGCCCCAAGCCCTGCGGCCGATCCTGCCGCCATTGGGCAACTACCTAGTGGCGATGCTCAAGGACACGCCGGTACTGTCGGCGATTACTGTGGTGGAGATCATGCAACAGGCCAAGAACATCGGCTCAGAGAACTTCCGCTACCTGGAACCGATCACCATGGTCGGTCTGTTTTTCCTCGCCCTGAGCATCGCCTTGGCTTATTTGGTACGGCGCCTCGAACTGCGCCTGGAGCTACGCTAATGACTTCTCCACTCTCGACACCCAGCGACCTTTCCCGGCGCAGCAACCCGACCCCGCTGCATTCGCAGGAGGCCACGGCCATGCAGGAAACCAGATCGGTCAAGCCGATCGTCAGCTTTCAGGACGTCACCAAGAGCTACGGCAACTTCACCGTGCTCGACCACTTGAACCTAGACGTCACGCCGGGTGAGAAAGTCGCGATTATCGGTCCCAGCGGCTCGGGTAAATCCACATTATTACGGGTGCTGATGACGCTCGAGGGCATCGATGACGGGTTGATCCGCATCGAGGATGACTTGCTGACCCACATGCCCAATCGCAACGGTGTGCTAGTGCCGGCCAATGATCGGCATATCCGCCGGGTGCGCGGCAAGATCGGCATGGTGTTCCAGAGCTTCAACCTGTTCCCGCACATGACTGCGTTGCAAAATGTCATCGAAGCGCCGGTGCAAGTCCTTGGCATGAAACCCGCTGAAGCGCGCGAACGGGCAGCAGACTTGCTGGAACTGGTGGGGCTGGGCAGCAAGCTTGGCCATTACCCTTCGCAGCTGTCCGGCGGCCAGCAACAGCGGGTGGCGATCGCCCGGGCACTTGCCATGCGGCCCAAAGTCATGCTGTTCGACGAAGTGACCTCGGCACTCGACCCGGAACTGTGCGGCGAAGTACTTAACGTGATCCGCAAACTCGGCGCCGAGCACAACCTGACGATGCTGATGGTCACGCACCAGATGGGCCGCCGATCGCGTATGCTTCTTTTATAAGGGGCAGATTCACGAACAGGGCACTCCCGCGCAGATCTTTGAACACCCGCAACAGGAACGAACTTGCGCGTTCCTTAGCGCAGTGAAAGAAGCCAACTAACCGAAAACTCAGCTGGAAGGGGCTGTGCTATGCACAGTGCCCTTCAGGTCGAATGCAAAGGGTTGGCACAACTGTGCAAATACCTGGTTTTCAATCAACCATGATTCTTCGCACATTGTGGGGAAGTGCCAGGGTCTGAATTATTTTATTCAGTATAACGCCGCGGTAATCAAGGATCCTTTAGAGCAAAAAGCATGGTTGAGAGGGCTTTTAGGGTGCAGTCGATCACTGACTGAGCTTCACAAGGGCTCCCGCTTCATCACCGTACTCCACGGAATCCCCCCGGGCCATTTGAAGCACCTTGCTCTCCCAAATTTCGGTGTGTTCGCTTTGGTAATTGAAGATCAACTTAGGACGCTTGTGGCCCTTCAAAGTGAGACAAGATATCTGATGAAAGAACTGGATATGGCTACCTCTGGTTACTAATTTTTTGGCCATTGCACAGGCATGAATTTACGAATACGCCACTCCCTCAAATTAAAAATCCAAGCTACTTTGATAGCGCTTCAATTTATTCTCCAATTCCTTTACACGTTCAACTAGCTGCAGATTCTGCGTAAGCACTTGGTAAAGTTGCTCTCGGGCTTGTTCAAGCTCAACCACAGCCCTCCCGGCCTTATTCTGGGCGCGCTTAATCTGTAAAGCCTTAGAGTTGCTTGTCGTGCTGCACTCTGTTCGATAGGCCTCTATTCTGGCAATTAAAGGCATGTGCGAGCCGCGAGACCTTTTCAAATAACCACGATCGAATCCAGCCTCAACACTAACAATACCTGCCGTGATCTTTGATCCGTCGATACCTACATGTGCGGAAATGACTGGGCACCCCGCTTTAAGGCGCTCAAACGCCGCCTCGCATATTTTAACGCCGTCAGATGTGATCCCACCAGACATCATTCAACCTCCATAACATTAATCAGACGATGTCTGTATCGAACCAGTCTATCCCAATCACCCTTTGTAATCTGATACTCGCCAGAACCTTCCTCGTACACCGCAAGTTCTCTTTCAGCGTCTTTAATAGCTTCATCTAGTTTCTGAGGTTTGATGATTGAGCCCTCACAGCTCAAGCAGGTCGTAAAGTCACCAAGAAGATAGGAATCGCACTCCCCAACTTTAGTGCAACCACCGAGCAGCGTTGGGCGATATCGGAGGTGACCATTAGCGACCCGCTTCATCGTTTCAGCGCGCACATCAGCAATTTGAGCCTCCCCGCTTTCAAGGCGCTGACGCTGCTTATTGATGTAACTTCCAACGCCTCCAAAGAGAGGTATGTTTTCTCCCAGAACCTCCGTCAGAATGTCATAGGCGACACTCATCGGCATTCCCATCTGAAACTCATACGCCATGTGATTCTGGGGTAGAACGAACTCTTTCTTCTCCGAATCGTAATAGCCAAAGATAGTTTTGAGATTTTCAAAATTGTTGGCATAGTAGCGCGCCATCTGTAACGTCATGTGTTTGTACTGTTTCTTCAAGCTAGGCAGTGATATAAAGCCGCTACTGCTACCATAAAATGCCAGTGAGCGTCGAAACTGATGACTAGTTAAATTCCAAGGCATGCCAACGGCAAAAGAGTTTTCAGCAGAAAAATCTCTTCCTGGGTCGGTGGCCGCAAGCTCAGCCAAATCCGACTGTTCAATCAGAATTGATGTTGCCAGTGATTCAGGCTTTGCTTCGACCCTCCAAATCGTAACGCCAACCTCTATATCGCCTTTTCTCACAATGATTGATGGATTAAGGAAAAGCGGCATATCATTGACATCAGTCTTATAAATTTTTGAAAGACCTCGGCAGATTGCCTGCCCCACCTTGACCGCCTTAATTACGTCTTCAGTGGCAAGCCAAGCCTCGACTTGCCTGTACCCTTCAAATTTTGTCGTGGTGGATATAAGATCAACCATCCTTGCTCGATCTCGGACAACACCCCGACTATCCGTCGTATCAGGAACAACGACAGACTGTGAAAGACAATTATACGGAAGTCTCGCGACCTCTTGATCGCGCATCCCTGTATAGGTGTGGATAATAGTTTTAATAATATACTGGACCTTAGCTAACGCTAACGACAACCCCATTCGCTCTTTACAGATAAAATCCCCAGCAAAAACGCTATTCAACTGGTGCTGCGCAATAGCTTCCTCAAATATAGGCCGGACATCCCGCTTCGAAACCTTCATAGTGCAGCGTTGAAAATTGATACTTGTGCCGTAAACTCTATCCTCAAAGGAGGCAATAAACTCCTCAAGAGAATCAATACCAGAAAAAATCTGATCAACCCTATCACCGAGAATATTTATTATCTCAAGATAGATACGAGTTGGTATAACAGGGTGCTGCAATCCTTCCCTATACCCTTCCAATCCGAAATCCACATCAAAAACACCCTGAATTCGATACCCAAGGCGTTTCTCCCCTACCGAAACTAAGTGCCGCAGCAGCGCACGAAGCTTCTTGACCTTACTCTGACACATCTTACATTCCCTGAGGAAGGCAGCAAGATATACCGGAATAGTAAAAAGTTGCTGGAGTGACAACACCCCGACCATTTCTCTATCCCTCTGCGCATAACAATACCGAACGGCAGAGCGAAGAACAGTATAATACTGTAACAAAGAAGACGGGCTAAGCCGACCAATATGCCCCGCACTTACATAAAAAATAAGGCAGAAAAAAATATATTTTACTTCATTTATCAAGCGCCGCCGTTCAACGCCCTCACCATCCAACATGCCGTCAAACCGAAACAAATTAACTCTGTTCGCGCTAAGGCGATAAGGATTGAAATCCCACACATCATCCCCATAGACCGCTGTAGCATTCCCATCTCTATCGCGACACATCACAAAGCTATCAGGAGGGACGCCGTCCTCTTCATCATAAGGATCCGGTGGAACAGAGCCGACTCCCGCCACGCCAGAGAACAAATCACTAAAAAACGTAGAACTCAAAATACCACCCCCACCTTCTCATAACGTTGCAAGCGCCTCTCCCAAAAAGGCGTCAGATCGCCCAATTTTTGCACTCTGTACTTAACTTCAGCGACTAGGGTCGAACTCTCCTTTGAGCGCTCGGAGACAGCTTCAAGGATAAACTCAATGCGAATAGAAAGGTCCTTGAATAGCCTTTCGGCATGCTGTAAATCTGCGGTAGTTTTCCTCACTGCGTTAGCAACGTACTGAAGACTTAGGAGTTTGTGAACATCCTCTTCATCCGCATGACACATATAGTTCTCACAATAGAGGCACCCGTACTGCGTCTCGCAATTCGGTTGAATCGGCACTTCCTCGCGTGTTTGCACTGGATGATTGAAGTCTTCGCAGTGCCCTACAACAGTGGCAGCCTCCTCCTTGGCACCACGCTCTCGAACCACCTCCGCAGCCTTGCGCACAGCTTCCCAGTAGATACCGAACTCCTGCTCTTGCCGTTCCACCGTGGTTTCTGAGTAATTTGATGCATTCGTACGCTGTGAATGATTCAGCGACTCGGCTACTAATGATGGCGAAACTCTCAATTCATGTAAAACCAAACTCTTGAACTTTCTTACCGCAGATGCTGGGATATTCTTCGCATCAGGTGGCAAATACACTCCTCTAAGCCGCCTAAAAAATGCACTAGAAAAATTCTCGTTCAACTGACTATATTCTCCAGAATAGACCCCATCCTTACGCATTCTGAAGAAAAGATACTCGCAGCTCTGTCCGTTAAGCATCCATTGTCTTAGCTTCAAATAGGCTCTTAGCAACTGAAGCCCCTTTCTACCGATTGGATAGCGCGTCGTCCTTCCCTTCGCCCGAAACTTCACCGCCGTCAACTCTTTCTTTATCGCCGACCGCTCAATTTCAAGAGCTTCTGCATATTCAAACTGCACAAACTCGCTAGGATTTGCCCCTGTAATCAAAATAAAAAGACATGCATATGCACTGGCAGACATGGATGCCAAACGCATCCTTTGCTCATGCCGAAGATCCGTATTCGCTTCATCTATGGTTTTTTGCGTATCGCCAAGCGACCGGCGAATTATATCCAGCTTACTAACTCGTGCTCCACTAGCCATATATTCTTCTGGCGTAGCCACCCGTGCTTCCACGAGATTAAGGCAGTGAAGCCTCTTACCATTCGAATACGGGGTTAGCGTCGCGCCATAAATAGGGAAAACTACAGCCTCTAGACCTGAAAATTTAACCCGACAGGGGAATGGCTCCCCGCTCATGACAAAAGAACTAAATCGAGACGCAACATCAATGCAGACATTTATGTAGCTTTTTACATTATCTTCTCTCGGAGGCTCAGGGCTTTTCCGGTTCGCCTTAATACCAGGCACGCCTCTTGTAATATAATCAGCACCATCTTTGAAGTGAAGACCAATAAGAAGCTTAAATGCCCTCTGACGAGCAAAGCAACTGATTGGCTTTAACTTCCCCAGAGCCAAAATTTGATGCAGAAGAAATTCTCTAAATCCTTTGTATGCCACCCTAGCAGACTTTACATTGTCGAACGCGTCTACATGCCCACTGGCATCACACCAATCCAATACAAACTTAAAACTTTTAAACTCACCAAGGATGCTTCTATCTCTTAATCCACCAGTATTGAAATAATCACCAATGGTTCTTACCAGCATCCTCCGACCACTAATGAACGATCCAATAACAACTGGAACCCCTTCCCTGCATGACCTGACTCCCATGTACCTAACCGAATAGGCAAATGAACCTATATCAATAGGGCTTTTAATGGCACGAGGATCAAGCTTCAATCGCAAACGCTCTGGATACAGAAAATCTTGTCCTAGCTGAGACAAGGTGACCACATCCGTTTCACGGATAACCATTTGGTCCAAATCACTCATTAGCGCTCTCCAATCTCAGATCACTGTAGTCTCCGAATCCGAAAATCTCATCTTCGTAAAGCTCTTGAGCAGCCAACTTATCAGAGTGCAATCGAAAGAGCTTCAGATAATTCTCTGTCGTTTCTCGATTTGAATGATACAGGCGCCTCTGAACAAGTGAAACCTCCTCACCATATTGCAAGCGCCCCGACGCCAATAACGGCAGCAAATGCTGATACAACTGAAAAGCAAAGGTTGCCCTTAACCAATGATACGTAAAACCAAGAGGAAATTCTTTTGATGCATACTTAATCAATTTTCGTTTTATGGTTTCGGTCACCTGCCCCGTCGGCCTTGACTTAACCTCTAAATAACGCGGATCACTTTCCGCCATGTAATAGCAATTACCTTGATCAGATAGAAACACATACATATCGTCATCATTCAACGCTTCAAGACTGCTATGCTCTTTCTTTAATTTCTCGCGCAACAATCCCCGTCTCTTGACTGCCATAGGACTGCTAGCAAAAACCTTCAGGTCATCAGCCAGTTGCTTCGGTACATGAAGCATCTGAGGCTTATCGCGTTTGGTATCAATACCAGTCCCAGGCCCCACATGCAGATGGTATGTTTTGTCACGATGAAGATTGTCCTCTGTAAAACCCTCAAGGTGCTTCATACGTAAGGTCAGGACTGTCTGCTTCCGCGCGCCAGTCATCAATGCAACAAGAAGTATCAGTCGTTCCTGCTGCGACCAATTTCTCTCATCATCTATTATCGCCAACAACTCGGAAAGCTGTTCATTGGTGAGCGGTCTTAAATCTTCACCATCGTCACGGACAAAGCCAATGGGAACATTACTTTCCTTAGACGTTGGAAGCGTCTGGCTGCGCTTTTCAACTTCAATCATCCTGGCTCCGCGACCACTTTCCAGCAAGAGCCTAACTTTCTTTACCGTATCAACGCGCTCCATATCAATTTCATAGTGCCAATTCAACGAAACAAACTTAATGAAATCATATACGATATTTGTATATTGGTTAATTACCGCAGGAGACTTTCCGCCATCATCAATCAAATGCCTGAAATAGCGGTATGTTGGTCTAAGCGGTGGTCGCTTGCCGGAAAAGTCTTTCCAATCAATCTCCTGATCCTCACAGAACAACAGGTAGTCTAAGAGCCTGCTTGCAGTGCGACGGGCCTTGTCTGTCGGCCTAGTCCGTGCATGCTTATTTTTGACGAGGTTAAGAAGATATGAGTTCGCCTCGATCCACGGCAGACCGCAGCGATGGAACAACACAGGGAAGTTGTACACATCGCGCTCGCCGTTCTTGCTACCAAACTCATTGACCTGGAATAGTTCAATGGGTGGCTGAGTGGCTACCAAGAGCGTGGGGGTCGCTCCACGAGGTTTGTTAGAAACGTACAGATCAGCAAAAGCATCCCGCACTCGAGGGACAATGACCAGCCTGCCTGTATGAGCAGAGTTCTCGTATGACGACATGTGCACATCCGCCTCTCAATGCGTAGATGCGTCAATGTTCACAGTTACGAGATGAATATCAATCCTTTTTTGTCAATCCTTTTTTGTTAAGTGATTCAACCCAAGGGTCTAACTTATGGAATAGCTTCGGATACCGCCCCTTCAAATCCTTCTTCACCTCGGCATAGGTGCTGCGCCAGAAGTTCGCCAGATCCTGGGTCACCTGCACCGGGCGCCGTGCCGGGGACAGCAGATGCAACTTCACCACCTGGCGCCCACCGGCGATGCGCGGTGTTTCGGCCAAGCCGAACAACTCCTGCAACCGCACCGCCAGAATCGGCGGCTGCTCGCTGTAATCCAGGCGAATCGACGACCCCGACGGCACGCTCAAATGATGCGGTGCCAGCTCATCCAGCCGCTGCGGCAAGGGCCACGGCAGCAGGTTATGAACGATGTTCGACAAGTCCAGATTGGCAAAATGACTGAGCCGCGAGACTTTCCCCAGATACGGCATCAACCAGTGCTCGAGGCTTTTGAGCAGCGCAGCATCACTGACATCCGGCCACTCACTTTCATTCTTGCTGCCCAGATCCAACTGCCGCAACAACGCCACTCGCGCCTGCCACTGACGCAATTCCGGCGTCCACGGCAACAGCTCCAGCCCCTTGCGCCGCACCAGATTCACCAGCGCCTGACTGCGCGCGGTTTCATCGAGCCCGGTCAACGGTTCACGGCTGAGGATCAACTCCCCGACCTTGCGCTGACGCTCGGCGCGCAATACGCCTTCGCGCTCGTCCCAATCCAGCTGATCGACCACCCGAACTTGCTCGGCCAACACCGAATCGAACAGCGCCGGATCGAAATCCGCCGCCAGATAAATTCGCTCTTCACGCTGGCCCTGACGACTGCCCAGGTCGGCGATCACCAGCCATGGTTGCTTCATCAAACTGTCGGCTTCGGCGAACAACGCGGCGCGACCGTTGGCCAGGCGATATTCCGCGCCGCCCGCTCGACGTTGCTGCGCCACACGATCGGGATAGGCCAGCGCCAACAGTGCACCGAGCCAACGCGGATGATCCGGATCGCCGACCGGCTCCGACGGTTTGCCGCGCAGGTAACCGCGATACTGACGCGCCAGTTGCCGGGCCCGTTGCACGCCGCCCTGAGCACCGCGCGCGGCACGTTCTTCGCCGGACAGCAGCACCAATCGGCTGTGCAAATCGGCGCCGGCACCGCGCAGGATATCGCGCTCGCCGAGCAGTGCCGCGACATCGCTCGCCATGTCCGCCAGGCCGAGCGCCTGACCACGCAGCAACAAATGGGCGATGCGCGGATGCGCCGGCAGTTCGGCCATGGCCTGACCGTGACGGGTCAGCGTTTCACCGTCCAGTGCGCCCAGTCGATCAAGCAAGTCCTGCGCCTGGGCATACGCCGCTGCCGGTGGCACGTCGAGCCACACCAACTGCCCCGGCGACACGCCCCAGCGACCCAGTTGCAACGCCAACCCGGCGAGGTCCGCCGATAAAATCTCCGCACTGGCGTACGCCGCCAGTTGCTCGTGCTGATCCTGCGACCACAAGCGATAACACACGCCCGGCTCCAGCCGCCCTGCCCGACCGGCGCGCTGGGTTGCGCTGGCGCGGGAGATGCGTTGCGTGTCGAGGCGGGTCATGCCGCTGCCGGGATCGAAACGCGGCACCCGCGCCAACCCGGCATCGATCACCACGCGCACGCCGTCGATGGTCAGGCTGGTCTCGGCGATGTTGGTCGCCAGCACCACTTTGCGCTTGCCTGCCGGCGCCGGCTCGATCGCGGCGCGTTGCGCGGCCAGGTCCAGTTCACCGTGCAACGGGCAGAGCAACACCTGCGTACTCTCGCCCAGCGCATCGGCCAGTTGTTGATGCACCCGGCGGATTTCCGCTTGCCCCGGCAGGAATACCAGGAGGCTGCCGGTTTCGTCGTTCAGGGCTTCGAGAATCGTCTGCACCAGACGCGGCTCGATGAATTCACCGGGCTGGAACGGCCGGCCCCAGCGCATCGCCACCGGGTACATGCGGCCTTCGCTGCGCAGGATCGGCGCGTCGTCGAGCAGCCCGGCCAGGCGTTCGCCTTCCAGCGTTGCCGACATCAACAGGATTTTCAGCGGCTGATCGTCGCGGAACAGTTCCCGGCCATTGAGGCTCAGGGCCAGCGCCAGATCGGCGTCGAGACTGCGTTCATGGAATTCGTCGAAGATCAGCAGACCCACGCCTTCCAGCGCCGGGTCATCCTGCAAGCGGCGGGTGAGGATGCCTTCGGTGACCACTTCGATACGGGTGTTGGGGCCGACTTTGCTGTCCAGCCGAATGCGATAGCCGACGGTTTCCCCGACCTTTTCGCCCAG
>LNAP01002424.1_pt1 | contig 22210 bp, 19 predicted proteins | sample 602601 | NCBI WGS metagenome assembly LNAP01 (sample SAMN02440304, study PRJNA202911) | soil metagenome | biome: Subtropical and temperate rainforests or woodlands; isolation source: soil samples (1 kg each in a 20% v/v slurry with milli Q water) were... ...
GGCAGGCACGTCGGGTGCAACAGGTGCTTCGGGTGCAACAGGTGCTTCGGGTGCAACAGGTGCTTCGGGTGCAACAGGTGCTTCGGGTGCAACAGGTACTTCGGGTGAGACAGGCGCTTCGGGTGCGGCAGGAACTCCGGGTGCGGCAGGAACTCCGGGTGCCGCAGGTGCCCCGGGCACGACAGGCGCTTCGGGCACGGCAGGTACTCCAGGCGCTACTGGCGCCGCCGGCACGCCTTCCGCCCCAGGCGCGTCGGGCACGCCCTCGTCGGAGCAGACCACTGGCAAGCCGGCAGACAAGGGCCTCACTTCGGACATGCCCGCGTGGCTGGCCGATAATCTGCTCGTCATTGTCACGGCGGTGCTGGCGCTGATTGCATTCGCCATCGCATGGCTCCTGCGCCGGGCCGGCGCGCGGCGCGGCGACGATGACGAGGAAACCTATGAATTCAACGAGCCAGCGCTGGATACGGCGGCGCTGAACCGCAAGCTCGGCAGCATCAATCTCGACCTGGACGAACCGCCCACGGACGAAACGCATCGTGTCGGCGGGCCACGGGTTTGATACATGTCTAGAGTTGCATTGGGGCTGGCGTATGACGGCTCCGCCTGGCAGGGTTGGCAGACACAGCCGCACCGGCAAACGGTGCAGGACACGCTGGAGGCCGCCCTCGGCAGTTTTTGTGGTGTGAAAGGGCCGGTGGCGACGATCTGTGCCGGCCGCACGGATACCGGGGTGCACGGCGCGATGCAGGTGGTCCATCTGGACACCGAACTCGACCGGCGGATGGAATCCTGGGTGCGGGGGGTGAACGCCTTCCTGCCGCCCAGCATTTCTGTGCAGTGGGCGCAGCCGGTGTCGGACGAATTTCATGCGCGTTTTTCCGCGCGCGCCCGCACCTACGTGTACTTGCTGTGGCGCGGCCGGGTGCGGCCCGCGTTGTGGGCGGGGCGGGCGGGCTGGTGTTTCCAGCCGCTGGACGTCGATGCCATGCGGACCGCGGCGAGTGCATTGCTGGGCGAGCATGACTTTTCCAGCTTCCGTTCTTCGCAGTGTCAGGCCAAGCATCCGGTGCGCCATCTCTACCGACTGGACATCGATGAACGCGGGCCGTTCCTGGTGTTCACCCTGAAGGCGAACGCGTTTCTGCATCACATGGTGCGCAACATCATGGGCGCGCTATTGCAGATCGGGCAGGGGCGTGAGTCGGTGGATTGGATGGCGCAGTTGCTGTCCTGGCGCGATCGCAAGCTTGGCGCGCCGACGTTCGCGCCCGATGGGTTGTATCTGTCCGCCATCGATTATCCAGACGAGTTCGGGCTGGATGAACTTGACGGCGGCTCGCTGTTGCTGTCGCCGTTTACTCAAACCTATTAGGGATGCCGCCGGCAACGGCGACGCTTGCCCAAATCCTATGGAGGCCTTTGCCATGCAACGCCGCGCGTTTTTGAAGCAGACCGCCCTGGGCGGCGCCGCTCTGGTCGCTCCGGCGTTCGCGCAGGAAGTCCCGCTGGCCGAGGAAAACGCCAGCCCAAACCCGCCAGTAACGCCAGCGGAAGAGCAAGATGCTCCGGTCACCGCGCCGCAAGTCCCGGCCGCCGCGCCCGAAGCGCCGGCGGTGGTGGCCGCCCCTCCCAAAGTTGCATGGCGGCTGGCCTCCAGCTTTCCCAATGAATCGCCGACCCTGTTCGCCGGCGCCGAGGACGTGGCGCGTTATGTGAGCGAGGTCACGGACGGACGCTTCACCATCGAGATTTTTCCGGCAGGCGACCTGGTGCAGCCCGGCCAGGTGCTGGAAGCCGTGCAGCACCGCGTCGTCGATTGCGGCCATACCGCGTCGACCCGTTACTTCGATATCGACCCGGCGCTGTGCTTTGACGCCGGCGTGCCGTTCGGCCTGAATACGCGGCAGATGAACGCCTGGATGACGCAGGGCGAAGGACTGGCGCTTACGCGCGTGCTGTTCGACAAGTACAACATCCTGAACTTTCCCTGCGGCTACACCGGCGCGCAGATGGGCGGCTGGTTTCGCGGGGAAATCAAGACCGTGGACGATTTGCGCGGCCTGAAGGTGAAGGCCGGCGGCTTCGCCCGCCATGTGCTGGCGCGCATGGGCGCCACGCCCGTCGAGGTGCCGGTGGCCGAGACCTATGCGGCGCTGGAGCAGGGCGTCGTGGACGCCGTTGCCTGGATCGGTCCTTATGATGATGAAAGCCTGGCGCTTTACAAGGTGGCCCGGAACTACTATTTCCCGGGTTGGTGGGCAGGCACGCTGCAATTGTCCCTGTATGTGAACCAGGACGCCTACGATGAACTGCCCAAGCAGTATCAGTCCGCCCTGGCGCTGGCATGCCGCATGGCGACTGCCAACATGATCGCCAAGTACGATGCCGGCAATCCCGATGCGCTGCGTCGCCTGGTGTCGCGCGGCGCGCAGTTGAAGGCATTTCCCAAACCGGTCCTGCAGGCGAGCTACGAGGCGTCGCTTGCGGCCTATCAGGAAATGAGCGCCAAGGACGCCATGTTCAAGAAGTTGTACGAAAGCATGGCGGCGTTCCGTGACAAGGAGACCCCGTGGTTCCGCCTGGCCGAGGGCAGCTTCGACAACCTTGTGGCCACCTTGGGCCAGCCCGCCGTGTAGGCCGGTCTGCACGCCGGATATACTGATTGATCGGCCGCGCAGGGCGGCCAGGCAAGCGAAGAGTTTCATGCGCACACGCATCAAGATCTGTGGATTGACCCGTGAACAGGACATCGACGCCGCCGTCGCGGCGGGCGTCGATGCGATCGGCTTTGTGTTCTACGCCAAGAGCAAGCGTTGCCTGACGCCGGCCCGCGCGGCCCAGTTGCGGCGCACGGTGCCGGCCTTTGTCGACGTGGTGGCTTTGTTCGTGAATCCGGAAGCGGCCGAGGTGCAGGCCGTGCTGGACCAGGTCAAGCCGGAGCTGCTGCAATTCCACGGCGATGAAACGCCGCAGGACTGCGCCCGCTATGGCCACCGTTTTCTACGTGCATTCCGCGCCGGCGCGCCCGGGCTGGATACCGCGGAAAACCTGGCTTCCACGTGCCGCGCTTATGGCGAAGCCGCGGGCTGGCTGTTCGACAGCTACAGCGCGGGCTACGGCGGCAGCGGCCACGGCTTTGACTACGGCTTGCTAGATGAGGTGAGGGCCGATCCGGTGTCGCGGCCGCTGATCCTGTCCGGCGGTTTGAACCCGGAAAACGTCGGCCAGGCGGTGGAATTGATCCGGCCTTGGGCGGTCGATGTGAGCAGCGGCGTGGAGCTTGAGCAAGGGATTAAAAGTTCTGATAGAATCTCGTTCTTCGTTGCTGCAGCGCAAGCCGCAGACGCGAAGCTGAAGGGAAATTAGTAGTGCAGTGCAGGCGGTTTGAAGCAGTGCGGCAAAGCTGGAAGGCTGGCCATGGGGCTCTTCAAAATGCGTTGCGAGAGAAGTCTGAAGGTCTATGCAAAAGCAAACACCGCAAACTTCGAGACGCAATAAATAGTGCGAAAAATCTTCCAAGACGATTTGCATGGTTTAAAAAAGCACTATATAATTCTTCTTCTTTGCAGGCGGTTAGCTCAGCTGGTTAGAGCGCCACGTTGACATCGTGGAGGTCGTTGGTTCGATTCCAATACCAAAGTGCTGTCAAGCACGGCAAAAGAAAAAGCCGCCAAGTCGATGACTTGGCGGCTTTTTTGTTTTCTTGTTCCCAAGCATGGCTTGCGACAAGCAACTTATCGTGTATCGCTTGTTCACTGTTCCGGAGGCAGGAAAAAACCACTGCTGCCTTGGTGCGAACTGTCATCGGATGATGAGAAAGGGTGCCGGGCGGTACCCGCGCTTGGCGGCTGCGAAAGCAGGGGGCGGCAAAATCCGTGCGTCAAGCGGATGGACCTATGTTGAAATAGGCGGCGCAGAATGGAAAGATAGCGGTTCACTCGGCGTGGCTGGCATTTGTTCAGCCACCTTCCGTTAACCAGCCCGACCGCCTCAAAAAGATAATTGACCGGGCTGATAATCGCCAAAGGAAGCTGATTTGGATCAGGTGAAGGCGTGAGCGCAGAATCGCCATGGCAATATGGACGCGGACGACAAGGGCGCTCCATGGTGCGCCGCGTGACGCTTGGGTTCGTTGTGGCGTGGGTTGCGTCGGTGGCGGTTCTCGCGCGCTGGATGTCTCAGGAGATCGAGACATCGCGGCTCGATAGCCTGACCGCCAGCGCTGAGTACGAGTCCAGAATTACCGCGCGCGTCATGGGCCGGTTGTTCACTGAGATGGTAAGCGTGGCCAATATGGTTGCGCGCCAGGGCCAAGTGATCGAGTTGGCTATTCGATACCGCACGGATCCTCCTGGCGTGGCCGAGTTGACCCGAGAGCAGCGAGCCGCCGTGTTTACGCGCGATCCGCTGGTGCGCAGAGTGGGTGACTTCATGAATGCGCTGGCTGGCGATCTGCAATACGCGCGCATTTACATGAACAATATGTCGGACGATACGGTGACCGCGAGCAACTGGGCGGAACCGGACAGCATTGTCGGCATGATTTACGGGGGCCGGGCTTATCTTGCCGATGCATTACGCGATGGCACCGGCAGTTATTTCGGTATTGCGCGACTGAACAAGAGTCCATCCTACTTCGTCGCGAGCCGTATCGAGGACACGAATGACGTGCCACAGGGCTCGGTGACCGTAAAGTTCGACGCGCCCGACGTAGCGCTTTACCTGGCTGGCCGGCATATTGCGCTGATCGTGAATCGCCAGGGCCGGGTAACCACGGCTTCGTCCACGCCATTCATGCTGCGTAACGTTGCCGCGCTATTGCCCCCCGGTTTGGTATTGCCTTCCGACGGTGATGAAGACCTGGGCGAACCCATGGAGATACAGGCAATTGCCGGTTCGCGCCATGCAGACCAATGGCTCATCGATGGCAGGCCGTACCTGGCGCGGTTTCAGCCGTTGCCGAATACCCAATACCAGTTGATTACGCTGGCATCGCTCGATTATTTGGCGCCCATGCGTAAACAGCACATATGGGCGGCGGTGGCGGTGGCAGCGCTCGGCCTGACCCTGATTCTTCTGTTTGGCCGGGTGGTCGGGCAAATGGTGAGACGACGCCAGGATGAACGGCATGCCGCCAACCATGACGCGCTGACCGGCTTGCGGAACCGGCGGGCCGTCATGGCCGAACTGGAGCGGTATTTCTCTCTGGCAAAACGGACGCAGCAGTCCGTGCTGGTGGCATTTATCGATCTGGATGGATTCAAGACGATCAACGACACTTACGGCCACGACGTTGGCGACAAATTCCTGGTCGAGGTCGGTCGACGCCTGTCGGCAGGTCTGCTTGCGGGAGACACGCTAGGTCGCTGGGGAGGCGATGAGTTCGTCGTGGTCGGATTGGGCGCGAGGCCGGGATCCGATGCGGACAACATCGTTGAATCGATGCGGACGCGGCTCGCCCCGCTGCTCAGCGGCTCCTATACCTTCGAGGGATGCAGTTTCCACTATACAGGCGCCAGCTTTGGCATCGTGAGCGCGGATCCATCGGTCAGCGTTCTACAAGCCGTACTCAAGGAAGCAGACCAATTAATGTACGCGGACAAACAGGTGCGGCGCGAGATGCAGATGGCAAGCGCCCTGTCGGCCTGAGCGCGTGGCCCTATTTTTGCGGGCCAGTAGCGCCGCAATGGTCTTGTCACGGAACTGGCCTGATTCGCGAATGCGTCGCGACCTATTGCGGCGCCATCTACCAGCGCAATCTGGTTGATGCCGTGCCGGTTGTGTTCAAAGTCCGCTTTTGGGCGCATTTAGAATGAGCCGTAAGCCCAGCGCCGCAATCACGCCCGCCGCGGCCCGGTCTATCCATTTCTTCGCCCGCAAATAGATCTCGCGGGGGCCCTTGGTGGAAAAACAGAGCGCCACGATCGCATACCAGCCGAATTCGATCAGAAATACCAGGGGCGGCAGCGTGAAATAGGTCCATGCCGGCGGATGTTGGGGCAGCAGGGCGGCGAAGATGCTGCCATACCAGATGGCCGTCTTGGGGTTGCTCAACTGGGTCGTGAGACCGATCCAGAAGGAACGGCGTCCATTGCGCGCCGCTGGCGCGCCGCTGCCGGGCATGGCAAAAGGCTGTCTGGCGTTGCGCCAGATACCGGCAGCCACGTACAGCAGATAGGCGCCGCCGGCGATTTTCAGCGCGATGTACAGCCATTCCACGCTTTGCAGCACCGAATACAAACCCGCCAGCGCCAGGCCGGCGAACAGCATGCCGCCCACACCCATGCCGAAGGCCGAGGCCAGGCCGTCCCAGCGGGACTGGCCGATGGCCTTGCGCGCGACGATGATGAAACTTGGCCCCGGCAACATGGCGCCGAGCCACAGCGCACCGAGGATTGCGAGCAGGGAGGCAAACGGAGTCATGGTGGTGGCTGGGGGCAGCGGGCCGCAGAAGGCTCTGATTCTTCCATGAAAACCGGGGTCTGCAAAGGCCGGTGAAACACCCGCCGGGAGTCGGCGAATCGCGCAATCCTTGCGTCAACAGCCCGTCAGTGTCAACCGTGCAGTGTGTCCTTGCGGTGCCGGCGGCTGCCGCTCATCTTGCAGGCGGAACACCCCCACGGCTTGCAATAACTGGGCCGCTTGCGTTTGCAAGGCCGTCGACGCGCCCGCGGCTTGCGCTACCCGGGCCGCATTCTGGCGGGTCAATTCGTCCATCTGGGTCACCGCCTGGTTGACCTCGTCGATGTCCGTGGCCTGTGCCCGCCCCGCATCGCCGATCTGGCTGACGAGGCCGGCCACGCGTTCGATGCTGGCCACCACGTCGCGGATCACGTTGGCAGCATGGTCGGCCTGGCGGAAGCCGTCGTCGGTTTTTTCCAGCGAACCGTCGATCAGGCCGCGGATCTCGCGCGCGGCGCTAGCGCTGCGTTGCGCCAGCGCGCGGACCTCGGTGGCCACGACCGCGAAGCCGCGTCCGCTTTCGCCGGCGCGGGCCGCTTCCACTGCGGCGTTCAATGCCAGGATGTTGGTCTGGAAGGCGATGCTGTCGATCAAGCCGGTGATCTCGGAAATCTTCCTGGCCTCTTGTTGGATCTCTCCCATCACGGCGGCGACGCCTGCCACCGCCGTACTGCCTGTATCCACGATGCGTCGCGTTTCGTCGGTCAGTTCCTGGGCGCGCAGCGCGTTGGTGGCGTTGTCGTGGACGTTTACCGCCAGGTCGCGCATCGATGTGACCGTCCGTTCCAGTGAATCGGCCTGAGTCTGGGTGCGCGCCTCCAGCTGCTGATTGTCCTGCATGATGTCGCGTGTTGCGGCCGACAGGGCGGTTGCGGTGGTCCGGACCCCGCTCATGGTCCGGTGCACGGCGTCCATGGTGGCCTTGAAGCTGCGTCCCAGGCTGCTGTCCAGGTCCAGGCCGGCAAAGCGCAGGTCGAACACGCCGGCCTCGCGGCCGATGTGGGCGCTGAGCTGGGCCAGTTCCTCGGCCGCCACCGCGGCCCTTTCCATTTTCCAGGCCAGCCAGCCCAAGGCGGCGGCCTGCACCACGACATAGGCCGCATGCAGCAGCACCATGGACAAGCTGGGCTCCGTGAAGCAAATCGTGCCGTAGCCCCATTGCTGCAGGAAATTGAAGGACAGGTGATGCAGCGCGATGACCACGGCCGCGCACAGGATGGTGCGCCAGTCCCGATAAGCCAGCAGCAGCGAGAGCAGCACGAAGATGCCGAAATGGATTTCGGCCATGCCGGACATCAGGTGGATATGGAGCGCGGCCAGCACCATCAGGCCACAGGCCACGGTCAGGCGGGTGCTCAGCCGGCCGGGCCGCCAGAGTATCAGCAGCGACGGTATGCCTGCGCCGGCGAGGCCGACTCCGATGGCGGCGCTCCATCGGCCATACTGAGGCGCCATGCATAGACCGACAGCGAACAGGAGCCAGAGCAGGGGCAGCATGGCCCGGTCGGTCCGGCGGTAAGAGTCTTCCAGCAAATCGCTTGCGTTGCGCATGGCATGTCCTCGCGACGGGAAGCGCGGAGCCCCGCGCACGCTCGATTTTTATTCAATAATTCCAATTTGTGAATATATATTCCAAATTATTCTTGCGTGTTGCCACGATGCTACCAAGGCGGTCCGTTCGGCCGCTGTATGCCGCGGAAGGCGGCGCCCAACGCGAAATTGCACGGCGCGTTTGAAGCGACCGGAACACCTGGGATATCCTGCTGCCCATCATGATGAGAGTACTGTGGCTCTGCCTGGGTTGCCTGATGCTGGCGTTGGGTGTGATTGGCGCGTTTCTGCCCGTCATGCCGACGACCATATTCCTGATCCTGGCGGTGGCCTGCTTTTCCCGGTCGTCGCCGCGGTTGGAGAAATGGCTGCTGGATAGCCCGACCTACGGCCCCGCGCTGCGCGCCTGGCGGGACCAGGGGGCCGTGTCGCGCAAGGGCAAGACCTACGCCTGCCTGGGCATGGGCGTCGGCTACGTGCTGTTCTGGTGGGGGGCGCACCCGTCGTGGATGCTGGCCGCCGCCGTCGCCGTGTTTTTCCTGGCCAGCGCCGCCTATGTCGTCACGCGGCCGGCGCCGCAGGAGCCGGCCGCAGGGCGTGCTCGGCAATAGGCGCCGGCGCGGGAATCAATGCGAATGCCGGGGATCGCCCCGTGTTTCGACGACCTTCAGGTACAAGGTGGCGGGCTCCAGGCAGCCGCCGGTTGAAAGCTGGCCGACCAATTGCCGGTACAGCTCTTGCCAGGGCGTCTGCGATTCCGGGGCCTGGTAAGGAGGTTCCAGCCTGCGACGCTCCATTTCGGTTTCGTCCACCAGGGCGATGACCGAGCGCTGGTTCAGGTCGACGCGGATACGGTCACCGGTGCGCAGCAGCGCGAGGCCGCCGCCCACCGCGGCCTCCGGCGACATGTTCAGGATGGAAGGGCTGGCCGAGGTGCCGCTTTGACGGCCGTCGCCCAGGCAGGGCAGCGAATCTATGCCGCGTTTGAGCAGGTGCGAGGGCGGCGCCATGTTGACCACTTCCGCACTGCCCGGGTAGCCCACGGTGCCGGCGCCGCGGATCACCAGGATGCAATGCTCGTCGATATTCAGGGCGGGGTCTTCGATGCGCGCGTGATAGTCCTCCGGACCTTCGAAAACGATGGCGCGCGCCTCGAAGGCGTTCTCCGAGCCGGGCTCCGACAGATAGGCGCGGCGGAAGGCTTCGCCCACCACCGACATCTTGATGATCGCGCTGTCGAAGAAATTACCCGAAAGAACGATGAATCCTGCGCGGTGCTTGAGCGGCGCATCGCAACTGCGGATGACGTCGGCATTGTTGGTCTTGGCCGCGGCCGCGATCTCGCCGATGGTTTTGCCGGAGACGGTGGCGCAGTCCGTGTGCAGGCGGCCCGCTGCCGCCAGCTCATGCAGCACGGCCGGGACGCCGCCTGCGCGGTGGAAGCCTTCACCCAGATGCTCGCCCGCGGGCACGCAGTTGACCAGCAACGGCACGTCTTCTCCCAGCCGCTGCCAGTCGTCCAGGCTCAGGTCGATGCCCGTATGGCGCGCGATGGCGATGAGGTGCGGCGGACAGTTGCTGGAAGCGCCCAGCGCCGAGGCCACGACGATGGCGTTTTCGAAGGCCTGTCGGGTCAGGATGTGTGACGGCCGCAAGTCTTCGCGCACCATGTCGCAGATGCGCAGGCCGGTGGCATAGGCCATTTGGCCGCGCTCGCGGTAGGGCGCGGGGATGCTGGCGCAGGTGGGCAGCGACATGCCCAGCGCCTCGGCCAGCGAGTTCATCGACAGCGCCGTGCCCATGGTGTTGCAGTGACCGATGGATGGCGACGATGCCGTGGCCAGCGTCATGAAGCCTTCGTAGTCCAGCTTGCCCGCGGCCATCAGATTGCGCGCATGCCAGATGACGGTTCCCGAGCCGACGCGCTGGCCGTCGTGCCAGCCGTCCAGCATCGGCCCGCCGGACAGCACGATGGCGGGGATGTCGACGGTGGCCGCCGCCATGAGGCAGGCGGGCGTCGTCTTGTCGCAACCGGTGGTCAGGACCACGCCGTCCAGCGGATAGCCATGCAGGATCTCGACCAGACCGAGGTAGGCCAGGTTGCGGTCCAGCGCCGCGGTGGGACGCCGGCCCTGTTCGGCCAGCGGGTGCACGGGAAACTCCATGGGGATGCCGCCCGCATCGCGGATGCCAGCCTTGATGCGTTCGGCCAGCGCCAGGTGATGGCGGTTGCAGGGCGCCAGGTCGCTGCCGGTCTGGGCGATGCCGATGATGGGCCGCCCCGATTGCAGTTCCTGGCGCGTCAGGCCGTAGTTGAGATAGCGCTCGACGTAGATGGCCGTCATATCGGCGTGCGCCGGGTCGTCGAACCATTTCTGGCTGCGCAGCTTGCGGGGAGTTTGTGGCATGGGATTCTCGATTACAACGGTTGCGTGGCGGCCCGGCTCGTGTCCGGGCCGCGAAGGCTAGTTGCGCGCCTTCTGGATTTCGTCATTCAGTTGCTTGACCAGCTCGGGGCCGAGTTCCTGCGTGTATTTGTCGACCACCGGCTGCACCTTCTGGCGCATGCGCGCAACTTCTTCCGGCGAGACGGTGTTGATCTTCATGCCAGCCTGCTCCAGCGTGGTCATGGCCTTCTGGGAATCGGCCCGGCTGTCCAGGCGTTCAAAATCGCGCGATGACGCGGCCGCCTGCCGGATGAGTTTTTGTTCTTCGGGCGACAGGGTGTCCCACCATTTCTTGGACGCCAGCACTACCCATGGCGTATAGACGTGGCGGGTGATGGTCAGGTAGGGCTGGACCTCGTAGAACTTGCTGCTCTGGATGGTGGTGATGGGGTTCTCCTGCCCGTCCACGGTGCGCGTTTCCAGGGCGGTGAACAGTTCCGAGAACGGCATGGGCACGGCATTCGCGCCCAGCGTGTTGAAGACGCCCAGCGCGATCTGGTTCTGCATCACGCGCAGCTTGATGCCTTGCAGGTCTTCCGCGCGCGCGATGGGGCGCTTGGAATTGGTCATGTTGCGAAAGCCGTTTTCCCAGTAGACCAGGCCGACGATGCCCTTGGCCTCCAGCTTCTTCAGCATGTCCTGGCCCAGCGGGCCGTCCAGCACGGCATCCGCTTCCTTTTCGCTGTTGAAGAGGAAGGGCAGGTCGAACACGCCGAACTCCTTGACCATACCGGCCAGCGGCGCGGTGGAGCCCACCATCATTTCCTGTACGCCGCCCGCCAGGGCGCTTTGCATCTGCTCGTCCGAGCCCAGGTTGGCCGAACCGAAGGTCTTCATCTTGAGCTTGCCGCCGCTGATCTTTTCCAGCTCCTGTGCCAGGTGGCGCGCGGCGCGTCCCTGGACGCTTTCTTCGTTCAGGCCGTAGCCGAAGCGGATCAGTCGCGGTTTGACGTCGGCGGCGGACGCGACGCCGGCGATGGCGCAGGACAGCGCCGTCGCCAGGACAACAATGCGGGTCTTGAAACGGTTCATCATGGTGCTCCTCCTTGGGGTTTTTCTAATGCATCCAGCGTGCGGGTACGGTGATCAGCTCGGGGAAGATCACCAGCAGGACCAGCAGCAGGGTGTAGGCGACGACGTAGCGCCACACGCCTCTGCAGATGGTTTCCATATTGATGCGGGCGACGCCGCAGACCACATTGAGGACGGTTCCCACCGGCGGCGTGAGCAGGCCGACGCAGCCCACCATGACGAACATCACGCCGAAGTAGACGGGGTCGATGCCGGCCTTGGTGACCACCGGCATCAGCACCGGCGCCAAGATCAGGATGGTGGGGGTCAGGTCCATCACCGTGCCCACCAGCGTGAGCAGCACCAGCAGGGCGAACATCAGCAGCTTGGGCTGGTCCAGGACCGGCTCAAGCAGCGCGATCAGGTCCTGCGGCATGTCGGCCAGCGTGATCATGTAGGACGAGACCATGGCGGCGGCCACCAGGAACATGACGATGGCGGTGGTGCTGGCGGCATTGATGAAGAGCGGCGCCAGGTCGCGTATGCCGATTTCGCGGTAGACGAACAGGCTGACCAGCAGCGCGTAGACCGCGGCGACGACGGCCGCCTCGGTCGGCGTGAAGATGCCGCCGCGCAAGCCGCCGATGATGATGACCGGCAGCATCAGGGCCCACAGCGATTCGCGCAGCGCTTTCCAGCGCTTGCTCCAGGGTACGCGCGGTGCAGGCTTGATGCTGCCATGCTTGCGCGCCACCCAGGTCCATACCGCGACCAGCGTCAGGCCCATCATCAGCCCGGGCGCGATGCCGGCGAAGAACAGTTTGGTGATCGACACGTTGGTGGCGACGCCGAAGATGATGAACGAGATCGAGGGCGGGATGATGGGGGCGATGATGCCGCCGGCCGCGATCAGCCCGGAGGCCTGGCCCGCGTCATAGCCTTTTTCGCGCAGCATGGGGATCAGCAGCGAGCCCAGCGCCGCGGCGTCGGCCACGGCCGACCCGGATAGCGCCGCCAGCAGCACGCTGGCGAAAATGGCCACATAACCCAGGCCGCCCTGGATGTGGCCCACGAAGGTGCTGGCCAGGTTGACGATGCGGCGCGAGATGCCGCCGGCGTTCATTAGTTCGCCGGCCAGCATGAACAGGGGCACCGCCATGAGGGTGAAGCTGTTGGCGCCCGACAGCATGTTCTGCGCCAGGATCTGGGTATCGAAGAAGTCCAGCTGGAACATCATGGCGATCGCGCTGAGCAGCAGCGCGAAGGCGATAGGCATGCCCAGGGCGATCAGCCCCAGCAGCACGAGCAGGAAGACGGTCAGGATCATTGCGGACGTCCGGGCGGGGAGTTGGGAGCGGAGCCGTCAGACCAGCGGGTCTTCGGGGCTGGATTCCGCCGGCAAGGGCCCGCCCGCAAGGACGCGCACCAGATCGATCAGGGTCAGGATGCCCATGGCGACAGCCGCATAGAGCGCCGCGGCATTGAACACCGCCAGCGACATGCCGGTGACGGGCAGCACGGTGTCCAGGCCGATGACGGTCTGCGTCCAGCTACCTTTGGCCATCAGCCACAGCACCCACAAAACCAGCAACTGGCAGAACACGTGCGAGACGCGGCGGGCGGCGGGGCCGAAGCGTTCGACCAGCATGGTGACGCCGATGTGCTGGTGCGTACGCAGCGCAATCACCGAACCCAGGAAGATCATCCAGACGAACGCCAGCCGGGAGATCTCGTCGGAGACGTTGATGCCGGAATTGAACAGGTAGCGCAGCGCGACGTTGCCGAACAACAGCACCACCATGACGGCCAGACAGGTCACCATCAGCCAGGTCTGCAGCGCGAAGCACCAATCGGCGGCGCGGGCCAGCGGCGTACCGCCGGGCCGCCCCGGTGGGGAAGCTTGCATGCTTGTCTCCTATCCGTTTCCCGGAATTTTTTAGGGTTATGCTGTGCGGAATGTTAGCGCTAACATTTTGCGTTTGGCAAGCCCCAGTTTTTTGCGTCAGACTACGCGCTCACCAACCCATCCCGAGGACCGATGTCCATCCGTAAACCCCGCAGTTCACGCGCCGGCCGCGTCACCATGCAGGAGGTCGCGCGCCGAGTGGGCGTCAGCGCGATCACGGTATCGCGCGCGTTGCGCACGCCGGACAAGGTGGCGGAGGAATTGCGCCAGCGCATCGCGCGGGTCTGCCAGGAGCTGGGTTACGTGCCCAACCATGCGGCCAGCGCCCTGGCGTCTGCTCGCTCGCAGACCATCGTGGCGCTGATCCCGTCGCTGAGCAACGTGGTGTTCGTGGACATCATCGCGGGAATCAAGGAAGAGCTGGACCGTCACGGCTACCACATGCTGATCGGCGTGACCGGCTATTCGCCGGACGAGGAAGAAGCCTTGCTGCGCAAGTACCTGCAGCATGCGCCCGACGGCCTGATCCTGACGGGCGTCGATCACAACCCGGGCGTATGGGATTTGCTGGACACGCAGCGCATTCCGACCGTGCACACGATCGAGACGCTGGATGGCGGCGAGCATATGAGCGTGGGGTTTTCGCAATTCGATTCTGGCTATGCCGCCGGCCGCCATTTGGTGGAGCGGGGCTACCGCCGCATCGGCATCGTGGGCGCGCAGCTGGATCCGCGTTCGCTGCGCCGCTGCGAAGGCTGCCGCCAGGCTTTGCGGGACGCGGGCCTGTACGACCCAGCCCTGGAAATCATGACGCCGGAGAAATCATCCATCGGCCTGGGGGCGTCCCTGCTGGAGCAGTTGCGCGCACTCCACCCCGACTGCGAGGCGCTTTTTTTCTGCAACGATGACCTGGCTCAAGGCGCCGTGTTCCAGTGTGGACGCCTGGGCGTTCCGGTGCCAGAGCGCATGGCCATCATCGGTTTCCACGACGTGGCCGGCACGGCCTGGACCACGCCGCCGCTGTCCACCATTGCCACGCCGCGCTACCAGATCGGCGTATCGGCCGCGGGCCTGCTGATGCGGCATCTGGCGGGCGAGTCCGTCGCTGAACGTCACGTGGACCTGGGCTTCAAGCTGGTGCAGCGCGAGACCAGTTGAAGACCGGGTTCAGCCTCGGCGCAGCGACGCGTTGAAAGGCGGATATCAGGAAGCTCTGCGCCAGTCCGCCGATGCGCCCAAGCCGCATGAATTGCCATGGCGTATGCAGCACTTTCTCTTCCGGGAAAACGCCTTCATGGCTGCCCTCGCTGGCGTCAGGCGCGCTTGAGTTCGATTTCGACGAACACGAACTCGGTGTCGTTGGGGTTGATGACGTTGTGTTCCACGCCCACGGGCCGGTAGTAGGCCACGCCGGTGGTGAGCTGGCTGGTGATCTCGCCGTCAGGCGTAGCCAGCAGGAGCGGGCCGGTGGTCTGCGGGACCACCACGTAATTCATGCCGTGGCGGTGCCATCCCGTTTCGCCGCCGGGCGGAAAGCGCCATTCGGTGACGGTGACCATGTCATTGTCGATCTGCACTGTCGGTATCGCGGCGGGGCGTTGCATGGGGTGTTCTCCTTTGGGGGTATGAATATACTTGCGCGCTTCAGGCCGCTTGCGCCTTGGTCGGGTCCCAATGCTGGCCGGGGACCGCGGCGATCAACTGCCGCGTGTAGGCGTGTTGCGGGTTGTCGAAGATCTGCGCGGGCGAACCGTACTCGACCACCTTGCCGCGATGCATGACCAGCACGGAATTGCAGATCTGGGCAGCCACGCGCAAGTCATGCGTGATGAAGACCAGCGCAATCTTCAAGCGTTGCTGCAGATCATGCAAGAGCTGCAGTACCTGCGCCTGGACGGACACGTCCAGGGCCGACACCGATTCATCGGCGACCAGCACTTTGGGCTCCAGCGCCAGCGCGCGCGCGATGCCGATGCGCTGGCGCTGGCCGCCCGAGAACTGGTTGGGGTAGCGGTCGAAGGCGGATGGGTCCAGCCCGACCAGCGACAGCAGTTCCCGCACCCGTGCCTCGGCCTGGGCGCGCGGCACGCCGTTGGCGACGGGGCCGTCGCTGATGATGCGGCCCACGGTGTGGCGCGGGTTGAGCGAGGCGAAAGGGTCCTGGAAGATCATCTGGATGTCGTGTCGCAGCGGCCGGAAGCGCGATTCCGGCATGGCGGCGATGTCCTGGCCGTTGAAGATCAACTGGCCGCCATTGATGCCCACCAGCTTGAGCAGGCATTTGCCGATGGTGGACTTGCCCGAGCCTGATTCGCCGACGATACCCAGCGTTTCGCCGCGCCGCACGCTGAAGCTGACGCCATCCACGGCGTGAACCTCGCGCTTGCCGCCCAGCCAGCCGCGCCCCACCACATAGGTCTTCTTCAAGTCCCGCACGTCCAGCACCGGCAGGTCGTCCGCGGCGGCCGTGCGCTCTTCGCCGCGGCGGTGCGGCACGGCCGCGATCAGGCGTTGCGTGTAGGGGTGGCGGGGGCGGTTCAGCACCTCTTCGGCCGGCCCCTGTTCCACCAGGATGCCTTTTTCCATGACGGCGACCCGGTGCGCGATCTCGGCCACCACGCCGAAGTCATGGGTGACGAACATGACGCCCATGCCTTTCTCTTTCTGGATGCGGGCGATCAGCGCCAGGATCTGCGCCTGGGTGGTGACGTCCAGCGCGGTGGTGGGCTCATCGGCGATCAGCAGCGCGGGCTCCAGCGCCAGGGCCATGGCGATCATCACACGCTGGCGCTGGCCGCCGGACAGGCGGAAAGGATAGACGTGGTAGAGCGTGGCGGGGTCGGGCAGGCCCACGAAGGCCAGCAGCTCCAGCGTGCGGGCCATGCGCTGCGCGCCTGGATACGCGTTGTGCACGCGCATGACTTCGCTGATCTGTTCGCCGACCGTCATCAGCGGGTTGAGCGCCGACAGGGGCTCCTGGAAGATCATCGCCATGTCCTTGCCGCGCATGGCTTGCAGGGTGGCTTCGTCCTGCCGCAGCAGGTCCTGGCCACGGAACAGGATGCGGCCCTGTTGCGGCGTCAGGTAGTCGGGCAGCAGGCCCATGATGGCGTTGGCGCTCATGGACTTGCCCGAACCCGATTCGCCGACGATGCACAGGATTTCGCCGGCGCGGATGTCGTAGGACACGTCCTGCACGGCATAGGGGCGGTCGCCGCCCTTGGGCAGGGCGATGCTCAGGTTCTGGATGGACAGCAAAGGAGCGGAAGCGTTCATGCCGTCCTCCTATTCGCCGCGCTTGCGCAGCTGCGGGTTGAGGGCGTCGTTCAGGCCTTCGCCGATCAGGTTGATGGCCAGCACGGTCAGCAGGATCGCCACCCCGGGCCAGACGCTCATCCACCAGGCCTCGCGGATCATGGTGCGCGCGGCGCCGATCATGAAGCCCCAGCTCATCAGGTTGCGGTCGCCCAGCCCCAGGAAGGACAGCGACGATTCCGTCAGGATCGCGGTGGCGACCATGAAGGACGCCGACACGATGATGGGCGACATGGCATTGGGCAGGATCTGGGTGCTGACGATGCGGGCTGGCGTCTGCCCGATGACGATGGCGGCCTGTACGAATTCGCGTTGTTTGAGCGTCATGAACTCCGAACGCACCAGGCGCGCGGCCGGCGGCCACGATACGACCGCGATGGCGCCCATGATCGAATAGACCGAGGGGCTCAGGATCGCCACCAGCACCACGGCCATGGCCAGTTGCGGGATGGTCTGGAAGAACTCGGTGAAGCGCATCAGCGCGTCGTCCGCTCGGCCGCCGCAATAACCCGCCACCGAGCCGACCACGATGCCGAAGACCAGCGCCACGGCGGTGGACAGGAGGCCCACCATCAGCGAAACCCGGGCGCCCCAGACCAGTCCGGCCGTGATGTCGCGGCCCAGCATGTCGGTGCCGAAGGGGTAGTCGGCATTGGTGAAGGGCGGAATCAGCGGGTCGGCCACCATCATCCAGGGCGATTCTTCGTACAGCAGCGGCGCGGCCAGGGCCACCAGGACCACGATCAGCATGATGGCCAGTCCGGCCACCGCTCCGTAATTGCGCATGTAGCGCCGGGCAAAAGACTTCATGCGGCGGCTCCTTGTTGCGCGCCCGCGCCGATGCGCGGATCGATGAGTCGGTACAGCACGTCGGTCAGCAGGTTGAACACCACCACCATGATGGAGGTGACCAGGAAGATGCCCAGCAGCAGCTGGTAGTCGCGCTGCAGCAGCGCGTCGAACATCAGCCGGCCTATGCCGGGCCAGGCGAACACGGTTTCGGTCAGCACCGCGCCGCCCGCCATCTGCCCCAGCTGGATGCCGGCGAAGGTGATGACCGGCAGCAGCGCGTTGCGCAGCACGTGGGCGCGGATCACGCGGCCGGGGCTGACCCCCTTGGCGCGCGCCGTCTTGACGAAATCCATGCCTATCACTTCCAGCATGGAGGCGCGCGTCAGCCGCACGTACACCGCCATGAAAAAGCAGCCCAGCGTCACGGTGGGCAGGATCAGATGCTGGGCAATGTCGCCCGCGCGCGCCCAGCCGCTCAGGTTGGCGCCCACGGTCTCCATGCCGAAGGCCGGCAGCCAGCCCAGCACCACCGAGAACAGCAGGATGCCCATCAGCGACAGCCAGAACAGCGGCGTGGCATACAGCACCAGGGCGCCCGTCATGACCGAGCTGTCGATCCAGCGGCGTTTGTTGCGGTAGCGGGCCTTGGCCGCCACCACGCCCAGGAAGACGCCCAGCACGATGGAAAACACGAAGGCGCAGGACATCAGCAGAAAGGTGGCCGGCAGGCGTTCGAGGATCAGGTCCAGCACCGGCACATGGTTGCGGTACGAGAATCCCAGGTCCAGCTGCACCACGCCTTTCAGGTACAGCAGCAGCTGGGTCAGGATGGGCTTGTCCAGGCCGAACGCCACGCGCAGCTGTTCGACGTAGGCGGCATCGCCCGCGCCGGCCTGGCCCGCCAGCACGGCGGCGGGGTCGCCAGGGGCCAGGCGGATCAGGAAGAAATTGATGATCACCACGCCCAGCACGACCACCAGGGCCTTGCCGATGCGTGAAACGAGAAAAGACAGGAATTTCATGCTCTGGGTCCTTTCAGGTCGGGCGCGGGCTGCCACGCGCAGCCGTCGTCCGGCCGGGATCCGCCGCTGCGCAATGGCTTGCGCGGCGGCGTCCCGCGCCTTACTTCTCGATGTAGACGTCGTCGAAGCTCTCGTTCAGGCCGATGGCGGTCTTGACCAGGTTCTTCACGTTGCCGCGATAGAGCGTGGGGAATTCCATGTCCACCAGGAAGCCGTTGGCGATTTCATTGACCAGCGTGGTTTGCAGCTTGGTGTAGATCTCCTGACGCTTGGCGGGATCCACCTCGGAAGCGGCGACTTCCCATTGCTTGTCAGTCTCGGGGTTGCTGTAGCCCTGCACGTTGGCGAACGGCGATCCCTTGACGATGTTCGACGAGACATAGAGCCGCTGCACGCCCAGGGCGGGGTCGCCGTACTGGTAGGTGAAGGTGGTCGTCATGTCGAAGTCCCAGTTGCCCGTGCGGCTGGCCCAGCCGCCCGCGTCGGTGGCTTCCAGGTTGACCTTGAATCCCAGTTGCTCCAGCGCCTGCTTGGTGTATTCGCCCAGGCGGTCCCAGGTGGAGCCATAGGGGAAGCTCAGTTGGCGGATCGTGTAGTCCTCGGGCTTGATGCCGGATTCCTTGATCAGCGCGCGCGCCTTCTTCATGTCGAACGCCAGCGGCGGCATGTTCTTGTCGTAGAACATCTCGGTGGTGACGAAGGGGCTGGTGGAGACCTTGCCCAGGCCGAAGAAAATGTTGTTGACCACCATGTTGCGGTTGATCGCCGCCATCACCGCCTGGCGCACCTTCAGATTGTCGAAGGGCGGCTTGCGCATGTTGAAGATCAGGTAGGCCTGGGGCGAGAACATCTCCCAGCCGGCGGTGGTGTATTCGACCTTGGGCAGGGCGCGCAGGCGCTTGATGTCGACGTTGTCCACATCGCCGCCGCGCAGCACGTCCACGCTGCCGCGCTCGAAGGCCACCGCGCGCGAGGCCGAGTCGGGGATGACGTTGAACACCAGCTCATCCAGATAGGGCTTGCCCGGCTTCCAGTAGTCGGGGTTGCGGGTCAGCTTGATGTATTCGCCGCGCTTCCATTCCTTGAACATGAACGGGCCGGTGCCGACCGGCTTCTGGTTGGCCGGGTTGGTCATGTAGTCGGTGCCCGCGTAAATGTGCTTGGGCATCATGGGCGCAAAGCCCGGCTCGAACATCAGCATGAAGGCGGGGAAGGGGGTCTTCAGCTTGACGACGACCGTCTTCGCGTCCGGCGCTTGCACCGATTCCACGAACTTGTTCAGGATCACGCGGGCGCGCGCATGGGTCTTGGGCAGCATGTCCGCCAGCGAGAACACCACGTCTTCGGACGTGAAGGGTTTGCCGTCATGCCATTTGACGTTGTCCTGCAGGTGGAAGGTGTAGGTCAGGCCGTCGGCCGAGGCCTCCCACGACTTGGCCAGGCCGGGTTGCGGCTTCAGGTCGGTGGAGTAGGTCAGCAGGCTCTCGTAGATCTTGCCGGCGACGAATTGCGTGGGGCCCTGCTGGTTGATGGCCGTGACGATTACTGGCGGTTCGGGCTGGACGATCATGTTCAGCGTGCCGCCCTTGGTCTGGGCCAGGGCTTGCGTGGCGGGCAGCGCGGCCGCTAGGACCAGTGCGCCGATGCTTAGGGAGAACCATTTTTTCGATTTCACTGCGAGCCTCCGGGCTGGAAAGGATCTGACAGGTGTCCGCGTCGCGGATGCCGTGCTCTGGCAAGCAAACCTCATGCCACCTGTGTTTTCAGGGGTACTACGGGTGGAGCCGCTACAACAATGCTTCGTATGGGTGCTGTTCAGCGTGCCGCGCACCATTGCGGCGCGCCGTTGTCGTCGCCAAAGTCCTCTCGCAAGCGCGCCAGGATGCCCAGCAGATGCGCATGCATGGCGTGCCGCGCGCGGATCGGGTCGCGCGCCTGGATGGCGGTCAGGATGCGCTGGTGCTCGGCATGGGCGATCGCCCAGACCTTGGTGTCGACGAAGTAATCCTCCATGCGGCTGTACACCGGGCTGGTCTGCGTCAATTCCCACAGATGAGCCACCGAGGCCGCGACCGCGGCGTTGCCGCAAGCCGCGGCGATGGCGTTGTGGAATTCGCGGTCATGTTTGCCGGGCGAATTGCCGAGCGACATGCCCTCGTGGGCGTCGCGGATGGCGGCGATCTGGGCGGGCGATCCATGCTGCGCGGCCATGCCGGCGCATTCGGGTTCGATCAGCATGCGCGCTTCCAGCAGGTCGAAGGGGCCGATGCCGTCCTGTCCTGGCGCGGAGTAGCCCGCGGTGGGTGTGGCCGCTTCCCGGGCGGCGGTGACGAATACCCCGGTACCCACGCGCACCTCGACATAGCCTTCGATTTCCAACGCGATCAGGGCCTCGCGGATCGACGCGCGGCTGACTTGCAGCTGTTCGGCCAGTTCTCGTTCAGAGGGCAGGCGCCCGCCGCGAGGGAATTCGCCGGCCCGGATCCGGCCGGCAATCTGGTCGGCGATGACGCGGTACAGGCGGGTGACGGTGGCAGCTTGGAAGGTGTTCATCGGCGGCTGAGGCAGGAACCTTGGACCAGGTGGTCAGGCCACCAAATATAGGCATCTCATCCTTGAATAAGAAGGGGAATTTTGCGTTTCAAGGGAAAACGATCACAGGGATTCCACCTCTTTCTTTAAGGTGGTCAGGCCAGTTAGACGGCCTTGCGCGCTTTACAGTTTTCCGACAAATCCCGAACAGAATCGCCTCTGTTGCGAGCAGGGGCCATCCCATACTCCGTCCCGCCCGATGTAGGGCATGAAGCAGTGCGCTGCGCCGGCAGGAAGGAGGGGGGATTGAAGAAACTTGTGGAGCGGGCGTTCCGGCCCGAGGGCTGGCGGATCGGCGCGGGTATGGCGGTGTTCGCGCTGGCGTGGCTGACGCTGCTGGACAGGGCGGCCCTGGCGCCTCCCACCGACAACATCGAGCAGCTCACCTGGGTGCGCAGCCTGGAATGGGGGTATTACAAGCATCCGCCGTTGCCGACCTGGCTGTTGTGGCCCGCGGTGCAATTGCTGGGCTGGTCGGCATGGACGAGCTACATCGTCGGCACGCTCTGCACCCTGGGTGCTTTCGCGCTGCTGTGGCGCTGGTTGCGGGACATGCGTGGCAGCGGCTACGCGCGGGCGGCGTTGCTGGCCGGCCTCTGCATCACCTTCTACAACGGCCGCCTGCATTTCTACAACCACGAGATCGTGCTGATCCCGCTGGCGGTGGGCTGCGCCGTCGCGTGCTGGAAGGCCTGGACCACACGCCGGATCGGGTGGTGGATCGCGCTGGGCGTCTGCCTGGGCCTGGGAGCCTTGTCCAAGTACCAGAGCGCGGTGGCGGGCGCCGCCGTGCTGGTGTTCTGGTTGAGCCAGGGGGGCTGGCGCGACCCCATGCACCGCTACGGTCTGCAGGTGGCGGCGTTGACGGCGCTGGCGGTCTTTGCCCCGCATCTGTGCTGGCTGGCCTACAACGACTTCGAACCCCTGAATTACGCGATGGCCTCATCGCTGGCCGCGGGTCTGCCCTGGAGCACCCGATTGGCGGAAGTGGTCCGATGGTGGGGCGACCAGCTGCTGAACCGGGCGATGCCGGCGTGGGTGCTGCTGGGCGCCTGGTGGTGGCTGGCTCGCCGCCGTGGGGGCGCTTGCGCGGCGCAGTCGGCGGC
>LNAP01001808.1_pt1 | contig 22207 bp, 19 predicted proteins | sample 602601 | NCBI WGS metagenome assembly LNAP01 (sample SAMN02440304, study PRJNA202911) | soil metagenome | biome: Subtropical and temperate rainforests or woodlands; isolation source: soil samples (1 kg each in a 20% v/v slurry with milli Q water) were... ...
TTGAAGACATCGAGGCACTACTTCCTTGGAATTTAGACATTCAACAGGTTGCCATGGACCTCGCTGCCTGAAAACCCTGTGCTTAGTGGATCGCTTACATCATATTTGCTACCGATGATGATCTGTTGCCTCATGTAATGTGTTACCCGTCGGATGGGCCGATGGGAGCCCATCATGACGAGGCAACTAAGCATGGCTACGCGTAAAGAATTAATCAGCGCCGTCAGGCAGCGCTACTGCAATGCGCCGCCCGCCGAGAAGAGGCATCTCCTTGACGAGTTCGTCGCACTCACGGGATACCATCGTAAACACGCGATTCGCATTCTGGGATGCGCGCCGGGGGTGTGCGCCTCGCTACCTGTTCGCAACCGCGTATAGGACGAAGCCGTGCGACAAGCACTGGTCGTACTGTGGGAAGCAGGAGACCGAATATGCAGTAAACGATAAAAAAGAGCTCATCCCGATCTTGGTTGAAGCCATGGAACGCCACGGGCATTTGAGCCTGGATTCGCTCGTCAAAGACAAGCTACTCAGTATCAGCGCAGCAACCATTGACCGGATCTTACGCAAGACACGCGAACAAATCGACGGGCAACGCCGACGCCGAACCGGTGTTGGTTCTGCCATCCGTCGTAGCGTTCCAGTACGCACGTTTGCTGATTGGCACGATCCCGCGCCAGGCTATTTCGAAGGGGATATGGTCGAGCATTGTGGTGGGCCCAAGCAGGATGGGAACTTCGTGCACAGTTTGGTGCTTACCGACATAGCCAGCGGCTGGACTGAGTGCGTGGCTTTACCCGTGCGTAATCAATCTTTGGTTGTGCAAGGCCTTATCAAGGCGGCCACCGATTTACCCTTTGCGATGCGGGGTATCGACACCGATAACGACAGCGCGTTCATGAACCAGGCGGTGTTCGATTACTGCGTTGCCCAGCAACTTGAACTGACCCGCTCGCGCGACTACAAGAAAAACGATCAGGCCTGGGTCGAGCAGAAGAACGGCGCCGTCGTCTGGCGCCTGGTGGGCTATGGCCGGCTAAGCGGCGTGCCGGCAACCCAGGCGCTGGCCGAACTGTACGCCGTCTCGCGCCTCTACATCAATTTCTTTCAGCCGTCGTTCAAGCTCAAGTCCAAGCGGCGAGACGGCGCCCGTGTCAGCAAGACCTACTACACGCCCAAGACGCCTTGTGTTAATGGCCAATTAAAATGACCCACTAGGAGGTGCGGACGATAACTTGGACTATCTCGGAGGTAGTTCATGTATTCGTACCAAGATCGTATAAGGGCGGTGCAGCTGTACATCAAGTATGGAAAACGCACGGCGGCGGTAATTCGAGAGCTGGGATATCCCTCACGCAAGAATCTGCTGCGATGGTATCGCGCGTACATTGAAGCGGGCGATTTGCCAAAACGCTCACGCCCGAAACCACGGTATACGTCCGAGCAAAAGCGCGCGGCCGTGGATTATTACTTTAACCACGGCTGTTGCCTGGCCGGCACTCGCCGCGCTCTTGGCTATCCAAGCCGTGGCGTGCTCGCCTCCTGGGTTGACGAACTGCGCCCCGGCACGCGCCGCGTGGTCACCAGCACAAACGCCAGCGCGCCATTCGCGCTCGACCACAAACGACTGGCCGTCTCTGATCTGTGCGAGCGTCAACGTTCGGCTCGCGAGGTGGCGAAAAATGTTGGCGTGAGTCGACCGATGCTGTACAAGTGGAAGGATCAACTTCTTGGAGATAAGGCATACCGATCCATGCGAAAACGTAACGTGATCGCTCCCGAGGATGAGCGTGCCGCCTTGCTTGAAAGAATTGCACAGCTTGAGCAGCGGGTGCATCGTCTGCAACTCGAGCACGACATCCTGACGCGGGCAAACGATCTGATAAAAAAAGACCAAGGCATCAACTCCCTGGCCCTGACAAACAGGGAAAAGTCCCAGGTGGTTGATGCCTTGAAAGACACGTACCCACTATCCGAACTGCTCGATACCCTGGAGCTCGCCCGCAGCAGCTACTTCTACCACAGGGCTCGCTTGCGTGTGCGTGATAAATACGAGGATGCGCGCAACGCCATTACTGATATCTTCAACGACAATCACCGCTGCTACGGATACCGGCGGGTCCATGCCGTTCTGCGTCGGCGCGACACCTTTATATCCGAGAAGGTGGTGCGCAGGCTGATGGCACTGGAGCAGCTTGTCGTCCATCAATCACGCCGGCGTCGCTACAGTTCCTACTGCGGTGAGATTGGGCCTGCACCCGAGAACCTGATCGCCCGGGACTTCCACTCAAGCGCGCCGAACCAGAAGTGGCTGACTGACATTACGGAATTCCAGCTTCAATCCGGTAAGGTCTATCTCTCGCCCATGATCGACTGCTTCGGTGGCAAGGTGGTGAGTTGGTCAATCGGCACACGACCGGATGCGCAGCTAGTCAATTCCATGCTCGATGCCGCCACCAGCACGCTCCGCGCTGGTGACAGACCCGTGATACATAGCGACAGAGGAGGTCATTACCGCTGGCCAGGCTGGCTACAACGCATCCAGGCCGCCGGACTCTTGCGTTCCATGTCGCGTAAGGGATGTTCGCCGGATAACGCCGCCTGTGAAGGCTTCTTCGGGCGTCTGAAGAATGAAATGTATTACTGCCGTAACTGGGCGACTGCGACAGTGGAGAGCTTTATGCAGGAACTGGACTCCTACATCCGATGGTATAACGAGTACCGTATCAAGCTCTCACTGGGCGCCTTGAGCCCTGTGGAGTATCGGCAACACATGGGAATCACAACATAAACCAGTCCAAGTTATCGTCCGCACCTCCGGTTGATGAAGAGGTCAAAGCCACGCTGCGTACGCAATTTGTTCGCCTGGATCCCGTGGCATTGCTTCAGGCTATCCGAGCCGCGCAGTGTGCGTTGGCCGATCTCGCGGCACACGGCGTGGTCGGTGCATGTCCACCGGTACCACCGCTAGCCACCTTCTTTGAAAGCCTGACAATGGCGTGGCAGAATGGCAAAGTTCGACCCACGCACCGCAAGCAAGTCGGCGCTCATCACTGGTGGCGAACCCGTACGGATCCGTTCGAACAGGCATGGCCGCTCATTGAATATTGGCTCGAGAGCGAGCCGGCAGCGACCGCCAGGGAATTGATGGAACGATTGGCGGCAACGATGCCTGACGTCTACGTTGGCACAACGCAACTGCGCACCCTGCAGCGCCGGATAAAGGACTGGCGGGCAATGCGGGCGAATGCCCTGGTGCTGGGGCACCTTCAGCGGACGTCTAACCCTGAGCCAGGCCGCCATGGCGGCCTCCTCAGGGTTAACGGAGCAACAAACGACAACCAATCGCGGGTAACATTCTCAAATGAGGCAACACGCCGGCCAAGTTAATTGTCGCTGAACAAGAAGGTCCAGGCGATCCTGGGACTGATAGCCAAGTGCAAGGGTGCCACTGTCTGGCAGGTCTCTCAGGTCTAGCAGGGTGCGGATCTTAAACCGCACCGGCTGCAGAGCTTCAAAACTAGCAACGATCCTCATTTTGCTGAGGAACTGAATGCCGTCGAGCGCTGTACTGAGGCGTGTTAAGCAGCGTGTAGGAACTGCGCGATGCGATCCGCCAATTCATTAATGCGCATTATCTGCGCCCGAGGGGAACAAGTTTGAATGTCGCCCGCGCCACGCAAACGATAGCCTCGTTGTTGTCTGATACGGTGCCCTCACAGAATACGATACGACTACCTTGCCGGATCACTCGCGCCTCGAACAACAGGTCAGAACGTGCTGCACCGAGAAAGTGCGTCGACATCTCGATCGTGATTACGCCATAGCTTAGTGGATCGCTTGAGCGCGCCGCCGCACTCAAAGAGAAGTCCAGGGCGCTCATCAGTGTTCCGCCATGGACATCGCCGCGACTGTTCAGCAACTCTTCTTTCAGTGGCAGCCGGGTTCTTGCATAGCCAGGTTCCAGCCGTTCGGGCTTGAGGCCAATATGGCGCATGAAGGGAACGTCGATACCAAAATACAGGCCCTTGGGAGCCATTGCACTGGAAGGCTCTGGCCGGAGCACTATGTTAGTCAGTGTGCTCACTCGATCTCCATTACGATTTGTCCTTCGGCGACTGCATCGCCCGGCTGCACAAGTATGGCCTTGATCGTACCCTGCTCATCGGCCTCCAGCGGGATTTCCATTTTCATGGATTCCACAATTAACAGCGTCTGTCCCTCGGTGATGATAGAGCCTTCCGACACTTCAATACGCATGATTTGACCGCCGACTTGGCTTTCTATAGATTTCATATCTTTTCCTCTTGTGTTTCAGGCGTGGCGAGCACGCGTTGTGAGAGCGCGGTATCAATGCGGCATGCATTAAAGTCGTCGTGATCCAGCACTCGTATGATGAAAGGGATGTTGGTCTTGATGCCGCGTATGTCGAATTCTGTAAGCGCCTGCCGTAATCGTTGGATAGCCACAGGCCTGTCTTCACCCCATGCAATGACTTTTGCGATCATCGGATCGTAGTACGACGAAACGATGCATCCTTGTGCGTAGCCGGTTTCGGTGCGGATGCGATCTCCTTGAGGCAGCGTGAAAGTCTGCAGCGGACCGGGGGAGGGCAGGAAGCGCAAGGGGTCTTCGGCATAGATACGAGCTTCAATGGCATGGCCATGCGCGGTAATGGCCTGAGGCAGGACGGCGTCTATGGATTCGCCGCTGGCCAGGCGGATTTGAGCTGTAACAATGTCTATACCGGTTATTTCTTCGGTGATGGCATGTTCCACCTGTAGCCGGGTATTCATTTCAAGAAACACAAAGCCGGCCTCTGGCGTGTAAAGCATTTCGACGGTGCCAATGATATCGTAGCCGACCCGTGCGAGCAGTTCGGCGATTAATGTCGACACATACTCAAGCGTTTCGTTATTGATGGCGGGTGCTCGTGCTTCTTCTATCACCTTCTGATGGCGGCGCTGAACCGAGCAATCTCGCTCGAACAGCACACGCACGCCGCCGTAACGGTCGGCCAGTACCTGAAATTCGACGTGACGAGGCGCGCTTATCAGCTTTTCAAGGTAGAGCTCCGCGGTGCCAAAGCTTTTTTGTGAGATCGAACTGGCCTTCGACCATGCTGTCATCAGCTCTGCATGATTGTGGGCCGGCAGCATTCCAATGCCACCGCCACCGCCTGCAGGTTTGATAAGGACCGGAAAACCGATGGCGTCGGCGGCGGCAGCTATGGCTCTGGGATCGTTGGGCAATACCGGCGAGCTAGCTGCCTGAGGCATGCCTTCGCTTGCCATGAAGCTGCGAGCCTGGGTTTTGTGACCGAGGCGGCGTATCCATTGCGGTGATGGCCCAATGAAGCATAAGCCAGCGGCCTGTACGCGTTCGGCGAATTCCGCATTTTCGGAGAGGAAGCCATAGCCGGGGTGTATGCCGTCGGCCTCTGCCTCCAAAGCTATCTTGATGATGTTGTCCTGATCAAGGTAGCTAAGCGATGCTTGAGCAGGACCAATAGGGATGGCGAGATCAGCCTCTTGCAGATAGGGGAGGCCAGCATCTGCTTCCGAATAGACGGCAATCGAGATAATGCCCAACACGCGAAGTGCTCGAATTACACGCGCTGCGGCAGCGCCGCGATTGGCTACCAGTACGCGGCGTAGGGGTTGGTGGTGTATGTTTTTTTGTGAGTTCATGCTGGGACTCCGGTGCCCATGACAACGGCATCGACAATCACTGGATCGATGTCTCCCCGAGCCACAATGACAGGGTTGGCGTCAACCGAACAGATGGCGCCCTGGGCGTGCATCATCCAGTCACCAAGCGAGATCAGCATGGCTGTTATGCGGTGCAGGTTAACGGCCGGCATACCTCGGACTTCCCCAAAAGCGGGGGCAATGCGCAGACGCAGTAGAGCATCGGAGGCTTGTCTTTCCGTGAAGGGAGCGATCAAGAACTGGACATCTTTGAGCACTTCCACCAGTACGCCGCCCTGACCTACCATGACGACGGGTCCGTAGTCCGGGTCAAGATGGGCGCCAATAGCCAGTTCAAAATCGCCGTGATGCTGGCGCGCCAATAGCATGCCGCCATTTTCGACGGAAAGCTGGTTCAGGATGGCCATGAAGTCGTTAAAGGCCCGAATGGCTTCTGATTCGGTGTGTATGCCTAACCGTACAAGCTTGTGCTCGGACTTATGAGCCAAGTCTTTGGATACGCCTTTGGCGACCAACGGCCCTTCCATCTGTGCGATCGCATTACGCACATCAGCTTCGCAACGGCAAAGTATGTGCTTGACTACTGGAAGATGGGCTGCAGCCAGCGCTGCAAGACTGCTGGGTTCATCCAGCGTAATGGCGGCGGCGCTGATATTCTGTTTTTTTGGAGCAATGCCGCCGAGTTCTTTTCGCAGCGCATCCCGCATTTCAACATAGTTTTCCAGTAGAGCCAGGCCGCGCATGGCGCTGCGTTCGCTGCCAAATACGGGTACGTTCTGGACACGAAATGTGTTACTGACCCAGTCCTGATTAGTGCTTACTGTTACAGGTATCCCGCTGTGCTCCATGAAGCTGCCCGTTTGTACTGAAAAATCGCTGAAGTCATAACCCTCTCCGCCGATGGGGAATCCAATATGGATCATGTCGGCTTGCTGCTGTTGCGCCAGCGTTTCAAGGGTTTTGCCGTAGATTGCAGGCTGGCCTAATAGTGCTGTTGTCATGTCAATAGGGTTGCGGGCCGTGACGTAGGAAGGCAGTACTTGTTTTAGTGCGCTGATGGTTGACGGTGAAAATTCACATAGTGATAACCCATGGTCTTCCGCCGCATCGGCGGCCAGTACGCAGGTGGCGCCCGAGTTGCTTATAGACACCACCTTGCGCCCTTTTGGCCTATACGGGCTCGAAAATAGCGCACTGTATTCAATGAGTTCATGGAAGTCCGCTAAACGTACAATGCCGTGCTGGCGAAAGAAAGCGTCTGTGAGCGCATCTTCGCCGGCGAGCGATCCGGTATGAGAAGACGCGGTAAGTTGGCCGGCACGGGTGCGCCCCGCTTTAACGGCCAATATGGGTATATCGCGGGCATGTGCAATACATGCCGCTTCGGCAAGTGCGTCGGGATTGCGCATGGCTTCGATGTAAAGCAGCACGGCGCGGATCGATTCGTCTTCAACGACGGCGCGCACGACTTCTGCAGCGCATATATCGGCTTCATTGCCCGTGGCGACCATGTAGCGGACACCGATGCTCGCACGCCTCAAGCCTCCATAGATAATGGCGGAGCCCGCGCCGCTTTGGCTGACGATCGCCACAGGACCATCGCTGGGCGGGTTCTCGTTGATCATGGTTGAAAAATGTAGCACAGCGCCATCACGGAAATTGGCGATGCCCTGGGTATTGGGCCCAAACAGGCGTACGCCGCCGGCTCTGGCCCGCTCGACCAACTCTTGTTGATGTTTCTGGCCCGCCGCGCCAAGCTCGGCAAAGCCCGACGAATAGATAACTGCGGCGCGAGCGCCTACGGCAATGGAGTCATCGATGGCTTGCACTACGTCTTGGCTGGCTACGCTGACAATGACGATGTCAGGCTGCGCAGGTAAGTCTGTCAATTGACGGTACGAGGGCATGCCCTGAATCTGCCGGCGGTGGGGGTTGACGGGGTAAATGTCCCCTTTAAAGCCAAAGCGGCGCATGTAGTCTATAGGCCGCCCACCTGCCTTGATCGGACTGTCCGATGCGCCAAGGATGGCAACAGATCGCGGCGCCAGGATATCGAGCAACATAATTATTCCACCTTCAGGTTGGCATCCTGCACCACGCGCTTCCACTTGGTCAGTTCGCCATGGACGAAGGAGTCAAACTGCTCGGGATTCAGCTCGCCTGGAGAGGTTCCGTTCAGCGTGAAATACTCCTTTGCTTCGGCGCTATTCAGGCTCTTTACCGCGATGGCATTCAGTTTGTCGGTGATGGATTTATCCAGGCCTGCAGGACCATAAAAGCCTATCCATGTAATGGCTTCATATCCTTGCACGCCTTGTTCGGCAATGGTGGGAACATCGGGTAAGGCTTCGCTGCGTGTGCTGGAAGTAACGCCAATGGCCTTGACTCGGCCATCTTTGACGAAAGGAGCCATGGTCATGACATCGTGGAAAAGTGAAGGGACATGGCCGCCAAGAAGATCTTGTAATGCCGGCGTGGCGCCCTTGTAGGAGATATGGGCCATGGGGGTGCCCGTCATCAGCTTGAGCAACTCCCCTGACAAATGGGTGGCGCCGCCCACGCTGGACGATGCAAATAACATGCCGCCATCTATTTTTTTTGCATAGGCAAGATACTCTTGCAGGTTGGATACGGGAATGTCCTTGTTCACCACGAGTAAATTGGGCGTGGTGGCAAGCAGCGCTATAGCGGTAAAGTCTTTGGATGCGTCGTAGGGCAGGTTGTGCCGTAGCGCAGGATTGATGGCGTGATGCGTTGCCGATACCAGAAGAGTGTATCCGTCAGGTGTCGCTTGTGCCACATGCTGGGTGCCAATTTGCCCGCTGGCGCCGGGCCGGTTTTCAATGACTACGGACTGCTTGAGCCTTTCTTGCATATCTCGCCCAATACGGCGGGCAAGCACATCTGTCATACCGCCAGCGGGAAAGGGAACGATCAGCGTAATCGGCTTTTTTGGCCAGGCGTCAGGCTGCGCAAAGGAAGGCGGCGTAAAAAGCATGGCAAGCATCGCCATGATGAAAGCTGCGGCGGCCATCGCCGCAGATCGATATGGCAATTGAAGTTGCAAGGCGTTGTTGGTCATGTTTGTCTCTCAATTTGTTGTGTTGACGGAAAGGGTGTTGTCTATGGGCGGATACCGAATTTGCGTATACCCGGTTCGCGCAGCGGTGCGGCAAGATTTGCGAATTCGCACAGCAGGCGCCGTGTGTCACGCGGATCAATGATGTCTTCGATGACGAAGGCTTCGGCGCTACGGAAAGGGGATGTCAGGCTGCGTACGCGTTGCTCGATTTCCGCGCGTTTTTGTACAGGATCGTCTGCGCCTTCGATTTCTGCCTTGTAAGCCACGTCGAGGCCGCCTTCGATAGGCAGAGATCCCCAATTTCCCGACGGCCATGCATAGCGGAAGTTATAGCGGCCCATATGCTGATGCCCCGCAGCGGCAACGCCATAGGCGCGGCGCAATATAAGAGAGCACCAGGGCGTTGTTGTTTGATACACCGCCGCCAGTGCGCGCACCCCATAGCGCATGATGCCTGCCTTCTCGGCCTCTAGCCCGATCTGGAAGCCGGCGATGTCGACCAGGTTTAACACTGGTAGATGAAAAACTTCAGCCAAATCGACAAAGCGGGTGAATTTTTCCGCTGTCGGGCCGTCCCAGCCGCCCCCGTAATGGTAAGGATCGCTGGCAACGACCGCTACCGGCCAGCCGTCGATGCGAGCCAGGCCGGTGACGAGGCCCTTGCCCCAGTAGCGACCCATTTCCATGAACGAGCCATTGTCGACCAGAGTTTCGACGATGGGCCGGATTTTATAAACGGACCGGCTATTACGAGGAATGGCTGAGAGCAGCCACTCATCACGCCGATTGGTGTCATCATTGATTTCGCCGCGGGGAGGGAGCTCGAAAACGTTTGATGGCAAATAAGAAAGGAAGCGTCGTACGCGTTCTAGCGCATCTGCTTCACTGGCGGCTTCGTCGTCGACCACGCCGTTGCGAGTGTGAATGTGGCTGCCGCCAAGGTCATTTTTTTCAATATATTGGCCGGCACGGGCCACAACAGGCGGCCCCGCATTGAATAATTGTGAGCTGTCCTTGACCATGACCGAGTAATGGCTCGCAGCCACACGGGCCGCACCCATTCCCGCCACAGAGCCAAGCGCTAACGATACGACGGGCACCAGCGACATATTTTCGACTACATGCTGCCAGACTTTCATTGTAGGAATAAGAGTATGGCCCTTGGTTTCTATATTGCGTACCGAGCCACCTCCGCCAGTGCCGTCTACCAAGCGAACCATGGGCAGGCGTAGATCACGGGCCATTTTTTCAGCATAGATCAGCTTGTCGCCGATACTGCCATCGTTGGCTCCACCGCGCACAGTAAAGTCGTCTCCGACCAAGACGACGGGCCGCCCCGATATGCGTGCTCGTCCTATTACTAGATTGGCGGGTGTTAAGCCTATGAGTTTGCCTTGGGCGTCGTACTGCCCCGTGCCTGTCAATGCCCCTATTTCGTGGAAAGACTCGGGGTCGGCGCAGGTAGCGATACGTTCTCGAACTGTCAGCTTCCCTGCGGCTTTATGCCGAGCCACTTTTTCTGCCCCTCCTAGGGCTGAAGCTAATTGCTTGCGATATGCCAATTCATCAATTTCGGGCTGCCAAGTCACATTTGACTCCTTGTATGGTTTTATATTTTCAATAAGTTATATGAGATGAAACGCAATATCTGTGCCAACATCAATCAATAATGATTTAGCTGGGTATGTTTCGATTGAGACGATAGAATGTCCTCATTGGAGACATAAGAGTGTGTTTGTATAAAGAGAAAGGTGTGCTCAGTGAAAACACTTGAAGACGAGGTGCTCGGAGCCATGGTGTGCGATGCCGAGAGCGTTGTACTTTATGCCTTTGGGGTGGCTGGCAATGGCGCGGTTCAGCAAGCGACCCTAAGTGCGTGCCGCGCCCTTAAAAATATGCCTGGGCATAGCAGCGTGATGTTCCACGTTGACGTGGTTGTTGATACGGACGGCGACAACGCGAAGCCAAAAAAATATATAGGCCTTCGGCTACAGGATCATGCGCATCAATTAGTGCTGCTGCGCGACTGCCGTTTCGAAGATGCCTTAGTCGATTTTATTGCCGCTGTGCCGTTTGCGGCCACTATTCTCAACCATTTCATTACCAGCCCCTATCAGGCGGTGAACGTGGTGGACAGCACAGGAAAAATTCTTTACATAAGCCCTACGCATGAACGTTTTTTCGGCCTCAGGAAGGGGGAAGGCTATGGTCGCCAAGCTGGCGAGGTGATTCCGAACTCCCGGCTGGATATCGTGGCCAACACTGGTAAGGCCGAGATTGCGCAATTACAGGACGTATCCGATGGCGTGACGCGCATTGTTAACCGTATTCCGGTTATGCGAGATGGCGAGGTTGTTGGCGCTATTGGTCAAGTCTTGTTTAAGAATTCCGAGGCGCTCACGCAAATGCAGCGCAGTCTGGCACGTATGAAGGCACAGCTTGAGCAATACCGACGTGAGCTCGAGGAGTTACGCGGCAAGAACGAACCAGACAAAAGCTTGATTGGTGACAGCGCTCCTATGCAACGCCTGCGGCGTGAAATAGAAACCGTTGCAAGACTTGATGTGCCTGTGCTTATTCTTGGGGAAAGCGGTACGGGCAAAGAACTGGTTGCGCGAGCGATCCATGCATCGGGCAACAATAGCATAGGAGGCCGGCCGTTGATTAGCCTGAACTTGGCGGCATTGCCGGCCACCCTATTGGAGTCGGAGTTGTTCGGGTATGCGCCTGGCGCCTTTACAGGCGGTAGGCGCGAGGGACAAGTCGGCAAGCTGGAGCAGGCCGAAGGAGGCACGCTTTTTCTGGATGAGGTAGCCGACATTCCCATGGAGATGCAGGTTAAATTACTGCGAGTGCTTGAAGACCATATGGTTGAAAGAATCGGCAGCCACATTCCACGGCGTATTGCCTTCAGAATCGTAGCGGCTACAAATCGTGATATTCAGTCGCTGATCGATGCTGGGCGATTCCGCCTGGATCTTTATTATCGTCTTAGCGGGGTAGTATTACGCATTCCTGCCCTCGAACAACGGCGGGAAGAAATTCCTGCATTCCTGTCTCATTTCGTTCGAGGTTTCTGCAAGCGCAATGCTATTGTTGCGCCAGCCATTGCTACCGATGTGGCGCGTTATCTTGCGCAGTTGCCGTGGCCAGGAAATGTGCGACAACTAAGGCAAAAAGTCGAAGAGGCGCTGGTTTTTTGCGATGGTCAAGTATTGTGCATAGAGGATTTCACGAGAGATGAGCGGGAGCAGGCGTTGATTGGCGCGGCGCCCAATGCAATTAGCAAGTCTTCGGACAGAGGCAACAAAGGCACTTTTGGGCCGCAGGAAGGTCGGTTGTCTTCTGGCCACACATTGAGACTGCTAGAGTATGAAGCAGTGCAAGATGCTATTAGCCAAAATAACGGCAATAAGAAACAGGCTGCAGAGAGCTTGGGTATTTCGCGTTCTTATCTGTATAAGGTGCTGCGACGTGACACTTCCAAGAGGTCCTCAGGAAAAAAGGATGGCGTGTAGTGCTATGAATGTTCGTAGTTGAGCGCCTTGGCTTGACAACCGGTTGAATACTCACCGTTACATAAAGCGTATCAGGATGATAGGTGCATTTAATGACGATTACTATCAAGATTTTCCATGGCGGTTTTTCGTCCAGTCCTAAAAGTGGCGCTGCACTATATAACGCAAATCGCTACATTGACCCTGCCCATGTGGACTCACAACACTAGCGGGTGCAAAAGCCCCTATTAGAGCCATTCCGCCTTGACGTTCAATGCATGGCGTTCGATATCGCGCAGCAACAGGTGTTGTGGCTGGGTGGTCCCGAGTTCAGTATGATAAAACCAGGCGCAAGCAGCGAGTTTGCCTTGATAGAAATCGGCCATATGAGGCTGGTGTTCCAGCAGGGCATGGGCGGCTACCGCCTGTTCCAGCCATAGCCAGGCTAATACATGATGGCCGAACAGGTCGAGATAGGCGGCCGAGTTCGCGCTGGCTTTGCGCAGGTCTTCGCTGGCGGCAGCCAGTAGCACTTCTGTTGTACGTAATAGTTCTTGCCAAGCCGTCTGCAACTGATCTGCATGGGATTTCAGGCCGGCCACCTGATGTGCGCGATCAATGGTGGCCAATACGCGCGCGTGCAATTGACGTAACGGCAGGCCTTCCTTCATACCTACTTTACGGTTCAGCAGATCCAAACTCTGAATGCCATGCGTGCCCTCGTGCAATTGGTTCAGACGGTTGTCACGGTAGAACTGCTCAACGGGGTATTCGCGAGTGTAGCCATAGCCGCCGTATACCTGGATCGCCAGATCGTTGGCCGCAAGGCCATAACGGGCCGGCCATGATTTAACGACGGGAATGAGTAGGGCCAAGATCTGTGCTGCTTCGTGGCGGGCATCCTCATCGGGCTGCGTTTTCTCGTCGTCAACGAGACGCGCGGCGTACAGGCATAGATGTAATGCGCCTTCTACATAGGTTTTCTGTGTAAGCAGCATGCGTCGCACGTCGGCATGTTCGATGATGGCGACAGGCGCACTGGTCGGGTCATTCTGTCCTACTGGGCGGCCTTGTTCACGGTTCTTGGCGTAGTCCAGCGCATGCAGATAAGCGGTATAAGCGAGCATGCTGGCGCCCATGCCAACGCCGATGCGAGCTTCATTCATCATATGAAACATGCAGTTAAGGCCCATGCCAGGTTTGCCTATCAGTTCGCCTATGCAGGCGCCCTGTTCGCCAAAACTGAGCATGGTCGATGTGGTGCCCCGATAGCCCATTTTATGGATCAGGCCGGCCAGCGCGACATCGTTCGACTTGCCTGTCAGGCCGTCGGCATCAACGCGAAACTTGGGTACGATGAACAGCGATAGACCCCGGGAGCCCAGTGGTGCGTCGGGCAGGCGGGCCAACACCAGATGGAGGATGTTTTCACCCAGGTCATGATCGCCGCCTGAAATGAAAATTTTCTGGCCTTTGATCAGGTAGCGGCCATCGGCTTGGGGGGTAGCGGTACTGCGCAGGTCGGGCACCGACGAACCCGCTTGGGGCTCGGTCAGCGCCATGGTTCCGAACCAGCGGCCTTGCAATAACGCAGGGAGATAGCGACGTTTTTGCTCATCAGTGCCAAAGCTCCGGATAAGGTTGGCGTTGGCCGCTGTCAGGAAGCAATAGGCCGAGGAGCTCACATTGGCGGCGCGAAACAAGGCTAGGCAAGATTGCGAAATAGTGACGGGCAGTTGCATACCGTCCAACTCATAATCATGAGTGGCGGCCAGAAAGCCCGCCTGCGCAAAAGCCTGAACTGCTGCTTTTATCTCTGGCAGCGTCTTGACCGTCGCACCATCGAAATGCGGCTCGTTTTCGTCGGCCTTACGGTTATGGGGAGCAAACAGCTCCTGCGCCAGTTTTTGCGCGGTATCGATGGCAGCCGTAAACGTTTCGCTGGAATGGTCTGCGTAGCGGTCGCGCTCGAGAAGCTGCTTGGTTTCTAGTACATCGTTGAGAAGGAAGTCCAAATCGATGCGATTGATCAGTAGTGAGTTGGGCGATGAATTCATAATGGGAGATTCCGCACAGCGGAATAGGTTGAGTATAAATGGAAAGATAATGTCCATGCTAGCACCTTTTGCCGTTGATATTGCCTGCAATACAGCATAGAATTCTGCCTTACGGAACAGAAAAAATAAAAGCGAGAACACGGTACGTCCATCGTTCCAAACGGCGAGGTTCTACCGAACAAGGCCGTCCAGTGCTGATAAACAAAGGGAGACATACATGAAAAAATTCAATACGTTGATATTCGCAGGGTTAATGGCAAGCTTATCGCCTGTTGTGGCGGTTCAGGCCCAGGCCGTTTACCCGAACAAACCCATCACCATCATCGTGCCCTATGGCCCCGGTGGAACCACGGATGTTGTCGGGCGGGCGCTAGGCGAAAGCCTGGCGCGCCAACTCAAGCAACCCGTTGTTATTGAAAACAAGCCCGGAGCTGCCGGCTCCATGGGCGTGGTCGAGATGATGAACACCAAGCCGGATGGTTATCGGCTTACCATGGCGCCGGTTGGCATTTTTCGCCAGCCTTACCTGCAAAAGACCCGATACGATCCTATCCGCGATCTGACCTACATCGCTTCGTTCCTGACTTACGACTTTATGGTTACGGTGGCTGCCGACTCGCCTTTCAAGACCATCAATGACATGGTCAGCTTTGCCAAAAAGAATCCTGGTGGCGTCGAATATGGCACGCCTGGCCGCTTTACGGGAAATCAAGTGGTGTTGGCCAAGCTCGGTAAAGATGATGGCATAAAGTTTGTGCACGTTCCTTATAAAGGTGATAGCGAAGCCATCGCCTCTCTACTCGGCGGGCACACCCAGGTCGCCGTGGTGACCAATAGCGTCCTTCCTTTCATGCAGTCCGGCAAAGTTCGTGTCTTGGCCACTGCGGCCGATGTTCGCCCCGAGGCTTTCTCGCATGTGCCCACCATGAAAGAAGCCGGCTTCAATGTCGAAGTGCCTTCGCCACTGGGTCTGGCTGGTCCGAAGGGGATGCCGCAAGACATCGTCGATAAACTGGACCAGGCCGTCAAGACCGCGATGAGCGACCCGGCTTTCAAAAAGGTGCTCGAGAACTATGGTGTACGAACTTTCTACATGGACAATCAAACCTATACAAAATTTGCCGAGACCACCTTTAAGGCGGAAAAGGACGTTATCGAAAGCCTGGGGCTAAACGACTGACGGGATCGTTGACACCTCAGCGCGAGAGCACGCGGATGGCACCGGCCAATATCGAGCAGCACAGGGCGCAAGACCGTCACTTTGTGACGGCGCTTGCCCGTGGGCTAGAGGTGCTGGCGTGTTTCCGTTCGGGGAACAAGGTATTGAGCAACCAGGAGATCGCTAAACGCTGTGCCTTGCCCAGGTCGACGGTTTCCCGGCTGACGGCTACTCTTACCCGCTTAGGCTATCTGGCGACGGACGAATACAGCGGCAAGTATTGCCTGGGTGTCGCTACCTTGGCGCTGGGCGTGGGCATGCTGGCAAAATTGGATATACGCAAGGTGGCCAAGCCCTGGATGCAAGAAGTGGCTGATTTTTCCCAAGGTATGGTAACGCTGGGGGTGCGTGATCGCTTGTCTATGCTCTATATCGAGAATAGTCGCAGCAGGGCGGCTCTGACCTTAAGCATGGACGTGGGGTCGCGCATACCCATTGCAACGTCCGCCATCGGGCGCGCCTATCTGGCAGAGGCAACGGAACAAGAACGTCTGGAAATTATCGAGCGCGTGCAAGAACTCGACGAGCAGGCCAGCCAAGCGATTGTCCATGGTATTAACCAGGCATTGTTCGATTACCGACGCCTTGGGTGTACTTGCTCGTTTGGCGATTGGAATAAAGACATCAATGGTATTGCCGTCGGGGTTAGGCTGGGCATAAGCTTTCCTGTGATGGCCATCAATTGTGGTGGTCCGGCTTCTCAGTTGTCCAGCGACTTTCTGATCAACGATGTCAGGCCCAGGCTGCTCGATCTTGTGCAAAAGCTGAAAGAATCCGTTGGGGGATAGGCATCCCCTACCTAAAGATCGCCTAACAAACTGTAATTCTGCAATTTAGAACTACGACCAAATTAAAACTGCTCGGAGCTTAGCCTAATGAATCATGTACTTTACAACGTGGTGGACGGAATAGCCCGCATCACCTTGCAAAATCCACCCGTCAATGGCCTAGGCTTTGCGTTGCGCAAAAGCTTAGTCGAGGCATTGGATCAAGCCGAAGCCGATGCCGCGGTTGCAGCTATTGTGCTCACAGGTAGCGGTCGCGCTTTTTCTGGCGGTGCCGATATCACCGAGTTCGGTACGCCAAAATCAGGTTGGCAGCCCAGCCTCAGAACTGTCATTGAAGTGCTCGAACAGGCAGGCAAGCCGGTGGTCGCAGCCATTGATGGCGTCTGCCTGGGTGGCGGCCTGGAATTGGCGCTGGGCGCCCATTTTCGCATTGCTGCCGCCCAAGCCAAGGTCGGTCTCCCCGAGGTTACTCTTGGGCTCTTGCCAGGCGCCGGCGGCACCCAGCGACTGCCACGTGTGCTAGGCCTGGAAATGGCGCTGGATTTGATTGTTACGGGACGTATCGTCGAAGCGTCTGCACTGGCCGACACTCCTCTGTTTGACAGAGTGGTCGAAACACCAGCGGTCGACGCCGCCATTGAATTCGCTAAAGAGCTCGTGCGCCAGGGTACGCCCCTGAAACGCGTCCGCGACCTGAAAGTGAACCGACCCGACGCCCAGGCGTTCCTGCAAGTCGCCCGGAAGAGTATTGCCGCATCCAGTAAGCGTCAGCCTGCACCGCGTTTGTGCATGGAAGCGGTCGCCGCCTGCGTGTCTATGCCTTTCGAACAAGGCCTGGCCAACGAGCGCGAACTGTTCTTGCAACTGATGAACTCGCCCGAATCGTTGGCGTTGCGACATGTATTTGCGGCCGAGCGTGCAGCCACCAAGATCCCCGACGTGCCCGCCGATACGCCGCTGCGCGATATTCACAAGGTAGGGGTAATCGGCGCGGGCACCATGGGCGGCGGCATCAGCATGAATTTCCTGAACGCTGGCATTCCCGTCATGTTGCTCGAGGCCGAGCAGGCCGCACTGGACCGTGGCGTTGGCATCATAAGACGCAACTACGAAAACAGTATGAAGCGTGGCCGCCTGACGCAGGAGCAGCTTGATGAGCGCATGGCTTTGCTAAGCACCACGTTGCGCTATGAAGACCTGGGGGACGTCGATCTGGCGATCGAAGCCGTGTTTGAAGAACTGGGCGTGAAGGAAAAAGTATTCAAGGCGCTGGACGCGGTCGTCAAGCCGGGCGCCATTCTGGCTTCGAATACCTCTACGCTCAATGTGGACGTGATCGCCGCTTTTACCAAACGCCCTGAAGACGTCATCGGTCTGCATTTTTTTAGTCCGGCCAACGTCATGAAGCTGCTGGAAATCGTGCGGGGCGCCAAGACTGCGAAAGATGTGCTGGCTACCTCTATCGCGCTGGCCAAGAAAATTAATAAGAAGCCAGTCGTGTCAGGCGTTTGTGACGGTTTTATCGGTAATCGGATGTTGAACAGCTATCGCGCCGCTGCGGAAGAGCTCTTGTTGGGCGGCGCATCACCGGAATCCATTGACAAGGCACTGGAAGCTTTTGGTTTCGCCATGGGGCCTTATCGGATGGGCGATTTGGCTGGCCTGGACATAGGCTGGGCAATACGCAAGCGCCGCCAGGCAGAAAATCCGGATGCTGATTTTTCTGCGGTGGCTGACCGCCTCTGCGAGACAGGCCGCTACGGACAAAAGGCGGGAGCGGGTTGGTACCGCTATGAAACGGCCAACCGCACGCCCATCGTGGATCCTGCGGTCGACAAGATTATTGAAGATTATCGTGCCGAAAAAGGCATTACAACCAGAACCTATACCGATCGTGAGATCATCGAGCGCTGCGTGTATGCCTTGGTCAATGAAGGCGCCAAGATACTCGAAGAAGGCATTGCCCTGCGGGCTTCCGATATTGATGTGGTCTACCTGAGCGGCTATGGCTTTCCTTTGCATCGCGGCGGCCCCATGCATTATGCGCAGCAGATGGGCCTGTTTAATGTCGTGCGATCGATGCGAGGTTTCGCGGCGCAGTCTGATAAGGCCGCGGAATTCTGGCAGCCAGCCCGGTTGCTGCAATGCACCGAGCCTGGCCAGGCGCTCAAGTAAACCATAGAACAGCACTGCATTAAGCATAGTGAGGGCAGAATGAAAGAAGCAGTCATTGTCTCAACCGCCAGGACAGGCCTAGCCAGATCATGGAAGGGTGCATTCAACATGACCTACGGTGCCACGTTGGGCGGACATGCCGTCGAGCATGCCGTGGCGCGCGCCGGTATTGACCCGGCCGAGGTTGAAGATGTCATCATGGGTGCGACGAACCTCGAAGGAACGACTGGCGGAAATATTGCCCGGGCCATCGCGTTGCGCGCCGGCCTGCCGGTCACGACAGCCGGCTTGAGCATCAACCGTTTTTGTTCGTCCGGTTTGCAAGCCATTGCATTGGCGGCGCAGCGTGTGATGACCGAGCAAGTGCCGGTGATGGTGGCTGGCGGCGTGGAAAGCATCTCTTGTGTGCAGAACGAAGCCAATATGCACATGCGCCGCGATCCCTGGCTGATCGAGCACAAGCCGGAACTGTATTGGAACATGTTGCAAACCGCTGAAACCGTAGCCAAGCGCTATCGGATTTCCCGAGATACCCAAGATGAATACGGAGCGCGTAGTCAGCAGCGCGCTGCGGCGGCTCAGGCGGCGGGGCTGTTTAATGATGAAATCGTGCCCATGACCACCAATATGGGCGTTGTCGACAAGGCCACGGGGCGAATCAGCACGCGTCAAGTCACCATTGCTGCCGACGAAGGCATACGCGCAGACACTACGCTCGAAGGGGTTTCGAAAATACGACCGGTATTCCCTGGTGGTGTGATTACCGCCGGCAATGCCAGCCAGTTTTCCGATGGGGCTTCAGCTTGCGTCGTCATGGATGCGAAACTGGCGGAGCGCAAAGGCTTGCAGCCATTGGGTATTTTCCGAGGCTTTGCAGTGGCCGGCTGCGAGCCTGATGAAATGGGCATAGGCCCGGTATTTGCCGTGCCTCGCCTGCTCGAGAGAAACGGCTTGAAGATGCATGACATCGGCTTGTGGGAACTGAATGAAGCCTTTGCCTGCCAGGTGCTGTATTGTCGCGACCGGCTGGGCATCCCCGACGAACTTCTCAATGTAAATGGCGGGGCTATTGCCGTAGGCCATCCGTATGGCGTGTCGGGCAGCCGGCTTACTGGCCACGCCCTGATCGAGGGAAAGCGCCGCGGCGCCAAGTATGTGGTGGTCACGATGTGCATAGGCGGCGGCCAGGGCGCGGCGGGCTTGTTCGAAGTCGCCTGAGCGACACAACACAGGAAAATGATATGAGCGTGAAGGAACTGTTCAAACTCGATGGTCAGGTGGCCCTGATTACCGGTGGTTCGCGTGGCCTGGGACTGCAAATTGCCGAGGCGTTAGGTGAAATGGGCTGCAAGCTGGCCATTACGGCCCGCAAGCCCCAAGAGCTGGAAGAGGCCCGCGCCCACCTGGAACGGCGGGGCATCGAAGTGATTGCAATTGTCAACAATCTGGCTCAGTTCGATACCATTCCGGGCATGGTGGATCAGGTTCTGGAACACTATGGCACTATCGATGTTCTGGTGAATAACGCGGGCGCGACCTGGGGCGCTCCGGCGGAAGACTACCCCGATGCCGCCTGGCACAAGTTGATGGACCTGAATATCAATGCACTGTTCTATCTGTGCCGCGAAGTCGGCAAGCGCGTGATGATCCCGCGGCAACACGGCAAGATCATCAATATCGCTTCGGCAGCCGGGTTGCGCGGTACGGTCAAGGGCGTTACTACCATAGGCTACAACACCTCCAAGGCGGCCGCGGTGAATTTCACCCGAACCCTGGCCTGCGAATGGGGCCAATACAACATCAACGTCAACGCGATTTGCCCCGGGTTTTTTTCGTCAAAGCTGGCCAACAACCTGATCGAGCAGTTGGGCCAAAGCCTGCTGGACCGCATCCCGTTGGGACGCATAGGGGGCGAAGACGATCTGAAGGGCGTCGCGGTATTCCTGGCTTCAGAGGCTTCCCGTCATATTACGGGTCAGGCCATAGTGATTGATGGCGGGGCAAGCGCGTAAGTCGCCTCCGGCGATAACGGTTGGTGAATTCAACAGTAGGAACAAGAGCAAGCAATGGTAAACAAGTTTGTGGACAGTGTGCATGAGGCCGTGGTCGATGTATTCGACGGTGCGACCGTATTGGTCGGGGGTTTTGGAGGGGCCGGTCATCCGACCGAATTGCTCCATGCCTTGATAGACCAGGGGGCAACCGACCTGACCGTCGTCAATAACAACGCCGGCAATTTCGAAGTGGGCCTGGCCGCGTTGATCAAGGCCGGGCGGGTGCGGAAAATGATTTGCTCTTTCCCCAAGGCAAGCCATTCGCATGTTTTCAATCAAATGTATAAAGAAGGCCGGATTGAGCTGGAATGCGTGCCGCAGGGCACGATCGCCGAGCGTCTGCACGCGGCGGGGGCTGGCATTGGCGGATTTTTCACGCGCACCAGCTACGGCACTGATTTAGCCAAGGGCAAAGAGGTACGCGAAATCGATGGCGAGTTCTATGTGTTTGAGTCCCCCATCCGCGGCGATTTCGCCCTGGTGCTGGCGCAAAAGGGCGATCGCTGGGGGAATTTGGTTTATCGCAAGGCAGCCCGGAACTTCGGTCCGGTCATGTGCATGGCGGCAAAGACGACCATCGTGCAGGTCAAGCAACAGGTGGAACTGGGCGAGCTGGATCCCGAAAGCATCGTTACACCAGGCATTTTTGTTGACCGCGTAGTCGAAATTTCTAATCCACAAATTTCAAGCTGAGGGCAGACAATGCAAAGACTGACACGCCAAGAAATGGCCCAACGCCTGGCCCAGGACATTGCACCGGGCAGCTACGTTAACATCGGCATCGGCATGCCGGAATTGGTGGCAAACTACCTGAATCCTGCTGACGAAATCTTGCTGCACAGCGAAAATGGCATATTGGGCATGGGTCCGTCCGCGCAAGAAAATGAAATTGATCCCGAAATGATCAATGCCGGCAAAAAGCCTGTCACCCTGTTGACAGGCGGTGCTTTTTTCCACCATGTCGACTCGTTCGCCATTATGCGTGGCGGCCATCTGGACCTATGCATCATGGGCGGCATGCAAGTGTCGTCGACGGGTGACCTGGCGAATTGGTCGGTAGGCAGGCCCGGAGAACCCCCTGCTGTGGGCGGCGCCATGGACTTGGCGGTGGGCGCCAAAAAGGTGTTTATCCTGATGGAGCACAATGCCAAAGACGGCACACCCAAGGTCGTCGAGAAATGTACATTGCCGATTACAGGGTTGGGTGTCGTGTCGCGCATTTACACGGACCTAGCCGTTATCGAGTCAACGCCCCAGGGGCTGCAAGTTATAGAAAAATTGGTCGACATCTCTAATGCGGAACTGCAGTCCCTGACAGGGGCAGTCCTGCACTTTCCTGCTGCGCAGTAGTGGCAGTCTCCGGCGCAGCTACTGCCTCAGTTCGCGTCGCAGTATCTTGCCCACATTGGTGCGCGGAAAATCGTCCCGGAATTCCACTGACTTGGGTGCCTTGTAGCCGGTAAGCATGCTGCGGCAGTGCTTGATCAGCGCCTCTTCGGTAAGCGTGTCGTTCTTGCGGATGACGAACAGCTTGACGACCTCGCCGGAATGTTCGTCGGGTACGCCAATGGCCGCTGCTTCACGCACGTCGGGGTGCTGCATGGCCACCGCCTCGACTTCATTC
>LNAP01002134.1_pt1 | contig 22203 bp, 21 predicted proteins | sample 602601 | NCBI WGS metagenome assembly LNAP01 (sample SAMN02440304, study PRJNA202911) | soil metagenome | biome: Subtropical and temperate rainforests or woodlands; isolation source: soil samples (1 kg each in a 20% v/v slurry with milli Q water) were... ...
GCCGCCACTCGGTGGCGGGGGAGGCGGTGGCAACGATTGCGCGGGCGGGAGGGCGTCGGCTGGCGGTGAGGTGGTCGGCTCTGCCTGTGTCGTCGTTGAGGGTGAGGCCAGCCGCTTCTCCAGTTCCGAAAAGCGTTGCAGCGTCCGCGTCTCGAAATCCTGTCGCTCCTGGTTGAGCCGCTGCTGCCGGTCTCGCTCCTGCTCGTAATCGGCGAGCTTGCGGCCCGCGACCCCGACCCACTGGTCGGCCGGGTCGAGCTGGGCGCCGGGCGCCATCACGCCGAGGTTGGTCACCGCACCGGGTTTGGCCGCTTGCGTGTCGGCAGGGGCCTGGTTGCCGTCATCGGCCAGAGCGAAGATCAGCCACAGCGCCCCGATGCCGGCGGCAAGTAGTGCGGCCAGCAGCGCGTACTGGCGCTGCTGCGGCGTCAGCCGCTCAAGCAGGACGCGGACTTTCTCCGAGGTGACGGAACCGGGGCGGCTCATGGCGTGTCCCCGAACCGCAGCACGTACACGTTGGTGCGCTCGCCGGGGCGCAGGTTATGGTGTTCGATCGCAACGCCGGCGACCTGGCTGCCTTCGCGGTCGAACTCCTGCTCGGCCAACACCATGACCTCGGTACCGAAGTTCTGCAGGGCGTAGTGTTCGCCGATCAGGCTGCGTCCCTCGAAGCGTCGCAGCAGGGTGAAGCGCGTCTGCGCCCACAGCGGGATGTCGCGGTTGACGGTCTCGCTGCGGATGTCCGGTGGCAGCGTGTCGGAGGCCATCGCCACCAGCAGTGCTTTCAGGCGGCGGATCGGGTTCGCCGATGGGCCGCGTGCGGACGATGCCGGGCTGCCGTCGGCTGGGAGCGTGCGATCGCGTAGCACCAGGGTGTCGGCCGGTCGATCTACCGGCCGCAGCAGCAGCGTATAGGTCGCCTGCGGCGATGACACGAACAGGTTGATCGGTTTGTCCGGTCCACCGAGAGGGCGCAGGTAGATCTCGCCTTTCTCCAAGTCGCACTCGACCAGTACGTCGGCAGCTGCCGGAGAGGTTGTCGGCGCAGGAGCTGTGGCTTGCGTGCCGCCGCCGCAGCTGCTGGATTGGAGATTGCCGAACACGTCGCGGATCGTCGAGCCTTCGATGCGCACGCGGGTGGGCTCGCGCAACGCGATCACGGCCTCGACGGTGGTGCCGTCCTGGACGTCGACGACCTGCGCGGCCAGTGCCGGTTCCGAGGACAGCAGCATGGCGGTGAGCGCGATACCGGCGATGCGGTCAAGGTTGCGGCGCGGCATAGGGCACCTCCTGGAACGTGCTGAGCTGGATGCGGCCGCCGTCGTAGCGGAACTGGACGCGGTAGGCCTTGCCGAGGTTGCTGGTTTCCACGCCGTTGACCTGGGTGCGCAGGCGGCCGCGGATGACCACCTGCTGTGCTTCTTCGTCGGCGACGAGCTGCTGCGGCAGGAAGGCGGTGCTGGCGTTGAGCCGCTTGAGCCGCGTCGCTTCCAGTTCCTGCCTGGTCTTCAGGGCCGCGTACTGGTCCGGCTCGACATAGGTGAGCAGGGTGTCGGTCTTCCAGCCGATCGAGGCCGGGGTGACGTCCAGCACCAGCCAGGCCGCGAACGCGCCCATCTGTTCCAGGTACTCGCGGCTGACCGCGTTGCCGCTGACCCAGAACGATTTGCTGATCGAGGGCGGCACGACGAGGGTGCGTTCGCGGCCGGCCATGCCGAGGATCGCGATGAGCGCCAGCAGCACCGACAGGGCGAGCAGGCCGACCCAGAGCGTCAGCCGCTGGTTCTGCCGGCGCAGTTGCTTCAGGTCGTGGGTAAGTCGCTCGTAGTCCATCGCGCTCTCTCTCAGCCGATCATCCGGCGCAGGTGCGAGGGCGGGGTGGCCTTGAACGTGGTCAGCGGCGTCGGCGGCAGGTGCCAGTACATCCAGTGCACGGCAAAGGACGGGTGCTTGTCGGCCTTCTTGCGGGTGATCCAGCGCGAGGCGAACAGGCCAATGCCGATGCAGATGGCGAAGGCCAGCTTGCTGCCGGCCAGATAGCCGACGAAGAAGCCCAGAAGTACCGGCGCGGCGACGTCCACGTCCCAGAACCCGATCTTCCAGCTGTCGTCGAGCCGTCGCGGGATGTAGGTGTCGGCTTGCATGGCACGCTCCTGTCGCCGATGCCGCTCAGATCACCGCGCCCATGATCGCCCCGGCGATCACTAGGCCGACCGCGCCGAAGATCGCCAGGCCGACATAGAACAGCACCGGGCCGAAATTGCGCAGCGCAGCCAGCGAGATCAGGGCCACGACGAAGCCGACGAACCCGACCAGGGCCTTGATGCCCGGGCCGAGGTCGCCCAGCTGGGTCAGCGCCGAGGACAGGGGGCCGGTGATGCCGGAGAAGGTGACCAGGTCCAGCGCGAAGCCTGGCAGGGTCAGGGCCAGGCCGCCGATCAGCAGCAGGAACAGCCCGGCCAGATGCCGGTGGCGGCGCGGCGGTACGGGGACACGGAAGGACGATGGGGTAGTGGCGCTGTTCATGACGATCTCCGAGGTGGTGCAGCGGTGACGTTGCTAGTGCCTAATTGCATAAATTAACGATAGTGTTTCGGAGTTGTGATCCTTTGACTTCCCGCTTGCGCCAGACGAACGGGGCGGCGTTTTCGTTGTAGGCAGCGGTGAAGTTGCGGATCGCTTCGATGAGCTGATCGGTACTATGGAAACTGGCGTTGCGCAAGGCTTTGCGCTGAAAGATGCCGAACCAGATCTCCACTTGGTTGAGCCAGCTGGCGCTCGTCGGGGTGAAATGGAAGTGCACGTTCGGATGCGCCGCCAGCCAGTCTTCGTTCTTCTTGTGGGTGTTGAGGTTGTCCAGGATGACGTGGATCTGCCGATCGGCCGGCTCATCGGCGATGACCTCATCCATGAAGGCCTGGAAATCGGCGCGCTTCTTGGTCTGCGTCGTCTTGCCGCGAATGATGCCCGTGGCGACCTCCAGGGCCGCAAACAGGTTCACCGTGCCGTGGCGCTTGTAGGTGCTCTTCATCCCCTGGACGATCTGGCCGCTGCTGGTCTGCACGTAGCCGCGTGCACGCTCCAGTGCCTGAATCGAAGGCTTCTCGTCCACGCTCAGCACCAAGGCATTTTGCGGCGGGCTCAGATACAGTCCAATGATGTCGGCGGCCTTGGCCGCAAATTCCGGATCGGTGCTGACACACCAGGAACGATGACGCTGCAGTTGAATGCCTTCCCGGCGCAGCACGCGCCAGACAGCATCGTCGGATACCTGCAACGCATGCGCCAGCGCGCCGCCATCCCAGCTGGCCATACCCGCCGGCGGCGGCAACTCCAGCTGCCTGAGAACCCGCTCGCGCAACGCCGCGCCATACTTCGCCGGCTTGCCACTTCGAGGCTTGTCACGCAATCCAGCAATGCCGCGTGCAGCAAAGCGGTTGCGCCATTGCCCCACCGTATTGGGACGAACACCGACCTCCCGCGCCACCTCGTCGCTGCGCTTGCCCTGCAGGCAGGCCAGCACGATGCGAGCGCGCTCCGCCATCCGTACTTCACCGCTACGACTTCGGGCCAAACGCTCCAGCTCCGCCCTCTCCTGCGCACTGCAGGACAGCGCCACCGCCGCTCGGGCCATCGCATCGCTCCTCGCTCCAAACCGAACGGGAGTAGAATAATACTGTCGCTGTATTTTGCAATTAGGCACTAGGGCGGGGTGGTGCGGGTGGGAGAGGGCGCAATCGCGACTTCGACGCGGCGATTGCGGGTGCGTCCTTGCGGGGTCGGGTGGGGATCGAGGTAGCAACATCGGCCCCGGCCTTGTGCCTCGATCTGATGGGCGGACGCCGGGAGCCGTGCCCGCAGGAAATCGGCGACGCTGCGGGCGCGTGCCAGTGCAAGCCGGTCGTTCGTCGATTGCGAACCGGTGTCGTCGGTGTAGCCGGTCACGGTGAGGCGGGCAGCCTGTGCCAACGCGGTGCTCGCTTGCTCCAAGACGCGTTGCGCGGTGGCATCGAGCTGGCTCTGCCCGTGCGCGAAGTGGACCGTGGTCGACAAGGACGGCATGGCCGGGTCGGCCAACACGTCGGCGAGCGGTGCGCCCCGGAACTTGCGGGTGGCGCGCGGACAGTCCGGCTGCAAGCAATAGGTGAAATAGGCCTGTCCACCGAAGCCCTGCTGCACGAGGCGAGCCTCGGGCCATGTCCGCACTGGGGCGCTAGCCGCGGTGTCGATGGCGGTGGTCGTGGTGCAAGCCGCCAGGCTCAGGCAGGCCAGCCCGGCAGTCAGGAGGCGCTTCGGAGGGAAGGCGCTCATCGCGGTGTTCCCGCCAACAGGACGCGGCCGTGCGCCGGAAGCTTGCGGTAGACCTTCCAGGCATAGCGGGATCGCGCCTGGCGACAGGCGGCGCCCTTGAGCTGGGTGCATGCGGCGTTGTAGGCGCCCACGCTGTCCCAGCTGACACCGTGGCGGGCGAAGAGGCCGGCGAGGAGCCAGGCACCGACGAGCAGGTTGGTGCAAGGGTCGTAGAGGTCGCGCTCGCCGATGCCGTAGCGGCGGAGCGTAGGCAGATGCGAGCTGTTGATCTGCATCAGGCCGATGTCGTAGGAGCCGGTACGTGCGAGATGGCCACGGTTGACGGCCTGCGGGCGCAGGTCGGACTCAACTTGGGCGATGGCGTAAAGCAGGTCGGCGGAGACGCCATAACGTTGCGCGGCCTGCTGCCAGCAGGTGGCCGCGGCGGGCATGGCCGGCAGGAGCCAGGTCAGCAGGGCAACCCCGGTGACGATCACGCCGCTGTGCCATCTCCGGAGCGGATGAGGGGAGGTGTCAGTGGGATGAGGTACGAGGCCGGGAGGCCGCAATGCCGATTCCATCGTGTTCCGCCGCGCGAACGGCGCTCATGGGAGTCTGGAAGTGCGACGGTAGGACGGAGGCTTTTACCCGTCGCCGAGGAATGGCGGGAAATTGGTGGGGATATCGCAATTGGGTGAAAAGGAGAAAAAGCTGCGATTTGTGGCGTAATGCCCCTGGGAATCCCCTTTGGCTATACTCGCCGGACACGAAACGTTCCCAACTGCGAGGATGGTGATGGCATTTGATCTGGCGGGATTGTCGGCAAAGGACCTGGGCGTGCTGCTGAAGCAGGCGCAACAGCGCAAGACGTTGCTGGAAAAGCGTCCGTCGATCACCAAGGTGCGTGTGCAGATCGTCAAATACGCACATGCCAACGGCTATGCCATCGAGGAACTTTTCGGTGATACGGGCAAGGGCGGCGCTCGGCGTGCGGCTGGCAAGAAGGCCGCCCGTGCGAAACGCACCAGCAAGGTGGCGCCAAAATATCGCAATCCGGCCAACCCGGAGGAAACCTGGAGCGGGCGTGGCCGGCAACCGCGCTGGCTGGCGGCGTTGACGGCCAAGGGCAAGAAACTCGAACAGTTCCTGATCGTGCCATGAGCGGGGCGTAGGAAAATCCTGACGAGCCGGTGCGGCCATTTCCGACGGTTGCATCGGACCGGCTGTCAGGGGCTGGCGTGATAGCTGGACGTCGCGCGTGCGGCGAGCGTGCAGGCCAGCACCGGTGCCAGAGGCAGGAGTACCGGATGCAGGGAGACCGGAAGCACGAGGAACAGGATGGTCGCGCAGGCGGTTATGATGGCCGCGCAAGCCAACACCGCGAATATCTCCGGATCGTGGTGAGCGAACTCCAGCGCCTTCACCCGTCGCAGGACCAGGCTGTCCACCATCACCGCCATCGGAAACAGCGCCAGCCAGAACAGCCACTTCAGCGCCAAGCTGCCACGGTAGGTGGCCAGCAACAGCATCGCATCGAGCGAACGGAAGTAGGGGCTGTTGAACAGGCGCTCGTTGACCGAGGACATTTCCTGCGCGACCGCGCCGTTGACCCGCTCGGTCGATGGTGCGTCGTAGGCGTCGGGAATAGGGGCGACGTCCTGGACGTTACGCTGTCGATCCAGTGCCGTATCGAGCAGATCATGGGCCGCGGCTTCTCCCCAGAACTGCACGGTGGCGGCATGGTCGGTGCGTAGCTGGTGCAGGAATCGCTGCGGCGGATAGGCCGAGGGCAGGTACAGCACCAATACCAGCAGGCCCAGCAGTGCGGCGATGCTGATGCCGCGGATCATGGCCGTATCTGCGCGGCAGGAGGTGCATCTTCCGGTGGTATCAGGATCGGGAAACGTCCCTTGATGATGCGGCCGCCGGACACCGAGGCGAAATACTGCAGATTGGGCAGCTTGCCCAGCATTTCGGCCGGCACCATTTCCTCGAAGCTCTCGGACAGCGCGGCCGAGTGGCTGGCCGAGAAATCCCCCAGGTGGGTATCCGAGCCATGACTGATCCCGCGCCTGACCGAATGGATGGCGGTGCGACCGAAGGTCTCGACGATGAAGTCCTGGGTGGGCCGGTCTTTCGAGCGCAACGCGATCAGGTTGTTGAGGTTGCCCAGCGCCATGCGCGCGGCCGTCTCGCTGCCCAGGCGCTTGGCCAGGTCGGCCAGGGTCTGCATCGCGCAGGTCGTGTAGATGCCGCCTTCGGCCCCTTTGTTGAGGATCTCGATCAAGGGCTGGTTGATGACGTTGGAGACCTCATCGACGAACAGGCCGATACGCCGGTGGAGGCCCAGGTTGTAGCGCATGCCTGCGCGGGCGGCGAGATCGGCCAGGGCCAGCGCGCCGATGGCGGTGGCGACGGAGGGGTCGGGCAACGAATCCAGGCACATGTACAGCACATGGCCGCCTTGCTCGATCTTCTCGAAGTTCATGATCGGCCGGATGTCGTCGGCATCGAACGGATCGGGCGAGAGCGTGCGGCCCAGATCGCCCGAGGTCAGCATCGACAGCACCGGGAGCAGGTTGGCGGTGATCTTCTGGTAGTGCTCGCGATTGTGGCGATAGACCCGGACCTGCGCATCAAGGATCTTGGTGCGCCGGGATTGGCCGATGTGGTGCTCGTAGTACGCCACGAATGCCACAAGATCGGTGCTGGACGCTTCGGACGGGCGCCGCAGATTGCCGCGCTGGGCATCGTGCAGCAGCTTCTTCATCTCCGGCCGTTCGCGCCAGTCGCGGCCGAGCGTGGCCTCGAAGAAGCGGCGCAGGCAGGCTTCCAGCACCGGCTCGATGCCGCCTTCGATGTACTTGGTCAGCTTGGCGAGGTTGGGGCGCTCCTCCAGTTCGACCAGCCCCTGCACGACCACGTTCACCGCATCCCAGCCGAAGGCCGAGAATGCCCCGGCCGTGTCCGGCGGCATGATCGACTGGATGCGCGAGGCGATCTCGGTGGCTTTTTGCCAGGTGAAGGTGAAGTCCAGGCGCACGCCGGATTCCGGGAAGGCGGGATGGAAGTGCAGGAAAGTGTCCGGTTCGCGGTAGTCGCGGCAGGCCTGCTCGACGACCCGTTGCAGGCGGCGGCTGTTCTTCGGGTCGATGACGATGACGACGTCGCCGCGGCGCACGGCCTGGGTGATCAGGTTGGCCAGCGCCACGCCCTTGCCCGATTGGGTGGTGCCGACCAGCAAGGTGCCGCCTTCGAAGTTCTGCAGAGGGTGGTACAACGGCACCTCGGCCGGTTCGACACCATGCAGGTAGGGCAGGCCGATCTCCTCGTCGGATTGGGGTCGGACGTCGTGGCCGAGCAGGCGCAGCAGGTGGGGGGAGACGCGGTAGCGGCGGAAGTCGATCTTCGCCAGCTCGTAGAGCCGTTGCGAGTGGACGGGCAGCCATTCGAAGCCGAACCCGAGGAAGATTGCCTCCGGGTCGTGCGTCCACTGGGCAAAGGTCGTGGTCGATAGTCGTTCCACGCTGCGGCCGACCAGTGCCGCACGCAACACCAGGACCCCCAAGGTGCGCTTCAGGCGCCACACCGACATGCCCAGGCAGGCCAACGCCAACGCCGCGGCAAGCGCAGGTGGTAAGGGACCGGCCAGTCCCGCGCCGGCGAAGTAGAGCATGGCCAGCCCCCAAAGCCCGCTGGCATAGCCCTCGTAGGCTGGTCGCCACGGCATTTCATAGCGGCGCATCAGCATGGCGTCGTTCGTCCGGGGGCAGGGATACGGCTGCGGATTCGATGAACCGCTCTTTCAGGAGGATGCCGACCACCGGCTCGCCGGCGGTGGTCTGGCGCTTCACCGTAGGAGGCGCGCCGGGTGTACCGGGGACCAGCATGCCCAGTTCGGACAAGGCGCGGATCGCGATCGCCGGCGCGAGGCGATGCGCGTCGAACCGGTGAAGCGGGAAGAACAGCGCATGCTCGTTCGGCAGGTGCATGATCTCTTCGGCAGGCTCGGCAAGGCTGGATGCCAAGGCGTGGCGTACCGCCGCGTTGAGTCTGAGCGGCGCCTTGAGCTGCCAGTGCGGGGCTGCCGGCGGGGTATCGTTTGGTTGCGGTGCTGCGGAGGCGGGGGAGCCTGGGGACTTTGCGTCCATCAGGGGCAGCTGCGGATGGCTGGCGGGTGCTGCGGCCGCTGACGGAGGCGGGGGTACGGCAGGGGACAAGGGCTTTTCCAGCGGCTCGACGCCGGCATCCACGCTGCCGAGCAGCAGCGCGGGTGACGCGAACTTGACGGCCCGCAGCGGGCTGCCCGCTGCCGGTGGCTGGATATCCCAGAGGGGATCGTTTTCCGACGACTTCTCGATCAGGCCGGCATCCAGCAGGCTGGCGAGGATGGCATCGGGCGCATCGGGCATGCCGGCGATCTGCTCGCCTTCCAGCAACTGGTACAGGTCCTGTGCCGCGCCGGGCCAGACCAGGTACAGGCCATCGCTGGCATACCAGACGCGGGATTTCTCCCGGTTGGGCTGCCAGGCCGAATCAATGGCGATCAGCCGCTGCATGCCCTCGATCAGGTAACGGGTCTGGTGGCCTGTGTGGCCGTTGCCGGTATCGTGCTTGCCCCGCATGCGCAGGTCGCGCTCGACCACCAGGGCGAAGGCGCGGCGGACCAGATCGTCCAGAACATTGCGACCTCGGTACAGCGGCAGACCGCCGATGCTGGCCAGCAGGTGCGGCACGATCAGGTCGTTGTCCTCGGCCAGGTACTGGATCCGTGTGTCCGACACGATCCGCGGCAGTACCAGCAGCCCCAGGCTGCGTGTCTCATGAGTCGTCGGGTGCCAGCGCAACTGGCCGGGGCCGTGCAGCCACAAGGACAGGGGATGCAAGTAGGCCGGCCACGGCCTGCCGGAGGCGTCCAGCACTTCGACTGGACCCAGGGCACGGTGCAGCTCGCCGCACAGGCCGGCGATGAACGTGGCCTGGCGCCAGCGGGGTTCCAGCTGCCGGCGTGCTGAGATGGTCGAGCGTCCGGAGAAGATGTGGGCGTCGGTTCCCTGGACGCTGTAGAAGGCGGTTTCCAGGCCGAGGCGGAACAGCCCGCCAGGGCGATCGAAGAAGTCTGCTTCGGTGGCAGGCAGCCAGCCGACGTGGTTGGCATAGGCCTGTACCAGCGGCATCACCTCCCGCTTGAAGCTCGCGCGGTCCAGGCCGAAGCTCAGTTTGATCCGTGCGAGCAGATCACCGTTCGAGGCCAGCAGTTCGTCGATCGGGCGCCAGAGCAGGGTGCCGGAAGCGGGAGAGGGGGCAAGCATGCGACCGCCAAGGGGCACAACGGGAGAATCAGTGTTGCGGCCACCCCCGCTTCCCGCATGGCGTTATTCCGGCGTTTTCGGCGGGATATCGCCATCACCCTCGCGCTGGAGATCCATCAGCAGGTCGATGCCCACCACGATCTGCGCAGGATCGGCGAGCGGCGGCAGCGGAAATGACGTCTGCACCCGTGGGTCGGCGCGGAAGCGCTGGATGATCTTGCAGAATGGACAGCCGCTGGACTGGACATGGGGGCCGCCGACCGCCACGAGGTGTTCGCTGCCGCAATGGGGGCACACGGCAATGGAAAAGCTCTTGCTGTCGGCGATCCAGATGCCGTCCAGATGCGAGGCCAGGTCGAACGCGCGATCGAACGAGATGCGTGGATGCTGTTCGCACACCCGCAGGTAGTGGCGATAGCTGCTGATCAGCGCTTCGGTAGGCGGGAACTGACCCTGCCGCAGCCGGTGGTAGCGAACCGCGAAGATCGAGGCGGCCGCACGGAACAGCACATTCGCACTGTGGTACCACTCCGGCGAGTCCGGTGGCCGCCCGCGCGGGATCGCCTGCGGATCGGCAAAGAACAGCCGCACCAGCTCACGATGGGGAAGCCGGGTCAGGTAGCCGATGGTGCGAACGCGGGCGCCAAGCTCAGCGCAGGTGTGCGCCAGCCGCAAAGCATGCAGGTGCCGATGGGCGGGAGTGGGCATGGCGCATGCTCACACCTGCACGCGATGGACGGCGGCGAGTGTTCCCGATAGCGGCAGCGGTACGGTGAGCAGCGCTGCCAAGTCGCGGCGAGGCGGGAACAGGGTCTCGTCCCGGACGTTGGCGATCAGGGCGAGGGTCTGGGGTATCGACAGTTCCAGCACCCGATCGGCCAGGTCGGTATCCAGCGCGTAGCGGCAGCAGGTTTCGGCGTAGTCTTGCCGCAGGCTGCGCTGGATGGTGAGCAACTGGGTCAGGTTGGTCAGTTGCACGTCGGAGAGTTTGGCGTAGTTCATGGAGTTATCCCTACCGTTGGGGGAGGCGGAAGGACACGTGATCGTTGTCACCTCACAATCACAGTCGAGAAGGTGAAGATTGCAAACCGAGGCAGTCAAGGGGCTGCGCGCTGCCCGGGTCACGCGCCACGCAAAACGCGTGGGATTTTCCCTGTATTTCGAGTGGAAAAATTTCCAAAGTCCCACGACGTCCTTGTCGTGGGGGAATGGAATCGAGGGGTCAGGCTGCCTCGGCCAGCGGTTTCCATTCGCTGGGGGAAAGATCGATCAACTTGCCGCCGATGGTCTCGAACTCGGTGGCGCGGTCGTAGTCCTCCACCTCCTGCGAGTAGTGGGTAACGGCATTGACCAGTCCGTAGCCGGAGAGCTGGCCCTCGGCGATCAGGTGACGCAGGACCCCCGCGCGCTCGGTCTCGTTGATCGCATAGCGATCAGCCAGCACTTCCACGCACTTGACCGGATTGCCGGTCAGCGGCACGTGCAAGGTGCGTTGCAGCTTCAGCGCGGTGTGCCGGAAGGTGGCCTCGGAGACGGCGGCCTGGACCACGTCGCGGACCTTCAGGAAGAAGGCCTTGTCGTCCGCACGCAGGGTGTCGTCCTGGAATACCGTGACCGCGTTCTGCTCTTCGCCCAGTACGCGGCCCAGATGGGTCTTGCGCAGGGATTGGTCCGGCATGATCAGGCCGTTGCGGCAGACCAGTCGATACAGCAGCGGTTGCACGGACAGGGTGCCATGCCCGACCTCCGAGTTGGAAATCGCCACGCCGGCCTGGACGATATCGCCCGGCGTGACCTCGAAGGTCAGCCGTGAGGTGACCGCCTTGAGGTACATCCTCGTTTCGGTCAGCTCGTGCGACACCAGTTCCATGCCGGGCAATTGCTGTAGGATCGGCAGCACATGCTCGGCCAGGTCGTAGTTGTCCAGGCGCCGGTAGCGATCGGAGAGCACGGCACGTACCCGTCCATCCAGGGTACGCACCAGGCGGCGCTCATCGTCGGCCTGCAGCCAGGTATTGACGTTGCTGTCCAGCAGCGTCGGCTGGCTTTCGCGCATGCGTTCGAAGTAGGCGAACGGGATCCTGAGCTTGTCGGCCAACTGCCGTCGTGCCAGATCCGAGACGCGGTAGCGCTGCAACGCCTGTGGTTCCTCGATGGCGAGATGCGTGTGGCCCGCCTCGTCAGTGCGATGGTGCATCAGCGAGGTTGGCACCAGCAGGTCTTTCTTCGTCGCGAGCTGGCGCTCCAGTTCCTGTGCCAGGGCGACCAGGGTACGTCCGCTTTTCATGTCGTTCTCCGAAATGAAGGCGGGAGCGTCTCCCCCGACGGGAAGACACTCCCGCTGGGGTGAAGGATCAGTGGGGCTGATCCCGGATTGAGGCGCGGCTAGACCGCGGTGGAACGGGGTTGCGGCAGGGTGTCGTTCACTGCTGGGATGGCTTGGCCGGCGGGGGGACGGCGTGTGGGTCGGGGCCGGGAGGGACGGGACGCGTGGCTCTTCCGGGAGAGGCGTCGCCGCCAGACATCGGCCCAGTCATCGCCGGGCTTCGGCGGCACGAACACCTGCACCTGGCGGAGGCTTCCATCGGGCAAGCGCTCGCGGCCAAGGCGCCGGGCCAGTGCGAAGGCCGCGGCCTGGCCGGCGAAACTGCCACCGGCGTCGTTGTCCGCGTAGATCGACACGCGCCGGACGTGCGCCGGAAGCCAGAGCTTTTCCATGTTCCCGGCGCTGATCGCGGCCCAGACCGGCAGCCCGGTGGCAAGATGCACGGCCAGGGCTGTTTCGATGCCTTCGGCGATGGCCAGTTCCTCGGTGGCGTCGAACAATCGCACCGCCGCGCCGTTGATGCCGGAAGAGAGCAGTTTCCGGGCGTCCGGGACGGGAGCCTTGCGTCCATCCTGGATGTAGCTGCGGTGCAGGGTGATCGCGTGGTCGTCCGCTCCCTGGACGCAGGCGACCATGGCCGCGTAGGCCGACACCTGGCGCGATTTGCCGCTGTTGTCCTTCACGTAGTAGCCCAGCTCGGGATGGCAGCGCAGGACCTTGGGGTAGGCCGTCATGACCAATCCGCGTCCATGCAGATAGCGATGCACCGCGTCGTCTTCGACGATCGGCCGGGCCTCGTTCCAGATGCGTTGCGCCAACCGCTTCATCCGCTCGGCCGAGGGTTCGTTCCGCCTGACCACCGGGGCGCAGGCGTGCAGCCCCAGGTATTCCTCCACTTCCTTCCGGGCCGTGTTGAAGTCCCACGCCTTCAGGGCTTGCAGCAGCTTGAAACCCCCGCCGGGGCCGCAGCCGCGGCAGTGGTAATTGCCTTCGCCGAATTTGTCCGTGAATTGGAAACGGTCGGTGCCGCCGCACATCGGGCAGGGCAGGTTGCGGCGCTTCAACAGGCGCTCATCGGCGCCGAAGTAGCGCAGGATTTCGCTCCAGCGCCCGTGTGCACGTTGCTTGGCGGTTTCGATCCGCCGTTCATAGTCGAGGTTGCGCATGGTCCACTCCAGGAAAGCCCCTGGCACCAGGCCACGCGGCGAGCGTGGCTCGCCGGTGGGCAGAGGCGGGGATCGCCCGGTTTCCACGGGCACAGGGCACGGCGTCGCGCGCAGGCGGTGCCGGGGCTTAGGCCGGATGCGTACGCATCCGGTCATCGGTTCTTCAGGGCTGAATTCGCGCGATCGGGCGCAGGTGATCAGCTACCGGGGAAATTCCTTTCTCGACCCGACCCTTAGGGCGCTTCGAGAAAGGAAGCTCGAAGGCTTCCTTCCCGCCACCTCATTCGATCAGTTCGACCGAATGGGCCGTGGCTTGCCCATCCACACGGACCCGGAAGGCTTTGCCGTGCAGGACGGGGTACTTCTCCAGCTTCAACGGGTTCAACAGCGACCTCATGGTGTCTTGCGGATCGACGGAACGCAGGCGACGGATCAAGTCGGCAAGATCGTCCGTGTCGGTGTCCAGTTCGTATTGGCGAAACTGGTCGTTCTCATCGACGTAGTTGGAGACCTGGCGAACCACGTAGCCGGAGGTTTCCTTGGCTGGAACGAAGATCGTGCCGCCGTGGAAAACCGCGTCCTGGTCGATGTCCACGGTGTCGCCGTCGACCTGGAGGCGAATCGCATCGCACAGGACAAGGTCAGCGCTGACCCAGATGCCGCTGAAGTGGGCATGCAGCTGGGAGCCGAGCGGTTCCAGGCCGATCATCTCCTCCGACAGCGTGCGGATCTTGTCGTGGAGCCAGTGCTTTTCGTGGAGCGGGTACGCATCGCTGACCAGGAAGCCCTTGGCGCGGGCGAACATCCAATGCGCCGTGTTCTCCTCATCGACCCCGTCGAGTTCCACTACCACGATGCTTCCGTTGTCGAGGCTCTCCCGGTCGGGAGGGACGATGCTGCTGTCGAGGAAGCTGTCGGTTGCATCGCTGCTCATGACCGGATAGTCACGGATGGCCGAGCATATCCCTCGCGGTAGTACGTCCAGATCGTTCAGCAGGTCGATGTGGCCGAACGTCCGCATGGCGCCGTAGTAGCGATCGACGAACTGGCGTGAGGGCAACTGTCGCTTGGCCGTCTCCAGAACGTGGCGCCATAGCTGTCCGATCTCGGCATCGATCAGCTTGATCTGATCGTTCTCGTCGATCAGCTTGTCGCGATCAGGCAGTCGGGCCATGAACCTTTCCGGATCCAGATGCACGACATTGACGTGCGAAGGGCTGTAGTAGTGCGGGGCGTATACCCGAAAGCCTTGCAGAAACACCAGCGTGCCGCTCGTATGGTTGCCGCTGAGCGCGCCCGTCATGTGGACGATGCCAATGGCGCAGCGAATGGATTCGAGCCTGTCCGGCGCATAGGGGCGCTCCAGCGGCTTTCCGTTGTAGATAACCTCGATCGGGAATCCGGCACACAGCTTGCCAATGCGTTCGGACAGATCCGGCAGGCTGACGTCGTGGAGTTCGACCGAGGTTCCATGGGTGGGGCCTTGCGTGTCTTGGTGCACGTCGATCAATTGCTTGGCCAGGGCCTCGGCGCTCAGGAAATCGACGAAGCGATCGCCAGAGCGGATGATGCAGCGCGAGGCTGAGTACAGGCACTTGGAGAAGCCGATGCCGAAGGGGTGTTCGTGTCGTCGGGTCGCATCGTCCCAACCGGATTCGTTGAAGATCAGCAGCTTCTGGAAATCCTGGATGCCTTTGCCGTTGTCGGCAACGCGAAGTCGTTGCGTCGCGGGATCGTAATCGACCTCGATGCGGTCGGCGCCGGCGCGGCGTGCGTTCTGCAGAAGTTCGGTGACCAGGGTGTAGCGGTCGCTGAAGGCAAAACGCTGATTGCGCAGCGCCCCCTCTTCATTGACGCGAACCTGGATCTGCGTGTGGGATTGCATTGGGGAATCTCCTGTGGACGGCGGCATGGTTTCGTTCGAGAACAGTGATGCCGGACGTCATCTGGGTCAGTGGTGGGCCGGAGGCGTATAGAGTTGTCCGCTGCGCAGTGCGTCGATCAGCGGGTGGACGAGAAATTCTTCGCAGTCCAGGACGGCACTGTTGAGCGCGTGGCCGTGTGCATCAAGCCGCTCGATATGGCAGCCTTGGAGGCTCCATTGCACTTGGTAGCGCAGGCGGTCGGCGCTGGCGATCACGAACAGCCGCCGCGCCGCACCGGTGATCAACTCGCTTTCGCGCAGGTAGTGGTCCATCTGCTGGGGCGAACGTACCGGCAGCAGCGCGTCGGCGCCGTGCGGGGAGGTGATGAAGGAAAACATGGGGGCTCCAGGAAGGGGCTACGCCCGGGCCGAGGCCGCGGGCGTGCCGGAGGGAGGTATCAGGCGAAGAGATCGCCTTGGTCCTTGATCCGTTTGACTTGCTCGTTGATCCATTGCGGATTGCGGGCCAGCCGGTCGCGGACCCAGTCGGGCTGGGTTGTCACGGTCTGGCGCACCCATTCCGGGTAGCGTTCGAGCGTGGCGGTGAACCATCGCTTGAGGTGGGTGCGGACGTAGTCGCGAATTCCCTCGACATCGACCGCCCCGCAGTACGGGATCGGCGACAGCGGGCTGCATCCGACGATGCGGACGCAGTTCACGAACGAGAATGGCCGGTTCTGCTTGTCCTGGTCGGCGAACACCCATTGCAGGGTGTCGAACTTCTCATCCAATGGACGTTCGGGATCGGCCAGGTGGGCGACCTGCTGCAGCATCCGCCAATGCAGGTAGACGATGTCTTCCTCGGTCCAGTCCGGGGTTTCGGACGGATCGTCGTCGGGAAGACCGCAACTATCGGTGTAGCCGGGGGGCGAGGGCGGGGTGTAGCCGCCGAGGGTGGGGCGGTGCGAGAGGGGCGAGAAGGTGGGTGCGAGCATGGTGGCCTCCAGAGGAAAAATGCGGAGGCCGAACGTCCGGCAAGGGCGTAAGCCCTCGCAGGGTGGGAAGATGAGGAACTGCCGTTGGCGGCGGTGGGGACTGAGGCTGGCTTGTACCGGGAAGATCCCGGCCTCGGCGTGCCAGCGGCCGATCGAACAGCGATGGGAAGGGGATTTTCGAGGAGGACTCGAAAATCCCCTGGCTTTCCCTGCCGGCCGCACATGCGGGGTGGACAGGACGCTAGCGGGATCGGTTCATCAAGGCTTGCCGGAATCCGTGCAGGGCCAGCTGCTGCGTGAAGCAACGGTACGGCCGGCATCGACGAGGGGTCAATGGGTTTCGGTGGCCTGATGGCGAAATCCCTGCCGATTTGCCTCCATTTCTGGGTTATTGCCCTGCGCCGCGGCGGCAGCATGGGACATGTCCTTTTCGGGAGTATCCACATGCCTGAAAGCAGTCCCGAGACCCAAGGTGCCCAGATCGTCCGGCTGGATCAGGGCGGCGTAAACGCACGCATCCTCGCCCGTGAAAGCAAGGCCGATTTCCGCCGCGTCGAAGCGGCCAGCGTCAAGATCGCCGCGCGCTTCTACAGCGCCGAGGGCAAGCGCATTTTCGTGCGGATGTTCAGCACCTTGCAGCTCAATACCTACTTCATCTCCGTCATTGCCCGTACCCGTCTGGAGCACGAGGACATCCAGAAGATCGAGACGGCCTTGCGCGAACGGATGGAGGCGGCGTCGAACGCCCTCGACAAGGCCATCGACAGCGCCGAAGCCCTGTTCTCAGCGCATGGCATCAATGCCTCGGCGACCTACGACGCGCAGCCGCTGGAAATCCAGGTCGGCGTGCTGTCGTCGATGGGACGGCGCTATCTGGAATTGATCGGCAAGCTGGACCAGTTGATGCCGTTGTTGCAGACGCTGGAAATCCACGAGGTGATCACGACCGATGCTCTGGACGTCCAGCGTGCCCAGCTCAAGCGGCAGGTGAGGGACGTGGCCAACGGCGCGCGCAACTTCGCAATGGGGTTGCGCCGGCGGATGAATAGCGTGGCTACGGCCGATCGGGGGGCTCCTGCTGATGTGGCTGGCCGCGAGGATGAGCCCGTGCGCGAGGACGGGAATGGGCAGGGGGACGAGGCTGTGTCGCGGCCTCTGGCGGACGATGTCTTGGCCTGATCGTGACGCCACTGCTTCAGCACGTCTTTTGCGCTGTCATTGGGATGGAAATCGCCGTAGGCGCGTATTGCACGCGCGGGTTCACGATAAGGTAGACCGCATCATTGGCAAGGCGCATGGCGGTGTGATTGTCATCGGCGCGGCCGACATGATCGTCGCAGACGATACCTGCCCTGAAGAAGTTTATCCCTCGATTTCGGCGCATCGCGTGGCAACCCTGCCGTTGTCGCGCCCTCCACGCGCCCGCCTCCAATGGATCACGCTCCGCGTCGGAATGCCCGCGGGTGCGTCGTTATGTCAGGCATTCCTTGTGCGGGCGCAATCCACGACCTAGCGCCGCACCAGCAAGCAGGTCATTCCCATGCACGGCTTCGGCCGGCGCGAGGACTGATCATGCCTACGCCTATTTCCACCTCCGCTCCGCCTCCTCCCCTGCGGGCATTGCCCGCGAATGTGTTCCTTCGCTTGCCGCAAGTGCTGGCGCGGGTTCCGATCTCCCGTTCGACGCTCTGGCGACGGGTGAACGACGGTACCTTCCCACGGCCGTTGAAGCTGTCGGCGCGGGTGACCGTCTGGCGATCGGAAGAAATCGATGGCTGGATGCACGAGCAACAGTAAGCACAAGCAGGAGCAAAAAGAATCCCCCGCTGCCTGAGGCAGCGGGGGAAGCCGTTTCTAGGCCACCTGTTTTTCTTCGGGGGCGTCCGCACCGGCACTGCCGGCTTCGTCTCTGGTCAGGTCCAGTGCCTGCAGCAGTTCGCGCTGACGCACCAGCAAGACCGTGAGCCGAGCTTCATGCTCGAAGGGCCGGGCAAGTTCCAGCGTCAGGTCTTCCAGCCGCTTGCGCCGCGTGACCAACCCTTCGCAGGCCTTACGGTGATCGGTGTCCACCGACGCCAGTGCCGCCAACAGCGCGGACACCAGGCCGGGGCCGGTCTGGTAACGTTCGGCCTCGTACACGCAGGCGCCGGACAAGTACAGCCGCGGGGGCTCGTCATCGCGCGTGCCGCGCAGGCCCAGTTCCAGTCCGCCGAAGCGGCCGAGGCTGCGCTCCAGCGCCACGCGGGTCTTCTTTATCTCCTCCCACGCCGCCTTGACCAGTCCTCGCAACATCTCGCCGGCCACATCCGCTCCCTGGACGTGCCGGCCGGCGATCTCGATGGTGAAATGCTCCATCGTCTGCGGTTCCACCCGTGCCTTGTCCTGCGCCAACTGCGCGATGCGCTTTTCCTGCGCCTCGATGTACATCGGCAGCCGCGCAGCCTCGCTCTCGTTGGCATAGCGCTGGTTGCGCCACACCGAGAACAGCGTCGAGAGTTTGGCGACTTCGGCGTCCACGCCGGCCTTCTCGATCACCATCGGGTTGCCCGAAGCCAACGCCTTGACCTCGGCATAGGACAGCGCGGCCAGTTCGACATCTTCCAGCGCGCGGATGCCCTTGTCGCCCTGCATGACCTGGGCGATGAAGCGTGCCTTGGTCTCCAGGGTCTGCCAGAGGTAGGCGTCGAAGCTGCCTTCGGTGACGTAGCGGAAGATCTCCACTTCGGAGTTCCGGTTGCCTTGACGCAGGATGCGGCCTTCGCGCTGCTCCACATCGCACGGGCGCCACGGGGCGTCCAGGTGATGCAACGCCACCAGCCGGGTCTGCACGTTGGTGCCCACGCCCATCTTGGCCGTGGACCCCAGCAGCACCCGTACCCGGCCCTCGCGTACCGACTTGAACAACCGCGCTTTCTGCACGTCGGTCGCCGCATCGTGGACGAAGGCGATCTCCTGCTCCGGAATCCCCGCGTCGATCAGGCATTGGCGCAGGTCGTCATAGACACTGAAGCGCTTGCCCGCCTTCGGCGAGGACAGGTCGCAGAACACCATCTGCGTGCCGCGGGTATCGGCGGTGCGCCGCCAGATATCGAGGATCTCGCGCAGGCAGGCGGCGACCTTGCCCTCCTGGTCGAAGCGCGTGCCGGCGGCGACGAGGCGGAAATCCAGCGCCGCCTTGCGCCCGTCCGTGGTGATGGCGAGCATGTTGTCGTCCTGCGGCGGCACGCCACCGTTGCGTACGGTTTCGGCGCGCTTGACCAGGGTCTGCACGAACGCCTTCAGCGCCGGGCTGGCTGGGCAGGCGACGATCCGCGGCTTGCCGCCGCGCAGCTTCGGCACTGGCAGCTTCAGCATTTCGGCGGTGCGGACGTCCGCGACCTCGCCGAAGATCGTCATCAGCTCCGGTACGTTGATGAAGCGGGCGAACCGCGTGTGCATGCGGTAGCCGCTGCCGTCCGGGGCGATCTCCAGCGCGGTGACCGATTCCCCGAAGGTGGCGGCCCAGGCGTCGAACTGCTGCAAGCCCAGTTCCTGCAACCGTTTCGGCTGCAGGTAGCGCATCATCGTGTGGATCTCGGCCATCGTGTTGGCTACCGGCGTAGCGGTGGCGAAGACCACGCCGCGCTGGCGATCGCCGTGCAGGCCCATCGTGTAGCGCGTCTTCAGGAACAAATCGAACGCGCGTTCGGAGCTGCTCAGCGGCAGCCCCGCCACCCGGGTCATCTTGGTGGTCCGATAGAGGTTCTTGAACAGATGGGCCTCATCCACGAACAGGCAGTCGATGCCCAGTTGTTCCCAGGTCAGCAGGTCGTCCTTCTTGCCGTCGGCCAGTAGCTTCTCCAGCCGTACCGCCCAGGTCTTCTTCATCGCCTCCAGTTGCTTGACGATGCGATTGCTGCGGTCGTTGCTCTTCTCGGCGCGGATGCACAGCTCGATCTCGCGCAGGATGTCGCGGACGAAACCTTCCGTGAACGCCGGCGAGAGATTGATCCGCTCGAAGCTGGAGTGGGTGATGACCACCGCATCCCAGTCGCCGGTGGCGATGCGCGCCACCAGTTCGCGGCGCTTGTCGCCTTCCAGGTCTTCCTTGCTCGCCATCAGCACCGAGGCGTTCGGGTACAGGCGCACGGTACTGCTCCAGCATGTGGTTCGGGACCACATGGCAGGGTTTGTTGACGAATCCCAGCCGCCGCAGCTCCATGCTGGCGGCCACGCACACCGCGGTCTTGCCCGCGCCGACCACATGGAACAGGCCGGTGTTGCCGGATTGGATGACCCGCCAGATCGCATCCTTCTGATGAGGATGCAGCTCGAAGCAGTGCGAGAATCCCGGCAGCTTCAGGTGCGCACCGTCGTAGCGGCGTGGCCGCGTGGCGTTGAAGGTGTCGTTGTAGATCCGGCACAGCGCCTCGCGGCGTTGCGTGTCGGAGAACACCCACTCGGCGAAGCGCTCTTTGATCTGGCCGAGTCGTTCGCGCGCGGCCAGGGTCTCGTTGGCGTTGATGACGTATTTGTCGGTGTCCGGCTGGCGGTCGCGGATGGTCGGCACCTGCACGTTCAAGGCGCATTGCACCAGATCGATCGCGTTCATCCGCGAGGTGCCGAACTCCTGCGTCACCTTGACGTTCTGCCGGGCCTTCCACTCCGGGTAAGTCACCGACCAGGTGCCGGCCTCGGCCGAATAGCCGACCGTGCAGTCCTCCAGTTCGAGGACGTCGCGGATGAAGCCTTCGACCTCGCGTGCGGGGATCCACACGGCGCCCAGCCGCGGTTCGATCGAACCGGGTGGCAGGTCTTCCGGCTGCACCGCCTCCAACGCGTCGAGATTGCGCTGGAACTGGGGCCCGGCCAAGGCGGCCTGCTTGAGCTTGGCACGGACGTTGCCGGACAGGTAGGCGTCCGCCGGCTGCCAGCTCTCGTCGACCGGATCGAGGAAGATCTGTCCGGCTTCGGCCAAGGTGTCGAGCACCTCGGTTGCCGGTGCGTCCAGCAGCCCGGCCATGTAGGCCGGATCGACCCGACCGCGCCATTGCATCGACGCGGCCAGCGCCTCGGTGGGTTCGGCTACCGCGGTGGGTTCGGCGATGCGCGCGAGGGTGCGGCGGCTGAACAACGCCGCCTTGGTCGCCTTGCCCGATTCCTCGTCGTAGTGCTCCAGTGACAGCAGCAGTGGATAGTCCGGGTCGCGGCGGAACGCCAGCGCATTGGCGCGGGTGCTCAGGCAGCCATGCCTGGCGACGAAGCGGTCGTACACGCCGTTGAGCCGCCGGCGCAGGCTGGCCAGCGCGTCGTCGTCCTGGTCGGACAACTGCGCGTCGAGCAGGGCGCGGGCATGCTCGCGGACCGTGCACATGCCGGCGATGCGGCCGCGCTGCGTTGCATTGAGCCGCGCATGCACGTTGACCAGTTCGCCGTTCTCGACCCGGTACACCTGGCCGTAGCGCATCCGGAAACTGCCGGGACGCTCGCCGGCCGTGGCCGGTTCGTTGGCCGGGCGCAGCGGGATGACCTCCGCCTTGGCCGGTACGTACACGTCCTTGGGCAACAGCGCGATGCGCTGCGGCAGCTCGGCGGCCAGATCGCCGTCGAACACCGCGGTGGGGACTTCCTCGTAGCCGTTGCTGGCGTTGTGGATGCGACCGATGCAGAACTCGGGATGGGCGACGTACCAGCCGTTGATGCGCTGGTAGCGGTCGGCGCCCCATTCGCGCAGGGCCGACGGCACCGCGTCCTTGTCGATCCAGCTGTCGTCCAGTTCCTCCGTGCCTTCACGGCGGCGCAGGAACAGGATGTCGGTTTGCACCTGGGTCGAGGCGCTGCGCTCGAATGCGCCTTGCGGCAACCGGATCGCGCCGAGCAACTGCGCCTGGCTGGCCAGGTACTGGCGTACCTTGCCGTCATTGGCTTCCAGCGTGTGGCTGCTGGTGATCAGGCAGACCAGCCCACCGGGCCGCACCACGTCCAGGGCGCGGCCCAGGAAATAGTTGTGGATGCTGAAGCCAACATACGGCCGATTGCCCAGGTCGGCGACCGGGTAGTGGCCGAAAGGCACGTTACCTACGACCAGGTCGAACCAGCCATCGGCCAGCGCGGTCTTCTCCAGTGCCGCGATGCGCACATCCACGCCGTGTGGGCCGTAGAGCGTGTCCAGCAGCCTGCCGGACACCCGGTCCAGTTCGATCGCAGTGACCCGGCTGTTGGCAGCGATGTCCGTCGGCATCGCGCCGATGAAGTGGCCGATGCCAGCCGA
>LNAP01003636.1_pt1 | contig 22197 bp, 20 predicted proteins | sample 602601 | NCBI WGS metagenome assembly LNAP01 (sample SAMN02440304, study PRJNA202911) | soil metagenome | biome: Subtropical and temperate rainforests or woodlands; isolation source: soil samples (1 kg each in a 20% v/v slurry with milli Q water) were... ...
GAATGGATTCATGCCAAAAGAGACCCGCAATTCTTCCATGCGGGCAACCATCGTTTCAGGTGTGAGCAGCAGCGGCAGACCGGTATGAATAATCTCTGCGTAGAACGTACCTGGGATCAGGGTAAAGGGGTCTGGCCTCGGCAGAAACTGATCCACATGATAAGGGTAGCTAAGTTTACCGGTTTCATCATCGTAGAGCGTCACCGAGAAATTATCGACGGGCAGCAGCGTGCCGACGATCTCATGAATGCGCTGGAATAACTTGAGTAAATCTTCGGCGGTATGTGCAGCTTCAGAAATAGAATAAAGCGCAGACTGCAACAATTCGGATCGTTTGCGTTCGGTAATATCACGGGCAACCCCAATGCGCAATTGATCAGCCGGTGACCAGCGTGCCGTCCACATGATGTTGACTACTTGTCCATTCTTATGAATGTAACGGTTCTCAAAATGAAACTGAGGATTGCCAGACATGATCCCCACCACCGAGTTTCGGGTTATTTCCCGATCTTCAGGCAGCATCATGTCAAACATGTTTTTGCCGATCATTTCTTTCGGCGTATAGCCAAAGATACGTTCGCATGATGCACTCGCAAAAACGATATTGGCATGGGCATCAACCGCAAAAACAGCATCCATCATGAGATCAATAAAACTGGCCAACGGCGCGTGAGGATTCGATTCCATAGAGAAACTATAAGGCCTGAATATAAGAGTGAGTACGACTACCTTTACGATAGATATCCGTCGTCCATTAGCACTGCATCGTTTTGCACCACCGGTTAAAGATAGTACAGGTACAGTTGAATAAACTCAGGAAAGAATCACATGATAAGGTTGAAACAGCCGTCTGATATCTGACAGATATCAAAAAGCCCGCATTTACGCGGGCTTAGAGGTGTTTATTGCTTTAACGTGCAGGCTGTTGCCAGACGCGAAATCATTCCCACTCAATCGTTGCCGGTGGTTTGCCCGAGATATCATAGACAACGCGGGAGATACCGTCGACTTCGTTGATGATGCGATTGGAGCAGCGGCCAAGGAAATCGTACGGCAGGTGTGCCCAGTGCGCGGTCATGAAATCGATGGTTTCTACTGCACGCAGGGAAACGACCCAGTCGTATTTACGGCCATCGCCCATCACACCAACGGAGCGGACAGGCAGGAAGACGGTGAAGGCCTGGCTGACTTTGTTATACAGGTCGGCTTTATGCAGTTCTTCGATGAAGATAGCATCGGCGCGACGCAGCAGGTCGCAGTATTCTTTCTTCACTTCGCCCAGCACGCGAACGCCCAGACCCGGCCCCGGGAACGGGTGACGGTAAAGCATGTCATACGGCAGGCCGAGTTCCAGACCGATTTTACGTACTTCGTCTTTGAACAGTTCTTTCAGCGGCTCAACCAGACCCAGTTTCATTTCTTTCGGCAAACCGCCCACGTTGTGGTGCGATTTGATCACGTGCGCTTTACCGGTGGCCGAGGCTGCGGATTCAATCACGTCAGGGTAGATGGTGCCCTGCGCCAGCCATTTCACTTCATCCTGCTTGCAGGCTTCTTCATCGAACACTTCAACAAAGACGCGGCCGATGATTTTACGTTTGGCCTCAGGTTCATCAACGCCTGCCAGCGCAGACAGGAAGCGCTCTTCCGCAGCGACATGAACGATGTTCAGACCGAAACGGTCACCGAACATTTCCAGCACCTGATCTGCTTCGTTAAGACGCAGCAGACCGTTATCGACGAACACGCAAGTCAGACGGTCGCCAATGGCGCGGTGCAGCAACATGGCGGTCACGGAAGAGTCAACACCACCGGACAGGCCGAGGATCACATGATCGTCGCCAATCTGCACACGCAGACGTTCAACGGCATCTTCAATGATTTTTGCTGGCGTCCACAGTGCTTCGCACTCGCAGATATCCATGATGAAACGTTCAAGCATACGCAGGCCCTGACGGGTATGCGTCACTTCCGGGTGGAACTGCACACCGTAGTAGCGCAGGTCGTCGTTGAACATGCCGGCGATCGGGCAGCTCGGGGTGCTGGCCAGGATGTGGAAGTCTTCCGGCATCTTGGTGACCTTGTCACCGTGGCTCATCCACACGTCGAGGCCGAACAGGCCGTCGGCGTCGACGTGGTCTTCGATGCCGTCCAGCAGGCGGCTCTTGCCGACCACATCGACGCGGGCATAACCGAATTCACGCAGCTCGGAACCCTCGACCTTGCCGCCCATTTGCTCGGCCATGGTCTGCATGCCGTAGCAGATACCGAAGACCGGCACGCCCAGGTCGAACACCGCTTGCGGGCAGCGCGGGCTATCGGCTTCGTGCACGGACTCGGGGCCGCCGGCGAGAATGACGCCTTTGGGAGCGAATTCGCGAATCGCTTCGTCATCCATGTCGAACGGATGCAGTTCGCAGTACACGCCGATTTCACGCACGCGACGGGCGATCAATTGGGTGTACTGGGAACCGAAATCGAGGATCAGGATGCGGTGGGCATGAATGTCGAGGGCCATGATTCAGTCTCGTCTAGGTAATTCGAAAACAGTCGTGATTCAGAAACGACTCGGGGCTGAATAAAACAGCCCCGGTCATTTAACGTTTTGCTTGAAGCATCAACCTACGCGGTAGTTCGGCGCTTCCTTGGTGATCTGCACGTCGTGGACGTGGGACTCAGCCATACCGGCGCCAGTGATGCGTACGAACTCCGGCTTGGTGCGCATTTCTTCGATGTTGGCGCTACCGGTGTAGCCCATGGAAGAACGCAGGCCACCCATCAGTTGATGGATGATGGCGGTCAGGGTGCCCTTGTACGGAACACGGCCTTCGATGCCTTCCGGAACCAGCTTCTCGGCACCCGCGGAGGAGTCCTGGAAGTAACGGTCGGAAGAGCCCTGGGCCTGGGACATGGCGCCCAGCGAACCCATGCCGCGGTAAGCCTTGTAGGAACGGCCCTGGAACAGTTCGATTTCGCCTGGCGCTTCTTCGGTACCGGCGAACATCGAGCCCATCATCACCGCGGAAGCACCAGCGACGATGGCCTTGGACAGGTCACCGGAGAAGCGGATGCCGCCGTCGGCGATCAATGGAACGCCGGTGCCTTCAAGGGCTGCGGCGACATTGGCGATGGCGCTGATTTGCGGTACGCCGACACCGGCGACGATACGGGTGGTGCAGATCGAGCCCGGGCCGATACCGACCTTGACTGCGTCGGCGCCAGCGGCGGCCAGGGCCTTGGCAGCGGCACCGGTGGCGATGTTGCCGCCGATCACTTGCACTTGCGGGTAGTTTTCCTTGACCCAGCGAACGCGGTCGATCACGCCTTTGGAGTGACCGTGGGCGGTGTCGACCACCACCACGTCCACACCGGCGTTGACCAGGGCGGCAACACGGTCACCGGTGTCTTTACCGGTACCGACTGCAGCACCTACGCGCAGACGACCTTGATCGTCCTTGCTGGCCAGCGGGTAAGCCTTGGCTTTTTCGATGTCGTTGACGGTCATCATGCCCTTGAGGGCGAACTTGTCGTCGACGATCAGCGATGCGGTGCTTGTGCAGCAGCTCGCGCACATCGTTCTTGTCGGCGCCTTCCTTGACCGTGACCAGGCGCTCTTTAGGCGTCATCACTTCACGGACACTGGCGTCCAGGCGGTTTTCGAAACGCACGTCACGGGAAGTGACGATGCCGACCAGGTCGCCATCGTGCAGTACCGGAACGCCGGAAATGTTGTGCATGCGGGTCAGTTCGAACAGGTCGCGCACCGTGGCGTCAGCCTCGATGGTGATCGGGTCTTTGACGACGCCGGCTTCGAACTTCTTGACCTTGCGGACTTCGGCAGCTTGCTGCTCGATGGTCATGTTCTTGTGGATGATGCCGATGCCACCTTCCTGAGCCATGGCGATTGCCAGACGGGCTTCAGTGACGGTGTCCATTGCGGCGGAAACCAGTGGAATATTCAGCTCGATGCCACGGGTAAGACGGGTCTTGAGACTGACTTCGTTAGGAAGCACCTCGGAATAACCAGGCACTAGGAGAATGTCGTCGAAGGTCAGAGCTTCTTGGCTGATACGCAGCATCGCGGGGGCTCCCGAGCGGGAAAATGGAAGCGCGCCATTATACTCAGACACCTACCCGGGCTCAATGTAAAACTCTGTCTATTATCAACGGGGTGATGGATGGGGAATTTGCCGGAACGCAGCGTCTGTTTCGCGGGCCAGCATTGCACCTGCCGACGATGAATCCAGCACCCGGACCCGGTTGCCGAAATCCCCTTACAACTCCACCTTCACCCAGCTCACCGGCTGATCCAGCCATTCGGCGAACTCGTCGAGAAAGCTCTGCTTGAACCCGGCCTCGGCCCAGTTGTTGAAGATGAAACCGAGGTTGGAAAACCCGCACTCCTGCAAGAACAGAAAACCGTTGATGTCATCTTCATGCCCGCACTCGGGGCAGGTGAAGTTATCGGTGCGCCCGGGCATCCAGTCTTCCAGGCTCTCGAACAGCGCCTCCCCCACTTCCTGGCGGCACTCGGCGCAGCCCGCTTCCTCGAGAAACCCCTTGGCCGGGGTGTAGATGCAGCGCTTGGTAATGATCTCCAGGCCGTTGACCGGTTCGCCGAAGGGCAAGGCCTCCGGGCGCAGCACGACTTCGCGCGCGCCCGGGGCAATGGCGTGCGCCATGCGATTGCCGGTACGGCCACAGGTGCTCAAGGCTTCCTCAACGATGTTCTTGCGCACCAGCCAGCGCACGATCGCCCGGGCGCGAGGTTCGTGAACCGGCAAGGTGGAGATTTTCGGGACGATGATGCTTTGCGAGTTCATGGGTGGGGCCTGAAGCGTTTGAAGGGAAGTCTGCGTCGCCTGTTCGGACGGTACGCCTGTGAGCCGATACCTACTAATAAGTGTAGAAGTCGACATGCCGGGTAGATCCGAGGGCCCGCAGCTTAATCCCTGAACCCCACAGGTCAAGTACTCAGGTAACGACCGATCAGGGCAATGCCGCTGGCCAGCACCAGCCAGGTCACCAGCCGGACGAACGCCTCGCGGGACAGCTTCATCGTCAGCCGCCGCCCCATCCACAAGCCCAGCGCCATCGCCGGCAACAAGCACAGCGCCAGCAGCAATAAAGGCAGCTGCGCATAAACCCCGGCAATGGCGAACAGGCTCAGGCGCACCACCGTGCTGCAACTGATCAACGCACTCTGGGTGGCCCGCGCCGCATCCTTGGACAGGCGGCTGTTCAGATAGATCGCATATAAAAAGCCGCCACTGCCGAACAGCGCCCCGAATGTCCCGCCCACGGTCCCCATGGGAATCGCCCAGCCCGCCGCCAGCGCCTTGGGTCGTGCCTTGCCCCACAGGCTGTACACCGCATAAGCGCTGATAAACAGCCCCATCAACAGCAGCAACAGGTCGGATTTGAGGTTGAGCAGGAAGATCACCCCCAGGGTGCAGCCCAGCGCCATGCACGGCAGCAGGCGTACCAGCTCGGAGCGATCGACCTCCCGCCGCGATGGCAAGAGATTGCCAAAGGCGGCGACAAAATCCAGCAGCACCAGCAGCGGGATTATTTTCGACAGCGGCATGAACAGGATCAGCACCGGCCCGGCCACCAGCGCCGTACCAAACCCGGCAATGCCAAACACGATATAAGCCAGGGCGATTCCCAGGCCGATCGCCAACCAGCCACTCGCTCCCCACGACCACTGCCCCAACAACTCGACCATGCTCATCGATTCGCCATCCTTCTTTAATCAAGGAATGACTTTAGCCAGCCACAAGCCTTGCGACTAATATCATCAAAGCCAGCAACCCATCTCAAAAAGGCATGACGAGTGATTTCAACCCGCCAACTGCGCTATTTCGTGGAAATCGCCGACAGCGGCAGTTTCAGCGCCGCCGCCGAACGCCTGTTCGTTGCCCAGTCCGCCCTCAGCCGGCAGATCAAGGAACTGGAGATCCACCTCAAGACCCCGCTGTTCGAGCGCACCGCGCGCCTGCCCAGGCTGACGGCGGCGGGTGAAGCCTTCTACCCGCGCGCCCGCAACCTGCTCGACGAGCTGAACAAGGCCAGCGAGCTGGTAACCCAGGTCGGCCATGGGCAACTGGGGACATTGCGCCTGAGCCACTCCAGCACGGTGTCCATGAGCGGCCGCTTGCTGCAGGCCATCAGCGGTTATCTGGAGCAGTGCCCGGGCGCCTCGATGGACATCGCCACCCTGTCTTCCGAAGCGCAGCTGGAGGAAGTCGCCGAAGGCCGGCTGGATATCGGCCTGCTACGGCTGCCGGTACTGCGCCAGCGCGAGGGCGTGCGGATCACGCCGCTGTTCAGCGAGCGCCTGCTGCTGGCGGTGCCGCCGGGTCACCCTCTGGCATCGGATCCTCCTGAGCAGGGCGTGGATCTGGCGCAACTGCGCGACGAAGCCTTTATCTCCATTCCCCATCCACAGCGTGGAGGCCTGAGTTACCTGTCGGCCGAGTTGTGCATGCGCCAGGGCTTTTTCCCCAAGGCGGCGCGGGTGTTGTCGCGCAAGACCACGCAGTTGCAGTTGATCCAGGCCGGATTCGGCATCGCCCTGTTGCCCGAATCGATGCAAGACATTGCACCCGCCAGCCTGCACTTCCTGCCCTTGGCGGACCCGGCCTGCCAGAGCACAGTCGCCCTCGCCTGTCGGCAGGACCCGACACCGCTGGTCAAGCAGTTCATCGAACACTTCCACGCCGCCCTCACGCCCTGACCACTGAAGGAGTATTCGAGGCCGACAAAGGCATCGTCTCCTTTTGTTTCGATCCATGGAGATTGTTTGCCGAATGCCTTTAAACTGCGCCCCATGATTAAAGATCCCTTTGCAAGACTCGGCCTGGACCGCGAAGTCCTGACCGTCAGCCAGCTCAACGGCCGTGCGCGGGTGTTGCTGGAAGACGTGTTCAGCAACATCTGGGTCGAAGGCGAAATCTCCAACCTCGCCCGCCCGGCGTCCGGCCATGTGTATTTCACCCTCAAGGACAGCAATGCCCAGGTGCGCTGCGCGCTGTTTCGGCAAAATGCCGCACGGGTGCGCCAGGCGCTGAAGGACGGCCTGGCGGTCAAGGTGCGCGGCAAGGTCTCGCTGTTCGAAGGCCGTGGCGACTATCAGCTGATCCTCGATACGGTCGAACCGGCCGGCGACGGCGCCCTGCGCCTGGCCTTCGATGCCCTGAAGGAAAAGCTCAGCGCCGAAGGCCTGTTCAGCACCGAACGCAAGGTGCCGCTGCCCGCCCATCCGCAGCGCATCGGCATTATCAGTTCGCCGACGGGCGCGGTGATTCGCGACATCATCAGCGTGTTCCGTCGCCGCGCACCGCACGTGGCCCTGACCCTGATCCCGACCGCCGTGCAAGGCCGCGAGGCGACCGCGCAGATCGTCCGTGCCCTGAAAATGGCCGATGCCCGGGGCTTCGACGCACTGATCCTGGCCCGTGGCGGCGGCTCCCTGGAAGACCTTTGGTGCTTCAACGAAGAAGCCGTGGCCCGGGCGGTGGATGCCTGCGTCACACCAATCGTCAGCGCCGTGGGTCATGAAACCGACGTCTCGATCAGCGACTTCGTCGCCGACGTGCGCGCACCGACGCCTTCGGCGGCGGCCGAATTGCTCGCGCCGGACTCCAGCGACCTGCGGCATCGGGTCGAAAGCCTGCATCGACGCCTGGTGATGCGCATGCGCGATCGGCTGCTGCGCGACCGCCTGCGCCTGGAAGGCATGGCCCGGCGCCTGCGTCACCCCGGCGAACGCCTGCGCCAGCAAGCACAGCGCCTGGACGACCTGGACATGCGCATGCGCCGGGCATTCGAGCGCAGCCTCAATACCCGTCGCGAACGCCTGATCCGCCTGGAAACCCGGCTTGCCGGCCAGCACCCCGGGCGGCAACTGGCGCTGCTGCGGCAACGCCTCGACAGCTTGGCCGAACGCCTGCCACGGGCCATGCGCGAAGGCCTGAAGTCCCGGCGCCTGCAACTACAAAGCCAGATCCAGACCCTGCATGTGGTCAGCCCGCTGGCCACCCTCGGCCGTGGCTACAGCATCCTGCTGGACGAGCGCGGCCAGGCCATTCGCAGCGCCGCACAGACTCAGCCGGGCCAACGCCTCAAGGCCCGTCTTGGCGAAGGCGAACTGCAGGTCCGGGTCGAGGACAATCACCTGACGCCTGTCACCCTTTCTTTACTGGATTGATCCATGCCGCGTTTTCTGAGCTCCCTGCTGTTGCTGTGCCTGACCCTCAACGCCCACGCCGATAGCTACATCACGCGCCTGCTGAACAAACCAGTGCCCGGCGGCGTGGCGGTGATCGACCTGGGCAGCGCCGCCCAGGCGCCCAAGGCCAGCTACCAGGGAAAACCGCTGCTGGTGATCAAGGAACAGAACAACTGGCTGGCGATTGTCGGCATCCCCCTGACCGTCAAGCCCGGCCCCCAGCAGATCAGTGCTGGCGGTCGCAACCTGAACTTCAGTGTGGGCAGCAAGAAATACCCGGAACAGCACATCACGCTAAAGAACAAACGCCAGGTCAACCCCGATCCGGCCGACCTCAAGCGCATCGACGCCGAGTTGGCCGAACAGGTTCGCGCCTACCGCAGTTTCAGCCCCAATACCCCGAGCAATCTGCTGCTGGACAAGCCGGTGAGCGGCCCGCTGTCGAGCAAGTTCGGCGTTCGCCGCTTCTTCAACGGTGAGGAGCGCAACCCGCACGCCGGACTGGACTTCGCGGTGCCCGCCGGCACGCCGATCAAGACGCCCGCGGCCGGCAAGGTGATCCTGATCGGCAATTACTTTTTCAACGGCAACACCGTATTCGTCGACCACGGCCAGGGCTTTATCAGCATGTTCTGCCATATGTCGAAGATCGACGTGAAGGTCGGCCAGCAACTGGCCCGCGGCGGCGTGGTCGGGAAAGTCGGCTCCACCGGGCGCGCCACCGGGCCGCACATGCACTGGAACGTCAGCCTGAACGATGCCCGGGTCGATCCGGCGATCTTTATCGGGGCCTTCCAGCCCTGAGTCAGACTCCCGCAGGGATTGCGCAGGTTCAAAAGTCTGCGCAATAAGATCGAAGCAGCCGCCAACCTTGCAGAATAAAATCTCGAAAATCTTCCGCTTTAAGAGATTTATCTCAATTTTTTTCGACTGCTTGCCATCTTTCACCCCAATGGTTAGGGTTGAGGGCATGAAAACCTCTCACACCCTCATTCAGCGCCGCCAACACCGAAGCCTCTGCCTCGTCAGCGCACGACTGCCAGGTTGAGTCGCGGTACCTCGTCCCCTGCTTCAAACAGCACACCCATTGATTCACCGGCAGGCCGCCTCTTTTCGGCCCGGACAATAAGGATTTTCCCATGAGCATGCTCAAAGACCCTTCCTCGAAGTACCGCGCGTTCCCGACCATCAACTTGCCGGACCGCACCTGGCCGTCGAAGACCATCACCCGCGCGCCTATCTGGTGCAGTTCCGACCTGCGTGATGGCAACCAGTCGCTGATCGAGCCGATGGATGCGGTGAAGAAGCTGCGCTTCTGGAAAACCCTGGTCGCCGTCGGTGTGAAAGAAATCGAGGCCTCCTTCCCGGCCGCTTCGCAGACCGACTTCGACTTCGTGCGCACCCTGATCGAAGGCGGCCACATCCCGGACGACACCACCATCCAGGTGCTGACCCAGGCCCGTGAAGACCTGATCGCCCGTACCTTCGAATCGTTGCGCGGGGCGAAGAAAGCCATCGTCCACCTGTACAACGCCACCAGCCCGTCGTTCCGCCGCATTGTCTTCAACCAGGACAAGGAAGGCGTGAAAGAGATCGCGGTGAACGCTGCCAAGCTGTTCGTCAAATACGCCGCCCAGCAGCCGGAAACCCAATGGCAGTTCGAATACTCGCCAGAGACCTTCAGCGCCACTGAGCTGGAATTCGCCAAGGAAGTCTGCGACGCGGTGATCGAGGTCTGGAACCCGACGCCAGCCAACAAGGTGATCCTCAACCTGCCGGCCACCGTCGAAGTCGCCACGCCGAACATCTATGCCGACCAGATCGAATGGTTCGGCCGCCACATCAACCGTCGTGACAGCGTGATCATCAGCCTGCACACCCACAACGACCGGGGTACCGGCGTAGCCGCCACCGAGCTGGGCCTGATGGCCGGCGCCGACCGCGTCGAAGGCTGCCTGTTCGGCAACGGCGAACGTACCGGCAACGTCGACCTGGTCACCGTGGCCCTGAACCTCTACACCCAGGGTATCGATCCGGAGCTGGACTTCTCCGATATCGACGGCGTGCGCAAAGTGGTCGAAGAATGCAACCAGATCCCGGTGCACCCGCGTCATCCGTATGTCGGCGACCTGGTTCACACCGCCTTCTCCGGCTCGCACCAGGATGCCATCCGCAAGGGCTTCGCCCAGCAGAAATCCGATGCCCTGTGGGAAGTACCGTACTTGCCGATCGACCCGGCCGACATCGGCCGCAGCTATGAGGCGGTGATTCGCGTCAACAGCCAGTCGGGCAAAGGCGGTATCGCCTACCTGCTGGAGCAGGAATACGGCATCAGCTTGCCGCGTCGCATGCAGATCGAGTTCAGCCAGGTGGTACAGCGTGAAACCGATCGCCTGGGCCTGGAGATGACCGCCCAGCAGATCCACGCGCTGCTCCACAGCGAATACTTGCAGGCCAACACCCCGTACGCGCTGGTCAGCCATCGCCTGCAGGAAGAAAACGGCCACAGCGCCGTGGAAGTGGAAGTGTCCAGCAAGGGCCAGGGCGAGACCAACCTGCACTGGCGCGGCAAGGGCAATGGCGCCCTGGAAGCCCTGGTGGCCGGCTTGCCGGTTCCGGTGGAAATCATGGACTACAACGAGCACGCCATCGGCGCGGGCACCAACGCCAAGGCCGCGGCCTATATCGAACTGCGTGTGAACGGCGAGCGCGCGGTGCACGGTGTGGGTATCGATGAAAACATCACCACCGCCAGCTTCAAGGCGCTGTTCAGTGCGCTGAACCGCTCCCTGAGCCAGCTGGACGCCAAGGCCGCCTGACGGTTTACGGCGACAAAAAAGCCCCGGATGATCCGGGGCTTTTTTATTGCCTCACTCAGGCAGTGGTATTGATCCGCGCCGTCAGCGCCTGGAGCAAGGCCGCCTGCAACACCTGCAGGTTGTTGGCGGTGATCGCGATCTGCGCCTGCACCTCCAGAGCCTGTTGCGCCTTCTGCTCATCGCTCGCCTGGCCCTTCTGCACCCCGGACAATTGCGACTGCTGCTCGGACAGGGTCTTTTCGGTCTGGTCGATCTGCTTCTGCAACTGCGCGACGATGTCAGCAGTGGACGACGTGAAATCGGCCTTGGCGCCGTATTCCTGCATGTCGACACTCATCGAGTCGCGGTCTTCGGCAATGCTCTTGTCCTGCACCTCGAGCGGGCTGGCCTGCTGCTCGGCGATGTTGAGCTTTTGCGGCGCTGCCCCCAGCGGGAATGGATTGATGCTCGCAGCACTGATAGTGGTCATGATGAATCTCCCTGAAAATCCTCTTACCCCTTAACGGCCCACCCCGACAGATCTTTAAGCCTGGGTGAACTCGAAGGTGTCGGCATCGAGGTAGGCTGGAAAGCGCGCGCGATAGGCCGCCAGGTCCGCGGCATTCAGGCAGACCTGGAATACCCCGTCGGCCTCACCGGCGCTGAGCAGGGTCTCGCCCTGGAAATCCAGCACCTGGCTATCCCCGGTGTAGGCAAACCCCTTGCCGTCGGTACCGACCCGATTGACCGCCGCCACATAACACAGGTTTTCGATGGCCCTGGCCGGCAACAAGCGATTCCAGTGCTGACGCCGCGCCCCCGGCCAGTTGGCCGTGTACAGCAGCAAGTCGGTATCCCGCGCATCGCGGCTCCATACCGGAAAACGCAGGTCGTAGCAGATCAGCGGCCTGACCCGCCAACCCTTGAGTTCGAACTGCATCTGGCGCTCGCCCGGCGTGTAGTGATCATGCTCGCCCGCCATGCGGAACAAATGACGCTTGTCGTAATGCCAGACCTCGCCGTCGGGACGTGCCCATAGCAGGCGGTTGCGGTGGCTGCCGTCGGCGGCCTGGATAATCACGCTGCCGGTGACCACCGCATCGAGCCTGGCGGCCTGGCTGCGCAGCCACTTGCTGGTCGGACCGTTTTCCGCCTCGGCGAGGGCTTCGGACTCCATGGAAAATCCGGTGGTGAACATTTCCGGCAGGATAATCAGGTCGGCGCCCCGGGCCTGCTCGAGCAACAGCTCGAAGTGCTCGAGATTGGCCTGGCGGTCGTGCCAGACCAGGGAGGTCTGGACCAGCGCCACGTTCAGATTGGGTAAAGCACTCAGATCACGCATAGCTTCTCCGCTGCCTGACGCAGCGTCTCCTCACGTTTGGCAAAGCATAGCCTTACCAGACGCTGTCCTTGCGGTGGCTCGCGGTAGAACACCGAGACCGGAATGGTCGCGACGCCGTGCTCGCGGGTCATCCAGATCGCCATCTCGACGTCATTCAGGTCCGGGCGGATCCGCGAGTAGTCCACCAGTTGGAAGTAAGTACCGGCCACCCGGGTAAAGCTGAATCGTGAAGGCCCCAGCAGGTCGCAGAACAGATCGCGCTTGGCCTGATAGAAAGCGGGAAGCTCTTCGACATGTTCCGGGTGTTCGGCCATGTAGTCCGCCAGAGCGTACTGCAAAGGGGTCACGCCGCAGAAGCTGACATATTGATGCACCTTGCGCAGCTCGGCGCTCAGGGCCGGTGGAGCAACCACATAGCCGGTTTTCCAACCGGTCACGTGATAGGTCTTGCCAAAGGAACTGACCACGAATGCCCGCTGGTACAGCTCTTCATGGGCCAGCACGCTGACGTGGGGGATGCCGTCGAATACCAGGTGCTCGTACACCTCGTCGCTGACCAGATAGATGTCCCGATCACGAATCAGCGCCGCCAACTGGTCCAGCTCGGCACGGCTGATCAGAGCCCCGCTGGGGTTGTGCGGCGCGTTGAGAATGATCATCCGCGTACGCGGGCTCAGCGCTTCGCCGAGCTTCTGCCAGTCGATGGCGAAATCGGTCAGGCCCAGTTGCACATGCACACAACGGCCGCCGGCCAGCTCCACCGAAGGCTCATAGCTGTCATAGCAAGGATCGAAGACGATCACTTCATCACCCGGCTGGATCACCGCCTGGATGGCACAGAAGATCGCCTGGGTGGCGCCCGGAGTAATGGTCACCTCGGTGTCGGCATTCACCTGCACGCCATAACTGCGGGCGATCTTGGCCGCCACTTGCTGGCGCAAGGCCGGCAGGCCGGTCATCGGTGCGTACTGGTTGTGGCCGCTGGCGATATGCCGGGCGACGGCATCGCGCAGGGCCTGCGGGCCATCGAAATCGGGAAAACCCTGGGACAGGTTCAGCGCGCCGGTTTCCACGGCGAGCTGCGACATTTGCGTGAAGATGGTGGTGCCGACATTCGGCAGCTTACTGGTGATCATGGGTGATTCCCTGCTGAACACCCGGCTCTACGGCGGCACGGGGAGGTCCCGAGAATAGCCCAAAGGGCGGCGATTAAAAAAGGGTCCCTCAAGGACCCTTTTTAATCGCAGCTACAAGCTGTAAGCCATAAGCTGCAAGCCCTGCCGCTTTTTTACTGGTAGCTTGTGGCTTGCAACTCGAAGCGCTGTGTCAGCGCTTGTCCTTGCGCTTCTTCTCGGCCTTCTTGTGGTGTGTCATCAAGCGACGCTTCTTGTTGACCTGACGGTCGGTGAGCGTGTTCTTGTTGCCTTCGTACGGGTTTTCACCACCCTTGAATTCGATGCGGATCGGCGTGCCCACCAGCTTCAGAACACGCCGGTAGGTGTTTTCCAGGTAGCGCACATAAGACTTCGGCACCTTCTCCACCTGGTTGCCGTGGATCACGATCAGCGGCGGGTTGGCGCCACCCAGGTGGGCATAACGCAGCTTGATGCGACGGTTGTTGACCATCGGTGGCGCGTGCTCGCTCACGGCGTCTTCGAGAATCTGCGTCAGGCGGCTGGTCGGCCAGCGGGTTACCGCGGACTTGAAGGAGTTCTGCACCGACTGGTAGAGGTTGCCCACGCCAGTGCCGTGCAACGCCGAGATGAAGTGGATGTCGGCGAAGTCGACGAAGAACAGCCGGCGCTCCAGCTCGGTCTTCACATAGTCACGCTCGCGCGGGTCCATGCCATCCCATTTGTTCAGGGCGATGACCAGGGCCCGGCCTGCTTCCAGGGCGAAGCCCAGCAGGTTCAGGTCGTGATCCACCACGCCTTCGCGGGCGTCCATGACGAAGATCACCACGTTGGCGTCCTTGATCGCCTGCAGGGTTTTGACCACCGAGAACTTTTCGACTTCCTCGTGGATCTTGCCGCGCTTGCGCACACCGGCGGTGTCGATCAGCGTGTACTTCTCTTCGTTACGCTCGAAGGGAATGTAGATACTGTCGCGGGTGGTACCGGGCTGGTCGTAGACGATGACCCGGTCCTCGCCGAGCATGCGGTTGACCAGGGTGGACTTGCCCACGTTCGGCCGGCCAATGATGGCGATCTTGATCCCGTCTTTTTCACTCGGGCCCGGAATGCGCTTGGCTTCCTCGCCTTCGGCTACGACTTCTTCCTCACCCTCTTCCGGCTCGTCTGCGTCGTCTTTCGGGAACTCGCGCAGGGCGATTTCCAGCATCTGCGTGATACCGCGGCCGTGAGCACCGGCGATCGGGATCGCGTCGCCCATGCCCAGCGGGGCGAACTCGGCACGCGCCATGTCCGGGTCGATATTGTCGACCTTGTTGGCAATCACGTAAGAGGTCTTGTTCCGTTTGCGCAGGTGCTCGCCGATCATCTGGTCGGCCGCGGTGAAACCGGCCTTGGCGTCTACCAGGAACAGGACGACATCGGCTTCTTCGATGGCCAGCAGCGACTGCTCGGCCATCTTTTCGTCCATGCCATGCTCGTCACCGGAGATACCGCCGGTGTCGATCAGAATATAGGTACGCCCTTGCCACTTGGCCTCACCGTATTGGCGATCACGGGTCAGACCGGACAGGTCGCCGACAATGGCGTCGCGAGTCCGAGTCAGGCGGTTGAACAAGGTGGACTTGCCGACGTTCGGTCGGCCCACCAGGGCGATTACGGGAACCATGCGGCTCTCCACTGCGTTAATTCAGAAAATACAAAAGCCGCTGCGAGGCAGCGGCTGGTGCTCGGGGCAGCACATGGCGTGCTGCGAACCTTGCCGGGGCAAGGCCGCTTGGGGATCAACCCCAAGCATAGTCAAACCATTACTTGATGGTCAGGGCTTCCAGTTTGCCGCTGTTGCCATACACATAAATCATGTTGCCCACCACCAGCGGACGCGCACGCAGACCATCGCTGTCGATACGCTCACGGCCAACGAAGCGACCGTCCACCTGGCTCAGCAGGTGCAGGTAACCTTCCAGGTCACCGACCGCCACGTAGCTGGAGAAGACTTCCGGGGCCGACAGTTGACGGCGAGCCAGCGAGTCGTTGCTCCACAGTGCAGTGGTGGAACGCTCGTCGACGCTTTCGACTGTGCCGGAAGACAGGCTCACATAGACGCTGCCGAAACCTTGAGCGACACCCGCATAGCTGGAAGCATCGCGCTGCCAGAGCGGACGACCGCTTTCCAGGTCCAGCGCCGCTACGCGACCCTGGTAGCTGGCGACATACAGGGTGCCGCCGGACAACAGCAGGCCACCGTCGATGTCGACCACACGATCCAGCTCGGAACGACCTTGCGGAATGGCCACGCGCTGTTCCCACACTGGCACGCCGTTGCGGATATCCAGGGCCACCACTTTACCGGTCGACAGACCGGCGACCGCCAGGCGGTTGGTGGTGATTGGCGCACTGGTGCCACGCAGGGTCAGTACCGCCGGGGTGCTGTCATAGACCCACATCTGGTTGCCGGTGGCGGCGTCGAGGCCGATCACACGGTCATCCTGGGTCTGGACCACAACCACATCGCCGTTGGTGGATGGCGGAGCCAGTACTTCACTGGTCACCCGCGCACGCCACTTCTCTTCGCCGCTCGAAGCATCCAGGGCGACTACTTCGCCCTTGAGGGTACCGATCATGACCAGGCCGTAACCCACGCCAACGGCACCGGACACAGGCAACTCCAGGTCCTGTTTCCACTTGACGTCGCCGTTCATGCGATCCAGCGCCTCTACCACGCCAGTAACGTCGGCGGCGTAGATGGTGCTGCCGTCGATCGCCGGAACCAGCATGTTGTAGGTTTCGCCCTGGCCGTCACCGACCGAACGGCTCCACTGTTTCTGCAGGACCACTTCTTCTTTGAAGTCGACCAGTTCGGCAGGTGGCAATTCTTTCTTGCTGTTGCTGCTGCAACCCGCGGCCAGAACGGCCAGAGCCAGCAATGCTGCATGTTTCCAACGGATCACGTCACGCATCCCCTTTGGCCAGGTCGTCCAGCTTGATTTGTAGGCCACCGACTGCCGCTTCATCGGACAGCGCAGCCTTGGCTTTTTCGTACGCAGCATGGGCTTCGTCGGTACGGCCCAATTGGACCAGCAGGTCGCCCTTGAGCTCTTCGCGAGTGGCCAGGAATGCCTTGTCGGCATCGCCTTCGAGCAGCTTCAGCGCCTCATCAGCCTTGTTCTGCGCCGCCAGGACCTGGGCCAGGCGCTGACGGGCGATCTCGCCCAGCGTCGGGTTGGCCGGCTTGTCGGCGATGGCTTTGAGTTCGGTCGCCGCGTCGTCCAGCTTGCCGGTGTCGACCGCCACCTTGGCGACGAACAGGCTGCCGTATTGCGCGTACGCAGTACCGCCGAACTCGCTGTTGAGCTTGCCGGCCAGGTCTGCGACACGGGCTGCATCCGGCTTGCCGTCAGGCGTCAGCGTGGTCTCCAGCAATTGCTGATAGAGCATCGAGGCGCCTTGCGACTGATTGTTCTGATACTTGTGCCAGGCCTGCCAGCCGAACACGATGACCAGCGCCAACAGGCCGCCGGTGACCAGGGGTTTGCCGTTGCGCTGCCACCAGTCCTTCAAATCCGCCAGCTGTTCATCTTCGGTACTCGACACCCCAATACTCCTTATTCGCTAAATCGGCTGTTTGACAGCTTCAACCCTGCACGACGCAGGTGGCCAGGTGTGCAGCGAGCGCATCCCAGGCAATGCTTTGTTGTTCGCCCTGGCCACGCAGGGGTTTGAAACCTACCACTTGCTGGGCCAGTTCGTCGTCACCGAGGATCAGTGCGTACAACGCACCGCTCTTGTCGGCCTTCTTGAACTGGCTCTTGAAGCTACCGGCGCCGGCGTTGATCTGCAGGCGCAGGTTCGGCAATTGATCACGAACACGCTCACTCAGCGCCAGTGCGGCCAGTTCGGCAGCTTCCCCGAAGGCGCAGAGGTAAACGTCGACCTGACGCGAGATCTCTTCCGGGATCTGCTCCAGGGTTTCCAGCAGCAGCACCAGACGCTCGATGCCCATGGCAAAACCAACGCCTGGGGTCGGCTTGCCGCCCATCTGCTCGACCAGACCGTCGTAACGGCCACCGGCACAGACGGTGCCCTGGGCGCCGAGCTTGTCGGTGACCCATTCGAAAACGGTCTTGCTGTAGTAATCCAGCCCGCGCACCAGCTTCGGGTTGATCACATAAGGGATACCGGCAGCATCCAGACGGGCCTTGAGACCCTCGAAGTGCACGCGGGACTCTTCGTCCAGGTAGTCGGCCAGCTTCGGCGCGTCCACCAGCACGGCTTGAGTATCCGGGTTCTTGGTGTCGAGCACGCGCAGCGGGTTGGTTTTCAGGCGGCGCTGGCTGTCTTCGTCCAGGCTGTCCATGCGCGCCGAGAGGAACGTCACCAGCGCATCGCGATAACGCGCACGGGCTTCGGCGGTCCCCAGGCTGTTCAGTTCGAGCTTGACCGCATCACGGATACCCAGCTCGCCCCACAAGCGCCAGGTCAACACGATCAGTTCGGCGTCGATGTCCGGACCGTCGAGGTTGAAGACTTCGCAACCGATCTGGTGGAACTGGCGATAACGGCCTTTCTGCGGACGTTCGTGGCGGAACATCGTACCAGAGTTTCTGCACCTGGCCACCGCCGGTGATGCCATGCTCGAGCACAGCGCGCACGCACGCCGCGGTGCCTTCCGGACGCAGGGTCAGGGAGTCGCCGTTACGGTCGTCGAAGGTGTACATCTCTTTTTCGACGATGTCGGTCACTTCACCGATGGAGCGCTTGAACAGCTCGGTGAACTCGACGATCGGCATACGGATCTGCTTGTAACCGTAGTTATCCAGCAAACGTGCAACGGTGCCCTCGAAATAGCGCCACAGGGGCGTCTGCTCGGGCAGGATGTCGTTCATGCCACGAATGGCTTGCAGAGACTTGCTCACTATAAATCCTTAAATTCGTTCGGCTCTTCAGTCGGGCTCAGCCGCGCGCGATCAGCGCTGCGTCGGCTTCGACCTTTTCGGCCGCCTTCTCGCGGATCAGCTTTTCCAGTTGATCCACAAGATTGTCATTCGTCAGTTTCTGCGACGGCTTGCCGTCGATATAAATCAGGTTCGGCGTCCCGCCGGTCAGGCCGATATGCGCCTCTTTGGCTTCGCCCGGACCGTTGACCACACAACCGATGACCGCCACGTCCAGCGGCACCAGCAGATCCTCGAGACGCCCTTCCAGTTCGTTCATGGTCTTGACCACATCGAAGTTCTGCCGCGAGCAGCTCGGGCAGGCGATGAAGTTGATGCCACGGGAACGCAGATGCAGGGACTTGAGAATGTCGTAGCCGACTTTCACTTCTTCGACCGGGTCAGCCGCCAACGAGATGCGAATAGTATCGCCAATCCCTTCGGCCAGCAGCATACCGAGGCCCACGGCGGATTTCACCGTGCCTGAACGCAAACCACCGGCTTCGGTGATCCCCAGGTGCAGCGGCTGGATGATTTCCTTGGCCAGCAGGCGATAGGCCTCGACGGCCATGAACACGTCGGAGGCTTTCACACTGACCTTGAAGTCCTTGAAGTTCAGACGCTCGAGGTGCTCGACGTGACGCAGGGCAGATTCCACCAATGCAGCCGGGGTAGGCTCGCCGTATTTCTTCTGCAGGTCCTTTTCCAGGGAACCGGCGTTGACACCGATACGGATCGGGATCCCGCGATCACGGGCCGCGTCCACCACCGCACGCACGCGATCTTCACGACCGATGTTGCCGGGGTTGATCCGCAGGCAATCGACACCCAGTTCGGCCACGCGCAAGGCGATCTTGTAGTCGAAGTGGATGTCGGCAACCAGAGGCACCTTGACCTGCTGCTTGATACGGCCGAAGGCTTCGGCCGCGTCCATGTCCGGTACGGAAACCCGCACGATATCGACGCCGGCGGCTTCCAGACGGTTGATCTGGGCCACAGTGGCCGCCACATCGTTGGTGTCGCTGTTGGTCATGCTCTGCACGGCAATGGGGGCATCGCCACCCACGGGTACCGAGCCGACCCAGATCTTGCGGGACTCGCGACGTTTGATTGGAGATTCGCCGTGCATGACTTATTGACCTAACTTCAGGCGAGCAGTCTCGCCACTGGTGAACGGAGCCACATCGACCGCTTGTCCGTTGTAGCTGACCTGCGCGCCACGGGCATAACCCAGGCGCACGGCAAATGGCGGCTTGCCGGAAACATCGGCGGTCTCGCCCTTGCGCTTCAGGCCACTCAACAGCACTTTACCGCTGCCATCGGTGATCTGGGTCCAGCAATCGGCTGTGAACTGGATCTGTACCTGACCGGCGCCGGCTACAGGCGCGGCGGCAGGTGCAGTTGGAGCTGCCGGGGCAGCCGGTGCGGCGACCACTGGCGCTACAGGGGCTGGCGCGACCGGAGCGCTCGGCGCGGGCGCTGCCGGCGCCACGACCACTGGAGCAGGAGCAACCGGAGCAGCAGGTGCGGCAACCGAAGCACTTGGCGCAGGAGCCGCGGCATCCGCAGGGGCCTGGCCTGGAGCCGGGGTTTCAGGCAGAGCCAGGGCGGTTTCGCCTTCGGTCTGGCCTTCCACGACCGCCTGGTCTTCCGGCTCGTCGATCGGATGAATCTGCGTGGTGCCGTCGGCCCCTTCGACTTCGACGTGTTCCTGATTGAGACTGATCAGTTCCTTGGTGCGCACCGAGGTCTGATCCTGCCACCAGATAAAGCCGCCGCCGATCACTGCGATCAGCAGCAGCAGGCTGACAATGCGCAAAATGGTGTGGGAGACCCGTACCGGCTCTTCGATACGGCCCAGGCTGTGCACATTGCTGCCCTGGGAATCGGTGCCCGTGTATTGGTCGAAGGCCTGGACCAGAACGGCCTGGTCCATCCCCAGCAACTTGGCATAGGCACGGATATAACCGCGAGCGAAGGTATGCCCCGGCAGCTTGTCGAAAGCACCGGCTTCCAGGTTGCTCAACGAGCTGGCGGTCAGATTGAGCTTGAGGGCCACTTCAGCCAGCGACCAACCATTGCTTTCGCGGGCCTGACGCAGGGTCTCACCGGGGTTGACGCGAGTCGCTGCTAGAACTTCGGGATGCGCCGCTTTCATCATTGCTCCGACAGGTATTGCTGATATTCCGGCGAACCGGGATAGAGTCGTTTTAATTGCAGGCCGTAACTGGCGGCCTTGTCGCGATCTTCAAACACCGTTGCCAGCCGAACGCCGAGCAATAGACTACGTGCATTTTGCTCGCTCAGCAGGCTAAAACGATCGTAATAGTCGCGTGCGGGCACATAATGCCTGTCTTCGAAGGACAACTCAGCCATTTCCAGCAATGCGCGAGGCTGCTGGCGGTTCAGGCGCAGGGCTTTTTCCAGGTGTTGCCGGGCCAGATCACGCTCCCCCAGCATCGCGGCGGTCATGCCAAGGTTCTCGAACACTCGGGATCGCTCGGGGTACAGGGTATCAGCAGCCGCCTGTTCAAAGCGCTGATAAGCATCTTTGTAACGTTTTTCTTCAAAGAGAAAACTGCCGTAGTTGTTCAGGATACGGGCATCGGAGGGACGCGCAGCCAGGGCCTTGCGGTAATGCTGGTCAGCCAGATCGGGCTCCATTTCGGCCTGGAACACCAGCGCCAGGGCGGCATTGGCGTCAGCGTCGGACTCGTCCAGCTCCAGGGCCTTTTTCAGCGGCACTTTCGCCCGCTCGGTCATGCCTTGCTGCAGATAACCCAGACCCAGCTGGACATAGGCCTCACGCGCCTCGTCCCGCCCCTTGCTTGTCTTCATCGGGTTGAAATCCCCCGAAAGAACACAGCCAGCCGACAGACTGACAAAAAGCAGAAGCAGCGCGACGCGCAAGGTCATGGAGATCCTCTCTCAGGTACGATTCGCAGCGCTTTGCGGCATATCGGCGTCGGCGCTCAACTCGCGCACGGCGATATAACGTTCGCTACGACGGGTGCGATCCAGCACCTGCCCGACCAGTTGTCCACAGGCCGCATCGATGTCTTCGCCGCGCGTGGTACGCACGGTGACGTTGAAGCCTGCGTGATGCAGTTGATCCTGGAACCGGCGAATGGCGTTGTTGCTCGGCCGCTCGTAACCGGAATGCGGGAACGGGTTGAACGGGATCAGGTTGATCTTGCAAGGAATGTCCTTGAGCAACGCGATCATCTCGACAGCGTGTTCAACCTTATCATTGACGTCCTTGAGCAGCGTGTACTCAATCGTCAGCACACGTTTCTCGCCCAGCGACGACATGTAGCGCTGGCAGGATTCGAGCAGCATCTTCAGCGGGTACTTCTTGTTGATCGGTACCAGCTGGTTGCGCAGCGCATCGTTCGGTGCGTGCAGGGACAACGCCAGGGAGACGTCGATGTGCTTGGCCAGCTCATCGATCATCGGTACCACGCCGGAGGTCGACAGGGTCACGCGGCGCTTGGAGATGCCGTAGCCCAGGTCGTCCATCATCAGGTGCATGGCCGAGATGACGTTGTCGAAGTTCAGCAGCGGTTCACCCATGCCCATCATCACCACGTTGGTGATGGCACGGTCGACGGTCGCCGGGACGCTGCCAAAGGATTTGTTGGCAATCCACACCTGGCCGATGACTTCGGCGGCGGTGAGGTTGCTATTGAAGCCTTGCTTGCCGGTGGAGCAGAAACTGCAATCCAGGGCACAGCCTGCCTGGGACGAAACGCACAAGGTG
>LNAP01001811.1_pt1 | contig 22195 bp, 30 predicted proteins | sample 602601 | NCBI WGS metagenome assembly LNAP01 (sample SAMN02440304, study PRJNA202911) | soil metagenome | biome: Subtropical and temperate rainforests or woodlands; isolation source: soil samples (1 kg each in a 20% v/v slurry with milli Q water) were... ...
CGTCTCAGCGAAGAGTACTGCACCGGTGCAGAAACAATTCACAGAACAAGAAAAATAAAAAGACATTACCTGCGAGGATTGCGCGGCGAGGGCGCTCATGCAGTTACCCAGGGCCGAAAGAGAGAGATTAATGGCCTTAGCCTCCTCTGCGCGCAGGTGAGATTTCCCCGAAGAGGCGCTGGCTCGTTCGGATCCTGCTAGGTCCACTAGCATTAATGTAGCCTCGCGAAAGGATGAGTTGCTGTAGAAAATGGTAGATAATATAATATAAAATACCAGCGCAATATAATATGGGGACAAGAGGTACTAGGTAAGAGAAGCAAGATATGGTTATAGACTGTGCACCGGGGAAAGAAATGTCCATTACAAGGAACAGACTTACCCTTTGCTGCTTTGATCTACTGGCATGTCGTCACTAGAATTGCTACCATTGTTGTTATTTTCATCTTTGGTGATAATCTTCAGCATCAGAATGGCATGACTGCGAGACGAGGTTTCATTCATATTTGTCGCAGCTGTGGCTCGGTTTACATCTCCTCTGTGAAAGGAATAATAGCATAATAAATTCAATTTATTGAGCTGTGGATAATCAGTTAATTACTATGTCTCTCAGAAACAATATATATTCAAGTGAAGGAGTAAACGCAGCAATGAAAAGTGACCACTAACCTGTTCAGCAGTTCTGCAAGGTCTTCTGCAGATTGCACCATGTATCTGCTCAGGCCCTCCACATACACTCCACTTGCTCCGGATGTTCCTTGTGCTGTCCCAGTAGCTCGTTCTCGGAGCATGAGCGGCTGGTTGGCGGAGTATGCCACAATGCGAGTGGGGGCAGACGGGTCCAGTGCCTCAGTATTTGACGGCTGCCACAGCAGGTCCGTGATGGTCTCGCAGTAGATTTGCAGGTAAGATGCCCAAATCTCACATTGCGTATATACTTGGTTGCTCAGTAGGTGCTCAATACATCTGTCGAAGAGGGTTGCGAATAAATTAAAGTTATTGAAGTTGAAAGATGGAAACAAAAGAACTAATGTCACGTACCTTGGCATTATTCCCCTCTGCTCATCGCCCAACCCTCTCATAGTGTGCGTCTTTCCACTACCAGTTGGTCCATAGGCTAAGATCGTACCCGAATAACCTAAGAGCGCACTCTCTACTATGGGCAGGGCAATTGTGTTGTATAGTTCCTCTTGCTGGATCATCGGTTCGAAATACTTGTCCACGGAAAACGTTTGCTGGGTCTTACTTGTAGCTGAGTAATATGTGCATGCTTTCCCGTCCGCCGAAACACTGCGAACACCACTGTTGGTGTCTTTGTCACGTCCATCACTTTGACCCGAGGCTTCTGGTTCATTGGACCCGATCACATCAGGCCTCTGTCGAATATACACCTTAATGGACTCGGATATTTCCCCTTTACTCATGTTACTTCAGTGGGTCCCTATAGCTGTTGCAGAACTGATAGCTGCAGCAGTGGAAGTAATGAAAGACGACATGTATGTGCTGTGAAGTAACGACTTCGAATGAACCGAATTTGATGAACGGCACTAACGGTTTAGACCATTTACCGGCACAAAAATGCGCAACATCGTGAGCACAATAAGCATGGTAAGACTGTGAGTATATAAACGATAAACATAAATGTGTAAAATGAACATGCATGGATCGCCTGTAGACAAGAAGAGAACGATTCAAACGAAACCAAACGCATCCCACCACGAGCGCCGCTTGTTCTTGTTATTATCAGATTCTGCACCCCCCTTAGCGTGTCTTTCGGCCAGCGCTTTTTGAATCAACTCATCGCATTTCTTTCGCTCCGGGCTGGGCCGACCATCCTCATGCTGCAATAGACAATAAGAACAAGCGTACAATGGTATACGCCAGTAAAATAATGAGCTAACACACAAAAGGCATGTTTTTCTGTTTGCTACCGGTTTGATCGGGGCCACATCCACGTCGGGGCGAGTCAGCAACAGTTCAACAATGTCGACTCTGCCCAGCGCCACCGCATCAGCTAGCAGCGCGCCGTCGCCGAACTGAATCAAGCGTACAAGCATGTGCGCTGAAAAAAGAAAATGAGTGGGCACAAAATGGGGGTATTTTGTCTTACCATCGCATGTCCAGCAGTGTCGCTGTCTGGCTTGTCCAATGCGGTAAGCAAAGCTTTCACTATATTTGTGTGGTCGTAACGAATGGCCCACTCGAATGCTGACCGCAGCTGTCCACTCTTATGATTCAGCTGCAAGTCCAGGTGTGGATGCATTAATAATGCCTGCACCACTGCCGTGTGGCCCAAATAACTAGCCCAGCTGAGCGCCGTGTGGTGGTCCTACAGCAAAAACACACAAAAACGTTAAAATTCTTTGTATGATGTACCCGATCGGCGAGAACTAAAAGAGGTCTGTGGGAGGTGTTTACCAAGCTGAGAATGTTGACGTTGATATCGGCGCGCGCCAGAAAGATCTTCACTTTCTCTGTGTCACCACACAGCACCGCCGCTAGAAACTGCGCATGATTAGGTACAATGTCCGCGGCATAGCTCTGTCAAGAGAATTTAGTTGTACAAAAGTTAAGTAGTTCCAATATTTTTGCACCTTCCCATGACAATGTGGTGCGAATCATCGTAAAATAAAAACGCAAGTGACACAATCGCAAAAATGTACATACCGGGTCCACCAGCACAGATAGGTCGATCGTAGGGTGCGCCAGCAGGACTTGCAGAGTGGCCACCAGATCGGATACCAGAGTGTCGGACTCATCAAACTCACCGTCGCGTTGCAACAGCGCTGAGTGCAAAGCATCCCTCTCGCCTAGCAAAAATAAATATGAACAAAAAAGCAAATATTCAGGCTGGACTTGTGCCACCCATAAAAATTAAACCAACCTACCGGCACTGACGGTGACACCTGGCACAGCCAGCAAGACCTTCACTATCCCTGCTTGGCCATGCTTGGCGGCCAGGGCCAGCGGCGTACGCTCGTCCTGTCAGTATTCAACAAACAGATATTAATAAAAAACAAAGAACCCACAAAAAGCAATGACGGTTGAAAGTTCACAAAATCAGAACAAAATTTGTACCGAATCCAATTCGTTCAACGCAATTCCTGGCTGGGCCAGCAGCACACGCGCAATTTGTGTATGACCAAAGTAAGCAGCCCAGTGCAAGGGCGTGCGATCCATCATGCTGGGTAAATTCACGTCGATCTTCTGCTGCAAAAGCAAATTCTCAACTGTTTCCGTGTCGCCACCAATCACTGCTGCTGCAAACTGATTGTGCAGTAGTTTGTTCGTTTTGTTGCTTGTGTTGGTTCCAGCTTCCATGTCTCCATCTCCATTGTTCCCTTTTGGCTCATCTTCCTCCTGTAAATGAACAGGAAAGAGCGTCACAAAAAGAGCATTCAGTCAGTTGAATTATTACAGACAGAATAGTAAATACGACTAGTACTCACCATGTCGCGGTAAATCAGGTCAAGCTTAACAGCTGGATGTCTGAGCAGCAGCCGCGCGGTGCTCAGGATCTTCGCAGGAAGAATTGGGCCGCGTGGAAGGTTGTAATCGGTAACCAACAACCCGTTGAGCGGCGTGCCTTCGGGCAGCTGTTGAATAAACAAAAAGAAGGAATGAGGGTAAGGAGAATGACACATCATTATTATGTCTAAAACAGCCTTACATGATCTTCTGCATTAATATCGACATCAGCGCGAGCCAGCAGCAGCTCTACGATCTCACTATGGGCCAGGATAGCCGCGTTGTTCAAAGGCGCTCGACCCCACTGTTCAGTTGCACATCAATAAGAATGATAAAAATATTTTTCACAGGTCCAGAACCCAATGAACACATTCGAGAGAGCTTCTTACATAGTCCACCAGCTTTACATCTATCTCCGGGCGAGCCAGCAGCGCCTTCACTACCTCGATGTGGTTCCCTCTCGCAGCAACATTCAACGAAGTGAGTTCATCCTGGAACAACATAACTCATGAGCATAAAACAGTGATTGAAACAATGCCTTTACAGTATATAAACTACCTACCATTCCAACGAAGTTCACATTGATATCAGGACATGCCAAAAGGGCTTGAACGACATCGATGTATCCCTTCTCCGCCGCGAAATATAAAGCATACTGTGTAAAGTATGCCGGAACAGGATGAGAATCACATGCTTAGTAAAGATGAAGGACAATAAAACAACTCACCGGCTCGGAGATATCAACCTCGGGGCGAGCCAGCAGTGTTTTCACGATCTCCGTGTGGCCATTTGCGGCGGCGCGAGCGAGTGCGGAAGAAGACTGCAGATTAATGATTGCACATTGTAAAAAATGGTGAGCCTAAAGACTAACAACGTCAAGCTGTACCTGTTTTTTGCTATTGATATTAATATCAGGATGAGCGAGAAGAGCCAGAACGTTTTCTGTTTGTCCCGCTCCGCAAGCAGCAATGAGCGGAGTGACTTGGTCTTTCTGCTCCGTAGTACGATACGATTGTATGAGTTGTGGCGGTGCGTATTGAAACCAATAGATATGATTTGAAAAGCTTACACTATACACACAGTTTACTGTTTCAGCTGTGGCATCTTTGAGAAGTATTTGGACTTTAGCGACGTCGTTGTCCTCCGTTGCAATGAGCAATGGCGACTGAAAATAGCATAGATTACAAATGCAGGAAAACTTATGTTTACAGTCGAAAACTTTACCTTAAACCAATACGAAAACATTTATAAATAGAGTTCCTTTTACCCCAGCGTTCGAAAATCCACGCGAAAATCTTGCGAAGTGAATGCAACGAGTTAACCGATTTTTTAATATCCGACTAAATTGATTTAAACCTATGTGACGAGTATGAAAATGAAATATAAAGACACATTTTTAGGTGAGGGAAGAAAGGTTCATCATTGAAAAGGTTTGAACTACAAACGGTTCGATTTGGATATCTTAGCATACGCATAGAAGGAAGCAGTAGGTCAGCTTTACAGATGTCACATGGAACAGTCGTCACACCTGGCAATAAGTCCACGTCGCGGGAGAAGTTGAATGCGTATATTCACATGTGTTACACGAGAAAGGTGACTTTTCCAATTTCACTGAGCCAACGTTATTATCTTAATATCAACTACACATATTCAAGGACTTCAACGAGTGCTTAAAGAAGATTGACGAACAACTACGGGCTTCCAATGGCCAAAGCGAGTACCCCCTATACATAAAAGGTATCTATAAATTGAATGCTTTTCTTGCGTAGCTATACTGACTTCTCTTCCAATCCACCCCAGCACTGATTCTGAGGCACCAGGGACGCATCGAGGAGTCATTGACTGCATTCCAAGCCGCATTGTACTTGAATCCAATGAATGTAAACAATATGAAACAAGTGGGGCGGTCGCTGTATCTCTTGGGCAAACACAAGACTGCTCTGGATGTGTTCGAAGAAGCCGAGCAATTGAACGCAGAAGACAGAGAAATCTGGCACAACAAGGGAATGTGTTATTTGTATCTGAAGCAGTACGACAAGTCGTTGGAGTGCTTTGAACTGGCGAACTCTATCCAGAGAAACGAATTGACGTACACACAGATGGGCAGAGTGTTTAGACTCACTGGCAAGGACGACGAGGCGTTGAATGTATACATGGAGGCTCTCGAACTATGTCCGGAGAACCCCGAGCTCCTCACCACCGTAGGTTTGCTTTTCTTGAAGTTGGGCAATAACACCAAGGCCTTCGAATTCTTAGGAAATTCCTTGACTTATGATCCGAAGAGTGCAAAGACGATCCTCGCCGCGGGCAGCATCATTCAGGACAACCAGGTGAATTGGCTTTATATATTTAATTGTCCTATTCTGATATATGTGTTGATTATTGTGTAGCTACAGCATGGATGGTGCTACCAGCCTCTCCTCTGAAAGTTTTTCTCACACCCTATTATGAGAGGCAAAACTCATGTCTTTTCCCCCTTTCCCTGATCATATGTACCATAACAGGACATGGACGTGGCTTTGGTGAAGTATCGAGTGGCGGCCGTGCAGACTCCTAACTCTGCGCAGCTCTGGAACAACATCGGCATGTGTTTCTTCGGAAAGGTATGTGTTCTTTACTTCCTTTTTTGCTTTTTAACCTTCCGTTTACTGAGGTGTCGTGAAATTTATTGTGCTAGTTTCGCTCCCCAGTATGAAATAGATTTGTCAGCACATATTTAAAAGATGAATGGTTTTTCAACCTTCACCTTCACCTTCTTCTTATTTTCTTATCACAGGGCAAGAACGTGGCGGCCGTGGCTTGTCTGAAGCGCGCTGTGTACTTCACTCCCTTTGAGTGGATCATTTCTTACAACCTGGGCGTGGTGCATCTGGCCACAGGACAGTACGCCAGTGCCTTCCACTACTTCAGCACGGCCATCAACCTCCAGCCCACCTATGCCAGGGCCTACACCTACCTCGCCCTAGCCCTCGCCAAGTAAGCAATATTGTTGTTTTTGCTTTCTTTATTCCTGTGTATTATCTGGTAGATGTACTGTACGGATGTAAAGTGAGGCCCAGAAACCAAAGCAAGCTTTTTATTCACGCTGTATGAATATGCGGCAACAATTGTTTCTGTCTAATTATTTGTAATTTTACTCATTTTTCCTCATCCATTTCTCAGGCTGGAGGACTTTGAGAACTCTTGTGCTGCATATGACAAATCCTGTGAATTAAGCGAGGATTATCTGACGTATCTGAATTATGCCATCACACTCTATACGAACGATGAAATTGAACGCGCTCGCAAACAGTTCGCAAAATTCGAGGTATTTCATTTTCAGTCAAATTTTGTTTCCTCGAATTTCACAAAGTTTGGGTTGGCTAAATTCATTTTTTTTCTGTACCATCTCGCTACTGCTTGTACTCGATTGAATCTCTATTTGTTGTGAATATGATAATATTGTTCCTTTTTATTTACATGGTGGTTTCTTCAACTTTCCCCTGCAGTCTGCGTTCAAGAAACAACGAGAAGAAGGAAGTGACATTGACCCAGAAATTGTGGCACAGAGCGATCTCATGCGCGCAGCCCTCAAGAAAGGATAAATCTATTAGTCTGTGATTGAACCGTGTGCTGGAGTATATGTGTGGCTTCGTGCACGTCAGTACATACATGTGTTGTATTTTTGTTAACAAAAAGCCACATACAAAACTTAAATACTTTTCACTTTCGTTGAAGAACATGTATTATATACCAACAACTGCCAAAGTTGTGCACGTTCAAAATCTTTTCTCTATTTTCCTAAACCTCCGAGCTCTGAGAGTATACTAAATCATCCTGGGACTCCACAATCGACTAAAAATACCTGGTACGGCTGAAGGAGGTAAACGAGAATTACCACCTACGATTATACTATCAGAAATTCCAAAACCTAAGCTTCCAGATCTAACCCAACAGCCTCGTCAATTTCACTGCCTCCGTCGCTGTCCTCCGTGCTACGCTTGGCGCTACTGCTTCTACTCTTGCCTTTCCCTTTGCCTTTCCCTTTGGCGGCAGAGGCGCGGCGGGGGCGCTTACGAGCCCTTTCTTCTTCACGGTCACGCTGTTCTGCGAGGTACAGAGCCTTTCGAACCTTGGGACTGTGAAAGTAAAGAACAATAATACAGACAGTTAAGAAATGATGAACTTTTAAAAGAAATGCAAAAAGAAGCTTATTTTCTCACCCTTGCTGGATCAGGAGCTGCTTTCGGTCAAAGAAGTTGGATCCCTTTCGCACCGCGCGGCACAGCAGCACGCCACGGCTCTGCCCCGCCAGCAGCGACGCACGCACGGGACCGTTCTTCATCTCGTTCAACACATCTCCCGGCACAAACTTCCCCGTGTAGGAGCGGCTCCACTCGGCTTCCACCAGGTTCTCCCAAGCATTCTCCACGCTCAATTTCTCTTTGCCTAGGGACACCAGTCTGAGTCGCTCGACCCGGGACTGCGGACGGCCCTGCGCATCCAATCCATTTTTGTTCTTTTTGTTGGGCGCCATGGTGCCTCTGCACTTGGTCGTGCCGCAGTAGCACTTGAATGCTTCCGACTCGTTGGTATCGAATTGGTAGTCATAGGACAGCGCCTCGCCGGGCTGAATGTCTCTAACCGCAAAAATGCCTGCGAATAGTAAACAAGAATGAGATACACGACAAGTAAGTTTGATACGCATACGGTAGCTGAAGATATAGGCTGTATTGGTGGTATGATTTGCACATTAGTACTACATAATAACGCAATACTCAAACAAATAAGGAAAAAATAAAAACATATGAATAAAATAGACCAAAAATGCAAACCTACCAATGCGTGGACTGCCCTTGACCACCCAGCGCTGCAGCTCGCAGTTGGGGTCGCAGGAATGGTTGATGAAGCGACTGTTGCTACCACGGTGCTTGCCGTCCACGAACAGTCCGTTGTCCAGCTCCATTATATAGAAGTCACGGTCTGTGGGGGTCAGCTGTAGGACGAGAAAGGCAAAGGAAGGAATGGAGGATGAATTGAAAACAAAGCAAGAAGATAGATAAGGAAATGGTCTACTTGCAAAACGCATCAAAGGTTGAATGGAAAAGTTACAATACGAAACCACTGCTCAATTGCACTCACTTCTCGCTGGCTGGTCATTCTGCGATGCACTTCGGCGAGATCGATCACCTCACCCACGTACTCCATGATCAGCGCGCCGTCCTCCACCGCCTCCTTCGCGCGCAGGCCGAAGCCCATCTGGAACTCTCGGAACACCTCGGTCTTCGCATACTTGCGCTGCTGCAGCACGCGGTTGGAGCAGCCAGCGCCGATGTTGCAGATATTGCCGCTGTCATTGTCATTGCGCGTGCCTTTGACGTCGCAGCACTCGATGCGCAAGATGCGGTTCAGACAGTGCTCATCGCAGGTGAACTTGCACTCGCAGGCGACCTCCGGGACAAAACCCACGGGGAGAGTCTTGTCCTGCATGAAGTCATAATCGTTCCGGGAAATCATTTTGAAGTTCGTGGGCTGCTCCGCAAAGCTCTCCTTGATGTGTTTTTGCAACTTGAAGTGGTTGTCGTACACATTCTCGGGGTCTGGGTAAATATCCGGAATGGCGAGCTGCTCCCAGAACACGCTGTATTCGTTGGTCACTACTTTGGCGGTGATGTCGGTCGAGGGCAGGGGTTCCAAGGGGTGGCGCGGGCAGACCACGCAGCGGCTGTTGAAACGGCTACCTGGCACAACGCACTTGGTATGAAAGGCACGCGGGCAGTAGATGCATGGATTAAGGTCGGTGGAATCCTTGGGACCATAGAACTCCACGCAGTTAAAGCAGCAGTGCAGGGGGCACTTGAAGTTCAGCACGTTCTCGGTGACCACTTTGCGGAGCTTGTAATGCGTAGAGGGCTGCAATGCAGAGTAATCAGGCTTGTCTGTGGTACCAAATAAGTGGAACAAAGTGTAAATGTTGGGGAACGCGTTGAAAGAAAGCGGGCATTCTTTCTTTCCTTCGTCCGCGCTGACCGTTGCTTCTTTCGTCACTACCACGTCCATCTCGGTCTCGTCACGCACAACCTCGCTCTCGTAGGAACTACCTTTGCCGCTCAGTGCTTTGTAGTCGAGTTTCACTCCCCGGGTGGACCGTGGCTCGACGGGGGTCGAAACAGACTTGTTTTTGCCCTTGCCGCGCGCCGGCGTGCCGGTTGTGGAAGCAGTTTCGGCAGTGGTAATGTTACTGCTAGTGGTGGTAGTGGTGTCAGTAACGTCAGTAGCAACAGAGACTGGGATCTCGTCCGGGCTCAGGGGCATAACTCTCAAGACCTCCTTCTTCACTACTGTCATCTGCAGAAATAGACGCAATCGAAAATGTGTGAGTTTACACACGTTGCGGGTACTATAAATCGAGTTAGTACTCACCGAGGGTACAATAAAAGTTCCTTTTCCGTTCTCCAAACAAGCACGGTGATAATACTTGCCACATGTGGCTAGACTGCATTTGAACACGTCCTGCAAGATCAACAATGACGAGAAATAAAAAACAAGGATTGTTAGAAATGCTGTCATAAAGACCACTCAATTGGGTTGGAAAGAAGAAGAAAACCCACAATCTTATGATTGTACCTGGAAGTCAGCGCCGCGCTGGTGGCAAACGAAGCACTTGTGCGTGGCGAGACGACAGTCGGGGCAGAACCAGGTGTCCGTGGCGCTGGTCGGGCCGGGCATGTTCTTCTGCTCCATGCAGCCCGTGTGAAAGGACCGAAGACAAGTGGCTGTGTAGGCAGACACGTAAGAGGTGTAAATAAAGGCACGTAAGAGGTGTAAATAAAGGCAGGTGGGTTTACAATAGAGTTGTAAGGAGGTGATTGACATATCGTTCAATGTTACGGAGGACATACACAATGTGTACCTTCACACAGCACGAGGTCAGTGCCATCAACGGCCTCGAGTAGACCACAGATCCCACAGATCCAATCGTTCAGATCTTTTTCTGGCTTCACTGTCTTCTCTTTCTCCACCACAATGGTTTCCTCGGCAGCATGAGTGGCGGAGGCGTCGGAGGTAAGACTTGAAGGCTCAGGGGCGCGGCTGCGACGGCGGCTCGCGCGATCCTGCAGCGCATCCACAACATTGCTGGTGGCTTCTATCGCAGTAAGAACTGGCGCAGCGGATAGGTTCACTGCAGGTTCAGCCTTCACAAGAGGCTCTCTCTTTACTTTTCTTCTGGTGAATGTGTTGAAGGGATAGATGATCTTTTCCGACAGAATGAGGTCTTCGTCGTATTTATCTTGCCATCCAGTATAATGAACTCTACATGAATCATTTGCGTGGTCGATGCTTAGTATCTTTGACTCAAACCATTTAGACTCTGCTGCACTGAAAATATCCACATAGTCATTTACAACAATCTTGGCTTTCCAAGAAGCGATAAGTTTGGCAACTTTTCCTTGAGCCAGGCGGTATGATTCGTCACTTTGTATTAAGTTTTGCAATTTGGGTCGCCCAAGATCTGCGAGTTGGTCAACCAGATACTTGATCTTTGCCACGACTTCGACGTTGCCATCCTTGATTGCTTCATTTAGGTCATCCACTATGTTCTCTGCCACGGTCTCATTGACCCCGAGAATTTCTTTAACGACTTGAGCCTTCTTCGTCATAGCAGCGCGTGAACTGAGTTGGTTGTTGTCCACAAGTGTGTGTTTGAAATAATCGAAACCAGGAGCACTATTTGAGCGGTGAGCAAAAAAATGTAGCAAAAGGACCTGTTTTTGGCTCGACCAGCCGTTTCGTTTCGGCGGACTCATTCCAGAACGACGCCGGACCTGATCGTAGCAGTGCAGGAGCAAGGTCTGGATCTGAACGCAGACAACCTCGCCCGCCTAAGTAACATGAATGTTAACAACCCCGCATCTCAGAATGCCCACACTACAGCAAAGGAAAAGGCGATTAAAGTGCCCAACAGCGCGGTCAACCTGAGTGCGGAGCTTAGTATTAAAGGTTTAGTGGATGATATTACCGAGATTTTGGATCATGTTAAAGTGTTTTTCGAGCCCACGGAGAGCGACGGTGGCCGCTAAAAACACGTTTAAAAGGATTGTGATATATAGCTCATATTTAGTAGACAAGTTAGCGTGGTTTGACAAAGTAGTTTAATGCGTAGCAAATTGAAAAGTGTTGCTTTTCCTCGTAGTTCCTAGCGGTAGCTTAAACTTTAATTGGTCACAATGAAAGGTTGTGTGATTTGTACAATCCTTTTACATGAAAAACCTATTTTTCGGCGCGACTGGAATTCCCCTGTTCCCACCTCAATTTTACGTCGGCCAATATTCATTTGTTTGTACGTACAAAATGAGTACGTACTGTACGTACTCCTGCATTTTGTACGTACTTTTTGTTGAGAACTTCTCTGCAGCAGCCCATAAAAACCACTTCCATATTTTCGTCTTTTTTACCATTATGTTGCATCTGGGGGAGAAATTTGAATTTTGGCTACCCCGTTTCTTGTCGGCTTTGATAGCCACCACAGTTCATCTTCAAACTCCCATCTGACCATGATCAGGGCATCCCTCATTAAGACTGCCCGCGTGGTTGTGCCGAACGGTGTGCGTACTGCACCGCATTTGAAGACGGTTTACAACTCTTTCTCAGAAGAGGTGAACCTACCTTCTGTGGGAAGCATGGCGAGCAATAAGAAGTCCAAAGAACTTGCCTGTATCGCGAATCTGTGCACCAAGGATGTTGTTAAGAAGACTGTGCAGTTTGCTGATGGCGATTGGTTTGCTGGTCTCTCGGCGGATAGCATCACAAATCTCACCGTCAAAAACATTTCCATGGTGTCCAGGCTCACTGATCAAGGCGAAAGCATCCCTTGTAGCGTGACGACGCTCGTGTTACCCCCTTCCATGTCTTGGCCAACCTTTCAGGACAAAAAACAAAAAAATGCTGAAGGCAAGAACATAGTGATTGAGAAGAGTTCCCCGCTTCACGTCGAAGGTTACCTTTCCGCCGCGGCCTTCTTGCTGAAAGGGCAGAATGTGGCCTTGGTGGGACACCCCGGCGTGGGCAAGTCGACGGAGCTGAACCTCATCCTCATGGACCTCTTCCGCACCCTGGCGGTTGGCAAGATCGATGTCGTGTTTCACCGAGCGGGGAAGCATCTGTATCGCTACGAGCGCTCGAAGGCTGGGGTATCCTGCGAAGTAGTACCGGGCGCCGGGGACTCCCTGGACACGCTGGAAAAACACTTCCAAGTGGCAGGGTACGAAGACATGCCGCGTCACAACCCCAGCGCGGTGCTAGTGCTCGAGCTGGACGAGGAGGAGCGCAACCCCTCCTGGGGAATGCCCACCCTGTTGGCCCTTTCATCGCGTGACGTGTTGGAGGAGCTGAAGTCCTTTCGGAAGATGGATGGGTTGAAGATTATCCAGCGCCCAACGCACACGCGCGAGGAGCTGCTGGTGCTGGCCAAGGCGCTGTTCCAGTCGCCCAGCAAGCCGCAGTTCTTGAGCAATCTGGGCCTTCTCTCTGACAGCAGCGTGGGCGACGTGCTCGCGGCGGTCGAGCAGCGCATGGAGATTATTGGCCCCCTGGCCAGAGAGGTGCTGGGCAGCCAGGAAATCTTCACCCTGTGGAAAAACGCGATGGAGAAGGCATCGGGCGTATCTGATTTCCTAGACATGAAGGAAAGCGCGAGCGAGTTCCAGTTGCCCAAGCCCGCCAAGTACTTCCTCGCGCCTGATGCACACGGCCAGCTCCGCTTCCTGAGCAGTCACGCCATCGAGCTGGTGCTGAAGAGCGCCAAGAATCAGCACAGGGAGCGCGTGGCTGAGCTCGGTTACGCGTGGCAGGCGGCGGAGTACATCGTCAAGAAGTACTGCATCCTGAACGGGGCCAAGAACGGCACGGCGGTCTGCGACGCTTGGAACTACAACGAGTGGGAGTACTTCAAGAACCCGCCCCTGGTGTACAAGACTCTGCTCCGCAAGCACGCCCTCGACGACAAGAGCAAAGCTGACCTCATCGCAAAGATCACCGGGCGCACGCACGAGACTTTTTTTGACAGCACGCTGTTGCACACGAACATCGCCAATCTGAAGGGCACGGACGTGTACAGCAGCACCAAGCATACCATGTCGGTTGGAGAGTTCTTCGTTGTTGTGGGCAATGAGGTGATATTCTTCCAGACAAGCACGATCGACCCCAGCAGACACACAATCCTTCTAGAGCAGCTCAAGAAGATAGAGCGTGCAATGAAGCCCGACAAGATCACCGTCATCTTTTTCACCGATTGGTGTGAGAAAGTGACTGGGCGCGTGACCGTGATGGACAAGAAAGAGAACGGCGAGGCCCTGAGTGACAGCGAGGTGATCAAGCAGGTCTTCGGCGCACGCGAAGGAAAATTCGAGGCCTTCATCATCCGCTGCGGGATCTACACCTCGATTCCCCGCGTCATCGTGACCGACGATAGCTCGATCCCCCGCGTCATCGTGACCAACGATGCCACCACTCTTAGCGAGCTCATGACCACGTTCAACGAAGAGGGCAAGGTGAGTAGTTTTTATTCTATCGTGCAGGATTAATGCGTCGCTCCATGCGTGCTGCCTGAGGTAACTTAGATACAGTACACTGACGATCGCTTTCTTGTGTTTTTTCTGCTCGGCAGGGTCGCCTCCGAGTTGACTGTTCTCGGCTCACAGTTCCTAAGATCAAGAAGCTGTTGAAGGACAACGAATGCAAAGTTGCGTCAAGATCGAACAAGAAGGAGCTGGTGGATTATCTGGTGTCCCTCGTGGAGCGCCGCGCTAAGTCATACCAGTGAGCTTACCGGAAGTCGAGCGCGGCGGCGGCGGCCGGCCAGGTGCTTCAGCAGTGTGCGCCTTTCCGCAGTAGCAGGACAGCTTTGTGTGTTTTGTTTAGTTTCGGGGTGTACGAGTGGGCGTAGCTACAGTTGCGAGTCAATCATTGTGTGCACAGTTTAATAATTACACGTGTGGAGATCTCTGGCCTACAAGCAGGCTTCACATTTAAATCTCACTGCACGGGGCTAAGGTTCCACTGAAAATTGGAGCTAAGGTTATTAACAGTTACACTAACAATCGCTGTGAAAATGACCTTCTAAGTTTGCTTTTCAACAGTAACTTAGTTTTGCTGCGGATTTGTTTTGATGCAGCTGTGCCGTATTTAAAGTTCTACGTTACAAATAGCAGTGTTGCCAAATGGAACTCCTGAACGTTGCGCATTATATTCAACCATGGGTGCCGGTGCAAGTATTGCAGAGAACAAAGGTGAACACCCTGCGTCGCCTTCTCCGCAGAAGCGAAATAATGCGAGCAGCAACCAATCCTCTTCTCAGGTTGGTGATCGATCCTACCCAACATTTGATGTATCGCTAGGTTTCTGGCCCGGAAATACAGTCACTTTACCTGATCGTTTCAAACTAAGAATAGCGTATGAATCGCTTGATTTTATCAGAGCTGATGATGAATCACCATTGATCCAGTTTCCTTTCCAAAATATCATTTGTTGGGGTTCATCGAGGCAAAACTTTCAGTTTAAAGTGTTTAATTTTGAAGATGTCGACCCAGAGAAAAAGGACAACGGAATATTAATCAGTTTAAAGTCATCGCAGGGGCGGTTGATTGAGGATACGACCATGGCCACTGTGCAGAGACTGATGGTGGACATCAACCAACGAGCCATCTCGAAACAAGAGTTTGCGATACTTCAAAACAATCTGTTCGACGGGAACCAGAATTTACGAGAAGATTGGATGACGATAATAAACCAGTTCACCACTGGCGGTCGGTGTTTCTTGGCAAAGCAAGGCATGGAATTGCTTATTCACATCGGGAACGTCGCTCCCTTCGAGAAATTCGACCTAGCGTGCTTGTTGTACGAAAGGATTATCAACAAGGATTCTTTTCAGTTGCTTGTAAACACATTTCCCGACGAACAAGAGCGCGATAACTTGATTCACCGACTGAAATTGGACAAAGACATGGTCAAAAACTGTACAATTCTTCCGGAAAAAGCAGAAAAACTTGTTTAGCCATGGGGAGAGTATTGTGGAGAGAGTTCCAGAGTTTGACTTGTACATATGACTGCTGTTTTATTTTTTCATGTATTAGAGTTTCACGCATACTTTTGGTCTACTGATAAGACGCTTTTGTCAATGCAGATTGTACAGGACTGTTCAGTTCTGAATCTGTGGTGTTGTGAAGGAATGAAGTTCTGTGTGCTTTTGAATTTTGACTGCGTTTCTTTGTGCACTCAGTTTTAAACCTTTGTACTCACACGCACTTAAAAAGTAGTATTTTGAAAGCTCTTTATATTTTGTTTCTGGTATTTCCAAGTCTACATATGCATACAGTAAGTAGTCTTTCCGGTTGGCCACGCTAATGTATGCTGAAATATTGAAATCGTCCCTTCCGGGAATAATTTGCGTTTTGAAATGAGGAAGTGTTCGATTCCATTTCAACGCTGCTACTCTCATTGAGCAAGGGCCTGATGCAGATAAGTTTGGTAGCCATGATCAGTTTGTATTGTCTTCTTGGCTCCACGTTGTTCGCTGTTGGTCGATCCTTTCAGTGTTCAAGTTTTTACTCCAGTAGCATCAAGCGCGTAGGGGGAACACTGCGATCAAAAAGTGTATATAGCAAAGGCGGAGCATGTCCTCCAATCAGCAAGGAATCAACTAGGTTAACTGCGACAAGAACGAAAGTTTCACATTTCTCTACGTTAATGGAAGTTCAACCAGTAGATACAGCCACTGCTGCTGGCACAGTTAAGCCTTTTCAGGTCGACTGCATCACCAAAACGGGCAATGAATTGTCATTTGTCGTATACGGAGAACCAATGCCTCTGCAGAGACACCGCGTTCTACGCTCTGGCATCACTTACAACCCTTCTAGTAAACTGCAAGAACAGTTTCTGGACTCGTGCTCCAGCGTCCTACCCGAGTCGCCACTGGAGGGACCACTCGAAGCACGAATGGTATTTTATTTCAAGCGGCCGCAGAGCCACTATGGCACAGGCAAGAATAGGGCTGTCTTGAAGCCCGGGATGGACATTTGGCACAGCAAGAGAAAAGGTACTCATATTTTATCGTTTTTGCACTCTTCATTATTATTATATGTCTCATAGATTCGCGATTCATTATGTGTGTTATTCATTAAATCTCACTTTACTCTAACCATTACTTAGATATCGACAATATTGCGAAGTTCGTACTCGATGCGATCAACAAGAAAGCTTATGAAGACGATGGCCAGGTGGCAGTATTGAGTCTCGCCAAGCTCTATACAGACACTAACCCTCGCGTAGAAGTAAGGATACGCAAGTTGGGAGACAACGATGTGATGTTTGCGGAGAATTTTGACGCGAAGGTAGTCTAGCGGATGAGGGTTGTAGGTGGTGTGGGCGGTATTATTTACCCGCTTCGAGCTCCTTTTGAGCAGTATTGTTAATGAACAGTACCATAAATTATTATCATATGATTAGTTCGGTTCGTAAACTGTTGGTTCCGAACCGGTAAACTCTGCGGAACTCTGTGGTGCACATAATAAATGTACTATGCATACTGAACATTAAACAAAGCTTATGTATGGCACCGAATTTATATTAACGAACCCAAAGTCTAGGAAAGAAGGCTCGCGAAGTTCGCTCTCACAGCAGCAGCAGCTACGGTACTCTTGGAGTTCCAGTTCCTAGCACAGATGTAAGTTGACATTTTATCATTAAACAAACGACATACAAGGCGCTATGAACAATCCTATGAGGCTTCGACGCATCTTTCGCGAGTATGAAGTAAGTATTATTGACGTTTCTAGTAAAAAATTTCATCAGTGTTTCATTCGAAATTGTGGCATCTTTCCAGCATTTTCAAAAAGATATTACTCATGGGATGTACGTGCACAAAGACCCTATGGATGATGGTCACCTCATCGTGGTAAGTCTTTTGTAATGGTGAAGTAAATTCACCTCTTCTTTTGCTTATCAAATTCAAATTTCTCGTGGTAGGTCCTTCAAGGTCCTCTCGACAGTGCATATGAGAACCATTTTTTTATCATGGACTTTTTGTATCCTGAAGGTTATCCCCACTCACCCCCCAAAATAATGTTCTACACGAAAGGTAAGGCTGACTAGAGGAAATATAATCTCAATAAGAAAATTATATCTAAGAGTTTCTCGTTTCGTTTGAAGTTTGGCATCCAAACATTTCTCCCGAAACTGGCAATTTCTGTATGGATATATTGCAAGATAGTAATTGGACTCCTTTGATGACTCTGGAAAAGCTACTGCGAACAATTCAAGTCTTCTTGCACATGCCTTTGCTCACATCTCCATCTGATGCCGTTAACGAAGTCGCCGCTAAAATGTTTTCTTCGGATCCAATCAAATTTCAAACTACTGCAAGGTGAGAGGTACACTAATCTAGAAATTCAGCATTTATAAGTCATCTAGAATATCCTTAACTCTTCTTGTGCAGGGAATGGACCCAGCGCTACGCGGCTTCCGTTCCTCCGACGCCAGAACTTGTGGCACAGTGGTTTAGGCAACCACCATGGCTAGATGCGTCATTATCTGCTTCTAGAAAATATTTTACCGTGTCTTTGGGTGTAGTATGCAACTTCACGGATCCTGTGCTTGTTCCTCCATCCGAAGCGGTTGAAGCTCCACTCCCGCAGGTACCACCAGCACCATCAGCACCAGCAGCAGCACCAGCAGCAGCACCAGCAGCAGCACCAGCAGTAGCACCAGCAGTAGCAGTACCACCAGCAAGTACGGAGTCCACGCCATTGCCTGCAGTATTACCACCAGTCCCTCCACCAGCATCGGACATACAAGTCAATCCAATATCTTCCAGCTGGCTGGCCCTGTTATTGGAGGGTCGTACCACGCCTGCTTTCATCACACTATGTGAACAGAAGCTGATCCACCAAGAAGATTTCTCCTCTGCAGAGCTCCTGGCCATGGTACCAGAGGATGAGTTCACTTGCGATTACCTTACTAATATTGGCATCACTGCCAAGGGTCTGCAAATGAAGCTCATCAATCTACACAAAGAGTTGCGAATAGGTATAGAAAGCAGATTTTTACGATGTTAAATGTTTATTTTCCACTGCTTATTTTATTTCATCAAATAGACTCCATTTTAAGCAATGCAGCCAATCCGTCTCCTGCTCCTGTCACCTCGAAAATGGATACATCACAGGACCACAACTCCGAGGGAAGTGACGATGACGACCGCGCTCTCGATCCAGTCTATGTGCACATTGAGCTGAGTAACAACAACCACGAGAGGGATGATAGTCATTTAGATCCATGCTTTGTTTCATCTGGTGTATCCACTATACTATTATAAACATAAGTAGCTTTGCGTTCAAATTTCGACTTATTTTTTTAATGGACTGAAATCTGTGCACTTACTTTACAGTACAGCACGTTTCGACCAGGTTCCGATTTTGTTTTTCCAGACAAATTTCCGGTGGGGTATCGCTGTTTCGCTCCTGAGAGATGACAATTTCTCGTCTCATCTGGAAAGCTCGCCGTGCGTGCATCAGATGACGCATGCTCGTTTTGCTCAAGAGTTCAAGGTTTGCTTCCCATGTTTTTCGTTTCTACAATACTATAAGTAAACAATTGAAATTTTCAGGAGATTGAAAGTAACGACATCGACGGCTTGTATGCTTATCAAGATGCTGATTCGTCCCACATCATTGCGGTGCGAACCAATCTACTTTAATACGCTAAAACGTTAGATATACTTGTTTACGAATTGGCATAATATCGTAGGTTATCAAAGGCCCCGCGGATAGCCCATATGAGGGTCGGTACTTCAAGTTAGATATAAAATGCCCACTGAATTATCCTTTCAAAGCTTGTGAGGTCACGTTCCATACCGAAGGTATTTAGAAAAGATTGTACAAGTTGTTTCATATTATTCAAGTAACCATAATGTCTATTTCATTCGCAGTTTGGCACCCAAATGTAGGTAGCGATGGAAGCGTTTGTTCGTCCATGTTGTCCGAAGATTGGAGTCCAGCGTACACTTTGCATAAGTGTTTGATCGTGATACAAAGCATGCTGCATGCACCAGTGGTCTCCAAAGCCGGAGAAGCAGTGAATTATTTAGCAGCAACATCATTCCTGAACAATGTCGAGTTCTACAACAAGACAGCCACGTAAGTGACCGTCTTTCTATTTTCTTTTTGCGCCAAAAACGAAGTTTAATTTTAAAAAGACACGTGTTCTTCGTGCAGGTTCTGGACGGAAGCGTACGCGCTGGTGGCACTGCCCTCGGAGGAAGAGGTAACGCAGTGGTTTGCCGCTCCGTCTCCAGCCCTTTCCCGGCAACCTCCGCGCGACGTGTCACTTCCGAGCTCTCCGCCGCCCAGCTCGTTGCGCAACCCTGCCGTCACAGCTGCTGCGCCGCAGTTTCTGACAGAGCGGAATAGAAGCCGAGGTTTTGGTTTCCGCTCGTTCTTATGCGGACCACGAGCGGTTGTCGACCACGTAGCAGAGCCTGAGCCCTCTGTAGAGGCGTTGTTAGCAGATATGAAGGCGATACGCGAGAGGATGAGGCAGACCAGAGCACTTTCTCCCCCGATCACTTCTAGTCGCATACAGGAACCGGGTGACATAAAGCAGGTAGCATTGAATATGTGCAGTGTCGTGAACATGGACAGTGTCCGCTAAACTGTATCTTTTCGTTTGTTCTTGCTACTTTATCAGAGCTCGCCATGAGGATTGTAGTAGTGTAGCTACTGTGTTCAGCAATATGAATGGGCGACGATACCGCGCGCTGGGACGTGTAAAAACATATTTCAAACGTTGGGCCAACACAAAACGTTGATGGAATTGACAAGACGGGAGTTTTATTCCTGCTGTCTTAGGCGTTGTATAGTTTCTATGGCTTTAAATGAACTTGTAATGATACGAGGAAAGAGGCAAAAATTTTGTTGTATACCAGGTTTCCGAATTTGGTTTTGGAGGCAAAATTTCCGGTGGTTGCTCGGCTGCTTGGCGGCGGTTGGCTGAATTCCAAAAATCATTGCTTTTTGAATTTGTCGGCAGCAAAAGATGATGAGGCATAAACGCATTACTCGTGAGTTGAAGGTCAGCTTCATTTGGGGGGATTTTATCATCTATTTTCTTATAATTGAATTCAATCCAGGAAATGAAACAAGGAGATGACACAGACGGCTTGCTGGTCTTTCAAGATCCAGCATATTGGGATCGTGTTATCGCGGTGAGGCAAAGTTTTCTTTTAGATTCTCTAATTAATTATAATTATAAACAATGTCAAACAATACTATAGGTTATTAAGGGCCCCGCGGATTGTCCATATGAGGGACGGTACTTCAAGCTAGAAATTGAATTTCCAGGTGACTATCCTTTTAAGCCTTGTGAGATCCAGTTCAGCACCAAAGGTACCCAGCACGATAAACTAAAACGTCTCATGCGCAGCGTCACAGTTGTTTTTATTCATTTCCTATAGTGTGGCACCCAAATGTGTTTTACGACACCGGAGCCCTTTGTTCCGCCGTGTTGTACGACGACTGGAGTCCTGCTTATACTATACAAAAGTGTTTAGTTGTTCTACAAAACTTGTTGCGCGCTCCTGTGGTTATTGAACTGCCAACAGCTGCGAATACCGAAGCAGCGATGTCTTTCGTCGACGATTTCGAGGCCTTTGATATTCAGGCGAGGTGAGACAGCGTCAAAACACCGAAACTATTTGTCTGATTGTTCTGACGCACATTTCACCTAACCCTACTCAGATTCTGGACGGAAGCGTAAGCGCTGGTGGCACCGCCCTCGGAAGAAGAGGTAACGCAGTGGTTTGCCGATCCGCCTCGTGCCTTTTCTCCTACATCACTGTCCTTTGCGCGTGCCCTTCGTCGGAAGTATTTAGCACATCGAGCCATCACTGGCGCCTCGACATTCGATACTTCGAGTCTTTCCCTCTCTGGGCCATTCCCTTCTGATGTGCTGCCATCTACGCTGCAAGATGCGTCTAACCGCCTTCCGCCGACGAGACACAGTAGCGCTACACGCACCCTGCTGGAGGCCAATCCCATGCCAGAGTCACCGTCAAACATTACGGCTACAACAGGTCACCCTCGAGTGAACGCTACACCGGCAGTAGCAGCTGTGATGCTGCCCTCAATGTCACCTCCTGTGCCACCTAGCTGGCTGGCCTTGTTACTAGAGGGCCGCACCACGCCGACTTTCATCACTCTGTGCGAGCAGAAGCTGATCCACCAGGAGGACTTCTCCTCTGCAGAGTTGTTGGCCAGAGTGCCCGAGAATGAGTTCACTTGCGATTATCTCACTAATATTGGCATTGTCGCCAAGGGTCTACAATTGAAGCTCATCAATCTGCATATGGAGTTGCGAGTGGAGTATACAGGTACTTGAATAATCTTCGTTGGCTTCTCGTTGCTGACACGCCTCGCTCATACAATTTGTTCTATTTGACTGCAGCTGGAACAAACGAAGGAACATCTACTGCCACTGAGCCAACGTCCAGCGCGCGGTACGAGCATTCAAATGACCAACTGCAGCAACAGGTGTGAAGACTGACCGCGCAATAGATCCTGCATATTATTGTATGAAAGTCAGACAGAGCCAACACTTTTAACATGGATATGCGTGTTAGCCCCACTTTACCACTATAAATTTGTGATATGTTATTCGGTAGCAATGTATTTCAATGAGTGCGTTAATTAAACCTTTATAT
>LNAP01001812.1_pt1 | contig 22191 bp, 21 predicted proteins | sample 602601 | NCBI WGS metagenome assembly LNAP01 (sample SAMN02440304, study PRJNA202911) | soil metagenome | biome: Subtropical and temperate rainforests or woodlands; isolation source: soil samples (1 kg each in a 20% v/v slurry with milli Q water) were... ...
TGCACGTTGTGGAACAATTAGTCCACCTATTTTTTCTACAGCTAGTGAGTATGTATGTTCTTGTGCCATCATTGATACATAATCTAATCTATCAAAGTACGGTAAAGCTTGTAAATAAGTTTTAAATTCGATTAGTTTTTCAGTACCTCTATGTAATAAACCAATATGTGGGTCTGCACGTTTAATAATTTCACCATCAAGTTCTAAAATTAAACGTAACACTCCATGCGCTGCTGGATGTTGTGGACCAAAATTAATTGTAAAATTTTTTAATTCTCTATTAAGATCCTTTCTTTTAATTATTTTTTGCATTTTTTTTTAGTTAAAAACGATAATCGATAATCATGCTTAAGGATACCTATAGCACTTGAAAATAATAAAAAATATTAAACTGCTAGAATTACTAAAAATAGTAACATAGAAAAGCAGTGTCCACCTCGACTGTTTTCTCCCCCTTTTTATAACAAATTTAATCTGTTATAAAACTAAAAAGCACTCATAGTTAAAACTATATATTGACAAATTAGTATTAGTAATGAAGGAGAAAAGAATACAAATAATAAGATAGATAATAATATAGTGTTGTTAAAATAGATATTATCTAGAAAAACAGTATGAAAAATGATTTGACATTTTTGATAACTTTTTTCTAAAGTTCTTGGTTCAAAAAACATAATTTTAAGTACTCTAACATAATAAAAAGCTGAAAGTGAACTAATTACTATTAAAGCAATTGCTACTAATACTTGATTATAATGAACTAATTCTGTTAAAATAAGAATTTTTGAAAGAAAACCTGTTAATGGAGGTACTCCTGCAATAGAGAAAAAAATTATAACAAAAGAAAAAGATCATAATTTATTTACATTAAAAAAATTTGTTAAACTAGCCAGAAATAAAGATGTTTCTTTTTTTTTATAAAATTTATTTATTTCTGCTTGAAATGAATAAAATAAAGAAAAGTGAGTTCAAATTAATATAGATGTAATAATATAGATAATAAGAAAAAATAATACTGCAGTATAACCATTAAGTGTATTTAATGCTAAACCAGCAGCAATAAATCCTATTTGTGATATTGAGCTATATATAATTAATTTTTTGAATCTATGTTGATTTAATGCAGATATAGTACCAACAAACGCAGAAAGAACTCCACAAACAAGTAATATTTCTTGAATACTTATAGTATTTAAACATAAAATTCATTTAATAAAAAAGAAGATAAGAGATAATTTAGGTACAATTGAAAAAATAATGGTAGAACTTAATGGTGAACCTTCATAAACATCAGGTGCTCAAAGATGAAAAGGAGCACAAGCAATTTTAAATAATAAAGTAACAGTAACACAAATAATTCCAGTTTTTAAGAAGTAAATTTCTGGTATAAAATTTTCTCCTAATTCAAAAGTTAATATTGAATTTATAGCACTAAAATTAAGGGTTCCTATCATACCATAAATTAAACTACTTCCAAATAAAAATACTCCTGAAATAAATGCACTAGCAACAAAATATTTCAGCCCTGCTTCTGTTGAAAACGAAGAATCACGTTTAAAACTAGATAAAATATAAAAACATAAAGATTGCATTTCAATTACTAAATAAAAAGATATCAAATCTGAACAACTAATTAACAATAGTAATGAAAATAAAGATAATGAAAAAATTATAAAAAATTCAAAAAAATTTAAACGTTGCAATGAAAAACTTTGAAATACAATATTCAAAGTAAAAAAGCAAACAATTAAAGTTATCATTTTGAAAATTTTTGTACTTTCATCATTAATAAATAAGAAATTTGAAAAAAACCCTTCAATTTTTAAATTAGAATATAAAAAAAATAAACTAATTAAAATAAAAAGGGTTTGATAAAAAACTTCTCTATCTATAATTGGAAAATTATATCTCGGATTATTAATCAATTTAATATTAAATATTAATTGAGATAATATAGCTACTGAAAAAAAAAATTCTGGTATAAAAGATTGAAAAATAATTGAATCCATAATTTTAATACCCCCTATGAGAATCGAACTCATATTTCTGCCGTGAAAAGGCAATGTCCTAACCATTAGACGAAGGAGGTTTTTCCTAATATAAAATAAAAAATATGCAATTAAAAAAAGTTATTTCAATTTCAAATAGTAATAGACATACACTAACAATAAAAAAAAGTTTACTATCAAAAACAAATAGACTAGTAAAATCAATTGTAAAATCAAATAAAAAAAGTAACGGACGAAGTTCTATTAATGGTAGAATTACTGTTTGACATAAAGGTAATGGAGTTAAAAATTTATATAGAAATGTATATTTTTCAAAAGAAAATGAAAATAAAAATTTTCTAGTACTTGCTAATTGTTATGACCCAAATAGAAGCTCTTTTATTAATTTAAATTTTGAATTAACAAAAAAAGAATTCTTTTTTAATACAGCCTCTGATTCAGTTCTTCCAGGTTCTTTAATAAAAAATTCAAAAAATGTTAATGAAATTAAATTAGGTTATAGAACTCAAATTAAAAATATGCCTGCAGGAAGTTTAATACACAATTTAACTTTAAATAATAGTTCAAAAACAAAATATATTCGTTCTGCTGGTACTTTTGGACAAATTGTTCAAAGTGGACAAAATACAGCAAAAATAAAATTACCGTCAAAAAAGATTATTGAGGTTTCTATTAATAATTTAGCAACAATTGGAGTAGTTTCAAATTCTCAACATAATTTAACTATTTTAGGAAAGGCTGGAACAAATAGAAATTTAGGAAAAAGACCTACTGTACGCGGTATTGCTATGAATCCTGTAGATCATCCTCATGGTGGTAGAGGTAATAAAGGTATGATTCCTGTTACTCCTTGAGGAAGACCTACTAAAAGTGGATATTATTTAAAAAAAAGAAAAAAAAATTATGCCAAGATCTAATTGAAAACCAAAACATATCAGTAATTGTTTATTAAAAGCAAAAATTCAGGATCAAAAAACAATCTATATTTGATCTAGAAGTAGTACTATACCAGAAAGTTTAAACGGAAAAATTGTTTTCGTACATAATGGAAAAGAATTTAAAAAAGTTTTTATCAGAAGATCCAGAATCGGTTTCAAATTTGGTGAATTTGCTTTAACTAAGAAATTTACTCAAAAAAAAGATAAAAAAAATTTAAAAAATAAAAAGAAATAAAATTTATGGGACAAAAATCAAATACTTTAACCTTACGAAAAGATATAACTAGACTTGAATCTTATGCATCAAATTCTAAATCTTTTTTAAATGCTAATGATTATGTCAATACTTTAAAAAGAAGTTTAGAAAAAAAGAATGTTATAGTAGTTTCGCATTCTTTTGATGCAACAACTGATACTTTTGATTTATCTTTAAATTTATTTTTTAAAACACGAAAAGTACAAAGATATTTAAAAAAAAAATTTAAAACAAAATTAAAGGGTAAAAAACTTTGAATTAGAAAATCATCTTATCGAAGGACTCATATTGTAAAAATGCGCGAATTATCTCGAAAGTCAGAGGAATTAAAATTAAAAGATGAAGTAGATAGATCAAAAGAAAGAGCAAATAAATGAAAAGCTAGATTAAAAAGTAAAAGTAAAAGTAAAAAAATAAATAAAAAAAAAAGAAGTCTTTTAATTACTAAAAAGAAAGGATGAACTAAAGCTTTAAGTACTTTAACAAAAAGTTTACCTAGTAATAATTTAATAATACATAAAATAACAGTATTAAACAAACAAATAAATATGAAAATTGTCCAAATAGTCCATAGTAAGTTAAAATTCTTTAAAAAAATGCTTTTTTCAAGACGTTTTGATTTATATTATGATTTTTTAAAATTAACTTCTTTACTTATTACAAGAAAAGTAAAAATTGGTGTTTATAATGTTATTTTAGGTAAAATTTTTAAGTATCTAATGAAAAAATCACATAATAAATTTTTTAATTTTCTTAAAAAACTATCGCACTTAGTTACAAAATCAAGTACTATAGGAGGAATTAAATTCGGTATTAATGGTAAACTAAAAGGTAAATTAAGAGCCAAATCTTTTAAACTAGAAATTGGTAAAATTGGAATCCAAACTATTACTTCAGATATTGATTTTTCTAAAGTTCATATTAATACTTTATATGGATGTTTTGGACTTAAAACTTGAATAAAATATAAATAAATAACTTATGCTATTTGTACCAAAAAAATGAAAATTCAGAAAAAAACAAAAAGGTAAAAAATTGAATACAATAAATAAAGTTTATACCTCAGAAACTTTAATTTATAATAAATTAGGTCTTAAAGCAAAAGAGACTGGACATATGAGTTCAAAACAAATAACCGCTTTAAGACAAACTGTAAATAAAATAATGAAAAAAAAAGGAAAAGTTAGAATAAAAATTTTTCCGACTATACAGTTTACTAAAAAACCTTTAGAAGTTCGTATGGGTAAAGGTAAAGGAAATATTGATCGATGAGTTTTTAAGGTACGTAGTGGAACAATGTTATGCGAAATAGAAACTCCTTTTCCTTTAATCGGATTAAAAGCTTTAAAATTAGCAAAATTCAAAATACCATTAAATACAATTTTAATAAATAGAACATAATTATGACTAAAAAATTATTTTTTTATAATTTAAACCAAATAGAATCTCATAAATTAAGACTAGTTAATAAAGAAGTTATTCCTAAAAGTTTTATCCGTGATTTTATAGAAGAAGATACTAAAATTAAAATCTTAGATAATTCTTATTCAATAGCCGATATCGTATTAAAGGATAAAAATAAAAAAAGAACAACTAAAATCATAGGAAAATCATTAAATGTTGACAATCATATTTTAAAACATAGATTATGACATATGCTTCAATTAAATGTTCCATTAATTTATAATCAAAAAAGCATAAATTTAACAACAAATTTTGTTCAAAAATTCTCACTATTTTTAAAAAAAAAAGGAGTCTTGACTTCTATTTTAAAAGCAAAAAAGGGTGGGTTTTCGGCAAGATCGTTTGGTATTTCAGGATTTTTACCATTAAAAGAATATAAAAAATCAAATTTATGTAAATTAACTGCAAAATTAAATGCAAAATTAAAAGTTTATAAAAACAATAAAATTAAAAATAGATATAAATTTACTAAAGCAATTTGACAATTTAAAAAAATGGATAAATTATCTTTATGACAAAGAACTCCATTTAGAACAACTAAAAAAAAATGAAAATTTTTAATAAAAATTCGTCCTTGATTGAAAGAAATAAAAAAAAGAAAAAAAAGAAATTGAAAAGCAAAAGCAGGAAAAAATTGATTAGAAAAACATCGATTAGATTCAAAAAGTAATTTAAAAAAAAGAAAAAAAATATCACCATTTATTTTTTACAAAAATATTATATAAAAATGAAAATAAAAACTATCTTAAATAAATTAAATTATTCAATCATTGAAGAAAAAATTCAACAAGAAATTTATCATAAAATAGATTCTACTATAAACACTAAAATAAAAAAAGCCAGTGTTCCAGAAGATGATATAATGCAAATTATGCATCAAACAAATAAAAAAGAAATTCAAACTATTAAAATAACAAAGGCTTTATCAAGCTATAGTAAACAAATAAAAAAAAATTATACAAGTAAAATTATTGGTCCTATGGAATTAACTTTTTATAATAACGTAGAGTTACTAGGAAAAAATTTAAATAAAAAAAATACTAAAACTAATTCTATTTGATTTATTAAAATAAAAAATTTTTCAATAGAGATGCCAAAAGAAAATTATGCATTATGACAATATAACCATGAAATTCAAAAAACAGTCTTAAGAAATGAGACATTAATAAGCTTATATTTAATTCCTTTAGCACAATTCATAAATCACTCTTATATTAAAAATGAAAAATTATAAAAATTAACTATTTTTTAAGATATTATTTCTTGCTCAGTATTGGACTTGAACCAACACCTCATATGAGAACAAATTTTAAGTCTGTCGCGTATACCAATTTCGCCAACTGAGCTAACTAATAAAAAGGGTAAAAAAAGGGGTTCGAACCCATAACATTCAAAGTCACAGTTTGATACTCTACCAATTGAGCTATAATTACCAAAAAACATTTTGAAGGAAATAGGATTCGAACCTATGTAAGTATTACTAATAGATTTACAATCTATCGCCATTAACCACTCGGCCATTCCTTCAATATTAAAAATTAAACTTTAATAAAGAATTTTTATAAAAATTGCTCTCTTTATTTTTTAACATATAAAAACATTATATAAATACAATAGAGCAGTATAAAAAGCTGTTTTTAAAAAATTTCTTGTGAGCCCCCTTGGAGGCCTAAAAACGACCTTTTTAACAGAGGTAGAGTTAGGGGTAAAATTGCATTTTTTCGATTTTTAATTTATTTTTATAAAAAGTTAAATTTTTATAATCAAATAATTTATAGATAATTTAAGCAACACTTTGATACATACGTGCTGAGATATAACGAGTAAAATCTAAAGGATTACTCGCTTTAACTCTAATAGGCATAAAACCATGATTTACTCCACAAATTTCACTACATTGACCATAAAATACTCCTTCACGTTTAATAAATAATGACGCTTGACTTAATCTTCCAGGACAAGCATCTACCTTTATACCAAATGATGGTACAGCTCAACTATGTAAAACATCTGCTGAAGTTACTAATAATCTAATATGAGTATCTGTTGGTAATCAAAGACTATTATCAACTTCTAATAAACGAAATTGACCTTCCATTAATGCACTATCTTCTACTATATATGAATCAAAATTTAAGGTTTCTGGACGCTCTCAAGTAGTTGGGTGCTTAAAGGTATCATGTGCTGCATCTAAAAATTTATTATCTGAAAATTCATAACTTCAATATCATTGGTGACCAACAATTTTTACGGTAAGTGACGGATCCACTAAATCATCTAAAGAATATAATAATGAAAATGAAGGAATAGCAATTAAAACTAATACCAAAGCAGGAATAATAGTTCAAATAATTTCTAAAAGACTATGATGATTAAATTTCATAGGAGTTTTATTTACTGTTTCATTAAAATTTAAAACAATTAATGCTAATAATCAACAAACTGCAATACCAATAAAAATAATGTAAAAATTTAAGTAATTATGAAAAAAAATCATACCCTCCATAATAGGAGTAGCTGGATCCTGAGTCCCCAGCTGTCATTTCTCAGCCACATCACAATATGTTATATAGCTAGAAAAAATAGACATAGATTTTATGGCTGTATATGTATATAAAAATTTTTATAATTTTATTTTATAGAGATATACTTTAGACGCAAGAAAATAATTTTTACCAATAGATTAATATTATTTTTTCGGGTTTTAAATAATTTTTATTTTTTTAATACAGATCAAATTGTTTTGATTTGAACAAAAGCCGGTTTTTGTAGAAACATTAAATTTCTTTGCTCAAATTGATTATTAGATGAAAAAGTTAATTTAGCTTTGTAAGTATTCATTTCAAAATGTTCTTTTGCCCTTTTATTTACGTGTGGTGATTTTAATAAAGTTATTCTTGATTTTTTTTTTGGTAATCAAACGATTTTTATAGAAGTTTGATTTATAGTTTTTGAAATTAAGTTTATATAGTTATCAATAGCGTCTTTTGAAGGAGCACTAAGCACTATTTTACAATTAAATCCATTAGAAGTATTATTTAATGAATTTTTAATAATTAATTTGTTGTCACTTGCTTTTTTTATTATCATTTTTTTAATTTTTATTTAATAAATTGTTATATTTATTTTAATATTAAAACGGTAACATATTAAAAGTAATTAAGAAACAAAATAATCATATTAAATATCCAATAGAAGTTGGTAAAAATGCTTTTCAACCTAACCCCATTAATTGATCGTATCTATATCTAGGAAGAGCTGTTCTAACTCAAACGAATAATATAACGAAAAAACACATTTTAATACCAAACCAAAAAGAACCTGGTAAAAATCCTAAAATTTCAAATGGAGGTAATCATCCACCAAAAAATAAAATAGTATTAAACGCACTCATCATCAGCATATTTCCGTATTCTCCTAGTGAAAATAAAGCAAAAGCCATTGCAGAATATTCTACATTATAACCTGAAACTAATTCTGCTTCCGCCTCTGGTAAATCAAAAGGATGACGATTTGTTTCTGCTAATGCTGAAATAAAGAATAAAAGAAACCCTGACATAAGCGGAAAAATAAATCAAACACCTTTTTGAAAATCAATAATTTCTTGTAAATCAAAAGAACCATTTGATAATACAATTGTTAACATTATAAAACCTAATGATACTTCATAAGAAACCATTTGAGCTGTTGAACGTAAGGCACCTAAAAAAGCATATTTTGAGTTACTAGATCATCCTGACATTATGATCCCATAAACTCCTAATGATGACATAGCATATAAATAAAGAACTCCAATATTCATTGACGCTAAAATAGCATACTCATCAAATGGAACAATAGCTCATCCCATTAAACTAATAATAAAGGTCAACATAGGAGAAAATACGAATAATATCTTATTCGAACTACTCGGCATAACTGTTTCTTTAACTAATAATTTTAAGCCATCAGCTAAAGGTTGAAGCAAACCATAAGCCCCAATAACGTTAGGTCCTCTTCTTCTATGTATTGCACCCATTATTTTTCGTTCAGCTAAAGTAAAATAAGCTACTGATAATAATAAAGGTACAATGATAATTAAAATTTGCAATAAAGTATGAATAAAAAACAACATAAGTTCTACTTAAAAAGCGTATTTTAGTTTTTTGCTCGACTTAATTGTCAAAGCTAATTCACTTAAACTTAACTCATTTCAATCCTTTAATATAATAATCTTATTTGTATAATAATCTACTTCTAAAAAAGGAAAAAATGCGCTTGATTTTTTAAACTTTCTTCTTATATAATAATACTCATTTCTCTCCGCAATTTCCGGAGTAAGATTAAAATAATTTAAAGTAACAACATCACCTTTCTTTAACTCATAATTTGAACCAACAATTCTATCATTTATTAAAACATTTCTTCCATTAAGAAAAGTTCTTGCTTCAACAGAACTTGGAAAAAATTTTAAATATCATAATAGAATATCAACTCTATAATAAGGCTTAATTATAAATGATGAAACAGAAGATAATCTACTTTTATAATTATTCTTTTTTCTAAAATCAATGCTTTTTTCAAACAAACTAGAAATATATTTTTTAGTTTGTTGTTTAGTCTTAAAAAAACGTTTTGTATTAAATTTACGTGAAATATGTATAATTAAATGATTAGCAAATTTTCTTCGTATTCTAATCTTACGCTTATTTCTTCAAATAAATCTTTTACTTCCCTTTTTAAACTTGCGCTGAATTTTTTTTCATTTAGGTCGTTTAAATTTAAGAACTCTAGTTGGTAGCTTTATTTCTGATGAAGCAAAATGTTCGTGTAATTTATATTTATTTAAAAATCTCATAATTTATTTAGAAGTTTTTTTATGATTTACAATAGACTCTATAATTATTAAAATAACTATAAGTTTTTTGTAATCAGCTAAATCATTTTGTACTTTATAAAAACCAGATTCATGTCGCTCATTTTTAAAATTCAATGTGCTTACTAAACAAATTTCATTACTTAAAATATAAGAATCAACCATTCTTTTCGGTTGTTGTAATCAAGGATCACCTAAAACAAAAAGAAATTGCTTTTTTTTAGTATTTTTTGCATGAGTAGTAGTTGGAAAAGAACTACAGGTTTTAATATATTGAGCAATAGAATATTCCTGAATAAAAGAATCCACCAGTTCTAAAATAAAAGCATTATTACATCAAATGTAAATAATAAATTTTGATCTATACAAAGATTTTGAATATTTTAAAGAAAATAAAATTCTTATTAATTGTTTCAAACTTGTATTTAATTCAAAAAGATCCAAAACCTGAAATTCACCAGATTTTTTAAAATCTATAACTGAATTTAAAGAATTTAATCCCGAAGTTTTTGTTCTTGTTTTTGCAAAAGCAAATTCAGAATCTAATAGTTCATGTATAAAAATATTTTCAAACTTTTTTTTCATAGAATTATTTTTTTTTTATAACTTTTAAAGTTTTTTTTTGATACTTTGATCAAAACCCTTTTCCTTTATAGGAATCTGGAAATTTTAATGAAATAACTTTATGAATAAAATTCCCTAAAAGAACAACATCGTTACTTTCTAAAAACATAAAATTTTTTTTAGTTCTTACCTTAATATTTTGAGGAATATTTAATCGAATAAGATGACTAAAGCCTAATTTAAATTCAACTTGTTTTTTTTCGATTAAAGTAATACGAAAACCTAAGCCTTTTAGAGTTAATTTTCGTTTAAATGTATTATTTAAGGTTCTTATAGCAATTTCTACTCTAGTTACAAATTGATTGAACTGTGAGATAACAGTTAAATCTTTTGATTCGCAAACTAAAGTTAATACATTATCTTTTTTATTACATAAAACTGATAATGGAACTGAAACATATCTTGTATTTGATAAATTTTTAAAAATTAAAAATTTATTTGCATCAAGAAAAAGAATAGATAATTTTAAATTTTGTGGTAAAAATATATTTTTAGTTTGCATAATTTTATATTATTTTTAACACATAAATAGTAAAATACCACCAACTCTTTTATTTTTACATTCTTGCAAACTTAGAATACCTTTGTTTGTAGAAAAGAAAAAAGTCTCCTTTTTAGGATTCAATCTACATATATTTTTTATACTTACAATTCTAGTAAAAGATGGTGAACTTAAAATTTTTAAATTTTCAAAAACTGGTTTACCTTGAACATATCTAATATGCACAATAGCCATTTTAGTATTATTAAGAAACCCCTTTTTTCTAACTATTGTATACGATAAAATAAGTCCTTCATTATATAAACAATCTAATACTGTTATTGTAAAATTGTTTATTTCAAGAATAACAGATTCTTTCTTATTTAATGATGCACTGCGAAGTTGTGACAACAAGGTTATTGTATTAACATTCATTTTTTGAATTAAAATTGTCCAAAAGTGGAATCGAACCACTGACCCATGAATTTTCAGTCCATTGCTCTAACCCCTGAGCTACTCGGACAAATTTATTAAAATATTTTACATCCTAAAGGAATCGAACCTTTAACCTATAACTTAGAAGGTTATTGCTCTAGCCAATTGAGCTAAGAATGTTATTATAAAGAAAATCATAAAACGATAGAAATAAAAAAATCTCTGAGTGGGAATCGAACCCACAACATAATGGTTAACAGCCATTCGCTCTACCATTGAGCTATCAAAGAGAAATGTATAATTTTAGTAAAATTACTAAAACAATTAAGAATTTACTATTTATAAATTCTCATTTTTCGTCTTTTTTTTCTTACTTTTTTAGGAGGACGACATCCATTAAATATTTTTTTATTTAAAGAATTAATTATTAAAGGAATTTTTTTAAATTTACGATAAACATATTGACAAACCTTTTTTCGTAATCTTGTTGAACATACGATGTTTACGAAAAGACCCTTTCGTAAAGATTTTTTAATTCCTTTATTTTTCTTAATTTCTTTTTTTTTTATTTTAGTATATACTTTACTTCAAATCTCTTTATAAAATTTATTTAAAACTAAATCATGAGTATATTTTAAAGTTTTTTTAGAAACTTTTATTTTATATTTACCCGATGAACAAGAATTAAGTGTTTTATTATTTTTAAAATCAGAAAAATTACAAAAAATATTGTTTTTTTTAATAAGTATTGTTAATTTAAAATAAAATAAACTATTAGCACTTTCGACAGGTAGTTTTAATTTTCTTTTATTATAACGTTTATTTCCAAATATTTTCTTAAACCTTCTATATAATTTTCTACGAAAAGATAAACGATTTTTTCGAAAAGATGAACAAATCTTTTTATTCTCAATAGTTTTTATTCCACTAACTTTTTTTGCAACATATCCACGTATAATACGACTTCTAGAATATTTTTGTAAATTACCTTTTCTTTTAAAAGAAACGTTAGATAGATGTAAAAAAGAACTTTTAGATCGATTTAAAGAAGATTTTGGTAAAAAAGAAAAACGTTTTTCTTTTTTTGATAATATATCTGCTACTAATGTTTGTTTTAATGGACAAACTTTAACTTTTATTTTTTTATATTTTGCCATAAATTAAATTTATAAAAAAAATTTCTGTTTTGCAACCTTTTTAGTAGCATTTGTGTGTGTTCTTTGACCACGTACTGGTAATCCTTTAACATGACGAATACCTCGAAAAGATTTAATGTCTTTATAATAATTAATATTATTTTTGCTACTTTCAAATAATTTCCTTTCAACTAAACGATTTTTATTTAAACAATTAAAAATGGTTTTAAATTTATTGTTCAAAAAACTAGTTTTTGATTTTAAATTAATTCCATATTTAGTTTTAAATTGAAACTCTGTTTTTTTTCCTATCCCGTATTTTTTAAAATTCATATTTATAACTATAATTACGCGTCCTAATTTCTTAGTATTTAGTAAACCTTTATTTAGGTAAAAATAAATGTACTGGGAATCGAACCCAGAACTTTTGGCTTAAAAGGCCACTGCTCTACCATTAAGCTATACATTTTAATGTTAATGTCGAAGAGGGGACTTGAACCCCTACTCTTACGAATTAGAGCCTAAATCTAACGTGTATGCCAATTTCACCACTTCGACCCTAATTTTATCGGAATAATGTGATTTGAACACATGGCCTTCTGTTCCCAAAACAGACGCGCTACCAAGCTGCGCTATACTCCGTAAAATTTTTATAGAAAGAAAAAAAATTCAAACTTCACAATTTATTTTAGAACTCAAAATTTTATCATTAAATTATCTTTTTATAAATTTAGTCATTTTTTATACATAATATAAAAGATAATGAAGAGAATCGAACTCTTATTACAGGATTTGCAATCCAATACATTACCATTATGTTACATCATCAAGAACAATTTTAAAAAATATAAAAATTTGTAATTACACATTTATTTTTAATGGTTGTTTTAAACATAAACGGCAAATATTTTCAATAAAAATTTTATTTAAGATAAAAAGAGAATATAAATAAAATATAATTAAGTAAAACAGTATTTTTAAAAAATTTCTTGTGTATAGCCCCCTTGGAGGGCTAAAAATGCCTGTTTTAACATAAGTAGAGTTAAGGTTAAAAATACGTTTTTTCGATTTTTAATTCAGGAAATAGATTGAAAAATTAAAAAACTCTATGAGTTTCAATAATTTTTTTTAAGTGTAGAACTTTTATTTGTTAAAGTAATATATACAATAACTAAAAATAACACTACTGAAATTGAAGAAATATAAGATCCAAACGAAGCAATTGAATTTCATCCAGCATAAGCATCTGGATAGTCAGGAATTCTTCTTGGCATTCCTGCAAGACCTAAAAAGTGCATTGGAAAAAAAGTTAAATTTACTCCTAAAAAAAATAATCAAAAATGAATTTGACCTAAAAATTCTGGATATTGTAAACCAGTAATTTTTCCAATTCAATAATATCAACCAGCAAAAATAGAAAATACTGCACCCATTGATAAAACATAATGGAAATGCGCTACTACATAATAAGTATCATGCATTACTGCATTAATACCAGAATTAGATAATACTATTCCTGTAAGTCCACCTACTGTAAATAAAAAAATAAAACCTATAGTAAATAACATAGGGGTATCAAATTTAATAGAACCTCCTCATAATGTTGCAACTCAACTAAATATTTTAATACCAGTTGGAACTGCAATAATCATAGTTGCTGCAGTAAAATATGCTCTAGTATCTACATCTAAACCTACTTGATACATATGATGAGCTCATACAATAAAACCAAGTACTCCTATTGAAACCATCGCGTAAACCATTCCTAAATAACCAAAAATTGGTTTTTTAGAAAATTTAGAAACTATTTGACTTACAATTCCAAAACCAGGTAAAATTAAAATATAAACTTCTGGATGTCCAAAAAATCAAAATAAATGTTGATATAAAATAGGGTCACCACCTCCAGCTGGATCAAAGAAGGTAGTATTAAAATTTCTATCAGTTAATAACATGGTTATTGCTCCAGCTAGTACCGGTAGAGATAATAATAATAAAAAAGAAGTTATTAATACTGATCATACGTATAATGGCATTCTATGTAATGTAATACCAGGTGCTCTCATATTAAATATTGTAGTAATAAAATTAGTTGAACCTAAAATAGAAGATGCTCCTGATAAATGTAAACTAAAGATTGCTAAATCTACCGCTGGACCTGAATGCGCTTGAATACTACTTAATGGAGGATAAACTGTTCACCCTGTACCTGCTCCTGCTTCTACTAAAGTTGACGCAACTAAAAGTAATAATGAAGGAGGTAATAATCAAAATGAAATATTATTCATTCTAGGAAATGCCATATCTGGGGCACCAATCATTAATGGAACAAAAAAATTACCAAAACCTCCAATTAATACTGGCATAACCATGAAAAAAATCATTAAAAAAGCATGACCAGTAATTAATACATTATATAATTGATGATTCCCTAATAATATTTGATTTCCAGGTTGAGCTAACTCCATTCTAATTAAAATAGACATTGTTGTTCCTAAAATACCAGATAAACAGCCAAAGATTAAATATAATATACCTATATCTTTATGATTAGTAGAAAAAAGTCATCGAGATGCAAATGAATAAACACTAGTAAGCGAAACTCCCATAATATTTTTTACTTTTTTATTCATAACTTAAAGTTATAGACTTTACTAAGAAAAAACATAAAAAGCAGATATTTTTTATAACTTGATATATATAACTTTTAATTTTAAAGCTAGTTCACTTCCTATAAGCCCTATTGTAAATAATAAAAGTCATAACAATCAAAAATATCGAATTCAAGCGGGCATATTTTTATAAAAAAATTTTTTGTATAACCGAAGACTCAAAAGCAACATTTTAACATAAAGAAAGTTGGGTAAGCTTGCACTTTTTATACTTTTGTAGAAGCTAATCTAGATTCTATATACCCTATCCCAGGTAATAATATTAACAAAAATAAAAAATAAAACACAGTTCCAAGCATACCAGCTTCAATATACGGAGTTTCTACAGGTTTTTGACCAATTCAACCTAAAAATACGAAATCAGCACATAAAAATCAATAACTTAATGCATAAAGTGGTCTAAAATTACCACTTCTTACCTCAGCAGTATTTAAAAAAGGTAAAATCATTAAAACAATGATAGCACTAAACATTGCTACAACACCACCAAGCTTATCTGGTATAGAACGTAAAATTGCATAAAATGGTAAAAAATATCATTCTGGAACTATATGAGCCGGAGTAACCATAGGATTAGCAGGAATATAATTATCTGGGTGACCTAAAGAATTAGGATAATATACCACTAATAACGATAAAAAAAATACTAATATAAAAAAAGCGAATAAATCTTTTACATAAAAATATGGGTAAAAAGAAATTGTTTGTACATTTGTATTTATACCTAATGGATTATTAGACCCATCAGTATGAAGTAAACTTAAATGAATAATAACTAAACCTGCTATTAAGAACGGTAATAAATAATGTAAACTAAAAAAACGATTTAAAGTAGCGTTACCAACTGAGAATCCTCCTCAAAGTCATTCAACGATTGAACCCCCAACTACTGGAACAGCAGAAAAAAGATTAGTAATTACGGTAGCTCCTCAAAAACTCATTTGGCCTCATGGAAGTACATATCCCATAAAACCGGTTGCCATCATTAAAAGAAAAATAACTACACCACTAACTCATAATTTTTCTCTAGGAAACATATATGATCCATAAAATAATCCTCGAAATATATGCGAATATACAACAATGAAAAACATAGAAGCGCCATTCGCATGTAAATATCTAATTAATCAACCATTGTTTACATCACGCATAATATGCTCTACACTGCTAAACGCTAAATCGATATGAGGAGTATAATGCATTGCTAACAAAATACCACTTATCATTTGAATAACTAAACAAATACCTGCTGCAGATCCAAAACTTCATAAATAATTAAGATTTAATGGAGTTGGATAATCTACAATATGTGAATTAATAAATGCTAGAATGGAATCTTTACTTAATCGGGAGCCTGAAGACAAAAAAAATTAAAAAAATGCTACTTAAATCATTGACGAACAATTAGTTCGTAAAGTGCATTACTTTTAATTTTGTCTTGGGATCTAAGACGGATTTCTTTTAATTTATTACGAATTTTAATAGCTTTTGCAGAATTGTTCAAAAGCATTTTTAAATAGATTAAATGAAATAAACATGTACCCATTAATAATCAAAAAATTTGAACGAAAAATGAAAAAAAATCAAATTGAGGCATAATTTTATAAAAGAAACGAGAAAAACGGGATTCGAACCCGCGGCATTTAGCGTGACAAGCTAATACTCTAACCACTGAGCTACTTCCTCATTATTTATATGAGAAAGGAAAAAAAGAAAAAAATATAGAAACTAACCTTTTAAAGTTACTTTTTCGTTTATAGAAATTTTACCACGTAGACGATAATATAATATTAAAATAGCTAAACCTATAGCAGATTCCGCAGCAGCCACAGTTAATATAAATAAAGAAAAAATTTGACCATAAATATCATCTAAATAAATAGAAAATAAAATAAAATTCATATTTACACTTAATAACATTAATTCAATACACATTAATATTAAAAGGATGCTACGTTGATTTAATACAATGCCAAGAATGCCTGTAAAAAATAGAAAAATATTACTAACTAATTGAATGAAAATCATAATTCTATTATAAAAAACTTTTTTTACAACTAACATTTTTAAATAAAATAATTAAAAATAAAAAGCAACAAATATTATCCCCTAAAAACACGATATAAGTGCAACAAAGCATTATAAAAGACTGTTTTTAAAAAATTTCTTGTGTATAGCCCCCTTGGAGGCCCAAAAACGACCTTTTTAACATAGGTAGAGTTAGGGTCAAAAACACGTTTTTTCGATTTTTAATTTATTTTTGAAAAAAGAAAAAATTGAAAAAACGTATTTTTTATATTTATAATATTTTTAAACTTAGACAACAGCGGGCTCGAACCACTAACTTTCTCGTTGTAAGCGAGATGCTCTACCAATTGAACTAGTCATCCTGAAAAACAATAAGTCATTAAAAAACTTTAAACAGCATATAATCTAAAAACCTTATTTAAAAAAAGTAATAAAATTTTCATTTCGAGCTAATTGTCTATTAGCTATTTGACTTTTTTCTGAATTGTTAAACTTTAAGGTTAATACAATTGAGCCTACTAAAGCAACCAATAAAATAATCCCAGCCAATAGAACACAGACCATATAATTATTAAATAAAACTTGACCAATCACTTCAATATTAAGTAATTCATCAATTAAAAACGGCAATTCTGAAATATTATCATCAGTTTCTAAAAAAATTAAAAATGATTTTTCTTTATATGAACCATACTGTAAATAATAAATATATTTATATATAAAAAAGCTAGGTATAGAAAAAGCCCCTATAAGTATAGAACTTATAACGGTATCAAATTCATAGTTATTTTCAGTATTTTCGTTTACATCTTGATTTTTTACGTTTAGCATCATTATAACGAATAAAAAAAGCACTGCAATAGCACCAACATAAATTATAATAAAAATAAGTCCTATAAATTCTACATGAAACATAAAAAGTATTATGGCTGCGCAACAAAAAGATAGTATCAAAAAAATAACAGATTGTACTGGACTCGACGAAAGACACATTACAACTCCGCAAAAACACATAAGAATATTAATTAAAACAAACATACTTTTTATTTTTTAAAGGCTTTTTAACCTCTATATATACAAAAATATAAATTTTAACAAAAAACAAAAATAAATAAAAAAAAATTTATTATTAATACTATAATAAGAAATGGATTTAATTTCATAATAACCTGAAAATAAAACAAAGAACAAAAAATATCTTTTCTATACTAATAAAGTTTTGTTCAACGCATAAAAAACAATAAAAATAAAATTTATAATCGAAAAAATGATTTTGTCAACATTTATTTTTTCACATAATAGATGCAAAAAAATTTTCCTTGGGGGGTTTGGGGGGTTATCCCCCTTGAGGGGGTAGGGGGTGACCATTGGTAGAAATCTAATACAAAAAAACACATCTATAACACAGAACAATGTATAAAGATTTTAAACATATATTTTTTTCCTAATGAAAAAAATATATATATAAAATCCGGTTTAAGAGACTGATTGAAAAAGAAAAAAAATAATAATAGATATATCAATTGTTATGTATATAGAATCTTGTTATGTTTATGATCGTAGAGCATGAAAATAACAAGATTCTATATACTCCCCCCTTGAGGGGGGTTGGGGGGGTGACCATGTAAAATGTATAAAGATTTTATACATGTATTTTTTTCCTAATGAAAAAAATACACATCTAAAATCTTTATACTGGTTTAAGAGATTGATAGAAGAAGAAAAAAAAATAATAGATATATCAATTGTTATGTATATAGAATCTTGTTATGTTAATGATCGTAGAGCATGAAGATAACAAGATTCTATATGTCCCCCTTTGAGGGGGTAGGGGGTGACCATAATACAGTATAACATTATCTACTTGTTGTTTTTGTCAAAAAAGATAGATATGGAAATTAAATCTACTAATGAAAACAAGACTTTTGTTTGTAATTAATTTTTTTTTTCTTTTTCTTCTATCAGTCTCTTAAACCTGGATTTTATATATATATTTTTTTCATTAGGAAAAAAATATATGTTTAAAATCTTTATACATTGTTCTGTGTTATAGATGTGCTTTTTTGTATTAGATTTTTACCAGGGGTAAAAAGAACATTATATGTGTTTAGATGAACCTTAAAAGGATCTATTAAGTAATAGTTAATCTCTTTTTTTTAGAATCTTGAATACTAAAATTTTCTTTATAAACATATTTTAAAATATGGTATCGGTGCTAATAAATAATACAATCTCGGAAGTTAAGATAGGTTCGTCTATCTTGGAAGCCTGTCGTAGTGCAGGTATTAAAGTTCCAAGGTTCTGTTATCATGAAATATTATCAATTGCTGGAAATTGTCGTATGTGTTTAGTTGAAGTAGAAGGTTTAGAAAAAGCTGTTGCATCTTGTTTAACAGAAGTTTCAGACGGAATGGTTATTTATACTGAAAGTCTTTTTGCCAAAAAAGCAAGAGAAAGTGTTTTAGAAGAATTATTAATAAATCATCCGCTTGATTGTCCAATTTGTGATCAAGCTGGGGAATGTGATCTTCAAGATCAAGCTAAAAAATATGGGGTTGGTAATAGCAAATTTTATGTAAAGAAAAGATCAGTTGAAGACAAATTTTTTGGCCCGTTAATAAAAACAATTATGACTCGTTGTATACATTGTACTAGATGTGTTAGGTTTGGTTCAGAAGTAGCTGGTATTGATTTTTTAGGTACTTTTAATCGCGGGGGTTCTACTGAGATTGGTAGTTATGTACCTAAGTTTTTTAACTCAGAAATTTCTGGTAATGTTATCGATTTATGTCCTGTTGGGGCTTTAACATCAAAACCTTTTAGATTTAAAGGACGTCCTTGAGAGATGCGTTTAAGTGAGTCTATAGATATGACAGATAGCTTAGGTTCAAACATCTATATAAATTTTAAAGGAAGACAATTGTTTAGAATATTGCCTAAAAGTAATATAAATATGAATGATCAAATTATTAGTGACAAAGCACGTTTTTCTTATGATGGTAATCATAAAAATAGACTTTTGAATATAACAGTTAAAAAAAATAATACATCTGACCAAGAGCAAATTCGTTGATTCGATTTTTTAAAAACTAAAGATGCAAAGAAATTTTTAAAAAGCACACATTTTATAGTTAATCCTGATATAGGTCTAGAAACTTTAAACTCTTTAAAATGTTTATCTTTAATTCGAAATAAAATTAAAATTAGTTGTATAAAAAGCAATTCTGAATTAGAAAATTTATATTTATGAGGATTTTTAGATAAAGTAAATGATATTTCTTCGTGTAATAGTATAGGTTTAATTTATTCATTAAATCCAAAAATTGAGTGTGCTTTAATAAATACAAAGTTAAGAATTCGTTTGCAAAATAGTCTTCTTAATCTTTTTTGTTTAAGTGGGTATTATTTTTCAGATATTAAAGTTAAATTTTCAAATCTTAACTTGTTAAAATCAATCCATTTATTTGAAGGTCGTATTTATGATTTATCAAAAAGTTATTTAAACGCAAATTCTCCTCTTTTTCTTACTAGCAGTTTTTTTTCAAAACGTGGAATTTCTTTATTAGGAATTTTTTCATTTTTAAAATCGATTTTTAAATCTATAAAAATTATTAAAATAAGTGATGCTATTAATTTTGAAACCCTTGATTATTTAAATATTGGTATGATAAATAGTAGAAATCTTAAGAATATTAAAACTCAAGTTTTAGTTAATGTAGAAGATACAATATCTTTACGTAAAAGACTTGTTGATGCATCTAAAATAGAGTTATCTTTAAATAGTCATGCAATTAGTCTTAATAAAATTGCTAAAACAGTAGTTCCAGCGTTGTCTCATTTTGAAGATCAACGAATTTTATTAAATTTAGAACAACGTCCATTGATAACAAATAGAACTTATAGTTCTTATTATGATGCAAGAAGTCTTGCAAACACATTAAGAACTATTACTAAATCTAAAGTAATTCGTACTATTAGACATTTTTCCTTTTTTTGAAAAATCATTTATAAACCTTCTTCTTTCGACAAAAATTATAAGTATTTTATTTCGTTAGGTCAAAATAAAAGGTATGTTAAAAAAACTAGGTTGATGAAATATCCAACTAAAAATAATTTAATGGATTTCTATTGTTCTAATAAAATTACAAAAAGTTCTTCTAATATGATCGCATCTTCGTTGGCTTTAAGAAATATAACAACTAGTTTTGCTACTAGTTAGTTAAAGTTTAATTTTTTACTACTTAATTTTATTTTTTTTATAATTTATTTAAAAATTTAGTTTTGCTAAAGATTATAAAATTATATATATAGAGTAAAAAATATAAAGGTGGATATAGTTTAATTGTAGTTTTTTTACCTTCAAGCAGACGATATGTGTTCGAATCTTGTTTTTTACACTAGAAGGGTAATTTAATGGTAAAATAGTGGTCTTCAAAACCGAATTTGGGGGTTCGATTCCCTCTCTTTCTGAAAAATAAAAAATTTTTAAAACTAAAGTTAGTGTTATGTGTATGTATAAAATTTCGTTTAAAAGTAATTTAATGGATTTTTATTGTTCTAATAAAATTACAAGAAGTTCTCCTAATATGATCTCATTGTCGTTAGCTTTAAGAAATATAATAACTAATTTTACTATTACTTAGGAATTTTTTTTACTTATATATTTAGTTCTTAAGTATAACTATGTATGTACAAAAAATATGGTTTACAAAATACTGAGAAACCGGGACTCGTAATTATACCAGAGGGGCCGGTTTATATTCCTACCCCCTTTCTTATCTTTAGATATGTATTAAAATATCCCATGTCGTTCAAAATATTTAACCTTTCGTTGATGATCGACCTATGATATTTTTTTATTTGAAAAAGAATATTATAGAAGGTAAATACTATTGAGAACGGATACTTGCGTTTTTTTAGGGTTTTTTTTTAATCAAGTTAATCAAAAAACAAAACCTAATAATACTAGAGAAATATGTTATTCATATTAAATAAAGGAAGAAAAGATCTTAATAAAGAATTAAAAAATTTTACAATTAATTTTGGTCTACAACATCCAGCAGCGCATGGAGTGTTACGTTTAATTTTAGAACTTGATGGTGAAATTATTAAATGTGCAGACCCACATATTGGTTTATTACATAGAGGTACTGAAAAACTAATCGAATTTAAAACTTATTTACAAGCTTTACCTTACTTTGATAGATTAGATTATGTATCAATGATGGCACAAGAACATACATACTCACTAGCTGTAGAAAAAATAGGTGGACTAATTGTTCCACAACGTGCA